>Ga0302157_10007691_pt1 | contig 10778 bp, 8 predicted proteins | sample I_Bog_N3_3_FD_193502 | JGI IMG/M metagenome (GOLD analysis project Ga0302157, IMG submission 193502) | Peat permafrost microbial communities from Stordalen Mire near Abisko, Sweden - I_Bog_N3_3 | ecosystem: Environmental > Terrestrial > Soil > Wetlands > Peat | place: Sweden: Abisko, Stordalen...
GCCTGTGCCGACCCTGAGATTCAGCAGGCTGCCTGGTGCCGACGATCCGGGAGCGGCAAGGGCGCTGTCTCCGCTGGCCCCGTTGCTGAGGAGCGATGCGAGGATTCCCGCAGTGATGCCGGTCCCGGTCGCATCATTGCCAGGGTTCACACCCAGCGCGAGACAGAGAGCGAGTGTCGCCGATCCCGTCGCACACGTGCTCGTTCCGGGGCCCGTGCCCGATCCTGTCCCATTCGATGGGGTCGCCCCTCCGGCAGTCCCGCCGTCATTCGCGGTGCCTGCGAAGTTGTTGACCAGAGCTTCCCCGATTCCCGTGGAGATGCTGCTCGTGTTTACCGCGGTGGGCTGTCCGAGCACCGAAATGGTCCCCGATGCCGGCGGTGCGGTGCCCTCGATGACCTGGCCGACGGTGCCGCCGAGGTTCAGCGACAGGGTGGTCGGCAGCGATGGCAGCAGGCCGGTTGGCAACGAACACAGCACCTGGTGCACGGGTCCGGCTACCGTACTGTCGATCGACCCACCGAGCAGGTTGTTGACCGTGGTGTTGAGTCCGCCGAGCAAGCCTCCGAGCGCGGGCGCCGTGGTGCTGGTGAGCGACCCCGCACTTCCACTGCTGCACGCAGTGGAGTTGTGGGAATACGGGTGGGTCAGCAGGCTGAGGTGCGCGTTGACGGCGATCGGGGTGGCTTCAACCGAGTTGGTCGCCGAGTTCACGACGGACGTTCCGAGTGCCGAAAGCGCCGACTGGATATCAGCCGCGATTTCCGCATTCGCGGCAGCCGACAGGGGCGACCCCGACCAGGTCGGGGAGCGTGTTCCGTCTTCGGCGACCAGCCTGGACAGGTCGACTGAGACCGTTCCGGCCTGGGGGTCGATGGTGACAGCCCCGGCACCGGTTGCGCCGGCAAGGTCCGGCACTACGGCCGAATCCACATCGATCGGCACAGTTGCGGTCTCAGTGGCGTCGGGGCCCGACAGGTCGAGAAGCGGGCTGATTGACAGGACACTCCTGTTCACCGCCCGGGCCACTTCTCCGTCGGACCCGTTTACCGCATCCAACTGCGATGCGATCGGACCGAGAGAGGCGAGCACTGCGGGGGCGATGCCGGCGATCGCCGGAACCTGCAGGGTGCGCACGTCTCCATCCGCCGAGAGTGTGCCCGAGCTTCCGGCCAGCAACGCAACAGCCTGCTGCGCTGCGGTGGCTCCCTGTCCGGTGACTGCTGCACCGGCCGGTGCGAACCGGGCACCCAGTACCGCGTGGAGACCTGCCGCCGTGAGTAGCGGGGTATCGGCATGCAGTGAAGCCTCATCAGACGTGAGCCTGTTTTGGCCGGACGATAGCGTGATGTGCGTCGCGGCTCCCGCGGCGGACAGTGGAGTGGCGATCGCGAATGCGACCCCCACTGCGATCACGGCAACTCCCGCCGTGACGAGGGCGCCTTTGTCTCTGGGGACACGATTCACGTGCCTGGCCGGTTGCCCGATTTTGCTGAACATGTCAGTGTCTTCCTGATCCTTCATGGGACGAGGAAGCTGCGTACAAGGTCGGCGTCGACCCCTCAACTCGGGCTATCGAGGCGAGCGACATCAGCCATGAGAGTCAGCTTCGCTACGCCAGTGTTGTGGTGCATTGATTGAGTTTGATCGCGGGACCCGCGGTGCTCCGCTTACCAGGAGAGACGAGCCTGCCGCCTCGTTATGACGCCAGGTCGCGGATGGATCTTCCCCGGTGGTCGTTGCGACGCACGTCGCCCGCATTGGCATCGGAAATACCAAACGACCGCCTGGAACTACCGCCCGCCCATTGTGTGTCGTCCAACGCTTGCCTGTTCGAAGGGTTTGTTGGAACTGAATCCTTCGGCTGGAACTTGACAGGGCTGGGGTGGAGAAGCTCACTCTCAGCCAGATCTCGGCAACGGTGGCAGAACTCGCCGGCCGCGCCCGCGCGGGCCGCCTGCGCCAGGACGAACTAGAGGGGGGCAGCTTCTCCGTGACCAATCTCGGGATGTACGGCACGACGGAGTTCTCGGCGATCCTGAATCCGCCGCAGTCGGGCATCCTCGCGATCGGAGCGGCGACGCCGCAGCCGGTCGTCGTTGACGGACAGGTAGTCGTTGCCACTGTCATGCGGTGCACGCTGTCTGTCGATCATCGAGCCGTGGATGGGGCGCTGGCCGCGCAGTGGCTCGCCGCATTCACCCGCAGGATCGAGAATCCGATCTCGATCCTCGTCTAAGGCCGAGGGGCGGCGTCGCCTAGTGGTGGAGGCGCCGTCCCTCGTTTAGTCATTCGACCTCAGACCTGACCTCCCGCCCGCCCCCACTCCCGTTGTGCAGGCCTTTTGCGTCGGCGGGCCTATCTGGCCAATGGTTTTGGGAGGAAGGGGCCCGAACGCCTGCACAACGTGACTACGGCGGGCGATCCGTAGGATTGCGGGATGAACGACACCGCACTCTTTGTCGCCGTTTTCCTCGCGTGTGTTGTTGAAGCAGTCGAAGCGACGACCATCGTGGTCGCAGCCGGCGCAACCCGCAGCTGGCGCTCCGCCCTCACCGGCGTGGTGGCCGGAGTGCTGGTGCTCGCGGTGGCCGTGGCCATCGTCGGCCCCGCGATCACCCTTCTCCCCATCGGGGTGCTTCGACTTGTGGTCGGAGGGCTGTTGCTGGTGTTCGGGTTGCAGTGGATGCGCAAAGCTGTGCTTCGCGCCAGCGGCTACAAGCCACTGCACGACGAAACCCTGATCTATCAGAGGCAGGTCGAAGCCGCGAAGTCGGCGGCTCCGCCGCAGTCGAGGTTCGGGGTCTCGGACTGGTACTCCTTCACCCTGTCGTTCAAGGGCGTCGTGCTCGAGGGGCTCGAGGTCGTCTTCATCGTGCTCACGTTCGGCACCAACCAGCACAACATCCCCTTGGCCGCGCTCGCTGCTGCGGCGGCCATCGTGCTGGTCGTCATCCTCGGCGCGGCTGTCAAGGGGCCGCTCGCTCGAGTCCCGGAGAACACGCTCAAGTTCGTGGTCGGCATCATGTTGACGAGCTTCGGAGTCTTCTGGGGGGCCGAGGGCGCCGGCGCCCGGTGGCCCGGCTCCGACCTCTCACTCCTCGTCATCGTTCCGTCGATCGCGGCGTTCGCGCTCCTCATCGTGCTGGTCATGCGCGCCCGCCGCCGCGTGACTAACGCCGATGCGCCGGCTCCTGCCGCTGTGGTTTCCTCATCGGCTCATGAGCAACCGGCCGTGGCGGCCACGCCCGTCACATCCAGTGCACTGCGCCGGCCCTCCCCGGCGGTCGCCCGCTTAAGGGCCTTCGGCCTGTTCTGGTACGACTTCATCATCGGGGATGACTGGCAGATCGCGGCCGGAGTCGCGCTCGGGCTGGCGGGGACATTCGCTCTCAGCCTGGTGTCGCCATTCGGCTGGGTCGTCGGTCCAGTGGCTGTGGCGTTGTTGTTACCGTGGGGGATCCACCGCGCCTTGCGATGAACGACCCATACGGCCGTCGCTACTCCTGCTCGATCGCCGGCTCCCAGAGTTGGATCGGATTGCCTTCCGGGTCCGCCAGCGAGGCGAAGCGACCCATCGAATACGTCGTTGGATCCAGCGTTACCTCGATCCCTGCCGTCCGCAACTGGTCGACCATTCCATCCAGGTCCGAAACGCGAAAGTTAATGGCCCACGTGCGGTCGGGTCGGCCGAACTGGTCCACCGCTCCGGGCATCGACGTGAAGGCCGTCTCTCCCGCCTCCTGCCGCCAGGACTGCCCGCCCTCCGAAGTCGGCACCGGATCGATTCCCAGCATGTCCCGATACCAGGCCGTGAGCGCATCCGAATCGTCGGCGCGAAAGAAGAACCCTCCGATACCAGTCACCTTGTGCATGTTTGATGATCACACCGGTGGAAGCGGCCGCACAACCCGTGCACGAGTCCATCTGTCCGTCCGGAATCTGATTCACTGAAAGGGTGGATACCCCGCCGCTCGACCCTCGTCGGTGGCGTGCTCTCTTCGTTTTGCTCCTCGGCCAGTTTTGCGCCCTGCTCGATGTGAGTGTCACCAACGTCGCCCTGCCGTCGATTGGGCGGGCGACGGGCGCGGGGCCGTCCGAGCTTCAGTGGATCGTCAGCGGCTACATCCTCGCGTTCGCACTGATGCCTGTCATCGCGGGTCGGCTGGGGGATACGCGCGGGCGGCGACGGATGTTCTTCATCGGGGTGATCGGGTTCATCATTTCGAGCGCGGCCGTGGGCCTGTCACCGGTGCCGATCGTGATGATCGCTGCCCGGGTGGTGCAGGGCCTCTTCGGCGGACTGCTCGGCCCTCAGGTCTCGGGGTACATCCAGAATGCGTTCCCGAAGACGGAGCGCGGCCGTGCGTTTGGTGCCCTCGGAGCGACGCTGGGCATTGGAACCGCGCTCGGACCGGTGATCGCGGGACTCCTGATCGGTTTGGGGGGTCCCCAGTTCGGCTGGCGTCTCGTGTTCTTCATCAACGTGCCCATCGGGCTTGTCGCCGTCATCCTGGCGAAACTCTGGGTCGCCGAACTGAAACCGGTGGCAACCCCGAAGTCGGTGCACCTGGATGTCGGCGGTGCAGTGCTGCTCGGGTCCACCCTGCTGTGCATCCTGTTTCCCATCGTCGAGGTCAACGAGTTTCACAGCGGTTGGCTCTTTGGGCTGCTCGTGCCGGGTGCGGTGCTGCTCTGGGCGTTCCTGCGTCGCGAATCCCGGCTGACCCGCGACAGCGGTTCTCCGCTGCTCAACCTGTCACTGTTCCGGGTCCCTACCTTCACGACGGGCGTGTTCTTCGCGGTCGTGTTCTTTTGCAGCAACACCGGCATCCCGCTGCTGCTGTCGCTGTACTACCAGGACGGCCTGGGCTTCACGGCGCTCGAATCGGGGCTCGGAGTCTCTGCTTTTGCGCTGGGCTCGGTTCTCGGCGCGACCGTTGCCGGCAGGCTCGTCTCGCGTGTGGGCCGTCCCCTGGTGGTCGGAGCGGTAAGCCTCTTCTTCCTTGCGACCCTCTCGATCAGCCTCGTCGTGCACCTGAGCGCCGGGATTACAACGCCGGTGGAGGTCATTCTCCGGCTCGCGCTGCCAGTTTTCGTGCTCGGCGTTGCCGGCGGATCGATCGTGACGCCGAACCAGACTCTCACCTTGATGGATGTCGATCCGCGCAACGGTGGAACGGCCGGCGGGGTGCTGCAGACCGCGCAACGGGTCGGTTCGGCGACGGGGCAGACCGTGCTGGGCACCCTCTTCTTCGCCACCGTCGCGGGGATTGCCGTATCCACGCGGGAGGGAACGCCCGCCCCCGACCCGGCGCACTTTGCCAGCGGCCTCGACGTGGGGCTGGTCGGCTCGCTGGTGTTCTCCGGTGCGGCGCTCGCGCTCGGCATCGTGGACCTGCGCCGCAAGCGACGGGCGCGCGAAACCCAGCAGGCCTCGGTTACCCTCTGACCTCGCACTGCGACTGTTCGTTACCTCGGGCTGCGGTGGTTTGTTTCCCCGGTGGCTGTCATCGAGGGCGCACCGGTGATGAACGGGCGCACGGCGTGGGGATTAGCGGCCGGACAGCTCGTCGTCACGCCACTCCGCGGGGGAGACCAGGCCGTCGACTATCTGCTGCTCGCGTTCGCGCAGCTCGACCCGTCGGATTTTGCCGGAGATCGTCTTGGGCAGCTCCATGAATTCGATCCGCCGGATCCTCTGGAACGGGGCCAGGCGTTCCCTCGCGAACGCGAGGATCTCGATCGCGGTCTCGCCACTCGGCTCGAAGCCCGCCGCGAGCACGACGTACGCCTTCGGCACGGCGAGCCTGACGGCATCCGGGGCAGGCACGATCGCTGCCTCGACCACCGCCGGATGCTCGATGAGCACGCTCTCCAGTTCGAACGGGCTGATCTTGTAGTCGGATGCTTTGAAGACATCGTCGGTGCGCCCGATGTAGGTGATGTAGCCGGCAGCGTCCTGGGTGGCGACATCTCCGGTGTGATAAAAACCACCGGCCATTGCCTCGGCATTGCGCTCGGCGGCTCCGACATACCCGGTCATGAGGTTGAGCGGATGTTTTGACAGGTCCACGCAGATCTCGCCCTCGCTGGCGAGGAGGCCGGTCAACGGGTCCACGAGCACGATCGGGCAGCCTGGCAGGGGGCGTCCCATCGAGCCGTCCCTCACCGGGGAGCCGGGAGTGTTGGCGACGACCGCCGTCATCTCGGTCTGGCCGTACCCGTCGCGAATCGTGAGGCCCCAGTGATCCCGAACCTGGCTGATCACCTCGGGGTTGAGGGGCTCACCGGCGGAGATGGCCTCGCGAAGTGAACCGGGGCCGCCGGACAGGTCGGCCTGGATCAGCATTCGCCACACGGTCGGTGGCGCACAGAACGACGTAACCCGCTCTCGACGGATCTGGTCGAGGAGCGACGAAGCGTCGAAGCGGCTGTAGTTGTAGACGAAGATCGTGGCCTCGGCGATCCACGGAGCGAAGAAGCAGCTCCAGGCGTGCTTGGCCCACCCCGGCGAGCTGATCGCGAGGTGAATGTCGCCGGGACGCAGTCCCAGCCAATACATGGTGGTCAGGTGCCCCACGGGGTAGGAGACATGGCTGTGCTCGACCAGCTTGGGACGCGTGGTCGTGCCCGAGGTGAAGTAGAGCAGCAGGGGGTCGCCGGGTGCCGTGCCCGGATGCGCAGGTCGGCCGCCCGAACCGGCGAACGCATCCTGGTAGTCGAGCCAGGATGCGCCTACGGACTCGCCCCCCGCACCAACGAGGATGCGAGTGTAGGTGTCGGGCAGCCCCTCGAACTTCGCTGCGGCCACCGCTGCGACGATTACGTGGCGAGCGTGGCTGCGTTCGAGCCTGTCCAGGAGGTCGGATCCTCCGACCGCGGTCGTGGTCGGCACAATGACGGCGCCGAGCTTCATGATGGCGAGCATCGATTCCCACAGCTCGACCTGGTTACCGAGCATGAGCAGCACGGCGTCGCCTTTGCGGACGCCCGCTTCGGCCAGCCACACGGCGAGCTGGTCGGACCGGGCCGACATTTCGTCGAAGGTGCGGGTCGTGCGGGTGCCGTCTTCTTCGACGATGACGAGCGCTTCACGAGAGTTGCCCCGGGCGATGTCGTCAAACCAGTCGACCGCCCAATTGAAGGTGGTGCCGACGTCGGGCCAGCGGAATGCTTCGACGGCTCCGGCGTAGTCATCGCGGAGCCTGACGAGTTGGTCGCGAGCGGCACGGTATTCGGTCGTCACCTCGCGGGTGCCAACAGTGGTTTCAGTGGACATCGTTGTTCGCTTTCCATGCTCTGCGGTAAGCATCCTACGTCCGCAGCCTTCGCGTTGCCGGGCTGCTCACGACCCGGCTGTCAGGCCTTCCTTGCGTTGACCGCGTCGATCAGCTGTGGAACAACGGTGAACAGGTCTCCGACCACTCCGAAGTCGGCGATGTCGAAGATCGGTGCGCTCGCATCCTTGTTGATGGCGATGATCGTCTTTGCGCTCTGCATTCCCGCCCGATGCTGGATCGCACCCGAGATCCCAAGGGCGATGTAAACGTTGGGGGAGACCGTGACACCGGTCTGGCCGACCTGCATGTTGTGCTCCACATAGCCTGCGTCGACCGCGGCGCGGGATGCCCCGACGGCGCCCCCGAACGCGTCGGCGAGTTCCTCGACGAGCACGAATTTTTCTTTCGAGCCGAGGCCTCGGCCGCCGGAGACGACGATGTCTGCCGACTGGAGTTCTGGTCGCGCCGATACGGCGGACTTCTCATGCCTCGCGGTCACGGTCGCGGCGGGTGCCCCATCGTTCGACACGTCGAGGGGGACAAGCGTGCCGGCGGCCGCAGGCGCGGATCCGGCAACGGAGTTCGGCCGCAGCGAGATGATCGGGATGCCTTTCCCTGCCGTCGACTGCACGGTGAATGCGCCGCCGAAGGCCTGTTGGGTCACGGCTCCCGAGTCGGCGATGCCGACAACGTCGCTCTGGTAGGCGCCCCCGATCCGCACGGCAAGGCGAGCGCCCGCCTCGCGGCTATCGAGCGTGCTCCCAACGATCACGGCCGCGACATCGCCGGAGGCGGTGACGGCGGCAGCGAGTGCGGCGACGAGCGGGGTCACGAGTCTCGAGGCGTCGCCAGGAACGCTGGCGACATAGACCGTGTTGGCGCCGAGCGAGCCGAGCTGCGAGGCGATTTCCGCACCGTCGCCGTCGGTCACCACAACGGCCGAGGGGGTGCCGAGTGCGGCGGCGGCGGCGAGCAATTCTGCCGCGCCGCGGGCGAGGGCGCCGCCCGACTGCTCAACCAGTACGAGTGTGTTTGACATGCTTTGTCCTTCTAGATCAGTTTCGCCGCGGCGAGGAAGTCGGCAATTTGGGTTCCCGCTGTTCCGTCATCCTTGATGACGGTGCCGCCAGCTCGCGGCGGGCGAGGGGTGACGGCCTCGACGACCGACCACGAGTTCGAGCCGCCCGTTTCTGCTGCGTCGAGGCCGAGGCCTGCGATGCCGATCGTCTCGACGGGTTTTTTCTTGGCGGCCATGATGCTCTTGAAGTTGGGGTAGCGCGCCTCGGCGATCTGTTCCGTCACCGACACGAGGGCGGGAAGCGGAGCGCTCACGTCCACGTGCCCGTCTTCGGTCATGCGCTCGCCACTCACGGTTCCTCCGCTGACTTCGAGTGTGCGCAGGAAGGTGAGTTGCGCGATGCCCAGGCGTTCCGCGAGCATTGCCGGCACGGCCGCGGTGCGACCGTCGGTCGACTCGTTCCCGGTGATGACAAGGTCGAATCCGCGAGGCGCGAGCGCTGTTGCGAGTGCCGCGGAGGTCTGCGACGCGTCCGACCCGGCGAGCCCGTCGTCGGTGATGTGGATGCCGCTGTCGGCACCCATCGCGAGTGATTTGCGGATGGCGTCGAGGGATCCGGACGGCCCCATGGTCACGGCGGTGACCTCGGAGCCGGGGTTTGCCTCCTTGACGAGAAGGGCGGCCTCGACCGCTTTCTCGTTGATCTCGTCGATCACCAGTTCGCCGGATCGATCGACCCGTTTTGTCGTTGGGTCGATCTTTCGATCGCCCCACGTGTCGGGGACCTCTTTCACGAGTACCGCGATCTTCATCCGTTTCTCCATTTTCCAGTCGCACCAAGGGTTCCAAACATTCGTAAGCCTATGGTCCAATAATTTACTAGTATTTACTTGGATGTCCTAGTAAATTAGGGTTAATTGCTGGGAAGTCCTGGTAGTTGAGGGCCAGTAGTCCCCGAGAATGTGGTTCCGGCGCCAGACAGACGCGCCAGAGAGAAGCGATCACGTGTACGCAGTCACGGAAGACCAGCGCTCCATCGTTCAGATGGTCAGGCAGTTCGCCACCGAGTCGCTCGCACCTCATGCTGCAGAGTGGGATGAGACTCACCACTTTCCCGTGGACGTGCTGCGGCAGGCCGGCGAACTGGGTATGGGCGGTATCTACGTCAAGGAAGACTTCGGCGGCTCAGGGCTCAGCCGGGCCGATTCGGTGCTGATCTTCGAGGAGCTCGCCAAGGGCGACACCACGATCGCAGCCTATATTTCGATCCACAACATGGTCGCGTGGATGATCGACACCTACGGAAACGACCTGCAGCGAGCCGAATGGATTCCCCAGCTGGCGACCATGGAGGCCCTCGGCAGCTACTGCCTCACCGAGCCCGGCGTGGGTTCGGATGCGGCGGCCCTGTCCACCCGCGCCGTTCGCGACGGCGACGACTACGTTCTGAACGGCGTCAAGCAGTTCATTTCGGGCGCCGGAACCTCAGCAGTCTACGTGGTCATGGCGCGCACGGCCGACACCGGCAGCCACGGTATCAGCGCCTTCCTGGTTCCCGCGGGCATCCCGGGCCTCTCGTTTGGACCGCTCGAGAAAAAGATGGGCTGGAATGCGCAGCCGACCCGCCAGGTGATCTTCGAGGATGTGCGCATTCCCGTCGCAAACCTGCTGTCCGCCGAGGGCGCCGGGTTCGGAATCGCCATGACCGGGCTCAACGGTGGCCGCGTCAATATCGGTGCCTGCTCGCTGGGGGGCGCCCAGTTCGCACTCGACCAGACGGTCCGCTACCTCACCGACCGTGTTGCGTTCGGCAAGCCGCTCATCGAGAATCCGGCGTTGCTCTTCCAGCTTGCCGACATGGATACCCAGCTCGAGTCGGCCAGGACCCTGCTGCGCCGGGCTGCCGAGGCGATGGACAGCAAAGCGGCCGACCTGGTGCGCCTGTGCGCGATGGCCAAGCTTGTGGCGACGGACGCGGGCTTCGCTGTGGCGAACGCCGCACTGCAGCTTCATGGCGGGTATGGCTACCTGTCCGAATACGGGATAGAACGGATCGTGCGCGATCTGCGTGTGCACCAGATCCTTGAAGGCACGAACGAGATCATGCGACTCATCATTGGCCGATCACTGGCAGGGGCACCTTCATGACGAATGGCGACGACGAAGCCCAGTCCCCGCCCGAGATCCTGTTCTCCCGCGATGGACGGCTCGGCCTGGTGCTCCTCAATCGCCCCAGGGCCATCAACTCGCTCACGTTCGGCATGGTCACGGCGCTGTCCGAGCAGCTTGACGCGTGGCGAGATGATTCCGACGTGAAGACTGTGCTGATCCACGGTGCCGGCGAGCGGGGGCTGTGCGCCGGCGGCGACATCGTCTCGCTCTACCGGGCGATCCGCGAGAACGTGCAGGATGCGGCAACCTTCTGGGCTCACGAGTACGCCCTCAATCTTGCGATCGCCGAATACCCGAAGCCGTAC
>Ga0302157_10007693_pt1 | contig 10777 bp, 11 predicted proteins | sample I_Bog_N3_3_FD_193502 | JGI IMG/M metagenome (GOLD analysis project Ga0302157, IMG submission 193502) | Peat permafrost microbial communities from Stordalen Mire near Abisko, Sweden - I_Bog_N3_3 | ecosystem: Environmental > Terrestrial > Soil > Wetlands > Peat | place: Sweden: Abisko, Stordalen...
ACGACCGGCGTGTCCACCAGGTGTTCGTCGCGTTTCTCCCCGGTCACGACGATCTCGCCCAGGTCCGAGCTGTCCCCGGAATCCGCCGAATCGCTTGCGGCGAGGGCAGGGGCGACGAGGAATCCCGAGAAGAACATGACGCTGATGAGGCTCGGCACGAGTGCGTTTCTGCTCACGGTTCACTCCAATTTATTTGTGTTGGATTCGCGAAACCTTGATGGGCGGTTAGCCGTACGGGACGATTGTGTACAATATTATTTTTGCATTGTCTACAATTTTGAGGGACCGACAGTAGGAAAATCGTCGGCGCCGTCGGAATGACCCGCCCGCCGCGCACGATTCATGGTCTTATTCGGTGCAAAATGGGCTGTTTTTGCAGCATTCTGATGCATCCGGCACCTTGCGGGTGCTGTCGGTTGTGCCCGGTCATTGGATGCATGCGTTATTGAAGCGGTGCCTGGATCTGAGTTTTTGTGTACAGTTTGTGCGAATTGCCTTAGGCGGGCGGTTCATGTATGACCACGGCGTCAGGCCCGGCTCGTCGCCCTGCGTTTTGCCTTAGATCTTGGAGGAGGCTCGAATGAACCTGAACATGAACATGCAGACCAATCGCCAGTTCGACCACGGCGTGCTTGCAGTACCGTCCGCGGAGGAAGAGAGCCGGCAGCTGTTCGTCAAGTCGCTGAAATATCACCTGGCGACCAGGGTCGCACCAGGGAACAGGCTGGCATACGAACGGCGGGCGCTGCCTGAATTCAGGCGCGCGCATGGCGTGCCCCCGAAGGATCACCATGAGATCCGGTCGTTGATGTCCGGGGAAGGCTACTTCCAGATGTGGAGTGCCTTGCAGCGAACCAGCCAGGAGATGATGTGGCGTTCGGTGCAGATTTCAGTGGAGCGGCAGAACGACGAATTGCGCGCCAAGGTCGCCGGTGGGTTGGGGAGGGGCGTGTCGGCAAAGCGCGGGTCGTTGACGCTCGATCCCGCGCTGGTGCAGCCGAAGTACCATACGGCGGTCGATATTCACTGCATGCCCGGCGGCTATCACGGCGAGTACCAGCCGGACGATGCCGCCAATGGCGCCGTCTACGACCGCGCGGTGTGGATCTATGCCATGGGTCGCATGGGGCCGCTCAACGATGACATGGGCCAGTCGGTTTGTGCGTACCTGAAGTCGCAGCGTCCGAGCGTCAAGCCGGCAAGAATCCTGGACATGGGTTGCGGCGTCGGGCATACGACGCTGCCCTATTCAGAGCATTTTCCAGAAGCCGAGCTGCACGGCATCGACGTCGGCGCACCGATGCTTCGCTATGCGCACGCACGTGCCGAGGGCCTCGGGCGAGCGGTGCATTTCAGCCAGCAGAACGCCGAACAGACCAGTTTCCCCGATGGGTATTTCGACCTGATCGTCAGCCATATCCTGGTACACGAGACCAGCAACAAGGCGATCCTGCGGATCATGAAGGAAGCCTTCAGGCTGCTGTCGCCGGGAGGGCTGATGATCAACCTGGAGACGCCGCCCTACGGTTCGATGCCGGCGTTCGACGCCTTCATGCTCGATTGGGACACGCGCAACAACAACGAGCCGTTCTGGGGCGCAAGTCATGAACTCGATATCAGGGCATTGGCTGAGTACGGCGGTTTCGGATCCGAGCGCGCCTTCGAGTGCGTGGTGCCGAGCGCCTTCGAGGAGGCCGATGCGCAGCGCACCAGGGTTTTTCAAGGCGGCGACTTCGGCGGCGGAGGATCCTGGTATCTGTGGGGCGCGCAAAAGGCGGCGCTCTGATGCTGGAGCTACCTCGCAAGGCGAAAGGACAACGACCGGTATATCTGCAGGACCCGGCGGTCGACAAGCTGCTGTCGATGGTGGTTTCCCTTGCAGCAGAGGTGACGGTGCTGCGCGAGCGGCTGGACACGGTGGAACGCGTGATCGACGCCAGCGGGGAGTTGCGCCACAGGGTGGACACCTACCACCCGTCCGATGAGGTGATCGTGGAGCGCGAGGCGTGGCGCGCCAGATTTCTCGATACCGTGCTGGTCTCCATCCGGCAGGACTACGAGGAACTGGAGAAAATGGGCCATCAGGAACCGTACACGACAGCGATCCAGGTCGTCACCGAGGGCTGATGCCCGGCCGGGGGCAGTGATGTCCCGTCAGGCGGGTGTCGCCAGCAATTCGCTCACGTGACGGTCGAACTGCGCCATCCAGTCGGGATCGATGCCGACACAGGCCGTGTGACCAAAGGGCGACCTCAATAACCGCAGCTGCGAACCGGTGATCAGTTGCTGTTCGATTTCGCAGTCTTGCGGCGGGAAGTACATGTCCTGGTCGATGGGCATCACAAAAGTCTTTGCGGTAATGCGCCCGAGCGCCGCCCCAAGATCGCCGCCGGTGTGGCGACTCACGTCCGCGTGCTGCCACTTCCAGGCCATGCACAACAGGTCGTTGGGATCCATCGGCAGCATGAAGTCCTCGAGAAATCCGCTCAGGAAGCCCGCTAGATCGCTGAAACCCAGTCCACGCCACAACTCGCGCCGGTAGAACTCGGCGGAGAAGCCCATGACCGCCAGGCGGTTCGCATGACGGCGCAAGCCAACATGGACATCGTCGGACGTGTCGTAGCGGCCGTCCCGCCAGGCGGGATCCGACATGTTGGCATCGGCAAGCAAACCCACGCACAGCCGGTTGTAATCGGTGGTGCGTGCGGTTCCGCAAAACGGCGCGGCACGCGCGACCATATCCGGAAAGCGCACCGACCATTCAAAGGTCTGTTGTGCGCCCATGGAACCGCCGGTCACCAGTGCCAGGCGCGAAATACCGAATTTCCCGGTCAGCAGCCGGTGCTGCGCCTGCACGTCGTCGCCAATGCGTACGCGCGGAAATGTTGCCCGGTCGTGTAACGGTGTGTTGCTCGGTGAACTCGACAGGCCATTGCCCAGCTGATTGACGACGATGATGAACCAGCGCGCCGGGTCGAGGGCCCGTCCGGCGCCGATGTACGCCGTCTCGAAGATCTTGCTGCTGCCGGCGTACCAGGTTGGAATCAATATCGCATTGTCGCGGCGCTGGTTGAGGCGGCCGAAGGTCGCGTAGGCGAGCGAGGCGGCGGGGATGACGCCGCCGTCTTCGAGCACGAGATCGCCAACATCGTATAGCTCGTAGGGGCCATGGACCGCCTGATTGTAGAAGGGATGTTCGATCACGCGGCCTGCTTGAAGTCGCGGTAGCTGCCCATGAGCAGCAGCAGCAGCGCGGGCGCAACGAACAGCACCGACGCCAGATTCAGCGACAGCTGATAGTCGTGCGTACGGTCGAAGTTGGCGCCGAAGAACACCGGACCCAGGCCTGCGCCCAGCGCGAAGAAGCTATAGAGCCAGCCGTAGATGCTGCCGTAGCTCTTCATGCCGAAATAGCGCGCGACCAGGTAGGCCAGCAGGTCGTATTCGGCGCCCGCCGCCATGCCGATCAGCGCGATCGCCAGCATCGCGCCGTGATAGCTCAGACCCGTGGCTGCCAGTATCTGGCAGGCTGCGGCCGGTGCGGACAGCAGCACGGCGGCGACCGCAGGTGCCCAGAAGCGGTCGATCAACCAGCCGCCGAGAATGCGCCCGACGATGACCGACAGCCCGATCAGCGACGTCAGCGACACGATATTCGGGTGTTGGAAGCCCGCCAGCTTCAGCATGTTCTCCATGTTCGGAATCAGGCCACCGACAGCGAATGCCAGCGACACGAAGCAGCCGCCGAGCAGCCAGAAGCGCCACTCGCCGCAGGTCTGGCGCATCGTCAGGCCGGGCGTTGCGGCGGCGCGTGCACGAGCCGCCTCGCGCCGGTCCCTGGGATCGATGACGCCCTGTCCCGGGTCGCGAAAGCACAGCAGGCCCAACGGCAGTGCGATCAGCAGCGGCAGCGCGCCAATCGCGACATAGGCCCCGCGCCAGCCCCATTCGCCGATGAACCAGGCGGCGAGCGGCTTGATCATATAGCCGAACAGGCCGGTGCCGATCAGTGACAGTCCGAGTGCCAGGCCCTTGCCTGACTGGAAGCCGTTGTTCACCGCGCGTGTCCAGGTAATGGGCAGCGTGCCTGCGCCCAGCAGTGCCACCACCAGCCAGGTGGCGTAGTAGAGCGGCAGCGAGCCGTTGCTGAGCGCCAGGGCCATGAAGCTCAGGCCGAACAATGCGACCGAACTCAACGCGACGCGCCGTACGCCGTATCGATCCGAGGCCAGCCCTACCAACGGGCTGGCGATGATCACCGCCGCCGTCGTGCAGGTAATGCCGGCAAAGATCTGTGCGAAGCTCCAGTGAAATTCGTGTGCCAGCAGCGGGGCAAAGATGCCAATGGTGTAGAACGGCATCGGCGACAGCCCGAAGGCAATACCGAACATGGCCGACAGCACGATCGGCCAGCCGCGAGCGAACTCACTGCGCTCCGACACGGCGTTGTCGGCGTTGCGGGCGTATGTGGTATCCATGGCTGTTGATGCTGCTCCCGGCCTAGAACGGTTTGACGACACCGATGAATGCGACGCTGGCGATTCCGACCCAGTAGACGTAGGCCAGTATCCTCGACTGCGCACCCTCGCGGGCGAGCTGCCGTTCCAGTGCCGGCGTGCTGCCGGTCTGTGCGAGCTGGCGAAAGATCACCGCCCAATGACGCATCACGAAACGCAGCAGCAGGCCGATGACCAGCAGCAGCGAGTAGATGAGCACCTTGGCGGCATACCAGTGTGCAGTCAGTGGACCACCGGTGATCAGCGACACCAGCGCCGTGGTGAACAGCACCGGAATCACGACGTAGCGGATCTTCTCGTCCCACAAGGTGAGTGTCAGGCCTGCCGGCGTGCCGCGCTTCAGGAACGCACAGAACGTCAGGCTCATCCACGCCAGCATCCCGATCCATACCGGTGTCACCCATGCGCCAAACGGATTGACGCCGATCATGGCGCCCATCTGGAATCCCAGCGGCAGCAGCAGCAGGATGCCCAGGCGCGCCAGGATATCGATCCGATAAGCGGTCTCCAGGTGATGACGGCGCTCCTCCAGCGACAGGTGCGGGTTGAGTATATGGAAGGCGGTCTGGAAGACGCCCCATTCCCCGCCCAGCCAATAGGTCAGCGCCAGGATGTGCATCCATTTGAGGACCAGATAGCCCGATATCACCATGTACGCGCCTCGATGCCGGTACGGTCAGTATAGAGAGACGTTGCCAGTGGGCCGCCGGCGATCACGCGCGTGTTTCGGCATGCGGGCACATCGGCTGCAGCTGCATCGGCTACAGTTCCAGTGCACCCGGATTGAGCAGGCCGTCGGGATCCAGTGCGTGCTTGAGCGCGCGCACCAGCGCCAGGGGTTCCGGCGACAGCACGCTGGCATAGGGGTAGGTCTTGCCGAGCTGGAAGTGCACGGCCTGATGGTGGGTGTACAGCGCCACCAGCTCGCGCTTCAGGCTGTCAACGAAATCCATGGTCTCAGGGTGATCAGCGGCAGGCGGCAGGGCTGCCAGGTAGCCTGCCGGCAGCGTCAGCCGGTGATAGGCTGAAGGCGCACCAGGCCAGTACAGGGCCAGTTCGTAGAGGAATGCACTACTGCCCAGAGTCATGAACATGCCGCCGCACCAGACACCCAGGCGCTGCATGTCAGCCTGGCGCGCGCGCAGGATGTCGCGCACCGCGAGATGAAACTGCGCCACCTGGGAGTGGGGCAGGTAGCCATGCAGCGGCACCCAGCGCTCGCCATTGGGTCCGAGCGTGTTGAACAACGGTGCGAACGGCCTGGCGCGCACCAGCGCCGGCACCGTGTTGGCGATCGGCCGGCCGCCCGCCGCGCGCAGCAGCTCGCGCAGTCGACGCGCCTTGATGCGAGCCTCCGCAGGGTTGATACCCTCGAGAATGAAATGGGCCGACCAGGCCGCAGTGGCCAATGATTTCGCGCCGCCCAGGCCCGAGCGAATCAGCTGGCGTAGCGCTGCCAGCGGCGACGCCGATGAGGCCACCAGGTCCTTCGCCGTGATGAACCTTGAAATGCGCGCCTGGCGTGCGATCTGGCCCCGAGCCAATGCCGCATCCATGGCAAAGTGCTCATCATCGAGGCCTTCGAGTGCCGCAGCGCGAAGGCCACGCGCGAGCTGGCCGAAATCCTCGAACGCATAGGATGCATACTGCGCGGCCGGCAGGCGCCGGCGCAGCGCCAGCGTGACGCGCGCCTTGATGCCGAACACGCCGCAGTCGCCGGTGAACAGGCCGGTGAGGTCCGGTCCGTACCAGCGCGCGAATGGGGCGCCACCGCGCGCCGCCGATCCGGTGCACAGCAGGCTGCCGTTGGCGGCCACCACATCCAGGCTGATCACCGATTGCGCACTGATGCCGTGGGTGCCGGATCCGTGGCTGATCGAATGCTGTGATATCGATCCTCCGACGCTCGCCGCAATGCCCGAGAACGGTCCGAAGAACGGCGTTCGCAGTCCGCGCTCATCCAGCGCGGCCTTAAGGCTTGCCCAGCTGATGCCGGCTTCGACCGTGACGTAGCCGTCCGCCTCGTTGATCGCAACGATCCTGTCCAGTGCGCCCATGTCGATCAGGACCGAGTCGGAGCGCGTCGGCAGGTAGGCATCCGTATACGACGCACCGCCGCCGCGGACGTACACCGCGATGCCGGCAGCGGTCGTGGTGCGCACCGCGACTTGCAGCTGCTCCACCGTCGCCGGGCGCAGCACCGCGAGCGGCAGTTGACGCGATCGATAGATGTCGGTTGCATAGCCGGCGACGGCACTGCCGGTCAGCACGCCTCCGGGGCCCAGTACATCGACCAGGACATCGATCACGCTGCGCAACAGGATTTCATTCGCGTTGGTTGATGACATCTCTACCTGTTATACGGGGTTGATTTTTCCGCTGCCACGAATAATTCGCAGCCGTTGACCGCTATGCGGACGGGCTGCAGGTAGCACTGAATTTGCACCCGGCGCACATACACTGCGGGCATGCACATCAACCGTTCGCTCGGGCGTGGCCTTCGTATGCTGGCGATACTCAATGCCGGCGGCGAGCATCGCGTGGCATCGCTGGCACGCGCGGTGAGCCTGCCGCGCAGCACCGCATTTCGTATCCTGTGCACGCTGGTGGAAGAGGGTTATGTGGCGCGCGATCCGGTGAGCGACCTGTATTACCCCACTGCGATGGTGCTGTCGCTGTCGGACGGCTTCGACGCCGCTGCCAGGCTGGTGCAGGCGGCCCGGCCGCTGGTCACGGAACTGGGCAGGAAACTGGTGTGGCCGGTGACGCTGGCAACGCCGTCCGGCACCTCGGTGCTGTTGCGGCAGACGACCGATGCCACGAGCCCGCTGGCATTGGTGCGCTATTCCCCCGGCCACCGCGCGCCGATCCTCGAGGGAGCTTCGGGTCTGGTGGTGCTTGCGTTTGCCGATGGCCAGCAGCGCCAGATGATCCTCGATCTGCTGTATCGCGACCAGGCCGTCAGCGACCAGCACGGCCCGCGTCATCTGGTCGAGCATCGCATTGCTGAAATCCAGCGGCTGGGCTACGCCTGCGTACATCGTCCGGGGCAACCGTCGGATCGCAGCAGCCTGGCGGTTCCGGTGCGAACCGCCAGCGGTACGCTGGCGGCGCTGGCGGTACGGTTCGCCCGCAGCGCTGTCGGCCAGCAGGTCATCATGGATCGACTGCTGCCGGCCCTGCGCACCACCGCGCACGCGATCGTGGCACGCTTCGATGCTCCCAACATTGCACCTGTACTCGTAAGCAATGATCGCGCCAGCGCATGACCTGCTGATCAAGAACCTGGACGTCGTGCGCCCGCACGCGAGCGCGATCCGGCGCCAGGACGTCGCGATCTCGGGCGGCAAGTTCGTGGCGATCGACGATTCGATCGATGCCGGCAGCGCCACCCAGGTGGTCGACGCCGCAGGTCTGCTGGGTTTTCCCGGGCTGGTCGATGCCCACATGCACACCGGCATCTATTCGCCGCTGGCCGAGGATGCAGTGACCGAAAGCCGGGCGGCGGCGCAGGGTGGGGTGACCTCCAGCCTCAATTATTTTCGATCGGGGCAGTACTATCTGAACAAGGGCGGCCCGTACGCGACGTTCTTTCCGGAGGTGCTCGACATCTCCGCTGGCCGCTTCTACGTTGACTACGCCTATCACCTGGCGCCGATGGACCGTGGCCAGATCTCCGAGATCGACATGCTGATCGAGCGCTTCGGCGTCACGTCGTTCAAGATCTACATGTTCTACGGCGGCTACGGGCTGCACGGAGCCTCGAGCCACCAGCACGATTTCCTGATGATAGATCCGGAGGAGAAGTACGACATCGCCCACTTCGAATTCGTGATGCGCGGCGTGCGGCGCGCCATGGAGCGCTTCCCGGAGCGGCGCGAGTACATCAGCCTGAGTTTGCATTGCGAGACCGCCGAGATCATGGCGGCCTATACGAAAATCGTGCAGCAGCAGGGTCAGCTGAGTGGCCTGAAAGCCTATAGCGCGGCACGACCGCCGCATTCGGAAGGACTGGCGATCGCGATCGCCTCCTACCTCGCCCACGAAACCGAGTGCATGAACATCAACCTGCTGCACCTGAGTTCGCGCAAGGCGGTCGAGGCGGCGTTGATCATGGCGCGCGCATTTCCGCATATCAATTTCCGCCGCGAGGTCACCTGCGCCCACCTGTGCATCGACTACGACGTGCCCACGGGCGTGCTTGCCAAGGTCAATCCGCCCATACGCTCGCGCGATGATGTGGAGTTCCTGTGGTCGGCGTTGCTGGATGGACATATCGACTGGGTCTGCAGCGATCATGCCTGCTGCCGCCATGAGATGAAGGTGGACGGCAGCCGGCCGGACGACATTTTTGCCGCCAAGTCCGGATTCGGCGGCACCGAGTACCTGCTGTCGGGCCTGATGACCGAGGGGCGCAAGCGTGGGCTGTCGTACAATCGCATGGCGCAGCTGACCTCCTGGAATCCTGCGCAGCGCTTCGGCTTGCGCAGCAAGGGCGATATCGCGCCGGGTTTCGATGCCGATCTGGCGCTGGTGGATCCGACGCAATCGTTCGTGGTGCGGGCGCAGGAGTCGGAATCAACGCAAGGCTACAGTCCGTTCGAGGGCATGCAGCTGTCCGGGCGTGTCGTGTCCACGTACCTGCGCGGCGAGCCGGTGTACCAGGACGGCCGCGTTGTCGGTGCGCCCCGCGGACGCTACCTGCAGCGGCCGTGCTGAGGTCGTAATGGTTGCAGAGGTAGCGATGGCTGCAAACGAGAGAATCCTGTATGCGCGAGCGGTGCACGGTGTTCCGGTGCCGGAGGATTTTTCGCACGACGTGGCGAGTGTCCCGGCGCCCGCGGACTCGCAGATCCTGGTGCGCAATATCTACCTGGCGCTCGAGCCGTACTATCGCAACGTGCTCAAGGGCATGGCGATCTATGGCGCTCCACTCAAGCCCGGCGACGTCATGTACGGCGACACCGTCGCGCAGGTGATCGACAGCCGGCATGCTGACCTGCCTGTGGGCAGCTACGTGCAGGGGCGCGGCGGCTGGCAGCAATACGCGCTGCTCGATGCCGCGTCGGCACGTCGCCTCGATGCGGCGGAAGTGCCGCTGCGCCTGGCGCTGGGGGTGCTGGGCATGCCCGGATTGACCGGCTACGTGGGCATGGCCTACGTGGCGCCGCCGCGTCCCGGCCAGACCGTCGTGGTGTCGGCCGCGACCGGTCCGGTGGGCTGCACCGTCGGGCAGACCGCGCGCCTGATGGGCGCACGCGTGGTCGGTATTGCCGGTTCGAGCGAGAAGTGCGACTACGCGGTGCGAGTGCTCGGATTCGATGACTGCGTCAACTACAAGGACGGTGAACTGAAGGCCGCGCTCAAGCGTGCCTGTCCCGAGGGCATCGATGTCTACTTCGACAACGTCGGCGGTGATACGCTGGCCGCGGTGCTGGCGAACCTGGCGTTGCGTGCGCGCGTCGTGCTGTGCGGGATGATGGGCATGTACAACCAGGACACGCCGCCGCCCGGTCCGCACCTGGGTCCGGTGATCGTCGCGCGCGCCACGCTCATAGGGCTGGTGGTGTTCGATTTCCTGGATCGGCTGCCGGAGCTGCGCCGCGTGGTGGGCCGCTGGATCAGGGAGGGCAAGTTTCATTACCGCGAGGACATCAGCGAGTCGCTGCAGCAGGCACCGGCGGCATTCTGTCGCCTGATGCGCGGGGAGAATTTCGGCAAGGCACTGGTGCGTATCGCCCCAGAAACTATCGCCCCGGCAACTATCGCCCCGGAGCAGATATGACCAGCGTCGTGGTGGTGTTCAACCTGAAGGCGGGCGTGGATCCCGCCCGCTACGAGGCCTGGGCGCGGCAGACGGATGTGCCCAACGTCAAGGCGCTGGCGTCGGTCCGGGATTTCCGCGTCCTGCGCGTGGCTGCACTGATGAGCGGCGCGGCGGCACCGTATCAATATGTCGAGATCATCGAACTCGATTCACTCGATGCGCTGCGCGCGGATGTCAAATCCGAGCTGATGCAGCGTGTGTCGCGCGAATTTCGCGAATTCGCCGACGCGCCGCAGTTCATGGTCACCGAACAGCTATGAGCGCTGGTCAGTTTTCCGGCAAGGTGGCGCTGTGCACCGGTGCGGGCCGACGCGACGGACTGGGGGCTGCGATACTGCAGGCGCTGGCACGCGAAGGCTGTCGCGTCGTGTTCACCGACCTGCTGCAGGACGACGGTGAGCTCAGTGGCGGCCATATTGGCAGCGCACAGCAG
>Ga0302157_10007697_pt1 | contig 10774 bp, 8 predicted proteins | sample I_Bog_N3_3_FD_193502 | JGI IMG/M metagenome (GOLD analysis project Ga0302157, IMG submission 193502) | Peat permafrost microbial communities from Stordalen Mire near Abisko, Sweden - I_Bog_N3_3 | ecosystem: Environmental > Terrestrial > Soil > Wetlands > Peat | place: Sweden: Abisko, Stordalen...
TCGCGCGCCGGGTGGCCCTGAAGGGCGAACTGACACGGCTGGCGTCCGACATCGCCGCCATCGACCGCGTGATGCAGATGATCAACCCGGACCTGGCCGCGCCCGCCGTAGAGAAGCCTGCCAGGGGCGCCTCCGGCGACGGCATGTTCGGACCCGGAGGGACAACCGCCGCCGCCCTGGACGCGCTGCGCAGGCTGGGGCGGGCCACATCGGCGGACTGCGCCGCCGCGATGCTGGTGGCGCAGGGCATCGAGGCGGACCCCAAGCTCACCGTGAAGCTCGCCAGCAGGGTCTCGGCGATCTGCGCCCAGAAGGCCGCCGTCGGGCAGGTGCGCCGGTGCGGCAACGGCGACGGCCGTCAGGTCATCTGGGAGTCAGCCGCGTCTGGCGGCGGCCCCATGCCCCGCGCCGGGTTCCAGGCCATCAGAGGGGTGCGCCGCTTGCCGTCCCGCTGCCAGTATCCGGCCATGTCGCGGCTGACCGGATGGTTGAGTGCCGACGCCAGCACCGATTGCGCCTGCTCATCGAACGGGGTGCGCCGCCTGTCCTCGCGCCACGCCACGTCGGCGGCGTACCAGTCGAGGTATTTACCGGCGATGCGGTGGTGGATGCCGATTTCCGCCCGGCGCAGCCGCGAGAAGTGGCTCTCCGCCTGGTTGGTGCTGGCGTCTGCCGCCTCGACGTAGGCCCGGGCGTGGTTGTTGCGGACAATCTCGTTCAGGCCGCACAACTCGTCGTAGGAGGGGTGCTGGTCGGCCCGCAGCCCGGCGCCGCGCTCGACATGGTTCTTCGTCAGGTGCCACGCCACGTCGGCGCGCTCCTCCGGCACCGCGGCGGACAGCGTGCGCCCGCCCTGACCGCGCTCCCGCATTGCCAGGACAGCCTCGCGCTTGCCAGTCCGGTTCTCGGCGAGGCGGCCGTCCACGCGGTTTTCCTTGCGGTTCTTCTGGCGCAGGTGTCCGCCGAGGTACATGCCGTCCATCTCGACAATGCCGTCGAGCTTCAGGTCGCGCCGGAGGACGGCGATGGACTCCCGCATCTTGTGCGGGAGAACGAATGCGGTTTTGTAATCGACCGCCAGTTCGCGCTTCAACTGGCAGGCGGCCTTCCCCTTCACGGAGAGGACCGACAGGGCGATGGCCATCAGCAGCGTGCGGAAGCTCAGCTTCCGGCTTGCCAGGACGGTTCCCGAAGTGACGCTGAACTCGGCCTCGCAGACCTTCTCCTTGCACCGGAAGCGACGGTTCCCGCGCTCGTAGGCGCCGATGCAGCCGCACTGCGGGCAGGTCGGCTCACCGCCCGTGGAAGCCCACCGCGCCAGCTTGAACCACGCGTAAGCCTGGTCCTCCGACATGTCGGCGACCACTGCCAGGGAAAGGCTGTTGGCCTTGGGGGAGAGCAGGAAGTGTTGACCCGGCTCCCGGCGGTATTTGACGGCCTCGACGCCGTGGCTTCACGGCGGCCACCGGGGCGGGCGCGGCGGCATCGGTGGCAGGCTGGGAGGTGTCTTCCACGGGGAGGCTCCTGACACGCACGGATGGCTGGCGGCCCGGATGGGTCGGCTTCAGCAATCAGTTCGCGCGTATGGTCAGGATCATCATTGCCTGATCATGTCAGACTTTGGGCGATATGGCGAGCCCGATTGTGCGGGGCGAAGTTCTGATAAACCGCCGGATTCAGCCAGCCGTCAGGCGGCCGACGCAGAAGTTGCAAAATCGATAATGTTCCAGGGGGCATTTGCTCCATAATGCCGGACCGGACTGGGTGGTGCACCAGGGGCCTGGTCGGCGAACCCATCGCCCCTCTGGAGGACGCCCGGGATGCCGAAGGAGCCTTGCCTGGTGGAGGTGATGCTACCAGGCGCGATTTCATCCGCGGATGGCCTGTGACGGGCGGACGCATCCATGCCAGAGTGCGCCGCGTGGGACGGGGGAGGACGCGCGGTGGCAAAGCGGTTTCGGCGCATCTACGACGCCGACAAGGTCGAAGACGTGCCGGTCTGGATCAACCTGTTCGGTCCCTGCGCCCGCATCGGGCGCGCGCTGGGTCTTGGCATCGACCTGCCCGACCTCACGGACGACGCCGGGACGGATGCCCTGTGGCAGATGCCGGGCGACGAGTGGAAGAACCCGTTCGAGGGCTGGGTCGCGGACACCGAGCGCAGGGGCGACCACGACTGGATGCGGCTCGCGGACTACCCGTTCGGCAACGCCTTCTTCGACCTGGAGGAGGGCGTCAAGTTCTACACGACTGTGGCTGGCCTTGCGGAATGCCTGGCGTTCGTCGCTTCCCTGGCCGACAAGGGCGTCCGCCTTTGCGACCGGGACTTCATGGGCAGGCACTCCGGCGCGGACGGCTCGTGCGTTTGGGTTTCCCAGGCCATCAGCGGCGGCGGGTTTCCCGACGCCGCTCCAGCCTTCGGGGCGCTTGGCCTGCGGAGGCCGGACTCATCGTTGTGGGTGATGCCGCAGGGGTGGCAGCCGTCGCCCGGCTGGGTGCCGGAGGACCGCGCACCGCTGACCGCCGGGTCCGTGCCGATCACCGTCAGATGGTCCGGGGACCCCAACCCCATCGCGCGCGCGATGGGGTTGGGTGTCACCCTCCCGCCCCATGATGCCTGGCAAGACGACTGGAAGGCGCCGCTGGAAGGCAAGGTGGCCGACACCATGCGCGGCATCGACGGCGACGTGGTTCGACTTGCGGGTTACCCGTTCGGCGATGCTGTCTTCGATATTTGGGAAGGCATGTCACTCACGGTGGCTGCTGACCGGATCGCGGATGCCCTCACCCTCGTATACAGCCTGCGCGACCGCGGCGCGCCGATCCGCCGTGCGGCGGACGGACGCCTGAACGTCACCGTGGAACCCGCCGCTGGCCCGGGCATGCCGGACTGCGCCCTGGCGATGATGGCTGCCGGCCTGGTGCCGGCGTCACCGCTGGAACCAGGCCGTACCGCCATTTGGGAGCCGCCCCAATCGGAGTGCTCCACGACTGCCGGCTGACGGACCCATTCGGCCGCCCGCTCCTCCCGAGCGGTGAGGCAGCTTTCCCGGGCAGGGGAGCCGTGCGCTTCCTGTAGCAAATCGGAGCTCCGGCTGAACTCGACGGGCTTTCGGCAACATCTCCTTGTCCGCCGGACGCCATCCGGCGCCACCTCCTGCATACGGGTTGGTTCCCGCCGATCCGGACGCGGGCTCCCGTGCCGGGCGGCAGGATGCGATCCGCTGCAGCCGGGAAAGGGCTTCCTGGCTGCCGGGCTCCGCAGTGATGGCAGTCAGCCGTTTTTCTTGCGGTCTCGCATCCAGTGGGCGAGTGGTTTTTGGGAATCCGGTGCGGCGAGTCGCCGCGGCAGGATCGGCCAGTGTCATGCAGCCGGCCGGCCCGACGGCCCGCAAAGGCACCTCGCCCGGCGGGCAATTGACCTTGCCCAACATCCGCTGGTCCCTCGGGTCTTTTTCCGCAGGCGGCATCGATGCAAACTCCGACATGAATGGCTCCGGTGGTGGTTGCCAGAGCACACGCGACTCCGCCGGCCGTCGCCGTCGGAGACAATTTCCTTGGGTTGAGAACGGACCTTGCGCGGCTGATCAAAGCGGCGTCGCCGACCTTCGCACGCATCGCGCTTTGCCTCCCGGCGCGGCCACGGGAGTTGGGAAACTCGGGGCCAACCATACAAGTCACAAGCCCAGCGGGCAACGCCTGGCGGCGATTGCCAAGTATTCGACGGATGGTGGCGCCGACCCGTCGGCCATCGGGTGCCGAACCGCACCTCCAGGAACTGGCAGGTTCCTGTTGCCCCGGCGGATGCGCCCGGCCCGTCAGAAAGACTCCCGGCCCTGCCATCCCCAGGACCGGAAAACGGAACCGGTGGCCAGGCTCATCGGCAAGCCTTTCCGGGACGGCGGCCCCGTTCCGCACGGTCAGGATTCCGCTGGAAATCCGTCCGGCGGCTACGCCGCGTTAACCTTGCCGTGGCATGCTGCTGCTGTATCGACCTGCCATCCGAAAGATGTGCCATGCTTCTTTTGACGGTGATAGCCGCACCCAAGCTGCGCAATGGGATCGCAACCGCCGCCGCAGCCCTGCTTGCATGGGCCATGGTGACAGTTGCGGCGTCTGCGGGGACCGCTGCGGTCATCCTGGTGGCGGGCGGATCCGTTGTGGGACTTGCCGCCATAGCCGACATCCTCCTCAGCGGCAGGCTTGTGGTTGCCGTTGTTCTTGCAGTGGCATTGCTGACGCTTGGCAGCCTGGCGGGCGCAATCAGAAGACGGAAGCGGTTGAGTGGAGCCGGATCCGCAGATTGAGAGCTGGGGTGTGACCGTCCGGAAAAGCCTCGGGTTGCCATTGTTTGGCCCGGCGCAATCTCCGGCACGGGCGGCGGTGGCCGCACTGGACCGCAACGTGACGCCTCCCGGCGGCAAGTCTTGCCGAACGCCGAAGCTCCCGGTCCGGGTCATCCAGCAAGCAGGCGCCGGCAGCGGTGCGCGCGTCAGCCTTGAAATGGTTAATATAACATTAGCGCATGGCACTTTCTTTTGGCCTGCCAGTTGAGGTTTTGTTGACTTTCACGGAAACGTGAGCTATGACTCCATCAGTAAACGGCTTGGAAATATTCCATGACAGCCATTTGGCCACGCCCCCAGAACGGCGGCGCTGCACCCGAGACATCCTGGTGGGTGGCTGCGCCTGCAGCCGGCGGCCAGGCGGACCATCCCGCCCGGTCCGGCCAGTGCCGCGCGGATGTCCGGGCGGACGGGGCTGCGGAGTTGCCGCCGGGCGCGGGCGATCCAGCCGGCGCGGGGAACGCGCTGACGGACGCGCGCCCGGACGGACTTCACGCGGACAGTGAGCTGGAGCGGCTGGAGCGCCTGGTCCGGCATCTTGAGGCTGAACGGGACCTGGCCGAGCGTGCGAGCCTCGCGAAAACGCGTTTCCTGTCGGGCATGGCCCACGAGCTGCGCACGCCCCTGAACGGCATACTCGGCCACGCCCAGCTGCTGCGGCTTGAGGCCGGGCTGTCCGCCGCGCAGTCAGTCAGGGTCGATGCGATGCTGGATGCCGGCACGCACCTGCTGCAGCTGATCCACTGCGTGCTCGACATGACCCGAATCGAGACCGGGCATGTCGAGCTGCAGACCGAAGAGGTTGATATCCGGCTTCTTGCGCGGTCCTGCCTCGACCTGGTCCGGACTGCGGCGGACGCCAAGATGCTGCCGCTCGGTCTTGTTGTGGACCCGGACGTGCCCGGCCACATGGTGACCGACTCCACGCGGGTGCGGCAGGTGCTGCTGAACCTGCTTGGCAACGCAGTGAAATTCACCGCCCGCGGCGGGGTGGAGATGCGCGTCCGGACAGCGGGGGACGGCACCTGGCTGCGGCTGGAGGTTGCTGACACGGGGCCGGGAATACCGGCCGGGCAGCGGCACCGCCTGTTCAGGGAGTTCGAGCGGCTCGACCCTGGCGCTTCAGGTCCTGTCGAGGGCGCGGGGATCGGGCTGGCCCTCTCGGCCCGGGTGGCGCCGCTGATCGGCGGGCGCCTTGGCCACGGGGACAATCATGGCGGCGGAAGCGTGTTCTGGCTCGAGCTGCCATTGGCCGCTGGCGATGTGTCCGTGTCCGCCGCGGATCCGGATGCCTGCAACTTGCGGGACGCCGGGCCTGCAGCGCCGCCAGCGCGTTCCCTGAGGGTGCTGATTGCCGACGACAACGCCATGAACCGCGATATCGCGGCATCTTTCGTCCGGCGGGCAGGCCATGACCCGGCCTTCGCCGAGGGCGGTGAAGAGGCCGCCATTGCGGCGGCTTCCGCTGATTTCGACGTGATTCTGATGGATGTGCGCATGCCCGGTGTCGACGGGCTCGAGGCGACCCGCCGAATCAGGGCCATCCCCGGCGGGCGCGGGCGCGTGCCGATCGTGGCAATGACCGCACAGGCATTTTCCGGGCAGGTGGACGAGTGCCGGGCGGCTGGCATGGACGGCCATTTGGCGAAGCCGTTCACCATGGGCTCCATGGCCGGAGCCCTGGCCCGCGCAAGCGGGTCCGGACAACAGCCAGCCCCGCAGCTGGTCCATGTTCCCGCTCCGGCGGCCAGCCTGCCGATTCTTGACGTGGCAATGATGGAACGGACCGCATCGTTCCTTTCGCCGGAAACGGTTGCGTTCCACTTGCGGACCATTGCCGGGAAATGCGAGGCGCTGCTGGACGGACTTCGGAGTGCGGATGCCGCCCTGTGCGCGGACGGTTGGCTGGCCGAGGAGGCCCATTCCCTCGTGGGCAGCGCAGGCATGTTCGGGTTCGCAAGGCTCGCCGCGGCGGCCAGCGGTTTTGAACGGGCCGCCGGGACGGCAGGGGTGGATGCGCCTGCCTTCGCCGCCGGATTCGGCGCCGCGCTTGAACTTACACTTCCGGAACTGCAGCGGCGCGCGCCGACTGCCGTGGAGGCCTGATCAACATGCGCCAGAGACTGTTGGTGGTTGAGGACGACGCGATTCAGCAGGCGGTTCTCAAGTCCGCGCTGGAGCGGCGCGGCTACGACATCGAGGTTGCGTCCGACGGGCTGACCGCCGTGCGCATGCTGCGCGGCGGCGGCTTCGATCTTGCGCTCATTGACTACCGCCTGCCTGAAATCGACGGGCTCGCATCCGCGCGGCTGCTGCGTGAGATGATGACCGGGGAAGACCGGCCAAAGCTCATCGCCCTCACCTCCGCAGCCGACAGCCTCAGCAGCCGCGAGGTGTCGGAGAGCGTTTTCGACGAGATCGTGTCCAAGCCGCTCAATCTGCCCGCCCTGCTCAGCACGATTGGCCACCACCTGCGCGAGACCGCAGCCGACCACACGTCACGGGCGGCCACGGCGGCATGGCAGGAACTCGGGCTCGGCGGGGCGCCATCGGTCATCGCCATGCCCAGCCCGAGTGCGGCGCAGGCGCAGCTTCTGCGCTGCTATTTCGACCTGAGCGGGCAGCGCGAACCGGAAGCGGTCCTCCTTCTCAGCCCTGAAGCGGCCTTTGACGCCGCCGCGGCGCGGATCTCATCGCCGCATTTTGCCCTGCCTTTCGTGGATCTTACGGGAAACCTCGCCAGCGCGGACGCCCATTTCTCCGCCTCCGACCACACGACATGGGAAGCGGTGGCGTCCGCGATCACGCGGTTCGCCCTCATGCGGCAGTCAATCGCCCGCGGCGCCCTTGACGCGCCCGACATCGACACGCGGCTCCTCGCCTACATGCTCGTTTCGGGACGCCCTTTCCTGCCGTCCCTGGATCCGGCAAGCAGGGAGTGCGTCCGCTATCCCGGCTTTTTCCCGGACCGCGATGCGCGGGACGCCGCGGAGCGGATGGCTGCCCGCGGCCTGCTTGACCGGCGCTTCTTCGAACGGTTTCACGTCTGTGCCAGCTGCAGCTCGTCCCGGCTGGCCGCCCGCGAGGAATGCCCGGCCTGCTGCTCGTCGGACCTCAGCGAGGTTCCGCTTGTCCACCACTTCCGGTGTGCCCACCAGGGACCGGAGCAGGATTTCACGCGCGGGCCCCACCTTGTCTGCCCGAAGTGCCGCCAGCACCTGCGCCACTACGGCAGCGACTACGACAAGCCAGGGACCGCAATCCGCTGCGGGGGTTGCGGCGCGCTCAGCCCGGAACCTGCGGTGGGCTTCGCCTGCCTGGACTGCGGCTCCCACACCGGCGGAGACGCCGCAAAGACAAGGGACGCCTTCAGCTACGCACTGACCGCCGAAGGCATCGCGCTTCTGCGGCGCGGGAAAGCCTGCATCGCCGCCAGCAGTCCGGGAACCGGAGGGCCATTGCCCGGGGCGGTCCTGGATGCCCTGGCTGGCGGCGCCCCCGCCGCCGCGCTGGTCGAGCTCCGCTACGGGGCGCGGGCACGGATCATCGCCCGCCGCGGCGACGCGGCTTTCGCCGCCATGCGGCGCCTGTTCCTCGAGAACCTGGCCAACTCGGCCGGAAGCGACTGCATGCTCTTCTCCGGCGAGGAGGCTGACCACCTCCTGATCCGCGGCGCCTCGCCGGAGGCACTGGCCGGGCTCTGCCCGGATCTGCTGGAAGCCTGCCAGGAGGTGCTCGCCGAGGGGCTCGAGCCGGAGATGCGCTTTATCGAGGTGCCACAGGCCGGAGCCCTCAAGTGAGCGTTGCCAGCATTTCCCTCGACTTCCTGGGTTCGCAGTCGCCCGAGGGCCTGGTGCTGCTCTTCTGGTACACCATTTTCCTCGAGATTCCCCGCTACGCCTGCGGCTTCGCCGCCCTTGGCGTGGGCGCCGCCTCAGCCGAGAGGCGGGCCGCAAAGGGCGGCCACACAAGCCTTGCCGTGCGTCCCACGGTGAGCGTCATCGTGGTCGGGCACAATGAGGCCGGATCACTGGAGCGCTGCCTGCGCAGCCTGCGCGAGCAGACGCTTGCGCCCTCCCAGGTGGTCGTGGTCAGCGACGGCTCATCGGACGGCATGCCCGCGCTCGCGGCCAGCCTGGCGCGCCGCGGACTTGTCCAGCACGCGATCGCAACCGACCTCCGCAGCGGGAAGTCGGCCGGCTTCAACCTGGCGCTGGGCGCATGCACGGGCGACATCGTCGTCAACGTCGACTGCGACTGCTCCTATGACAGGTTCGCCCTGGAAAGCATCGTCGCGCCTTTCGCCGACCCGCGCACCGGCGCCGTGTCCGGTGACATCGCCGCACGGAACGGCTACGCGAGCCTGACCGCCAGGCTGCAGGAGATCGAGTACCTGGTCTCGATTTCGGTCGGCCGCCGCGTCGCCACCGGGCTGAACCAGGTTTCCTGCATCTCCGGCGCTTTCGGAGCTTTCCGCAGGACCGCGCTTGAGCGGGCGGGCGGCGCCGATGTCGGCGGCGGCGAGGACCTTGACCTTACACTGCGCCTGCGCGCCGCCGGATGGCGGATTGCGTTCGCGCCCGACGCGGTCTGCTACACGGACGTGCCGCCGCGGCTGGGGCAGCTGGTGCGCCAGCGGCTGCGCTGGGAGCGCGACGCCATCCGCCTGAGGCTGCGCAAGCACCGGCGCTCCCTCGCGATGCCTGGGCACCGGGGCGCATTCGCCGAGGCCGCGCACCAGTGGGACTTCCTGGTCTTCGAGCTCGCGGCAACCGCGGTGTTTCCCGTCTACCTCGCCTGGCTGTTCGCCCTCTACGGCGGCATGGCGCTGCCGATCCTCGTGGCGATGCAGGCCGGGCTGCTGCTGCTCGACACGGCCGTGCTGGCGCTCGCCGGCCTCACCGTCCCGCGTGGCGTGCCGCTGGGCTCCCTGCTCTATCTGCCGGCCTACTCGGTCTACACGGGTTGGGTGATGCGTCCGGTCCGTCTTCTTGCGTTCGTGCAGGAATGGTTCCTGTTCCTGTCGCGGAACGACAACTACGTGCCGGCCAAGGCCCGGCTGATTCGGAAATGGTGATGAAGCGCATAAGAACCCGCACGCGCGTTGACACGCTGGCCAACGATCAGCGGGTCTCGCCGGTCAAATGGGGCCGCCGGGTCTACCTTGCGATCCTGATCGGCCTCGGGCTGCTCGGGCTGGACTTGGCCATCGGGGACGCGCTGATCCTGCGCGCGGACGGGCTCGTTGTCGCGGACCGGAGCGTCCTGGCCGCCGTGTACCCGGCGCGCGTGGCAAAGGTTCTTGTGCGGGAAGGGCAGCGGGTAGCGGCCGGGGACGTCGTCGCCCAGCTGGAGTCGCCGGAAATGCTGCGCGACATCGCCCAGGCGTCAGCGCAGAACGCCGACCTGGCCATCCGCCAGTCCCAGCTGCAGGCGAGGTCGGTCGCCATCGCCGCCCTGCTGCCGCTTGGCGAACGCCACGCGCGGGAGAGCGCGGGCGTGATCCAGAAACTCGACAGCCTGTCCGGCACCGGCCTGATCTCGTCGCAGCGGCGCGACCAGGCGCTGGGATCGGAGTACGACGCCGCGTCTGGCCTGGCCGGGCTGCGCGCCGAGGCGGCGCTGCTCGCAAGCGAGCTGCCGATGGTTGCGCGCAGCCGCGGGCAGGCGGACGAGACCCTCCGCCAGCTGGACGCGTTCTACGACCACGGGAGGGTCCGGGCGGCAACGGCCGGCACAGTGGGCGCCCGTGTGCCGGCGCCTGGCCAGGTGGTCAGGTTCGGCGACGATCTGCTGCAGATTTACGGCGACGAGCAAACGGTGCTGGCCTACCTGCCAGACATGTACCTCTTCGCGCTGGCGCCTGGCGACCGTGTCGAGCTCACCAGCGGATCGGCCCGCGCCGGCGGCGTCATCGAGGCCATGCTCACGGTTACCGACGCCCTGCCGCCGGAATTCCAAAGCATGTTCCGGCCGCGCGAACGCAGTCGGCTCATCCGCATCCGGCTCGAAGGCGGGCATGGTTTCGCGGTCTCCCAAAAGGTCCAGGTGCGCGGCTGTGCCCTGGGATGGTGCTGGCACTCACAGCCTGTGTCCGGGCTCATCACGGGCCTGCTCGGGTTCGGGGCGCGGGCATGATGGCACGTCCCGTCCGGCATGGGGCCGCAGCGCTCCGGGCGGCCGGGAACATTGCCGCGGCCGGAGATAATCCCCAGCATGCGCGCCCGGCATGACTGCGGTTCCCGACCATCATTGCGGGCATGCCGCCAGACTCTCGGGGTCGGAGACAGCTCCGTCCGCGGCCGGCTTCGCCGCGTCGGGTCGATCCCGACCCCGCAGTGCGCGCCATGCGGAGCAGGAGCAGGCAGACTGGGTTTGGCAGGAAAACGCCCAGCCCCCCGCCGTTAACGGGTACCTGGCAGATCCGG
>Ga0302157_10007702_pt1 | contig 10771 bp, 10 predicted proteins | sample I_Bog_N3_3_FD_193502 | JGI IMG/M metagenome (GOLD analysis project Ga0302157, IMG submission 193502) | Peat permafrost microbial communities from Stordalen Mire near Abisko, Sweden - I_Bog_N3_3 | ecosystem: Environmental > Terrestrial > Soil > Wetlands > Peat | place: Sweden: Abisko, Stordalen...
CCGTTGCATAAAGCGTTTGTCCCAGGGTCACCGCTTGCAGCGTATTGGCGCTGCGATTGGAGGAGCCGCCGTTGATCGTGTAGCTGTTGCCGTCGTTGCCTGTGATCGATTTCGACGTCGCGATGCCTGACGTCATGGACGAATTGCGAAAGCCTTCGAAGGTCAGCCCAACCACGATGACGGAATAGGTCGCCGAAGGCAGCGTCGCGCCGGAACCGGAAGCGCTCAGGGCCGGCGCCGACGGCGTGCCCAGCGCGACGGACGTGTTGCCGCCGAGCAGCGCCGTCTCTTCCTTGCGCATTGTTTTCTGCAGGAGACGCAGCGTCGCGGTGGAGTTGATGTCTTCGAATCCCTGCGCGGCTGCCTCGGCTTCGAAGGTGACGGTGTCTTCCTCGCCGAGCGTCACGTAGGGCGCGACCATCGGGTTGGCGACATAGGACATGCTCGCCGACCGCTGGCCTTCTGGCACCCATCCCATGGCGTCGAAGCCGGAACCGGTGATCGAAGTCACCGTGCGCCAACGCGCCGCGTCGCCAGGGTTCTGCCGCTGCACGCGCGGCAGGGCATTTCTCAGCGGCGTGATGATAGGATAGAGGTTCTTCGCCGGCGCCTGAAGATCATAGGCGGTCAGGCCGGTGGAAATCGTCACGCTCTTCGAGAGCGACTCTTTCATCAGTCCCAGGGTTTCCTGGGTCGTTTGCGCGATGCTCATGCATTGTCCTCGAGGGTTGCGCGGGGTCGGAAGTTTACGCGCGGTGGCGCCGCAGCGCGGAGGCGGAGCGGGCGAAGGGTATGTAATTCAGAGTCGAGTTACGAGCGCCGCCAAGCCAAGCGCCGCAACGACTTTGGCCGAAGTGTCGCGGGTTGGAGACTCTTGGTTGAAGGCTTCGTCAGCGTTGCCGACGATCGCGTGAACGCGGCGTTATCGCGACATTGTTTCGGCGTTATCGAAATTCGAGCCGATCTCTAAGTGTGGCGTCAGCGTCTCGGATTTTGGCCCGGGCTCGGCGCCAATCCTGTAGCCAATCGTTGCATCACCCCAGTTGTGATCCTCGAAATACACGGCGCTTACGCCACGCACGGATAGAGTTATCGCCCCTAGGTAGTCGGCGTCGAAATTGGGCAACCATCTTTCGTCGGCGGGCTCATAGGCAAATATCAAGGTCCGTTGTTTTGCGTCGCGAGGGGCAATGAAGACCCTGACTTCTCGGCTATGCGCGAACAGATCGCAGTGAGTCTCGACGACCTGGAAATTCACTTCCCAAAGGTCGGATACCGTCTTTCGCACGCGCATCGAGCAGATGTCCGGCGGAGGATTCGGACGGAAGAAGACAGGGTAGGCCTAGCCAATGGCCATAGCGAGACAAGCGCCTGCAGCGAAAATCGCGGCTTTCTGGAAGGCCAGACGGACGAACACGATGCAAGTCTCCATTCGCCGCGAGAATTTGATCATGGCTCATGGCGACTTGGGCGAGACGATTTTGGGCGACCCACTCCAGGTCAGATTATATTTTGCTGCGCTCTTCATGTTTTTGGAGATTGTTATGATTCCGAAAGCATTTCAAGGTGGAACTGGCGAATCGAAAGCGCCACTGGCGCCTGTTTGATAGCCTAGAACCATATACTTGTATTGCAAATCCGCAAGCGAGTACGGATTACTGGGGTTGCTATTGCGAGACATTATCGCGGCCAAAGTGCCCGCTATCTGTAGCGTTTCATCCAGCGTGAGGCCCGCTTGTTGACAGAATAGCCCGACGTTAAAGTTCGACACACTCACGAATTCACTAAAAAACACAAAACCCGTTAGGAAGTGACCTTGCCGCTGATAGTCAAAATTTCCCCCGTGTCCTAAATATACCTGTAGGTTAGTCCCCAAATACGAAAAAGCTCCGCCGCCAGTTTGTGGGTCCGGTGAATCTTGGAGCGTCCGGTACGTGCTGCCGACTCCGCGTCCGGCGGCGGCGACTGGGGCCAAGTCGGCGGTCGGCGACATCAGGTACTGTGGCTTCGATGGGTCGTCGCCGGTAGGGATTTTCTGTCTGTTTGGCAGGACGACAGGCGCCCCCGGCTTGGAAGCGCCGCCGCCATTTGCCATAGCCGCATCCGCCGTCGTCACCGCATTGAGATATCGCGCCCAATCGTCGGAGGCGTCCGCGATCCGAATGGGTCGATTGGCGCCGCTCGCGGCAAAGTCGCTGGCCGCGTCCGGTGGGGTCGCACCGTCGGTGGAGGGGCCGAGAACAGGCTCCCCGCCCGTCCATTGCCCGCTTTCGGTTCCGTTGCCGGCGGGCACGCGCGGTTGGTCCGGATTGTAGGCGCGCTGGACAGTCTCGGCGCTCGCCGGCGCTCGCCCCAATGCCGACAGCAATTCCGCTGGTGTCGTGCGCGCTTCAACAATCCGTCAGGCGCCATGCCGCTTGGTCCGGCGGCCGCAATTTCGGCAGGTTGACCAGCGCCAGATGCATGAGCGCAAGAGTGCTCTCACCCTCGCTCTGTCGTCGTAAGGCCGCGCGTACCTAGGCGAGTTCCGACGGTGTGATCGCACGGACGCACGCGACCGCAAGGAGAGCGGCGACCCGCGCCTCGTCGAAAGCGTTGCTGTTCCCGCCTGGTCAGGAACAACCGGCGATCCGCGACGGCGAGCGGCGTTCCCGCGCCGAGCACGAGCGTGTCGACTTCGAAGGCCATGGTCAGATGCATCGAAGTGCTGGACGCATATGCTTCCCAGGGCCTAGGATACGCAGTATTTGGAATAGGTTCGTCTCGCATAAGTTTCAGATGAGCGAAGCAGGTTGCGCCCTGCTTTGTCCCGACGCGGAGCGTCAAAAATCCGCACTGGCGAGGATCCAACCCGAGCCGCCGCCGCCGACGAGCATCGTCGCCTGGCCGGCGACGCCGGTGGAACTGCCGTTGATCGAAATCGCGTTGACCGTGTGCGTGGAACCCGCCGTGATGGTCGTGGCGGTGGCGGTTCCTGCCTGATTGGTCTTGAACGCGCCCGAGGCGACGGTGACGCTTGGCGCCTTCAGGAACTGTACCGGGGTCGCCATATAGAAGAGCTGCGACGAGGCGCTGGTATTCTGGCCGGCGCCCATGACGACGCCGGCCGCGGGCTCGGGCTGGGCCCAGGCGTAGCGTTGACAGATTTCGAGCGCCACCTGAGCGTCGATGTGCTCGAACGGCGAGGCGGAACCACCGATTTCGAGTTGCACGCCGTTGACGTAAATAGAATCGTCGGCGCCGGCCGTCCCGCTGGGCGTGAACGACAGCAGCACGCCGACCTGCGACGCGGTCGAAGGAACGACGCCGGAGAATTGATAGCGGACCATGCTGGTGCTCAGTATTTGCTGAGCGGAAACGACATTGAGCTGGCTGGGCCAGTTCGAGGAAACGAGGTTCGCCGCGGACTGGTTGACGCCGGATCCCGAGACGACCTGCGCGCTGATGGGGCCGCCGGAATAATTGGCGCCGGAGCGCGCCCAGAAGGAGAGCGTCACGGTCTGGTTCTGAAGCCGGAGCGAGTCCAACGTCTCCAACACCTGGCCGAGATAGATCGTCGCGGTCGAGGAACTGCCGGACTGGCGGGAAAATTTCAGGCTCTGGTTGAATCCGGCTACGCTGCTATCGGCGACGGCGGCCATGAGGATGGCGGTCGAGGCGGCGCCGGCGGCGAAGAAGCGATCGGGGAAATACGTTGGGGTCGTCGAGATCGGCGTGCTGATCGCGCCGCCCGAGGCGATGCCCGGGATGTTGCGCTGAAACGGGTTAATCGAAAAATCGCCGGCGTCGATCAGATTGCGAAAATTGGCGAAGGGATTGAAGGCCAGCGGGACGCAACCTTCCTCTAGCAGATCCACCGCCTGGGCCCCGGCCCCGACATTGGAGATCAATCCATTGGCGTCGGCCTGAAAAGAGCCGGAGCGCGTAATGAAGGAACCATAGGGGGCTGGCGCGAGATAGTTGATACCCATGAGGGACGGTCCTTGTTTCGAATGGGAGGGGCAGGCGAGAGGGAGCTCATCGAAGAGGTAGGTCAGAACCGCCGAACGATGGGATTCGCCAGGCTTACCTTCGTCAGCGCCAGGGCGCGCTGTTCGTCGGGCAACGCCGCGAGTTGTTTGATCGCGCGCTCGACGCTGTCGACGCCGTCGACGGCGGTCTCGCCGCGAGCGTCGCTTTCCCGCGGGGGCGCGCGCAGCAGCGCGCGGGGCGGCGCCGGCTGAGCTTCCAAGGTGGAAAGACGCTTGTCGAGAACCGCGAGGCGAGGCGCCAATTCGGCGACCGCTTTCCGCAGTCCAAGGTTCTCTTCGATCGCCCGTTCGAGTTTATCGGCGGCTTCGGTCAGCGCGATCGCAGCCTTGCCGAGCGCCTCGATGTGCGCGGGCTTCTCAGGCGCCTTGGGCTCAGGCGCGACCGGAGCCGCCACCGGCTCGGGTTGCGAAGTCGCGGGTTTGGCGCCGACGAATTTGCGGAATTCGCTCACGCCGCTTCTCACCAGTTCGAAGGTCGCGTCGGGCAAGCAGGGCAGATCGACGAGCGAAATCTCGTGGGGCTCGGCGGTGTAGCGCGTCAGGCCGGTGTCCGCGTCTTCCCATTTGTCGACATAGCGGCCGCCTTGGGAGAAGCCGGTATAGACGCCCTCGAGCACTTTCGCCCACTCGTCGTCGTCGACAACCTTGGCGGCGACTACGATGCGTTTGTTGTCGTCGTCGAAATCGATGTTCGTCAGTTTGCCGGCGGCCACGAGACCGTGCATCGCGCGAACCGCGCCCAGCGACTTGCCGCCGCTCGCCGCGTGGGCTTGCGCCGACCAAGCTCTGAAATAGGGCTTCGTCGTGGCATAGTCGCAGATCTCGCCGCCGCGGTCCGGCTTCTCGGCGGTGGCTATGCCTTGGACGATGCGCTGGTCGACGTCCACTTTGGCGAGCGGCAGGAACATGGCGAGCGTTGTCATCGCGGTCGCGTCTCCGTGAATGGGGAAGGGGGCAGGCGATCGCTTCAACGCGAACGGGCGCGGGGGCGGCGTGCCGATGCTCAGTTGTTTCAGGTGAGGAAGATGGCGCCTCTCGAAGCCGCCGTGTCGGCCGCTCGCACCAATCTCATTGTAGTCGACTATGCCATCAGCGGCGTAAGCGGTCAAGAAAAAAGTTCTTATTTTGTTCTCGTTCTCGGCCGCCTTGCGCTGTGGGGTGGGCAGGGCTAATGCGTCTTGCGTGGAAACAGGCGTCCTGATGCGCGGAAAATTCGCGGGCATTCTCGTCGGCCTATGCGCACTCGGCGCGCCAGCGGTCGCGCGCGCAGGTTGGACTTTTTGCGTCGCCGAGAGCTCGGGCGGCAAAGATATCTGGATCACGAGCGTTTTCGCCCCCACGCGCGAACGAGAGCGGCTGGAGGGCGATTTTCGCGCTTATTTGAGGTCGCGCGGCGTCGCGCAACCTATCGCGCAATGCCCGGCGGCGAAAGACGACAAGACCGATATGGTCAACGCCCAGATCACCGCCGCGGAATTTCACCGGAAGCTCGGCGACGCATTGCACGAAGTGTCGGCGCCGGAATTCGATCCGCGGCGCTAAGGCTTGCTGAAACTGGCGTAATATTCGAGCAGCGTCTGGGCGATTTCGGGATCGATCAGATCGCTGACCGCCCAGACCAACGCGTCGGCGCGATCCGGCGAATAGCCGGCGATGCGGGAATCGAAATCGGGGGTGAGCGTGCAGAGCTGATCCTCGAGCGCGCTGAACACGCCGAGATGGTGGACGATTCCGCGCTCGTAGGCGGCGGCCACGGGTTCGGCGCGAACGAATTTCCCGCGGGTCGCCGTAACTTTGCGCACGGGCAGATTGGGTTCCGCTTGGCGAAGAACCTCGACCACCATTTCGCCGCCGTTGTTGATTTCGGCGACGACGCGGTTGGCCTTGTAGCGCCTATAGCCGGCGCCGACGCGCGCGCCCCATTGACCGGGCGTTTCGCCTTGGCTCGTGAGGTCGGCGAGGACGTGGATCTGACCGTTGGAACGCTTGCCGACGACGACGATGCCGCACTCGTCCGCCTTGGAGCCCGATTTCGCCGGCGGGTCGACGCCGATGACGATGAGTGAGTATTCGTATTCTTGGGTTGCAGGCAGGCGCTGCTTTTCCAGAAGTTCGCGCGTCCAGAGCGCGCCGGGGGCCTCGTCGATGATTTCGGCAAACAATTCCTGCCGGCCAATGGAGCGGCCGGCGAAGCGCGCCGCGATCCGTTTGATGAAGGCTTCCGCAAGGAAACTGGTGTTATCGAAGGTCGAGGCGCGCGTGACGATGGTGTCCTTGTCGTTGACGAGTTGTTTGATCAATTTGATGGGCCGCGGCGTCGTCGTTATGACCGCTTGCGGTTTGTCACCCAATCGGAGGCCGAAGACGGCTTGGTCGAAGGCGTCGGGGCGGCGCCACGCGGCGAGTTCGTCGATCCAAAGCTTCATGTGCTGCTTGCCCCGAAGCCGATCCGGCTCTTCGGCGGAGAACAGCAGAGAGACCGCGCCATTGGGCCAATCGAGACGTTGCGCTGACCGCGAGAACGTCGGCCGTTCGCCTTCGGGGCACACCGCAAGCAGACCGGATTCTCCCTCCACCATGACGTCGCGGACGTCGTCATGGGTTGGGCCCATCAAATTGACGAACGCAAAGTCCTGCGACCACTCGCGCACGGCTTCGGCGCCGGCGCGCGTCTTGCCCGAACCGCGCCCCGCGAGGATCAACCAGAAGACCCAGTCGCCCGGAGGCGGACGTTGATCCATTCGCGCCCATAGGGACCAATCAAAGAAAAGTTCGTCGCACTCGCGGTTCGTGAGGCTCGCGAGCAGCCTTGCCCGGTCCGCCGGTTCCAGCGCCAGTAAATCAACAATGGTGCCGACGCGCGGACCTGGAAGGCCTCGCGGCCTTCTCACGCTTCGCCCTTCTGTGGCGCGGGCAGGAGCGCGGCGGCTTGATTGAGCTTGGCGAGCAAACGCTGACGCGCGTTCTCGTCGTAGCCGCGCGGGGAGACCGTTCGCTTGCCAGAGCCATGGTGGCGATCGAGGCGATCGAGTACGCGCGACAGCTTGTCGATGGCGCGAAGATCGCTCTCTTCAGCGAGCGTCTCGAGTTTGGCGTAAATCGGCTCCAGGCGCGCGATCTGCAGACGCGCATAGTCCCGGGTGGGGGCCAGCAAGGGTCGTTGGAGTTCGTGAAGCATCCGTTTTTCCACCCGCTTGGGCGCGAGGCGTTCGGCCTTGGCGATTTCGTCGAGGGTCGCGCCGGCGACGAGTGCGCCGAGAATTTTCGAACCCAGGCGGGCGCGCGCGGGTTTGCGCGCACGCGATGGAGCGTCGGGAGTCGGCATAAGAGGTTCCGATGTTCGACACGGGATTGCGCGGCCTGCGCGCATCGGGGTATGGGGTCGCGAACGCGTTCTTCCCATCGTTAATCAATATCGCGCTGACGGCGAAGTTTGGCAAGACATCTTTACGGAAAACGATCTAACTATATGTTGTATATGAGGTAATTTACGATTTCGCCGTTCGCTTGGGTCCGAACGCGAGTTCGGCGACCGTCCAGACGACGATCGCCAGCGCCACGACGTCGAACGCCGTCGTCGCCCATTCGGGCATCGCGCCTTCGGAGCGCGGCTGGAACCAATGGGCTGCGCCCGTGACGAGCAACGCGAAGGGCGCCAAGCCAGCGAGTTCCGGGGACCTACCGCGATCGCGGAAACGCTTCGCGCTGATGAAATACTCTGCGACCGCGCAGACGAACACAGCGAAGCCGTAGAGGATCAGATAGGCGTGCGCCAGCACCATGCCGACGCTGAAGAAGGCCTGCGAGCCGAGGTCGCGCGGCTGATTGGGCGCGACGAACCAGGCGATGACCGTGAGCACGCAGGCGATTCCGAGCGGGCCGACGCTGGCGCGCGTCCAGGTCGCCCGGTCGATCACCCCCTCGGTTTGCCGATAAAGGTAGCGGAACCGGTCCTGGCGTTCGGCTTCGGGCATCAGTCTCTCAAAAGGTCATTGATGCCCGTCTTGGAGCGCGTCTGCGCGTCGACCGTCTTGACGATCACCGCGCAATACAGCGACGGCCCCGGCGAGCCGTCGGGAAACGGCTTGCCAGGAAGCGAGCCGGAAACCACGACGGAATAGGGCGGCACGTAGCCGACGTGAATCTTGCCCGTCGCCCGGTCGATGATCTTGGTGGAGGCGCTGATGAAGACGCCCATCGACACGACGGAGCCCTGCCCGACGATGACGCCCTCTACGACTTCAGAACGGGCGCCGACGAAGCAATCGTCCTCGATGATCGTCGGATTGGCTTGCAGCGGCTCCAGCACGCCGCCGATGCCGACGCCGCCGGAGAGATGCACGTTCTTGCCGATTTGCGCGCAGGAGCCGACGGTGACCCAGGTGTCGACCATAGTTTTGCAATCGACATAGGCGCCGAGGTTGACGAAGGACGGCATCAGCACGGCGTCCGGGGCAATGAAGGCGGCCCGTCGCACGACGCAGCCGGGCACGGCGCGGAAGCCGGCGTCTCGGAACCGGTTTGCGCCCCAGCCCTCGAATTTCGACGCAACCTTGTCCCACCAGACGGCCCCGCCAGGACCGCCGCCGATGATAGCGTTATCGTTCAGGCGGAACGACAACAGCACGGCCTTCTTCAGCCACTGGTTCACCTTCCAGGACTGCGGCCCTTCGGCGCCGGGTATTTTTTCCGCCACCCGGACATGGCCGCCGTCCAATAGATCGAGGACCGTTTCGACCGCGTCGCGGACGTCGCCGTGCGTCTGGGCGTTGATCTTGGCGCGATCTTCGAAGGCGCGTTCGATGATAGCTTGAAGGGCGTCGTGTGACATGGCCGAACCTGGAGAGACGAACGAGCGGTCTTTCCCCGCTTGCCGCCCGAAAGTCAATGGCGGCGCCCGGTCAAACCGAGGCCGCGCCAAGCTCGCGGCGACGGTAATGGTATTTATAGGCGTCCTCGAAGCCGAGGGTTTGGTATAGACGCCGCGCGACCGCATTGGCGTCGACGACCTGAAGATAGGCGGTCGTCGCGCCGTTTTCGCGGCCCCACGCCATCAGCGCCCGCGTCAGTTTGCGGCCGCCGCCTTGACCGCGCGCTTGGGACTGGACGACGATGTCGAACAGTCCGACCGCGCCGCGGTCGAGCACCGCCATCCCGAAACCCAAGGCGCGCTCGTCGACGATCCAGGTCGCGAAGGCCGCCGGCAGCGCGATCGATTTGACGATGAGGTCATGGATCGCCCGATGCGACGGCGCGACGCCGTTGGCCGCCGTGACGCCGTTGAGCCAATCCGGGGTCGGCCCGGGTTCCAGGCGCACGTCCGCGACCGGCATCGAGGCGTCGGGCGTCGTGGTCATCACCGTATGCGGTTCGAGCGCGTGATAGCCGGCGTTCGCCAGCGCGAGATCCGTAGCGGCGCCGGCGATCGGGGTCAGCCGGAAGATCGTCGGCAGGCCTTTGGAATCATAGAGCCGCTCGGCCTCGGCGCGCACCGCGGAAAAATCGAGCTTGGGCGTCCAGGCGTTGATCGAATCGGAGCGGAAATCCTGGCGGTCGCCAAGAGCATTGGCCGAGTTCGCTCGCTTGCTGAAGCCGCCGCCCAGCCGAAATACCCAGCCGCCGAAATAGACGTTCTGCGGCGCCGGCCAGGCGCTGAGCCCGCGCTCTTCCAAGCCCAGCACATCGACCGTCTCGCCGCGACGGCGCACCACGGCCCTGATCGGCGCGAGCGGGTCGGGGGGCTGAGCGGTCATGGCGATCTCCGGACATAGGTAGGGAGCGGAAATAAAAAAAGCCGCGCTGTGGGCGCGGCTTCGAGACGTTCGCTTGTTGAATGCGCGTCAGCGATCCGGCGCCGGTAAGGGCTCGGGGATACGACGACGCAGGCGCAGGCAAACGATCATGAAGCGCATCTGCGCTTGCCGCCCTTTTCTGTCAAGCCGCTTCGTCGATTCTCTGCGGTTGTCAATTGGCGCCCCGAGGCCTCGACAGTCCGAAGAGTCTCGACGGACATCGGCCAATCGAGGCCGCGTGCACAGGTTCACGCAATGCTGGACATTTATGCCACTTTTCGCGGCCTGCTCTTCCCTTCCGTCTTTGCCGCCAGCGAAGCGTCGCGTCTGCATCTTCACGACCAAAAGTGCGTCCATCCCGACAACCTACGGCGCCGGAGCGCCCAAGGAGGACTATCCATGGCGCTTGCCAAGAAGGCGACGATCGAAGCTTCATCTTCATCGCGCAACATTGATACACCGGCAATGTCGCGCCTAACGCGCGTCGCCGACGAAAATCGCAAAACCGTGCGCACCCATGCGCGCCAGCAGAAGGCGGCCGAACGCATCGCTTCGGCGACCGGCGAGCTCGCCGCGGGCGTCGCCGAATCCTCGTCGGCGGCAGAGGAACTGCGCAAGGCGATGGAATCCATCGCCGCCGGCGCGGAAGAAGCGGCTTCCGCTTCCGAAGAATCGCGTCGCGCCATCACCGCCGTTGGCTCTGGCCTGCTGCAAACCAAAGGCTCCGCAGAACTCTCGCGGCAAAAGACCGACGGCCTGCGCGGCCTGGTCGGCGACGTGAGCAAGCAGATCGGCGCCAGCGTCGCCAGCATCGGCGCCGCCGCCAATCGTCAGGCCAATTCGGTCGCGATGATTCTCGAACTCGAGCGGCAGGCGGCGAACATCGGCGACATCGTGCGCGCAGTGGCGCGCATCGCCGATCAGACCAACCTGCTCGCGCTCAACGCC
>Ga0302157_10007703_pt1 | contig 10771 bp, 8 predicted proteins | sample I_Bog_N3_3_FD_193502 | JGI IMG/M metagenome (GOLD analysis project Ga0302157, IMG submission 193502) | Peat permafrost microbial communities from Stordalen Mire near Abisko, Sweden - I_Bog_N3_3 | ecosystem: Environmental > Terrestrial > Soil > Wetlands > Peat | place: Sweden: Abisko, Stordalen...
CAGGGGTTCGGAGACGCCAAGGCAGGCGACGAAATCACCGCTGACCGAAGGCGCCAGAAAGTTGCGCCGAACTTCGTCGCCGCCAAACTTAGCCAAGGCCGGCGTGGCCATGTCCGTTTGCACGCCGATCGCCATCGGCACGCCACCGCACGGAATGGTCCCGAGCGTCTCCGCCATCGTCAGGGCGTAGCTGTAGTCCAACGCACTCCCGCCGAATTCGACAGGTTTGGTGATCCCCAGGAAGCCGGCGTCCCCAAGCTTCTTGAACAGGGCCTTGGCCGGGAACAGACCCTCGGCCTCCCATTGGTCGACGTAAGGGGTGATTTCTCGCGTGATAAACGTCTCAAGAGAGTCCCTCAGCACGGCATGTTCCGACGTGAACAACATATCTACGCTTTCTGATCTGCGCTCAACACTGAGCTGGCAAAGGGTTCTTTTACGTTAAATGGCACGTGCGCCACCACTTGTGAAGGCCCAACTTTCCTAGATGGAAGGGCTTGCACACCTGGAACCTTTGGGGCATTACCAATGTTAAGTGTAACTCAAGATATGGAAAAAGGTTAAGGCTGATGACGCAGCGGCGGCGCCCGCGTTTGGAGCGGGAAGCGGAGATCCTCGCGGCGGCCCGCCAGGTGCTCGAACAGAGCGGGCTGTCTGGCTTTTCCATCCCCGACGTCGCGGCGTCAGCGGGTGTGTCCGAAGCCACGGTGTTCAACTATTTCCCGACAAGGCGCGACCTCACGTTTCGCGTCGTCAGTGACTGGATGCTGCCGGTGATCGAACGCCTGGAGTCGGACCTGCCCCGCATCGAGGGTTGCCGGGCGCGTATCGCCTTTTTTGCCGCAAGGCACCTGATCGAGACCGCTGCGGCGCCTGGCATGCACCGGCTGATCTATCGGGAGCTGCATTGGGATGGCTATTACGGATCCACTTTGCACCGGATCAACCAGCGCTACGCGCGCCTGGTCACCTGGATCATTGAGAAGGCGCAGAGCGAGGGTGAAGTGGCCGCTCATGTTGACGCCGCGATTTTCCGCGACTGCCTGTTCGGGACACTCCACCACATCGGCTGGCGCACGCTGCTCAACGGCCGCCCCTTGGACCTGGAGCGTGCGACCGAGGCCATCGCCGATCAGCTCGTCAACGGGATCATTCTCCCCCGTCACATCCCGGGAGAGGGTCAGCCTGCCGACGCCCCGCTGGACGCTGTCCTGACTCGTCTGGAAGCCCTGGCCGACAATCTCTCCCAGCAAGGGCGGTGACATGGCCGCACTCACCACCAGGGCCATTCGGGAAAGCGAAGCGTTCAAGGCCAATCGAGCCGCGCATCTGACCCTGCTGGAAGGTTTCCGCAGCCTCGAAGCCAAGGTGCGCGCGACGTCCGCCCGATCAGAAGCCAAGTTCCGCAAGCGTGGTCAGCTCCTTCCGCGCGAACGGGTGGCGCTCCTGCTCGATCGCGACGCTCCATTCGTCGAGTTGTCGACCCTGGCAGGGTTGGGATGCCACGAAGACGACGGCGACCAAAACGTCTTCGGGGGCGGCAACATCGCCGGCATCGGTTTTGTGAGCGGCGCGCGAGTCATGGTCATCGCCTCCGATTCCGGCATCAAGGGCGGCGCCAACCATCCTTGGGGCGTCGAGAAGCAGATCCGTGCGCAGCAGATCGCGCTCGAGAACAAGCTGCCGCTCATCAACCTGGTGGAAAGTGCGGGCGCCAACCTGACACTGGCCCCCGAGATGTTCGTGCAGGGCGGGGCCAGCTTCGCCAATCTCGCACGGCTTTCCGCCGCCGGCATGCCGGTGATTTCCGTTGTTCATGGCTCGTCCACGGCGGGCGGCGCCTATCAGACGGGCCTGGCCGACTACGTCGTATTGGTGCGAGGACGGTCAAAGGTGTTCCTCGCCGGGCCGCCGCTGTTGAAGGCGGCGACGGGAGAGATCGCCGATGACGAGACCCTGGGCGGTTCGCAGCTGCATTACGAGCTGACGGGCCTTGGCGAGTATCTAGCCGAAGACGATTCGGACGCCATTCGCCTGACGCGCGAGATCGTGGGTCAGTGGCAGTGGAACCGCGACCTGGCGCTTCCCGGCCGCCCCGACTGGAGCCCCCCGCTCCATGACGCGGAGGATATCCTGGGTGTCGTGCCGGTCGATTACCGCAAACCCTACGACGTGCGTGAAGTCATCGCCCGGATCGTCGACGGCAGCGACTTCCTGGACTTCAAGCCCGCCTTCGGCGTCTCCACCGTCTGCGGCCATGCCGCCATCGAAGGCCGTCCGGTTGGGATCATTGGGAACAACGGCCCCATCGACTCCGCAGGGGCGAACAAGGCGGCCCAGTTTATTCAGCTCTGCTGCCAATCGCGCACGTCGATCCTTTTCCTCCAGAACACCACCGGCTTCATGGTCGGAGTGGAGGCAGAGCGGTCCGGCATCGTCAAACACGGCTCCAAGATGATCCAGGCCGTCACCAACGCCAGTGTTCCGCGCATCACCGTCCAGATCGGCGGCAGCTTCGGGGCCGGCCACTACGGCATGTGCGGACGCGGCTTCACCCCCCGTTTCCTGTTCGCCTGGCCCAACAACCGTGTGTCGGTCATGGGCGGCGAGCAGGCCGCGAAGGTGCTGCGCAATGTGGCGGAAGAAGCGGCGCGGGCGCGGGGCATAGAGCCGGACTCCGCCAAGCTGGACGCCGCCGGCCAAAAGATCATCGACCTCTATGACCGCGCGTCCTCCGCGCTTTACGCCACGGCGCGGATCTGGGACGACGGCCTGATCGATCCTCGCGATACCCGTGCAGTCGTCTCGTTCGCCCTGGCGACAGCGGAGGAAGGCGACCGCCGTCGCCCCGTTCCAAACTCTTTCGGGATTGCCCGCCTGTGATCTCCTCCCTGCCCGAAACCAGCGTGCTCAAAGTCGCTTTGCGCGACGGCGTCATTCGCGCGTCGATCGATGATCCGGCGACCCGCAACGCGCTCGGCGCCAAGCTGATGGACGATCTTGAGGCGCTGCTCCAGGCGACGCGGGACGATCGCTCGGTGCGCGCCATTGTCCTGGAGGGCGCAGAGGGGCGGTTTTGCGCCGGCGGCAACCTCAAGGGCTTCAGCAACACGTCACCCGTAGCGCGCGGCCCTGACCCCATGCGGGAAGAAAGCATACGCGGCGGTCGCCTGTTTCATGCCCTTTTTAGCCACCCGATGCTGGTCATCGCTCTGGTGGACGGGCCGGCGATGGGCGGGGGTTTCGGTTTGGCGTGCTGCGCCGACATCGTCGTGACGACACCCAATGCGCGCTTCGCCCTGTCCGAAACGACGCTGGGAGTCGTCCCGGCCCAGATCGCCCCCTTGGTCGTGAGCAAGATCGGTCTCGCGGCGGCGCGCCGCTTGGCCCTGACCGGCGGGCGGCTGGACGGGGCGCAGGCCGCGCGCGTGGGGCTGAGCGACTTCCACTGCGACGGGTCGGCGGAAGCCGAGGCCGTCGTGCAAGATCTGCTCGCCCAGGTTCACCGGTGCGCGCCGGAGGCCAACGCCGCGACGAAGCGGCTGCTGCTGAACTTGGACACGCGGGATGTCGAAGCGATGATCGCTCTGGCCGCCGACGTCTTCCTCGACCGTCTGCGGTCCCCAGAGGGGCAAGAAGGCGTCGCGGCGTTCCTCGGCAAGCGATCGCCGTCCTGGGCGGGAGGCGCCTGATGCCAGTCATCACCAAGCTGCTGGTCGCCAACCGTGGCGAGATCGCGTGCCGGGTTCTGACGACCGCCCGCGCCAAAGGCTATCGCACCGTCGCCGTGTTCAGCGATGCCGACGCCGATGCGCGGCACGTCCGCCTGGCCGACGAAGCGGTGCGGATCGGCCCCGCGCCGGTCGCCCAGTCCTACCTGGTCGTCGACCGCATCATCGCCGCCGCCCAAGCGAGCGGGGCAGATGCCATCCACCCTGGCTATGGTTTCCTGTCCGAGCGGGCCGCCTTCGCCGAGGCATGCCAGGCTGCGGGCATCACGTTCGTCGGGCCGGATCCTGACGCTATCCGCGCCATGGGCGACAAGGCCGAGTCCAAGCGGCGAATGATCACGGCGGGTGTACCTTGCGTGCCGGGGTACCAGGGCGACGACCAGGACGAGGCGGTGCTCATCGCCGAAGCCGAACGCATCGGCTTCCCGTTGATGGTCAAGGCGTCCGCGGGCGGCGGCGGGCGCGGTATGCGTCTGGTCCATGAGGCGTCCTCCCTGCCGGCGGCGCTCCGCACCGCGCGTTCCGAGGCGGAGACTGCGTTCGGAGACGGCCGCCTCTTGCTTGAACGCGCGATCATTCAGCCGCGGCATGTCGAGATCCAGGTCTTTGGCGACCGCCACGGCAATGTCATTCACCTTGGCGAGCGCGATTGCTCGGTCCAGCGGCGCCACCAGAAGGTCGTCGAAGAGGCGCCCTCACCGGCGGTGGACAGCGACTTGCGCAGCCGCATGGGCGCCGCGGCTGTGCAGGCAGCCAAGGCGATCAACTATGTCGGGGCGGGTACGGTCGAATTTCTGCTGGCCGCCGACGGCAGCTTCTATTTCCTCGAGATGAACACCCGGCTCCAGGTTGAGCACCCCGTCACCGAACTCGTCACTGGCCTTGACCTCGTCGCCCTGCAGCTGCGCGTCGCCGAAGGGCATCCCCTGCCCCTCACTCAGGCTGACGTGACAATCGACGGCCACGCCATCGAGGTGCGCCTCTACGCCGAGGACCCGGCCAACGATTTCCTACCCCAGACCGGGACTGTGCTCCGGTGGACCCCCGCCGAGGGGGAGGGCGTGCGCATCGATCACGGCCTGCAATCAGGGGCGGTGGTCAGTCCCTACTACGACCCGATGCTCGCCAAGCTGATCGCCTGGGGTGCGGATCGCGACGAAGCGCGGCGGCGGCTGATCCGGGCAGTCGAGGAAACCGAGGTCTTCGGCCTCGCCACCAATCGCGCCTTCCTGACGGCCACGCTCCAGAACGCCGCCTTCGCCCGAGGCGAAGCGACCACCGCGTTCATCGGCGACACGTTTCCGGACGGCTTCGTTCACCCCTCTCCGCCCGGCTGGATGGAACCGCTGGCGGTGGTGCTTCTGGCGTCGGCAGGCGGCGCGCCCTGGCGCTCCGAAGCCTGGAACAGCCACCCCCTCAAGCTCGGCGGCCCCTCGGGCGAGCGCGGCTGTGTTATGTCGCGCGAGGCTGGCGCCTACAGAGTCCACAGCGGAGACGCCAGCCAGCTCATCACCCTGATCGAGCGCACGGACACACACGCTCGCTTTGCGGTCGACGGCCTGGTGCGCTTGGCGGCCTTCCACAGGCCGACCGAAACCAGCGTCCTCATCGACTTCGGCGGGGCGACCTACAGCTATCGCGACCTGACTCTGGAGCCGGTCGCCGTCGAGGAGTCAGGCTCAGGCGGGACCGTGCGGGCGCCCATGAACGGCATGGTGGCCGCAGTCGAGATCACGCAGGGCGCCACGGTGGTTCGTGGCCAACTCCTGCTCGTCCTGGAGGCCATGAAAATGGAGCACCAGATCATCGCCCCCATCGACGGGGTCGTTGAGATTCTCGCGGCGGCCAAGGGCATGCAGGTCGCCAGCCAAGACATCCTAGTCAGCATCCTAGCCGAGGCCTCTGAATGACAAAGCGTATCCGTATCGGCGGCGCGTCGGGGTTCTGGGGCGACAGCGACATCGCCCTTCCGCAGTTGCTGCGCGAACCCCTAGACTATGTGACGTTCGACTATCTCGCCGAGATCACCATGTCGATCATGGCCAGGGCCCGGGCGAAAGACCCAGACGCAGGCTATGCCACCGACTTTGTCGGTATCGTATCTCGCCACGCCGCAGTCTTGGCTGAAACAGGCACAAAGCTGATCGCCAACGCGGGCGGGGTGAATCCCTTGGCCTGCGCGAGGGCCATTGAAGCCAACCTGGCTAAGGCGGGCGTGCCGCTCAAGGTCGGCGTCGTCCTTGGCGATGACCTGCTGGACCGCGCCAGCGCCTTCCGGGCCGAGGGGTACAAGGAGATGTTCTCCGGCGAGCCTGTGCCCGGGAAGCTCCTGAGCCTGAACGCCTATTTGGGCGCGGAGCCCATCGCCGCCGCGTTGGCGCAGGGCGCCGACATAGTCATCACCGGCCGCTGCGTGGACAGCGCCGTCACCCTCGGGGCCTGCATCCACGCCTTCGGCTGGACCCGCGCCGACCTCGACGCCCTGGCGGGGGGCTCCCTGGCCGGGCACATCATCGAGTGCGGCGCCCAGGCGACCGGCGGCATTCACACCGACTGGGAAGACACGGGCGACTGGGCCGATATCGGCTACCCCATCGTTACAGTGGAGGCCGATGGGAGCTTCACCGTGTCGAAGCCTCGCGGCACGGGCGGCCTTGTGTCGGTCGGAACCGTCGCCGAGCAGATGCTGTACGAGATCGGCGATCCCGCCGCCTACATCCTGCCGGACGTGGTGTGCGACTTTACTCAGGTGAGTATCGTCCAGAGCGCACCAGGCAAGGTCCGTGTCTCCGGCGCGCGCGGCGCGGCGCCTACCGGCTACTACAAGGCGAGCGGCACCTTCCCCGACGGCTTCCGGGTCGGCGCCTACTTCATGATCGGCGGCATCGACGCCGCGCGCAAAGCCGACAAGGTGGCCGAGGCGGTCTTCCGGCGCTGCGAACGGATGCTGCGGGAGCGCGGCTGGGCCCCGTTCACGGAAACCAGCCATGAGGCGATCGGCTCCGAAACGACTTACGGGGCTCTGTCGCGGGGCCGGGCTTCGCGCGAGGTGATGCTGAAGGTCGCCGCCAAACATCCTGATCCCCGCGCCCTCGAACTGCTCGTCCGGGAGTTCACCTCGGCGGGGACGTCCATGGCCCCGGGACTGACGGGCATGGGAGGCAATCGCCCGAAGGTGTCGCCGGTCATCCGCCTCTTCTCGCTCCTGCTGCCGAAGACGGCGGTCGAGGTTCAGATCGAGATCGGGGGCGACCTCAGGACGATCGCTGACCCCTGCGCCATCGGCGGCGAGGTGGAAAGACGCATCGCTGCGGTCCACGACCTGGGCCTGCCCGCCGAGATGACCGGGACCGTACCACTGGTCCGCCTCGCGTGGGGCCGCAGCGGGGACAAGGGCAATCTGGCCAACATCGGCGTGATCGCCCGCAGACCCGAATATCTGCCCTACATCCGCCACGCGCTTACCCCGCAGGCGGTTGCGGATGTCTTCAGCCACTACCTGAAAGGCAAGGTGGAACGGTTCGATCTCCCGGGCACCCAGAGCATGAATTTCGTCTTGCATGACGTGCTCGGCGGCGGCGGCGTCGCTTCGCTCCGCAACGATCCCCAGGGCAAGGCCTATGCGCAGATCTTGCTGGGCTTCCCGATCCCCATTCCGGAAGACCTGTTGGCGGACTGAGCCAACCGCCTCAGCTTGACGCCTGCCCCTCGGCCCTGGCTTCGCGCCACCGGTGCAGCGCTATAAGCGCCGCGAAAACCATAGTGAAAAGCGTGACGACCGTCATCGTGCCGAGCAGATGATCGTAGCGCCAAGTGACACCCAGAGCGTCCGTTACCGGCCCCTTTTTTTTGCCGCCGACCATAAAGTCCTCGATCACCGACAGGCCCATCCCCCCGTAAAGGAGAATCGGAACCAGATTGCCCGCTACTGAGGTGTCCTCAGGAACGGGCCGGCGGGACTTCCAGATATAGATGGCGAAGGCCTGGTAGAAGCAATAAGTGACAAACCACCAGCCGAGGAAGTTGCTGACCGGAACACCGAAGTAATCCCCGCCATTTTGCCAAATCCACGTTCCGCCAAAGGTGGACGCCTGAGGGTCCGTCACGACGTCCCACATCGTCATGACGGCTCCGGACACCAACGGCAGCATGAACAGATTTCCCATTTTGCCGATCTTCCGATCGGCCTGCCCAAGAATCCAATTGGCCACTATCCAGGACAAGTAACCAAGGCTGGCATATATTGGTCCGACAAAAAATGGAACGAAGAATATTTTCGGGCCCAATGTATAATGGTAATTCCCAAACGGGAACCCATATGCGACGCTTATATCCTCCCAGAAATTCGATATTACTATGGATATTAGCCAATATACTGACGCACCCCGGAAACCATATCGCCTGGCTGAAAGAACGACTGAAACCGGTACCGTCAGGAGGAACAGGGGAACCGGATGCCAACCGAGAGTCGGCACCCCCGCCACCATCCAACTCAGCATCGACGCGAGGCAAAGCCAACAGATCACTGCGATCCAGCGTGGCGTGGCTTGTTCCATTCGGGATTCCCTGACTCGCCCCGCCCAATTGCGGGAATTAACAAATTACTGAGTATTACTCAGCATGTCCATATTTATTCGAGCTAGTCCAGGTGCTTCAGGCCGCAAGTCCTCCCTGCCCCGCTACCTTCGACGCACCTGCAATTTGCCCGGGGTTCGGACGGCGCGGCCTTCACGAGGCCGTCGCCGACGCTCAGTTGTAGCGGCCGACCAGCCCGCCGTATTTGCTTAGCATCGCCTGCTCGACCGACGACGGGTCTCCCTGGCTGATGGCTTCGGCGATCCGCCGGGTCTGGGCGGCGACCTTGAGGGCCTCGGCGCCGAAAACGCCCAAGTCGATGGTGGGCGGGGTGGAAATTACGAAGCCCAATTCACAGGCGACAAGGATGCTGTTGCCAGACAGCTCAGAGAGCCCGCGCTCCAAGCCGATCATGTCGAACGGGTTATCAGGTCTGGCTGAGCAGATGGCCTTGGCCGCCTGGGAGGCGGGACCTTCCCCGCCCTCGTGAATGACCCGGCGGGCGGCGCAGGCGCCAAGTTCAACCTTCAATAGGAAGATCGTCTCCCTGGCGTCCTCAGGGGACACCATATCCCGATACAGAAAATGTGGGACAAGCCTGACAATCCCGACAAGGTCCGGCTCCCGCCCGGTCAGTCCGCCCGCCTGTCCGCGCTGCGGCGCAACAACCCCGAGGTCCTCCAGAAGCCGCACGGCCTGGCGGACGATATCTCCATTACAGTCGTATCGTACCGCGATCTCGGACTCCGAGCCGAGACTTGTGCTTTCAGAGGCGCCCAGGCGGACGAGTTGGTCCAGAAGCCGGGTGGCGAGCCGCCTGGCCGACTTGGCCGATCCCACCGAGGCCGCATCCCGATCCAGGTTGGGGAGCGAAACGCGCGCTCCCAACGGCAGGGCTTCTGTCAGGGCCAAATAGTCCGCCAGGGCGGCCTGCGCCTCTGGCAGAGACTTGCGGCAAATGGCGGTCCAAAGCGCGTGTTGCGCTTGCACTATGTCATCGTCCGACGCCCCCGCGCCAGCGGCAGGGAAGCGCCCGCAGCCGTCGTAGATCGCGGTCAAAAGTCGGCACAGGAACGTCAATCCAGCGCTGCCCGTCCTGCTTGCGAGCCACGACAGGAGGCTCGTCTCCCTGCTCGCGGCCGAAGGGGCCGCGGCATCGGGATTGGCGGAATACTCGGCGATATCCGTGGGGAAACACGCCGTTGCGACCAGCTTCCGCACCACGGCCCGCCAGACGCCATGACGCGCTGCGACGATATCATTGGTCAGCGCCGGTTTCATGCAGAGATGAAGGAGCATCAGGTTGGCAAGATGTTCGAGCGAGGGTGCGGCGGCCACGAGTCCCCCGCCCCGCCCGCGTCTAGCCGACGCCAACCCCCGAAGCTCCAGAATGCCAATGGCCTCCCGGCAGGCCCAGCGCCCAATACCAAAACGGTCGCAGATTTCCTGATGCGTCCCGAGAGAGACTCCGGCCACAAGATGCCCCTCAAGCAAATCACGCTGGAGCTGGTCTGCGGCCTGGCCGGCGCGTTTATCCTTACGCGCCCGGCCACCTGCGATGAGGGCGCGCTCGAAATCCTCTAAGGGCGTCGGCCCTTGGAACGCCACCGCTGCTCCCCTCCAATCCTGGCCGTGCGATTATAGCGAAAACGCGCCGCTGCTCGCACGGTCCTTGCCTACCGCACCGGGAACCGAGGCGCCCTTGCCCGGGCACCCATTATTAGAGTCAGACTCGAAACTCGCGAAAGAGCGAGTTTCGAGTCTGACTCTTAGACCTTGTAGCTTATTTGACCATTCAGTATTTGCGCCCCCAATCAACTGGCGAGCGAATATCCTGCGTGGTCAGCGCTGCCCCGGTCCGCCGGGAGGCGGCCCCATCAGCGCAGCCGGGAGAGCATCCCAATGTTCGGCGAGCTGTCCGTTCGCGATCCGAAACATGTTGAAGATGAAGACCTCGCGGGCTCCTCCCGCCGGATTCGGCGCCTCTCGGCTGGTGACCTGGATCACCCGATCGCCCTCGGCCATCAGGGCCACGGTCTTCGCGGGCGTCCGCATCGCCGGCGGCAAGGCTCCCGGCGGCATGGACTCAGCGGAATGGATGAATGCCTCCCGGGCATTGCCGCTCGTCGGCGGCCCTTCCTGATGCTGCACGTAATCGGGGCTGATGAACCGTTCGCTGATCTCTCGCGCCCGTTGCGCCATGGTTCCCGCAGAATTGGCCGCATCGAGTGCGCTGTAGAAGTCCGTAACGAGTTTCATGTTGGCGATCTCTGCCGGCGTATTCGTCGCCGCCTCGGCGGCGCCCGCAAACGTCAGCCCCACCAGAAGAGCAGCAGCGATCTTGCTCGCGTTAATCCACTTCATGAATCTTCCTTGCATCAATTGAACGACAACGTTTGTCGCCGCGGTGGGGCCGCGACGCCCCGTCTTTGACGGGACGTCGCGCTTGGGATCAGAAGTTCGCG
>Ga0302157_10007712_pt1 | contig 10761 bp, 9 predicted proteins | sample I_Bog_N3_3_FD_193502 | JGI IMG/M metagenome (GOLD analysis project Ga0302157, IMG submission 193502) | Peat permafrost microbial communities from Stordalen Mire near Abisko, Sweden - I_Bog_N3_3 | ecosystem: Environmental > Terrestrial > Soil > Wetlands > Peat | place: Sweden: Abisko, Stordalen...
CGCAGCGGCGTGTCCAGGATGTACTGCGCCTGGACGTCGGACAGGTCGAACACCGCCATCAGCCGCTGCTTGGCGGCCGCGGAGTCGTCGCTGGACCGGATGACCCCGATGACCTCGTCGATGTCCAGCAGCGCGATCATCAGGCCGTCGACCAGATGCAGCCGGTCCTCGCGCTTGCGCCGCCGGAACTCGCTGCGCCGCCGGACGACCTCGATGCGGTGGTCGACGTAGATGCTGAGCATCTCCCGCAGGCCGAGCACACGGGGCTGCCCGTCGACCAGCGCGACGTTGTTGATGCCGAACGTTTCTTCCATCGGCGTCAGCCGGTACAGCTCGGCCAGCACCGCCTCGGGGTGGAAGCCGCTACGGATCTCGATGACGAGCTGCAGCCCGCGGTGCCGGTCGGTGAGGTCCTTCACGTCGGTGATCCCGGTGAGCTTCTTGGCCTGCACCAGGTCCTTGATGCGTGCGATGACCTTTTCCGGCCCCACCCCGTACGGCAGCTCGGTGACGACGATCCCGGCGCGGCGCGGCGTGATCTGCTCGATCCGGCAGCTGGCCCGGGTACGGAAGACCCCGCGCCCGCTCTCGTACGCCTCCCGGATGCCCTCCAGGCCGACGATCTTCCCGCCGGTGGGCAGGTCCGGCCCCGGCACGAAGCGCATCAGCGCGTCGAGACCGGCGTCGGGGTGCCGGATCAGGTGCCGCGCGGCGGTGATGACCTCACCGAGGTTGTGCGGCGCCATGTTGGTCGCCATCCCGACCGCGATCCCGGACGCGCCGTTGACCAGCAGGTTGGGCAGCGCGGAAGGCAGAACCGAGGGCTCGGTCTCCTGCCCGTCGTAGTTCGGCACGAAGTCGACGGTGTCCTCGTCGATCGAGGCCACCATCTCCATCGCCGCCGCGGTCAGCCGGGCCTCGGTGTACCGCATGGCCGCCGCGGGGTCCTCGCCGCCCAGCGAGCCGAAGTTGCCGTGCGGGTCCACCAGCGGCAGCCGCATCACCCAGGGCTGCCCCAGCCGCACCAGGGCGTCATAGATGGCGCTGTCGCCGTGCGGGTGCAGGCGGCCCATGACGTCCCCGACGACGCGGGCGCACTTGACGTGCCCGCGGTCGGGCCGCAGCCCCATCTCGTTCATCTGGTACAGAATGCGGCGCTGCACCGGCTTGAGCCCGTCCCGGGCGTCCGGCAGCGCGCGCTGGTAGATGACGGAGTAGGCGTACTCCAGGTAGCTGCCCCGCATCTCCTCGGCGACGTCGATGTCGACGATGTTTTCTTCGAAATCGGGCGGCGGGGGCGGGGGTGCAGAACGTCGGGCCATGTCCGCCATTGTGCCGTCCGCGCAGACCAGAAATGCCCACTTCCCCCGGCGTTTCGCCCAGCGGCGGGCCCGTCAGCGGCTGGTCAGGTGGCGGCGAAGCCGCCGTCGACGAACAGCGTCTGCCCAGTGACGTACGCGCTGGCCGGGCCGGCCAGGAAGACGGCGGCACCCTCGAAGTCCGCGGGCTCGCCGTTGCGGCCGATCATCGTGCGTGCGGCCAGCGCCCGGACGCGTTCCGGGTCGCTAGTCACCGGCGCGGTCAGCGGCGTCACGACGAAGCCGGGGCAGATCGCGTTGCAGCACACGCCGCGGCACGCCCACGCCTCGGACTGGGACCGGGTCAGCGCCGCCAGCCCGGCCTTGGAGGCCCCGTAGCCACCGCTCTGGCCGAACGCGCGCAGCGCTTGCTGCGAGGTCACGTTGATGATCCGGCCCCAGCCACGGGCCGCCATGCTCGTCCCGTACCGCTGGCCGAGCAGGAACGGTGCGGTGAGGTTGACCGCCATGGTCTGGTCCCACTGCGCCTGGGTCAGGTCCGGCAGTGGTGGCCGCAGGTTGATCCCGGCGCTGTTCAGGAGGATGTCTGGTTCCCCGAACGGGATTGCCGCAGCGTCCGCCGCCCGTTCGAGCTCACCCCGGTCAGCCAGGTCGGCGCTCACCGACGCGGCCTGGCATCCGTCCGCGCCGAGTTCATCCACCGTCTCCTGCAGGGCCTTTTCCCCCCGCGCGATCAGCACCACCCGGGCGCCCGCCCGGGCCAGCGCCCCGCCCATGGCCCGCCCGATCCCCGAGCTTCCCCCGGTGACCACCGCCACCCGCCCCGCCAGCGAGAACAACCCCTGCAGATACAAGCTCATGACCGCCACCGTAGTCAGGTGAACCGGCCCAGCGAACCCGGGCCGAAGGTCCGGGTGAGTGGCCGGTGCTGTCGGCGAGAACCACAGCAGGACCTACGGCGAGGCGACCGTTACCGGCCCAGCGAACCGGGCCTTCAGGCCCGGTGAGTGGCCGGTGTCGCGGCGAAGTACCACCGCGCGGGCGCGGAGCGCATCCGGGGGGTTCCGGGGGGTCGCCCCCCGGGCCAACACTGCTACAAAACGGGACGCGCGCCGATCAGGCTCATCGCGTGGGCGGCGAGCCGGCAGCCGCTGGCCAGGGCCTCCCCGGGCGGCTTCTTGTCCAGCCAGGCTCCGAGGAACCCGCCGCAGAAGGCGTCACCCGCGCCCGTTCCGTCCACGATGCGGTCAACGGGCGGGGCGGGGACCCGGACCGGCGGCCGGCCGTTCGCGTAGAACAGCGCGCCGTCCGCACCCATCTTGACTACCACCTGCGGGTACCAGGCGGTCAGCACCCGGGCCATCTGCTCGGGGTCCTCCCGGCCGGTGAGCACGTGGCCCTCGGCCTCGTTCACGAACAGCAGGGTCGCACCGTTGCTCAGCTCGAGGAACGGCTCGGCGCCGATCCGCTCCAGCGGTGCGGGGGATGCCGCGTCGACGGATACCGTCATGCCGGCCCGGACGCTGTACTGGATGGCGGCCAGCGCAGCCGGCCGGGCTCCCTCACTGAGCAGCGGATACCCGGACACGTGCATGTGGTTTCCGGCAGCGAACAGGTCACGCGGCAGGTCGTCAGGGGACAGTGCCGCATTGGCCCCCGGGTCGGAGAGCATGGTGTGCTCGCCCTTGTGCGTGATCATGACGACGCACGTCCCGGTCGGCCGCTCCGGATCCATGACCAGCCGGGCGTCGACACCGTATCCCATCAGTTCCATGTCGCGGTTCCGGCCCGCGATGTCCGCCCCGCGCCGGCCGACAAATGCGACGTCGGTGCCGTCCACGGCCAGCCAGGCCGCAATGTTCGCGCCCGACCCGCCGCCGTGCATGGACACCGTCGCGGCGGTGTCGCTGCCCCGGGCCAGAGGGTACAGGGCGTGGGCGACGGCGTCCGTCATAAGGTCCCCGACGACAACCACCCGCGTCATGACGTTCTCACCTCGTCCCGGAAGCACCCGGCCACTCTGCCTCCGATATTCCTGTCCATTGTGGGGCAGCGGGCAAGAACATAATGCATCTCAGCGACCGCCTGACGGGCTTCTGCCCCGCTGGTGGTGTACCCCAAACCCATCTGTTCTTAAAGGTACTTGCGGCCGCCTATAACGTGCCAGCGCAGCCGACGCGGGGACGCCCGTATCGTTATCGCAGCGCAAGTGGCGCCCGGTCACCCGCGAGGCAGCATCCCATCCCCGATGGTCATCGCCTGACCGGCTACGACCAGCACGAACTCGTCGGATTCGGCGGCCAGGATCTGGTTCAGCCGCCCCAGTTCGTCTCGGAACATCCGGCCTGCCCGGGTCTCCGGTACCACACTGAGGCCCGTTTCGTCACTCACGGCGACGATGTACGCGGTGGTCTGCCGCCATGCGGTCACCAGGTCCGCCATCCGCTTCCCGAGCTGGGTGGCCGACGCTGTGCCGCCGTCCCAGGCGCCGCACTCGTCCATCGTGGCTGTCAGCCAGGTGGTGATGCTGTCCACCAGCACGGCGCCGTCCGCTTGCCGGAGGATCTCGGCCAGGTCCGGGCTCTCGACCGTCCGCCACCACGCCGGGCGGCGCGCGCGGTGCGCCTCGATGCGCGCGGCCCATTCCGGGTCGGCGGTGCGGCGGTGGCCGGTCGCCACGTAGGTCACCTCGGGCTCGGCGGCGACCCGCATTTCCGCTTCGGCGGATTTGCCCGATCGGGCCCCGCCCAGGACGAGCGTCCGGCACGGAAGCTGCCGCAGTTCCGCCCCGGGCACGGCGGGCGCCGGGGTGATCAGCGTCTCCCCGTCCCGCATCAACCTGGCCCGCCAGATCCGGCACCGTCGGCTCAGCTCCCGCTCGGACGTCACCCGATGATCGGCGAACAGCGCGCCGGCCAGCGTCTCCTGGGTCACCGCGCCCTGGGCGCGCAGGCGGCCGAGCTGCTCCGGGTGGCCGGGCAGATCGAGCAGGGCGATGTCGTAGTGAGCTTCCGGTGGCACCGTCACCGCACTCCCGGTCCCGGCGCCCGCGAGCAGCCGCGCCCCGTCCGGAGCCGTCACATCCCATCCACCGCGGAGCCGTCGCACCCGGTATCCGGCGAGCTCCCGGTCCGAGCCGGCGTCCCATTCCGGCGGGAGCCCACCGGGGCCGTCCGGCCCGCCGGGCTCATCGGGCCCTGCGCCGGCCAGCACGGTCAGCTGCGGGCCCGCCAGCTGGAGGAGCCCGTCGACCACCACGCGGCCCGGGGCGCGCCCGGAGCTGTTCGCCCCCGCCCGCAGGCAGGACGCGCAGCGGCATCCGGGCTGCGGCCAGCCGCGCGGACCGCCGCTCCCATGGACCTGGACATACATCCGTCTCTCCTGCACGCGGGCAACGTTTGCCGAGTGGCAAATGTAGCCCGCTCGTGTTTGAATAGAATTATCTGTTCATGCCTGGCGTGCCCAGCTGGGCTGCCTGATTTCCCGCCTCTCCTGCTCGCCCGATATGGCGGAGGCCACCGTGCTCATTGAAGATCTTGCCCGGGATGCCGCCGATCTGCTGAGCGTCGGCAATTCGGGCCAGATGAGGTCGCTGAACCGGCTGGCGGAGCTGGCCGTACGTGAGGTGGCCGGGTGCTGCGGGGCCACGGCGATGCTCTGGCGCGACCAGGAGCTGACCGGTCTGACCTCGACCCATCCGGATCTGGCTGAGCTGGCTGAGTACCAGATCAGGGCAGGTCACGGGCCGGCTCTCCAGGCCATGCGCGAGGGCCGGCCGGTGGGTATCCGGGACACCCTGCGCGACACCCGGTGGCCCGATTACATGAGTGAGGCGCTCTGCCGGGGCGTGCGATCCCTGGTGGCCCTGGTGCACGAATTCCCCCCGCAGACCGTCGTGCTCGTGGTGGTCAGCGTGCGGCCCAACGCCATCGACAGCGAGCAGATCCCGTTCGCCGAGACGCTGGCCGCGTTCGGCGGCGCGGTCTTGGCCAACGCATCGGCGTACGGTGACGCGCAGCGCGAGGCCGTCCAGCTGAGGAACGCGGTGGAGAGCCGGGCCGTGGTGGATCAGGCCAAGGGCATCCTCATGCATGCCCTCGGCTGCTCCGCGTCCGACGCCCTGGAACGCATGCGGCGGGTGTCGCAGACGCAGCACGTGAAGGTCACCAACGTGGCCCGGCAGGTCGTTGAGGGTCGCGGGGCTGTCCCGCGCAGTTAGCGTCCGCGGGCGGCCCGGCCCGCGATCTGCCTTCGGCCGCCCCGCACCGCTCACCGAGACCTCCGGCGGAGGCCCTGGCCTTCGGGCCGGGGAGGAATCCGGTACTGTGCGTGGTGGGCCGGTGTTTTGCCGGTCACGACCGGCATGCTGTGATGGTGAGGACGGCGTACCGTTGCCGGGCATACCCCGATCAGGCACAGCAGGCGCTGCTGAACCGCACCTTCGGTTGCGTGCGGGTGGTGTGGAGCCGCACCCTCGCCGCACGGCAAGAGCGGTATGCCGTCGGCCGCCCGGCCACCTCGTACGCGCAGACCGACCGGGCGCTGACCGCCAGTCAAGACGGTAGATCCTGCAAATTCGGGGCACGACTTTCATGTACGCGGCCCAACTGCCCGGTGCGGAGCCGGCCGGAGCGGAAGGAATGACTTTGTCGTCATCAGCGCCGAAGACCCCTGATATCGCCGCGCGATTCCAGGACGAGGCCCTTCCTTACCTGGACCAGCTCTACCCGGTAGCCGTCCGGATGACCCGGGGGCGGGAGGACGCCGAAGACCTGGTCCAGGAGACCATGGCCAAGGCGTGGGCCGCCTTCCGCAACTTTGACCAGGGCACGAACCTGCGGGCCTGGCTGTACCGAATCATGACCAACACCTTCATCAGCAGTTACCGGCGCCGGGACCGGATGCCACTGCTGCTCCAGGACGGCGTGGTGGACCGCATGGCCGTCCCCGCCTGGCCCGTGGGCCCGCTGGGGAATGGGGCACGCTCGGCGGAGGCCGAAGCGCTGGACCGGATGCCCGACGAGGCGGTCCGGCGGGCCCTGCGGGAGCTCCCGGACGACTTCCGTACGGTCGTATACCTGGCCGACGTGGAGGGTTACACCTACCACGAGACCGCCGCGCTGATGGGCACGCCGATCGGCACCGTCATGTCCCGGCTGCACCGCGCCCGCCGCGCCCTGCGGACCAAGCTGTCCAGCGAGGCCGAGGCCGCCTGACCGGCCGCCCGATGACCGCCGCCCGGCCGACCTGCCGGGGCCGCTCTCCCGGGCCGGACCGCCACGAACGTAGCCGGTAAGTAACCGGCCGGGTACCCAGGGGGCGGGTACCCAGGGGGCGGGCACCCGGCCGGAGCTGAACTGACGAGCGGGCCCGCCTGGCTCAGGCAGGCCCGGTCCGTCAGGCTGCGGGCTGATCGATCTCCTCGATCTCGTCGATCTCCTCGGCGGCCACGACGCCGACGGCGGGTCGCCGCGCGTGCTCGTAGACCGCCACGGTCTCACGGGCCACCCGCTCCCAGGAGTACCGGGCCTGAGCCCGGTCGGCGGCGGCGATGCCGAACCCTTCCAGCAGCATCGGGCTGGCCAGCAGGCGCCGGATCCGGCGGGCGAGCTGGGCGGGGTGCCCGGGCGGCACCAGCACGCCGGTCGTTCCGTCGACCACGGTGTCCAGGTGGCCGCCGAGCGCCGAGGCGATCACCGGCGTGCCGCAGGCCATGGCCTCCAGGCACGCCATGCCGAACGGCTCGTACCAGGACATGTCGATCATCAGGTCGGCCGAGCGGAGCAGGGCCGGCATGTCATCCTGGCTGACCTGGCCGGCGAACTTGACCCGGTCCGAGATGCCGAGGCCGCCGGCCAGCCGGGCCAGGTCACAGCACGTCTCGTCCTTGCGCAGCATCGGCCGCGCCGGGCCGCCGACGATCAGCAGCTCCGCGTCGGGGATGTCGGCCAGCGCGCGCACGGCCGTCTCCAGGCCGTCCCGGCGCAGGTGGGTGGCCACCGCGATCAGCCGCGGCCGCTCAGAGCGCGGCGCGAGGGGGCCTTCGGTGCTGAACCGGACGGGGTCCACGCCGAACGGCACCACGCTGACCGCGGTCCGCGGGACGCCCAGGCCGGTGAGGTCGGACACCTCGTCGGTGCTGGTCGCGATCACCGCGTCCGCGCTGCAGGCCACGGCCCGCTCGAGCCGGCTCCGGGCCCCCGTCTCGGTCTCGGGGCCAGCCCCGCCAGGCCGGGTCGCGCCGTCCTGCCCGATGTGATGGCGGCGCTCGGCGGCGCGCAGCGAGTGGAACGTCTGCACGACCGGGAAGCTCCGGTCCCGGGTACCGGCCAGCGCGGCCAGGCCGCCGGTCCAGCCGATCGCGTGCACGACGTCCGGCTGGTCCCGATGCCAGGCGTCGGCCAGGCCGAGCGCGAACGCCCGGATGTGGGGCAGCAGGGCCTCGTCGGCCAGCACTTCGGCCGGGCCGGCCGTGATGTACTCGACCCGCACTCCGCCGGGCAGCTTGTCCTCGTCAGGCAGGTCCGCCGCGTCCTTGCGGGCGTAGATGGTCACGTCATGGTTCTGGCTGGCCAGGGTCTCGGCCAGCACGGCTACGCGAGTCTCCTGGGTGGCCGGCTCGCTGCCCACCGGGTGGGCGAGGGTAGAGGCTTCTTCGGCGACTAGGGCGATCTTCATGGCAACGGCTCCTCGCGGCAATGACTCTGAGCTACGTCCGCAGTCACAGCGACTCGCAGGGACGTGCATAACCACGAGATGCAAGGGGAGAAGAAGCAATCGGGCGGTGCCGACGCCTGGCCCCTGCACTCGCACCGGGTGCGAGTGCGCCGGACAGCGCGTGCGTGCCTGCGTCGTAGGCACCGCTAGGAACAGCATATCCAATCTTGTCGCGCGGCAAACAACTGACGTCCCGCAAACCGCTAGAGGCAAAGGTCCCGGATCGGACATCCCAAGGTCAGCAGCCTGTGGCCGCCGGTGATCCGGGCACAAAAAAAATCGCGGCCGGAGTATCTGCCGGGCCGGCTCTCGCCGCTGGTCACCGAGGACATGATCAGCGCACCGTGCGGCCCGGACCCCAGCGATCATGTCCGCGGCATCACGGCCTACACCGACGCTGGGCTCGACGAGGTGTACATCCAGCAGGTAGGCGGCTCCGCGGAGGGTTTCTCCGAGTTCTACGCTGGGCAGGTGCTGCCCAGGCTGCGCGGCCGCTGACGCTCAGCCCGGAGCGGGACACCACAGCCAGCCGGCTGCCCGAGGGCCAGCGCTACGACAGCACCCCGGAGCTGCTAGCGGCCCTGGGCCTGGCCCATGTCGAGGAGGAGCCCGGCACCTGAGCGCCGGAACGTTCTTAACTGAACGAGAGCTGGTGCGGGTCCCCGGTCCCCTCCGGGCCGGGACCCGCACTCAGTTCGCCGGTCCTCGGCTCTGCCGCGGATAGTCCCTGGGGTCCGGCTGGGTGGAGGAGCCTGGTGGCTGTGCAGGCCACTGGCCCGGGCCCCACTGGCCCTGCTGGTATTGGTCCGGCCGGTACTGGTCCGGCGGGTACGGCGCGTTGTACCCGGGCCCGCCGGCCGGGGGCAGCTGCCGCCGCCGCATGGAGCGGGCCCCGACCCCGTTGAGCAGGACGCCGATCGCGAACCCGATGACCAGGTCCACCACCGCGGTGGCGATCTTCTGCGACCGCGGCGCGGACGTGCTGAACGGGAACAGCACCATGAGCAGCGTGACCAGGCCGACGATCCAGGAGAAGAACGACAGCGGGCGCGGTGTGGCGGCGAGCAGCAGGTGGAGCAGCCCGGTCGCCAGCAGCGCCGCCGCCGCGGCCAGCAGCACCACGTCGGTGGTGTGCGCGTCGCCGTACGCCCCGGCCCGGGACGGGGACAGCAGGGCAATGTTGAACAGCCACCGGCACACCACCACGCCCACCAGCGCGACGAGCGCCGCGACCACCGCGGTGGCCACCCCGCCCGCCCAGAGCTGGCGCGCGTCGACGGCCGGACGAGTCCGGGGCGCGCCCTCGTCGGGCATGATCGGCCTTGTCATCTGACACCTGCCTCGCTCATGAGCCACGCGGCCTGATGTGCGTAACGCCGTCCAGGGCCACACGTCACATGCCGGTCAATGGCTGCCCGGTCAACTGACCGGGAAGCACCTCAGTATGCTGCTTTGCCAGCGGGAAGGCCGGCCTTTACCGCCGTTTCCCAGGGCCTGGCTCAGCAGTTGTTTATTTTGTTATCTCGCGCTCATGGCGGTACCCGGTCTGGGTGCCGGCAAACGATGCGGCTCTGCGGTGAGCGCCGCCCGATGACATCAGGGAGGAAGCAGTGAGCAAGGTACGCGAGGTCATGACGCTGGAGCCGATCGTGCTGCAGCGAAGCCAGTCTATTGCTGACGCGGCCCAGGCCATGCGGGATCACGCCGTGGGCTCGGTCCTCGTCGTGGACGGCGACAAACTGTGCGGCCTGGTCACCGACCGCGACATCGTGGTCCGCGCAGTGGCCGAGGCAGCGCCGCCCGACTCACCGGTGGGCAACGTGTGCAGCCCGGACCTGGTCGCGGTGGAAGCCGAAGACGACACCGCGGAGGCGGCCCGGGTGATGCAGGCCAACGCCGTGCGGCGGCTCCCGGTCATGGACGGGGGCCGGATCGTCGGTATGGTGTCGATCGGGGACTTGGCCGTTGAGCAGGACGAGAACTCCGCGCTGGGCGACATCAGCGCGGCCCGCCCTAACCATTGAGCTATGCGTCACCGAGGCTGCCGTGGCGGATCGCCGCCGGGGCAGCCTGCTGCGCTGTGCTCGGCTGCGGGCAGGCCGGATCGCTGGCCCGGCGGCCCGGCACCGGTCACACTGGCAGAAGGCCGCCGGCTCCGTGGCGGCCGTACCGGTTACGGCCCTGAGGGAAGGACGACGGCATGAAGGATGGCCCGGCGCGCGCCCGGCCATCCGCGCGCAGGCGCAGCGAGGCGACCAGGAGCAGCGCGGATACGCCCCGGCCGGATGAGGCCCAGCCGGGAGGTTTCGAGCCATCCGAGTCCGACCTGGCCGAGCTCGCGGCCCGGCGCGACGCCCTGCAGCAAGCCGTCGGCCTGCCGGGAGCTCGGCTCAAGCCGATTCTCGACGCGGTTTTCGCGGAGCTGGACGGAGCCATCGACGCGCTCACCCAGCGGCAGACGGCATCCGCTGCCCGCCGGGCCGAGGCCCGCTCCGAGCCAGCCCGGGCCGAGCGGGCAATGCTACGCGCCGTCTTCGCCGAAGCGCCCGTGCCACTGTTCCTGCTCGAGCGGGACGGCACCGTCCGCCGGGTCAACAACCGGGCCAGTGACATCATCGGCTCCCGGCCCGCTTACGCCGCGGGCAAGCCGTTCACGCTGTTCGTGGACCTACCGTCACGCGCCGCGGTGCAGACCTTCCTGGCCGCGGCGGTCCGGACCGGGCGC
>Ga0302157_10007716_pt1 | contig 10758 bp, 8 predicted proteins | sample I_Bog_N3_3_FD_193502 | JGI IMG/M metagenome (GOLD analysis project Ga0302157, IMG submission 193502) | Peat permafrost microbial communities from Stordalen Mire near Abisko, Sweden - I_Bog_N3_3 | ecosystem: Environmental > Terrestrial > Soil > Wetlands > Peat | place: Sweden: Abisko, Stordalen...
GACGGGTCCAGCCTGAAGGCGGGCGATCTCGGCCGCGAGATCGTCAGCAGCGTCGGCTATCTCGTCGACATCGGCGCCTTCATCAATGGCCTACCGGGCAAGATGGATCGGGATTTTCACAGCGTTCAGGCCGTGGTCAAGGAGATCAAGGATCTGTCCAGCATGGCCGAGGACGTGCGCGCAATCAGCATGCAATCGCACCTGCTCGCGATCAATGCGGCGATCGAGGCGAGTCACGCCGGCAGCGCCGGCCTCGCCTTCCGTGTGGTGTCCGAGGAGATGCGCAAACTCGCCTTCAACTCCGGCGCCGTTGCCGCCAAGGTCATTCAGGGGCTCGGGCGCGCACGCGAGGCAGTGGAAAGCGGGGTGGCCTTGAGCATCGCGGAATCCGCCACACAGCTCGCGGATGTCACCCAGGCGGCCGCGTCAATCGCGAAGCTGCAGGACAATCTCGACGACATGAGCCAGTATTACAAGACGCGGTTCGCCGTCGTCACCAAGCACAACGAGGATCTCTCCCGGGATATCGCGGAGGTGCTCGGGCAGATTCAATATCAGGACGTGGTGCGCCAGTGCATCGAACGCATACGCATTGCCATGGGGCGGCGTAATGCGCTGCTGGAGGGTCTGTCCGAAAGCGCGCCCGGGGAGTCGGCCAAGATCAGCGGAGTTCCGCAGCAGTTGGAGTTGATTCTGCACGATTTCCTGAGCGAAGAAGACAAGCACCGCCACTCGGTGAGACAGGCGGACACCGGCAGCGGTGATTTGAAGATCGAGCTGTTCTGAGCCGCGCATCGCGCCGGCCGCACCGGCCGCTGATGCCGCTGCCTTGAAAATACTTCACAATGCGCTGTGAACCGATGCGGGATACGCGCGTTTCCAATGGAGTCTCGATCATAATTGAAGGAGTGGATGATGCGAATTCGATCTATCGGCCTGATCGCCGTAATCTTGAGCCTGGGTGTCAGCGCTTGTGTCGTTCGGCCGCGCTACTATGCGCCCCCCCCTCCCCCGCCCGTGGCCGTCGACGAGGTGGTGGTTGCGCGCCCGCCGCCGCCGTTGCAGGCCGAAACCGTCCCGCCACCCCCGGGAGAAGCCAGCTTGTACGTGTGGCAGCCCGGTCATTGGCGCTGGGACGGGGCAGAATACCGGTGGGAGCGCGGGCACTACGAGAGGCGGCCGGCCCGGGCAACCGTATGGGTGCCGGCGGAATGGGTGGCACGCAATGGGCAATGGGTCTACCGGCCGGGTCACTGGGCTTACCAGTAGGGGCCGTCGCGCCCGCGAGGCCGGGAGATTGCCCACATTGCCGGGTGGAGCGGCGGCCGCAGGCGGTCGCCGCGCCACCGCGGCTGGCCCGCGACGACCTGGCTTAAGACCGCGAATCCGAAGTTTCGGCCTGCTGGCGACGGAATTTACCCTGCATGTCGAACATCCAGCCGGGATATTCCAAGGGCAGGTTGCTGGCCGCGTTGATGCGCTCGAGTTCGGTCGGGCTCAGCTTGAGCTCCGCCGCCGCGAGATTGTCCGCGAGCTGGTCGGGACGTTTCGCGCCAATGATGACGCTGGTGACCTGCGGCTGGTGCAGAAGCCAGGCAAGCGCCACCCGCGCGATCGATACGCCATGCGCCTGCGCGACGCCCCGCATGACCTCGATGCATTCGCGCGCGCGATTCTTGTCGACCGGCGGAAATTCGAAGGCCGTGCGCCGGCTGCCGGATTCGGGGCCCTTCTCGCCGGCGTACTTGCCGCTCAGCAGTCCGCCGGCCAGCGGGCTCCAGACGAGCAGGGCGAGTCCCTCACTGCGCAACATCGGGATCAGTTCCCGTTCCAGATCGCGGCCCGCGACGCTGTAGTAGGCCTGCAGAGTCTCGAACCGGGCCAGACCCAGACGTTCGGCGATGCCAAGCGCTTTGGCGATCTGCCACGCTGCCCAGTTCGATACGCCGATGTAGCGCACATGACCGTGCCTGACCAGTTGATCGAGCGCGCGCAGGGTTTCGTCGATCGGCGTGGCCGGATCGAAGCCGTGAATCTGGTAAAGATCGATGTGGTCGAGTTGCAATCTGCCGAGGCTCGCCTTCACGCCCTCGAGAATGTGATGGCGCGTCGCCCCCCGCGAGTTTGGGCCCGTGCCCATCTCCCCGAACACTTTCGTCGCGACCACGACGTCCGCCCGCGGAATCTTCAGGTTCTTCAAGGCGCGCCCGGTGATCTCCTCGGAAACGCCGCCGGCATACACATCCGCGGTATCGAGGAAATTCACGCCGGCATCGATCGCCTGCCCGATCAGGGTCTCGGCTTCGGCTTGGGACAGCGCACCCAGATTGCGCCACATGCCCTCGGAGCCCCCGAATGTCATGGTGCCCAGGCACAGTTCGGAAACGAACACTCCAGTCCTGCCGAGCGATCGGTGCTGCATGCGGATGATGTTATATCATCGGTATCGGGGCGAGAACCGCACGAGGGTCCTTCCATGAAAAAAGTACTGGGCATCCATGCCGCGCCGCAGCCGCATTGGGTTGGCGACGGCTTTCCGGTGCGCTCGCTGTTCTCGTACGGCGCGCAATCCGCGGCGCTCAGCCCGTTTCTGTTGCTGGATTACGCCGGCCCGGTGAATTTCGCACCTGCAACAAAACCGCGCGGGGTCGGCGCGCATCCGCACCGCGGCTTCGAGACCGTCACGATCGTGTATGCAGGCGAGGTCGAACACCGCGATTCGAGCGGCGGCGGCGGGAAGATCGGCCCGGGTGACGTGCAGTGGATGACCGCTGCCGCCGGAATACTGCATGACGAGTTCCACTCGCGCGAATTCACCCGCAGCGGCGGCACCCTGGAAATGGTGCAGCTATGGGTCAATCTGCCGGCCAAGGATAAAATGTCGGCGCCGCGCTATCAGTCGATTGCGAGTGCGGTCATTCCGATGGTCGAACTGCCGCAGGGTGCCGGCACGGTCCGCGTGATTGCCGGTGAATATGCCGCGACGAGCGGCGCGGCCGGGCGCGGCCCGGCGCGCACGTTCACCGCCATCGATGTGTGGGACGTGCGCTTGCGTGCGGGCCACAAGATGGAATTTTCCGTCACCGCAGGCCGCACGCTGGCACTGGTGGTGCTGCACGGCGCGGTGCTCGTCAACGGCGAAAAGCTCGCCCGCGAGGCGCAAATGGCGCAGCTCGATCGTGGCGGCCGCGACGTGTCGGTCCTCGCCCACAGCGACGCTAAATTTCTCGTCTTGAGCGGTGAACCGATCGACGAGCCGGTCGTGGGCCATGGGCCTTTCGTCATGAACAGCGAAGCTGAAATTCGCCAGGCCATCGAGGATTTCAACAACGGGCGCTTCGGTCACATGGCCGCCTGACCGGGGCTGCGGCCTGGCCGCTGCTCAGGTGGCGCGAACTCGGGCGCGGCCGCGGGCGATCAGATCCTGCACGTAAACCGGGTCCATCGGTTTGGTGACGTGGTGATCGAAACCGGCATCTATCGCGTTGCGGCGATCGATTTCCTGTCCCCAACCCGTGATGGCGATCAGCACCGCGTCGCGGCCCGCAGGCAGCTGGCGGATCGCCCGCACCACCTCGAGGCCCGACATGCGCGGCATGCCGACGTCGAGCAGCGCCGCCGCCGGTTCAAAGCTCGCGAAGCTTGCCAATGCCTGCGCGCCGTCGTAGGCGACCTCGACCGTGTGGCCCTCCAATCTGAGCAGTTCGGCCAGGCTGTCGGCGGCATCGGGATTATCGTCGGCGATGAGAATGCGGTGGGCCGCGCCGGCGCCGTCCGGCCGCTGCCGCGCCGCCGGATCCGCGGTTGCCGCAGCGCTCCGCGAGTAACAGGTACTCGGCAGGCGCACCGTGAACTCGCTCCCCTGACCCGGCCCGGCACTGCTCGCCACGAGCTCACCGCCGTGCAGTTCGATGAGCCCCCGCGAAAGCGCGAGGCCGATCCCGAGGCCACCCTGCGATCGGGCTGCGCCGCTCGCGAGCTGCGAGAACATCACGAACAACTGCTGCAGTTGTTCGCCGCTCAGGCCGATGCCGTTGTCCGTGACGCGCACGACGAGCGCGGCGTCTTCGAGTTCGACGCCGAGCCTGATATCGCCCTCAGGATCGGTGTACTTGGCGGCATTGATCAGCAGATTGCCGAGCACCTGTGAGAGGCGCAGCGGATCGACCTGCAAGGTCACTCGCGCCTGCGGCAGCATCAGCCGCAGGCGATGACGCCGCGCCTCCAGGGCGGGGCGCGCGATCTCCACCGCGTTATCGATGATGGTGGTCAATGACACGGCGGCCTTGCGCAGCAGTAGCGTGCCGCGGGTGATGCGCGAGACGTCGAGCAGATCGTCGAGGAGCAGCGACATGTGCTGCACCTGGCGCTCGATGACAGCGTGCGCCCAGAGCTTCTGCGACTCCGTGGAGTTCGCCGCGCCGGCAATGCGCACGGCCTGACGCATCGGCGCGAGGGGATTGCGCAGTTCGTGGGCGAGCGTCGCGAGAAACTCGTCCTTGCGCCGATCGGCCTCCTCCAGGGTCTGCTGCTGTCGCTTGCGTTCGCTGATGTCGGCGAACCAGACGGCTGCCGAACCTTGCAGCGGCGAGGCGACCACGTTGAACCAGCCACCCCTGCCGGTCGCCACCGAGCACACTTCGAATTCGCTGGGAACGCCGGTCTCGACGACCTTCACGTAGTGCGCAAACATCTCCGGCGCATCCCATACACCGGGGAGCACCGCGCCGATGCGCCGTCCGAGCAGCTGCGGGATTTCGCGTCCCAGGGCGCGCGCGGCCGCCGGATTGAGATACGTCCAGCGAAAGTCGATGATGCGCCGCGACTCGTCGTGTACCGGCGTGAGAATGCAAAACGGCACCAGCGAGGACTCCATCGTCACGGTGAAGCGCTTTTCGTTCTCTTTGGCGGCAGCCCGCGAACGCTGGCGTTCGACCACGGCCGCCGCCGTGGACGCGCAGACCTCGCTCAGGCGAATCTCGCGCTCACCTGGCCGGTACGGTTCCGGGAACATCACCGACATGACGCCGATCACCGCACCGCCGCCGGCGTGCAACAGCGTACTGTGCACGCCGTCGAGACCCTGCTGCGCACCGAGGGCGCGGTGCGCGGCCAGGATGGCGTGGTGCGCCTCGGCGTAAGCCTCGGCGGCGGCAACATCCGCCGTGGTTGGAAGATTTTGCAACACCGTCTCGGGAAACCCCAGCGAGGCCGCGAGCCGCTGCTCCGGAGAGCCTGGATCGCACAGCGAGACCAGGCCATGACGCGCGCCGTGCAGATCCGCGGCCAGTTCGAGCAGGGCTGGCAGCGGCGGCGCGGCGTCGTCCCCGACGGCCACGAGTTCCCGGCTCAGGGCATGCAGGCGCTCGAGGTCGGACACTCGCTGTCGCAGCTGCGACTGCGCGTTTAGCAGCAGCTCGTCCACCTCTTTCCGCGCCGTGATGTCGACCGCGACGCCGCGCGCCTGCGTCAAGGTGCCGGACGGCGCGACATCGAGCCGCACCCGGTTCAGCAGCCAGCGCGTCTCGCCGCCGGCCAGCACCACGCGCTGCTCCCGTTCGTAGCGCAGTTCGCCCTTGTCGATCCTCTCCTGCATCGCGCGGCGCGTCTCCTCGACGTGGCGCGGATGCAGCGCACCCAGCCAGCGGTCCAGCGCGATCGGTCCGGTCATGATCGGTTGACCGAGAATTTGACAGAGGCTGGGCGAGACGAAGGCGGTGCCGCCGCGAAAATCGAGTTCGAAAACCCCGACCCCCGTCTGATCCTGCGCGAGCGAAAGCCGCTTCTCAGCCAGCGCCGCGCGCGAAGTGACCAGCCGCAAGTACCCACCGTAACTGACCAGCAGAGAGGATAAGCCGAGATAAATCAGCATGGCCGTGCGATCGTGCGTGTGCGCGAAGGCAAACTGGCCCAATGGCGGCGACAGCAGGGCGTCATTCGCAGCACCCGCCGCCATCACGAGCAATGCCGGACCGCGCCCAAGCGTGACGGCGGAGAACATCAATGCAGGCAGGAAAAAAATAAATGGCACATGGGTGCCGACCCACGGGCGAATGGCCCACTGCAGCAGCGCCGCGCACGCCGCCGTCGCCACGGCAAGTCCATAGGTCAACGCCGGCGTAAAGGGCGGTTTAGGCAATATCTGCATCGACGATGAGGGAGTCCACGCGTTCTTTATCTGATCTTCTTATATCAAAACGCGTCGGCCGTTGGACAACCGCTCGCGATTCTGCGGCGCACAAGCACGTCGGCCCGCCCGCTTGCGCCCTTTAACGGCGGGAAACGTCCTGTGGATTCGCGCTCGGCGCGGTGGCCCCCTCCCGCATCTCGAGTCGCACAATGGCCGGCACGCACCAAACGTCCAATGGTGAGCTGCGTGAACGCAACGCGAGGTCCGGCAGATGCAGGAACGGCAGCGATTGGCGCGAGACGTTGACCGCGCGCGCCAGGTTGGAGGACGGATTGACGACGGCGGACAACAGCACCTCGCCGGCCCGGGCGCGGTTGCAAAGGAGCGCGGCGACGTTTGCGGTATCACCCACCAAGGTCGGGGCTTCATGTCCCGGCGGCCCAAAAACCCCGATGGCGATTTCGCCGCGATGGATTCCGACGCCGACCCCGGTGTCGATCGAAAACTCGCCCTGCCAGCTTGTGCGCAGCGAATTGAAGGTTTCCTGGATTGCGCGCGCCGCCGCAAGCGCCTCGAGAGTCCGGGTATGACTGGAGTCGCCGACGCCAAATCCCGCCATCATGCGTGCTTGTGCAATCTGATAAACCTGGCCGCCGAATTGCAGCACCGCGCTTTTGAGCAGTCCGAAGAATTGACCGAGCAGCAGCACGACTTGACTGGCCGGGAGACGCTCGGCGAGTGCGAAATAGCCGCGCAAGTCGGCAAACAGGACGGTGGCAGACGTCGTCGTGGCAGCCGCCGACGACGCGCTGACATTGGCCGGAGATGAAACCCCTTGGGCGGTGAGCATGGTGATGGCCTCGACGACCTTTGGCACTATACGCTCTCGCCGCGGCGAGTCCGGTGCTTTGAAAAAGAAAACCCTTGGGGATCGTCGCGTTCGTCCCCGCCCGGCGCGTTTATTGCGGCGCACCCCTTTATTGCAGCGCGCGCGGCTGCGTCAGCGCTCCGGCAGACTGTGACGGCACCCACCGATGAGAGCGAAAAGCTTGCCTAAGGCCTCTGGTTGCGCGCACCATAGCCGGCTATTGATACCCCGCGCGCTTTTGCACGTTTCACCGGCACGGACGCTGCTCTCAACGGCATGCGCTCGGCGCCTCGCCAGAGTCTTGCGCCCCGGCAAAATCCCGTCATGAGGTCGCGGTGAAAATCACCCCCGGCACGCAGTCGCTGATACTCGCCGGCGAGCCGACGCCGCCGCGAACACCGGCCCCGTTCGCTCAGGATGGCGCGGCGGCGCTGATTTCGAGCGGCCCGAAATTCAGGCGATTGCCCGTCGTCGCGGAGCAGCCGGATACCATCACGGCTCTCGCGGCGCGCCCCGTGATGCGGGTTTCGTCGCAAAAGCTCGTGTCGCAGGAACCGATCGACGTCACCGCAACGGATGCCGATTCGGAATCCTGGCAGAGTGCCGGTTTCGAGATTCAGCAATATCTCAGCACCCGCGGAAGTGGCGGCGATGCGCCGAAAGGCGCCAATCTCGACGTGCGCGCCTGACCGTCAACCGTCCGCTTCAGCCTGGGCGAGAATGCGCTCGGCCTGCTTGAGATGCGGCGCATCGAGCATGACGCCGTCGAGCGCGACGACGCCCGCGCCAGCGTGGGACTTGAAGGCCGCCACGACCCGCTTGGCATGATCCACGGCGGCCGCCGAGGGTGTAAAGGCGGCGTTGATGATCGGGACCTGGGCCGGATGAATGGCCAGCATGCCGGAAAAGCCGTCGTACATGCCGCGGTTCGCATACTGTTCTAGTCCGGCGAGGTCGCGAAACCCGGGATAGACCGTGTCGATGGCGGGCACGCCTGCGGCGTGCGCGGCGAACAAACTCAACGCCCGCACCATCTCGAAGGGCGGCGTGAAACCGCCGTCCGGCAGGCGCGCGCCCAAGGCTCCGATCGCGGCCGGCAAGTCTTCGGCGCCCCAGGTCAAGCCGACGAGCCGGCCGGCGACATCGGCGAGGTTGGCATATTCCGACAGTCGAAATATCGCCACGGGCGTTTCGGTGGCGATCGGCAGGAGCGGCCGCGGCGGCAGCCCGAGTGCGTTCGCGCGCCGTTCGAATTCCAGGATCGATGCGGCGCCGGACGCTTTCGGCAGCACGAAGCCGTCGGGCATGGCGTCGGCGACGGCCGCGAGGTCCGCGTCGGCCGCACGCTGTTCGATCGGATTGACGCGCACGAAAGCGCGCACCGGGCGTGCCGCGCGGCGCAAATACCGCGCGACTTCCAGACGCGCCTCATGCTTGCGCTGCGGCGCCACGGCGTCCTCCAAATCCAGTATGAGCACATCGGCTCCCGACGCCTCCGCCTTGACCATCTGATCCGGCCGATCGCCCGGCACGAACAGCCACGAACGCTGCTTCATCCTTGACGCTCCGCCGCCTCGATCCGCACCAGCGTGACGCCCTCGGCGACTTGCGCGCCCGGCGCGACCGTCAGTTCGGCGACGAGGCCGTCGTACGGCGCGATCAGCGCATGTTCCATTTTCATCGCCTCGAGCGCGAGCAACACCTGGCCCTTGCTCACGGCCTGCCCGAGAATGACCCATACACCGGCGACGCGGCCCGGCATGGGTGAGCGCAAGACGCCGTCTGCTTCCGCGCCGGTCGCGCCCGCGCGTGCGCGGCCGGGCAAGCCGAAACTCCAGGCCTCACCGTGACGGAACACGACTCGCTCGCCCTGGATGAGCGCAACGGAGCAGAACTCCGCGGGCGCCGGGTCGAACGATGCGGAATACGTCCTACCGCCCAGTTCGACCGTCGCCTGGGTGCAGGGCGGAGCCGCGGATCGAAATCCGCGCAGCGCCTCCCAGGGGTCGTGCGACGGCGCGGGCAACAGCGCCGTGGCGGCGGCCCGGATGATCGCTGCTTCGGGTTCGGCCGGCGGGATCAGGTGATCGGCGCGCCGCGCGATGAACGCCGTGTCGACATGGCCCGCCTGGAATTCTGGATCGGCGGCGATCCGTGCGAGGAAGGCCGCGTTGGTATGCACCGGCCAGACCTCGATGGCGCCGCACGCCGCCGCCAATCGTCGTGCCGCCGCCGGCCGATTGGCGGCATGCACGATGAGCTTGGCGATCATGGGGTCATAGTATCCGGTGACTTCGCCGCCCTCCTCGATGCCGCTGTCGACACGAATGTCCTGCGGCAGCCGCAGTCGACGCAGCGGGCCGGTCGATGGCAGAAAGCCCGTGGCCGGATTCTCCGCGTACAGCCGCGCCTCCATCGCGCAGCCGTTGATGCGCAGCTCGTCCTGCCGGCGCGGCAGCGGTTCGCCGCTCGCCACCCGCAGCTGCCATTCGACCAGGTCCTCGCCGGTGATCGCCTCGGTCACCGGATGCTCGACCTGCAGCCGGGTATTCATCTCCATGAACCAGATGCGGTCGGGGCGGAGGCCCCGGCTCGCGTCGGCGATGAATTCGACGGTACCGGCGCCGACATAGTTGACGGCCCTGGCGGCCTTGATCGCCACGGCGCAGAGCAGCTCGCGTGTCGCCGCGTCCATGCCGGGCGCGGGAGCCTCTTCGATCACCTTCTGGTGCCGCCTCTGCAGCGAGCAGTCGCGCTCGAACAAATGCACGATTCGGCCACCGCTATCGCCGAACACCTGCACCTCGATGTGCCGCGGTGACTCGACGTATTTCTCGATCAACACGCGCTCGTCGCCGAACGCCGCCCCCGCTTCGCGACGGCAGGACGCCAGCGCCTCCTTGAACGCGGCCGGCTCGTCCACGCGCCGCATGCCCTTGCCGCCGCCGCCCGCGACGGCTTTGATCAGAACGGGATAGCCAATGGCGCCGGCCTCGACCTCGAGCCGCTCGGGTGCCTGGCTCTCGCCAAGATAACCCGGCGTCACCGGCACGCCGGCGCGCATCATCAGAGCCTTCGCGGAGTCCTTCAGGCCCATCGCGCGCATGGCGGCGGGAGGAGCTCCCACCCAGATCAATCCCGCGGCTCCCACCGCTTCGGCAAAGTCCGCGTTCTCGGACAGGAAGCCGTAGCCGGGATGGATCGCCGCCGCCCCGGTCGCTTGCGCGGCGGCCAGGATGTGGGCGGCGCAAAGATAGCTGTCGCGCGCGGCTGCCGCGCCGATCGCCACAGCGGCGTCCGCCTCCCGCACGAACGGCGCGTCGGCGTCGACCGCCGAATACACGGCGATCGTACGCACCCCCAGCCGCCGTGCGGTGCGCATGATGCGGCGTGCAATCTCGCCGCGGTTCGCGATCAACACCGATTCCATCATGCGCGCTACATCCGAAACAGGCCCGATCGCGGCCGGTCAGGAATCGGCGCGTTCAACGTCGCCGCAAAGGCCAGGCCGAGCACGTCGCGCGTCTGTGCGGGATCGATGATGCCGTCGTCCCAGAGCCGCGCCGTCGCGTAATAAGGATCGCCCTCCGCCTCATAGCGGGCACGCACGGGCGCCTTGAATGCCGCTTCTTCGGCCGCGCTCCAGGCCTCGCCGCGCGCCTCCATGGCGTCCCGTTTGATAGTCGACAGGACCGACGCCGCCTGCTCGCCGCCCATCACGCCGATGCGGCTGTTGGGCCACGTGAACAGGAACCGCGGC
>Ga0302157_10007740_pt1 | contig 10737 bp, 9 predicted proteins | sample I_Bog_N3_3_FD_193502 | JGI IMG/M metagenome (GOLD analysis project Ga0302157, IMG submission 193502) | Peat permafrost microbial communities from Stordalen Mire near Abisko, Sweden - I_Bog_N3_3 | ecosystem: Environmental > Terrestrial > Soil > Wetlands > Peat | place: Sweden: Abisko, Stordalen...
GCCTGGAAAGGCCGGGTTTCTCGATCCGCAACCGCGCCAGGCAAGGCGCGATCGAGTTCTATGAGGTCGACACCAAACATAAGTTGAAGATCGGCCCGACGATCGCCTTCGATCAGGCGTTCGTCGTCGAAATACGCGACGGGAAAATTGTCCGCATGCAGGCCTACGAGCCCTATCCGGCGCCGGGAATCGCCGGCGTGATCCGGCGAGTCACGTGGCTGGCGTGGAAGCTCAAGGGCTGGATTTGAGGCGCTGTAGCCGACGAAAGTCGAACCAAGGGCGTTCGTTTGAGGTTGGTCGCGTTGCTCTTACCAATACCCTCGTCCTGCCGCCCCGACGGGGCCTCGAAGGATGGGCCGCGGCACGTCGGCCTGGACGGCGGCGCACACCACGTCCTTCGAGGCCCCTTCGGGGCGCCTCCGGACGAGGTGGTTGGTAGGACCGTTGATCGGAGAGATCGCGGATAGCTCAAACGAACGCCGCCTCGCCATGCCTTCAACTGCGCACCCTTTCGCCCTTGGGATCATACAGCGGCGCGAAACTCATGCGACAGGGTTTGCGCTGCTCGGCGACCACGAGTTCGTAACGGCCCGCTTGCGCCCAGGCCTCGGTCACGCCTTCGGCTCGGCGCACATAGCCGAGGCCGATCGGGCGACGAAGCGTGTAGCCGTAACCGCCGCTGGTCAGATAACCGACCTGTTCGCCGTCGCGTAAAATCGTCTCGCGGCCGATCAGCACGACGTCCTCGTCGTCGCAGACGAGGCTCGCGAGGCGCTTGCCGAGCGGCGCTTGTCGCGCCGCGACCAGCGCTTCGCGGCCGAGGAAATCGCGATGCTCCTGCAGCGAAACGGCGAAGCCGAGGCCGGCTTGATAGGGATTGTCGTTGGGCGTGATGTCGGCGCCCCAGGCGCGATAGGCCTTTTCCAGCCGCAGCGACTCGATGGCGCGATAGCCGGCGAGCTTCAGGCCGAGATCGGCGCCCTCGGCGACCAGCGCGTCGAAGATCGCCGGCGCGTCGGCATTTTCGCAATGCAATTCCCATCCGAGTTCGCCCACATAGGTGATGCGCAACGCCAGCGCCTTGCGCCCGGCGATATGGACTTCGCGCGCGTGGGCGAAAGGAAAGGCCGCATCATCCCATTCGTCCGGTGACACGCGCCGCAGCAGATCACGCGCGCGCGGCCCCATCAGCGCGAGCGTCGCGCGTTGCTCCGTCACATCGATCAGACGGGCGTCGAGACCGGGCGCGACATGATCTTTGATCCAGGCGGAATCGTGGGTGCGGAAGCCGGTGCCGGTGACGAGTTGATAGCGATCCTCGGCCAATCGCGCGACGGTCAGATCGCATTCGATGCCGCCACGCGAATTCAGCATTTGCGTATAGGTCAGGCGGCCCGGCGGCTTGGTCACGTCGCCCGCACAGAGAAAACTCAGCGCGCGTTCGGCGTCGCGACCCAGCAACTCGAACTTGGCGAACGAGCTTTGATCGAACAGCGCCACGGCTTCGCGGGCGGCGAGATGTTCCTGGCCCACGGCTTCGAACCAATTCTGTCGCCCCATTGCATAAATGTCGCGCGCCGGCTCGCCGTCGCGGGCGAACCAGTTGGCCCGCTCCCATCCCAGCTTCGAGCCGAACACCGCGCCACGGTTCTTCAATCGTTCGTAAAGCGGCGAGACGAGACGGGGGCGACCGCTCTCCATTTCCTCGTGCGGAAAAGCGATGGCGTAGTGTTTGGCGGTCGCTTCGACGACCCGATCCTTCAACCAGTCGCGGTCCTGGTGAAGGCCGGAGAAGCGCCGGATGTCGACGGCCCACAAGTCCATTGGCGCTTCGCCGCGCTGAACCCAGTCCGCCAGCGCCCAGCCGGCGCCGCCGCCAGAGGCGATGCCGAAAGCGTTGAAGCCGGCGCCGACGAAGAAATTCAGCAATTCGGGCGCGCGACCCAGGATGAAATTGCCGTCCGACGTGAAACTCTCGGGCGCGTGAATCATCCGCCGGACGCCGACTTCCGCCAGCGCCGGAATGCGCGCTATCGCGTTGATCATATGCGGCTCGAAATGGTCGAAATCGTCGTCGAACAATTTGAACGCGAAATCGTCGGCGACGTCGCCGGTCGTCCAGGCGCGGGGATTGGATTCGTAGCCGCCCATGACGAGCCCGCCGACCTCCTCCTTGAAATAGGTGCGCCGGTCGGGATCGCGCAACGTCGGCGCGTCGCGCGCCAGGCCGGGAATCGGCTCGGTGACGATATACAGATGTTTCATGGGTTGCAACGGCACGCTGACCCCGGCGAGCGCGCCGATCTGCCGCGCCCATTGGCCGCCGCAATTGACGATTTTTTCACAGGCGACGACGCCCTGGTTGGTCTCGACCGCTTCGACGCGGCCCTGTTTGATGCGAAAGCCGGTGACGCGCACGCCCTCGAAGAAGCGCGCGCCCTGCATGCGCGCGCCCTTGGCGAGCGATTGGGTGATGTCGGAGGGATTGGCCTGACCGTCGCTGGGCAGATAGCTCGCGCCGACGAGATCGGAGACGTCCATCAGCGGCCACATCGCCTTGACTTCCGCGGGCGAGAGCAGATGCATCTCCATGCCGAAGCTGCGCGCGGTGGTGGCGAGCCGCTGGTACTCGGTCATCCGCTCGGCATGGGTCGCCAGCCTCAGGCAGCCCGTCATCTTCCAACCGGTCGCGAGGCCCGTTTCGTCCTCGAGCTTGCGGTAGAGATCGACCGAATATTTGAGCACCTGAGTGATCGAGGCCGAGGATCGAAGTTGACCCACAAGTCCCGCCGCGTGCCATGTGGAACCCGAGGTGAGTTGGTTCTGCTCCAGCACGATCACGTCGGCCTTGTGGTCGCGCGCAAGGTGATAGGCGGTCGAGCAACCGATGATTCCGCCGCCGATGACGACGATCTGCGTCTGTGCGGGTAGGGCGGTCATTTGATTTCGAGCCTTTCGGGATAGGCGCTCAGCACGGTCTCGAATTTGGCGAGGCAGATTTTTCCGTAAGCGCCGTAGTCCGCCCCCGGCGCTTCGAGATGCAACTCGCTGACCATCGCCCACAGGGCCTCGCGAAGCGCCGAGGCGACCTTCATCGCGGCGAATGCGCGCAAGGTCTGGTCATTGGGCCGGCGGTCGAAGTACAGTTCGAGCAGCCGAAGCGCCTCGGCGGCCGTGAACTCGGCGTTGTCGGCGACATTGGCCAGATCGAACATCGGCGAGCCGAAGGCTGCGTATTCCCAATCGATCAACCAGAGCCGCGCGTTGTCGCGCAGGAAATTGGCGGGCAGCAGATCGTGGTGACCGAAGACGATCGGCGCCGGCGTCTGCGCCGCCTCGAGCGCGCCGGCAATTCGCAACAGGCGCGGCAATTGCGGAGCGATTTCATGCCCGCCGGCGACGAGCGTGTCGGCGTAATCGCGGATGACGTGGAACACCCAGAAGAAGGCCGCGGGCCCGCGCGCGCGCTCCCGGAGTTCCCGGTGGCCGCGCTTGATGAGGTCGGCGACGTCGTCGAGACGGGCGCGCACGCCGGCCGCGTCGAGGGTCGCGCCGTCGATGAAGGCGGTCACCAGGACGCCGTCGCCACTGTAATGGACCTTGGGCGCGAGCCCCGCCTCGTGCGCCCATCGGCTCGCCGCCGCCTCGCGGTCGCGGAACACGTGATGGAAAGGAAAGTCGCGCCCGACCCGCGCGACATGGGCGCCGGCATCGTCGTCGACGCGAAAGCAGGCGTTGGAAAGCCCACCCTGCAGCGGCGCCACCGTCACCGCGCCCCGCCAGCAGGGCAGGGAACGCACGATGGCTTCGGGTTCACGATGCATCTACGCCCCTGCTCAACCTCTGGGCAGCAAGCGACAGGGGGCTTGGCTTGTCAAGGCGGCGATTGCGCCCGGACCCGGCAAAGGGGCGGCGGTTTTTGAGCCGCTCGGCGCTGACGCGCCTTGCCGCTGCCGTCGGCGCGAAACACCATGGCGAGGCAAAGCGAATCGTTCGCGCAGCTTCCCATGGGCCCCCACTATGGCGCGAGACCCGTCCCCGCATCCGAAGCGTCCGCGAACCGGTCGCGACGCGTCACATAAGATACGGCTGCAAGACATCGCCGAGATGACCGGCTTCGGCATCGCGACCGTCGACCGGGTGCTCAACGAGCGCGGCAACGTCGCCCCGCAGACCGCCGAAAAGGTGCTGGCGGTCGCCCGCCGGCTGAAGCTGAAACGAATCCTGCCCGCTTCGCACCGGCGGCTGTTACGCATCCAGGTGATCCTCGCCCGTCCCGAATTGCCGCTGATCGGCCGCATGGGGCGCGAGTTCGCCAAGCTCGCCGAGCGCGTCGACCGGTCGATCGTGATCCAGCGCAAGGTCCTGAAAAGCGAGGCCCCCGTTCTCGTCGCCGAACAGATCCGGGCGACGAAATGCGACGCCATCGTCGTCTATGCGCAGGAACATGACGTCATCCACGCCGCGGTCGACGAGATGTTCCACCGCGGCGTTCCCGTCGTCACGATGATCTCCGATCTGCCCAATTCCTCGCGTCTGGCTTATTTTGACAAAGTCACATTACGCGCTTTGGTTGAAGGCCACCGACGGCGCGAGGTTTTTTGGCTGCTGAAATTGGGGCTTGACACGAGAATCGGGTGCGGATTCGATATCGGGGTAGACAATTGAGTCGCGACGTGGAGGCGAAGTGAAACTGGCAATTCGTCATGTAACCGTATGCGCGGATGAGGGCTGACCGGATCGTTGGTGGAAGAGATCGCGGCGGCGTTCGAAGCTTTCATCGATCGTCATCGTCGTTTTTTCTGCACCCGCACGAGAGACAGCACGGCCGTGGCGCGCCGTTATTTGCGCGGGCTGGCGCAGGCGGAGGATTGCACGTTCGAGTCGATGGCGGCCGTGGTTGAGGACGGCTGCGCGCAGCAGTTTCAGCATTTCATCAGCGAGTCGCCCTGGGACCACGAACCCGTGGTGGCGCAGATCGGCCGGGACGCGGACGCTCTGCTGGGCGGCAAGTCGACCAGCGCCCTGATCATCGACGAGAGCAGCTTTCCCAAGCAGGGGGATCGCTCGGTCGGCGTGGCGCGGCAATGGACGGGGCGGCTGGGCAAGGTCGACAATTGTCAGGTCGCGGTGTTCGGCGTGCTGACGGACGATCAGCGGCACACGCCCGTCGACATGCGGCTTTATTTGCCGAAGGTCTGGACGGATGATCCGGCGCGCTGCGAGAAGGCCGGGGTTCCGAAGGCCGCACGCGAACACAAATCGAAGAGCGAACTGGCGCTGGAGATCGTACGCGAGGCGCGGGCCCGGGGAATGCGGTTCGAGTGGGTGGGCGTCGACGCCGGCTACGGCAAGGAACCGGCCTTCCTCAGGGCGTTGGAGGACGCCAACGAAATTTTCGTCGCCGACGTGCATCGCACGCAGCGGGTTTGGACCGAAGATCCCGGACTGCACGTTCCCGAGCCGAAGCCGGGCCGCGGTCGCTCTTCGAAGAAACGACACGCCGCCGCGACGCCCATCGCCGTGGAGCAACTGGCCAAGGGGTTTCCCCCTGGAGACTGGACACGCTGCGTCCTGCGCGACAGCACGCGCGGTCAATTGCAAGTCGATATCGCGACCCGACGGGTCTGGGTCTGGGACGGCGAAGAATCCCAGGCGCGATGCTGGCATCTGATCGTCCGGCGCGAGGTGAAGTCGGTCAACACGATCAAATACAGCTTGTCGAACGCCCCGGCCCACACGCCGAAGCTTCGATTGGCCCAGATGCAGGGGCAGCGCTACTGGGTCGAGCGAACTTTCGAAGACGCAAAAGGCGAGTGCGGCCTGGCCGACTATCAGGCGCTGGGCTGGCGATCCTGGCATCACCATGTTGCAATCGTCATGTTGGCGATGCTGTTCATCGTCGAACAGCGCGCGGCGCGCCAGCCGGGCCTGGAATTGTTGTCGCCGCGCGACATCGTCGAGATGTTGAAAGAGACCCTGCCGCGCAAACCGGAAGGCAAGGACGCGCTCGTCGCCCGGATCGCCGAGCGGCACGACCGAAGGCGAGGCGCCATCGAATCGCGCTTCCGCACTCAGCAAAAGCAGGGATCAGGGTAGACACGCCCTCAGCCGGGAAATCCTGATGCCCCAAGACGAAGGAGCAAAAATCGTGCCAATTAATGTGACTCTGTCAAACTAACCCATCATCGGCATGGCAAGCGAGGCCGACGATTTCCGATCGCCTGAGGCCGCCGGCGAACCCGACAAGAAGGATGGCGCGGTCCCTGAGGCCTCTGAGATCCCCCAGATCGAGCGTCGCGATCATCGCCACGAGATCCTCGGAAAGCACGGCTTCCTTTTGCTCGGGCGGCCGCCCTTGCGTACGCTGGATGCCGGCGAGGACGGTTGCGACGTGCCGGTCCTTGCGGTCGAAAACCTCGCCGCGCTGGGAAAAATTCCACGCCAGCGCCGAAAGCCGCCGTTCGATCGTTCGCACCGAGCCCGGCTTTCCGGTCAGCGCGCCCGAGGCGCAGGCGGCGATATAGAGGCCGACGATTTGTGGATCTGGGGGCAAGGCGGCCAATCCGTGCCGCCGCGCCCAGCCTGTGTAATGCCGCCAATCCGAGGCGTAGGCCTTGCGGGTGTTTTCCGAGCTGGAAGCCTTGGCGTAGTCGCGGGCGGCCTCGGCCAGGCCTTCGAGACGCGTGGGAAGCCGAGACCGGGGATCGGATCGCCCCGGAACCGGGGAGGACGCCTTGTCGTCGAAATCGGCACCTGTCGACGGCGATGTCATGGAAAGACCCCGCGCAAATCGGTCTTGGCAAAATCGTCGCCCTTGAACAGCAGCGGCTCTCCCGAGCGCTTCGCCAGCGCGTAGGACAGGCAATCGGCGAAATTCAGCCCGGCGGGAGGACGCCCCTTGCCGAAGACGAGCCAAGCCTGGGTGGCGAAATCCACCAGATCGGCGTCGACCGGGATAATGTCGACGCCGGCCTTGAGCAGCCAGAGATCGAGATCGTTGACCGAGCGTTCGTCGCGGCGGGCGACGAGAACCATCCGGGCCTCCAGCAGGCAGGTCGCCGGCAGCAGCCGGATTTTCGCAGTCGCAATGGCCTCGTCGAAACGGTCGGCTTCGAGCTCGCCGAGAAAGATCGCGATCACGGCCGAGGTATCGATCACCATCAGTTGGGCAGGCCGTTCTCGTCGTAACCGACGATTTCGTCGGCCGATCGCGCATCCCGCTCGGGCAATTCCGCGACGCGGCGGCTGAGGGCGCGCATTTCGGCGAGGCGCCGGGCCGGATCCGCGCCGGCGCCGTTCAACCGGCCAAAGCTCTCTTCGAGCGCCTCGTGAATGACGCGCGCCATCGGCTTTCCGGTTTGCAGCTTTAACGCGCGCACGAGGCGAACGGTGTCTTCGCGTTTGATGGAAATGGGCATGAAAACCCTCCTTTGGGAGGAAAGGTGCCTGTCGTTTACTCTAAATCAGTGGACTCAATTTCATTGAAAAATAACGGTTTTCTGTGACCAAAGTCGAGTGGATTCTGCCGAGATGGATGGAATTTATCTCTGATTGGCTGGAATGACGCGAGGGTGACGTTTGGTGACGCGTGAAGCGCAATATCCATAAGCTCGATGTTGACGACGATAGGTGGCGGGAAGCGGTGGCGCGGGAGGCGATCATCAGGCCTCTGGCGAGCGGAGGACCTTTGTCGCCTATCCAGGTCAAAACCGCCTGCCGCGAGCTTGGTCTTCGCCGCGCGCGCCTCTACGCATTGATCGATCGCTACAGAGGCGAGCCGGTGACGAGTTCGATGCTTGGCGCGAAGCCGGGTCCACCGAGGGGAGCGCGCCATCTCGCCGGTGACGTCGAAGCTGTGATCGAAGAGGCGATCCGCAGCTATTATCTCAGCCGCCAGAAGCCATCGGTCAGCGCGCTGCATGACCATATTCGCCACTTATGCCGAGCCCGAGGGGTCGCCATACCGTCTCGCAACGCCATTCGAGCGCGGGTGGCGTCCGTCGACCGGCGCGCGCTCGTCGGCGCCAGGGAAGGCGCCAAGGCGGCTCGGGATCGTTTCAAGCCCGTAGTAAGGGAATACAGCGCGGACCATGCGCTTCACATCGTCCAGATCGACCACACGCCAGTAGATGTCTTCGTCGTCGACGCCGTGCACCGTCGGCCCATCCAGCGCCCGTGGCTTACGCTCGCGATCGACGTGGCGAGTCGCTTGGTGGCGGGATTCTATCTCAGTCTGGAAGCGCCATCGGCGGCGTCTGTCGCGTTGGCGATCCATCATGTCGTGATGCCTAAATCCGAGTGGCTCGCGGCTCGTGGGGTGAAGGGAGACTGGCCGGTCTCGGGCCTACCTGACGTATCGCCGATCGGGGCGCCTATGATCCCGAAAAACACGCCGCGATGACGCTCGACGAACTCGAACGATGGCTCGCGCTACAGATCGTCGGCCGCTACCACGCCGAAGTGCACGGTTCGCTTCTGCTGCCGCCGATCGCGGCCTGGGCCGACGCCGTCGCGGCGCGTCGACAAGCGCTCCGATTTCCACGTGACGATACCCAGTTTCTCTACGATTTCCTGCCGTTCGAGGAACGCAGCATTCGACGCGACGGCGTGCGCCTGTTTGGGCTTCGCTACTGGGATGACGTGTTGAGCCCATGGGCGGGGCGGCTCGATCGTCGACTTCGGATCAAATACGATCCCCGGGATCTTTCCCGCGTGTTCGTCGAGGGACCGGACGGCGAGCATTGGCCCGTCCGGTTCGCGGATCTGCGCCGTCCGCGGATTACCTTGGGCGAGCACAAGATGGCTCTGGCCGCCTTGCGCGAACGTGGCGTCCGTCTGATCGACGAACAATTGATTTTCGACACGGTGGAGACGCAGCGCGAACTGGTCGAGACGGCGGCCGCGACGACAAAATCGGCACGACGCCAAGCCGCGCGGAGGAATTCGGCGTTGTCGGCGACAGCTGCGGGCGCTGGCGCCAAGGGAGGGGATGGCGGCGCGGCGGAAGACACGTTTGGGGATTTGCCATTGCTCGACATCGAGGAATGGTCTTGAGCGAATACAGCCATCTCTTGGCCGCCTATCGTCGCCACGCGGGTCTTCCCGACGAGGAACGGATAGCCTGGATACGGGCGGATCGCTGGCTGGATTTCGAGCAGGCTCGCGGCGCATTGGCGCGGCTGGAGGATTTGCTCAGCTATCCGCCGCGTGATCGCATGCCCTGCCTGCTCATCTATGGCGACACGGGCATGGGTAAGACGAAGATCATTCGTAAATTCTTGCGCGATCATCCCGCCACCTTCGACAAGGGCTCGGGCGTGACGACGATGCCGGTGGTCGCGATGCAGATGCCGGCCGAGCCGATCGAGCGCGACATCTACGGCGAATTGCTCGTGGGCCTCGGAATGCCGGGACGAATCGACGGCGCGACGCACCGGCAGAAGGAGCTCTGCCGCGGCCTCCTGCGCTCGATGGGCGCGCGCATGCTGATCATAGACGAGGTCCACGCCATGCTGGCCGGCAGTTTCCGGCAGCAACGGATCTTTTTGAACGCCATCCGCTTCCTCGCCAACGACTTGAAGGCGCCGCTCGTTTGCGCGGGGACGGATCTCGCGCGCCAGTCGCTGCTGACCGATCCGCAATTGGCGGAACGCTTCGAGGCCTTGCATCTGCGGCGATGGGCGGACGACCGATTTCTGGCGCAACTGTTGTCCAGCCTCGGCGCGCTACTGCCGTTGCGCCGCCCCTCGGCTCTCGAAACGACCGTGGCGCGTAAGCGCGTTCTCGAATTGACCGACGGAGTGACGGTGCGGATTTTCCGCCTGATCGAGACGGTGGCGGTCGAGGCCATTCGTTCGGGGGCCGAATGCATCACGAAGGAGAGTTTTGACGCCGACGGCCTCGTGCTGCCGCTGGTCGCGATGACCCGAAAGAGCGAGGAGAGGTTGAAGAGGCGCGCTGGATGAGCCCCGGAGGCTTTTTGCCGGTCGCGCCGAGGCCGTTCGAGGATGAATTGCTCTCGTCCTGGCAGGGACGGATCGCTTGCCGATACGACCTGTGCGCCGATGACCTTTCGCAGCGGCTTGAGGTGGCGCCTCATGACCGTCCCATAGGCTTTTGGGGCCGAGATTTCGCGCCCGGCTCCGCCGTCGTGTCGGCCTGGGCGAGAGCTTGTCGGGTTTCCGAAGAGCGGGTGCGGGATATGGCGCTCTCGACGCGGCGCAGACCGGTAGGCTTGTATGTCTGGGGGGAGGGCGGGGCGGTTGGGGCGATGCGAAGACCCGTTTGTCCCGCCTGCCTGGACGAAGACGCCGACGCCGGCCTGGACCATCACATTCGCCGGACCTGGGCGTTGGTCGAGAGCTGCTTATGTGACCGACACGGTCGATTTCTCTCGGAAACCTGCGCGCATTGTCCGAGCCTCCTCGGATTTCGCTTTCGGAATCGCGGCGGCGCCCGTCTGGTCTGTATCCAGTGTCAAATAGCCGTTGGCGACCTCGCTGCGGCGAGCGACGCCGCGTCGTCCGGAATTCAGGGGTTTTTCAGGATGCTGTCCTCCGTCTTCTCGGAGTCCAATGACAGCTTTCCCTCGACGGCGAGCGCGGCGCTGCGGGCCGCGCGTCTGCTCTGGGCTCCGCCTCGCGCGCGGGGTCGAAGCAGGCAGGACCCCTTATGTAGCGCGCGTCGCCTCCGACGTTCCCTGTCCGCCACGGACTGGAGCGGCCCAGGGACTGG
>Ga0302157_10007742_pt1 | contig 10737 bp, 11 predicted proteins | sample I_Bog_N3_3_FD_193502 | JGI IMG/M metagenome (GOLD analysis project Ga0302157, IMG submission 193502) | Peat permafrost microbial communities from Stordalen Mire near Abisko, Sweden - I_Bog_N3_3 | ecosystem: Environmental > Terrestrial > Soil > Wetlands > Peat | place: Sweden: Abisko, Stordalen...
CCTTCGATCGCGACATAAATCAGGTCTTGCGCGGTTTCGCGCGCGAAAGTCATGTGGATGAACGGCGACTTCGAATGGCCTATGGGATTGCCGATGACGGCATAGCGATCGGTCATGAAAAGCTCCCTTCGGGCGGCGCGTATAGCACGCCGGAGGACGGAGGAAAGGGGCCGGCCCAGTTTCCCAAGCCCCACCGCCGATTTCGCGACCCTGGCCCGAAACAGCGTCGTAACGGCAATCGCCCCCAATCAACCCTTCACCGTCCGCACCCGTGTGCTTTTGGTTACACCGTCGGCGGCCTCTCCGCTGCTGTCGGCCAAACCAACCGCCTCATCGCGCTCCCGGCTTGCGCAGCGCCGCCGCGACGTCCAGCGTCGACCGTTCGCCGATCGCGTCGAAATTCGCGTTCAGCCATTGTTTCGCCGCCGTCCGCCCGAGATCGCGCAGGGTCGTCAAGAACCCCCAGTTCACGTCCAGCTTGGTCCCGGCGTCAAAACTCACCAGCTTGCCGTCGCCGCCGATGCGGTGCAGCAACTCGCGGCGGTAATTGTCGTCCTTCAGCACCCCCTTGTCGATCAGGCGGGCGACGAAATCGGCGGCGCGCAGCTCGGCCAGCAGGGGGGCGTTGAAGGTGATTTCGTTCATCCGGTTGGCGATTTGGTCGGCGCTGCGCGGCGTCTGGGCGCGCTCGATGGGGTCGATCTCGATGATCACGGTGTCGCGACAATCGGTCTCGTAAAACAGCGGCCACAGCGGCGGATTGCCGGAGAAGCCGCCGTCCCAATAGATCGCGCCGTCGATCTCGACGGCCTGGAACAATTGCGGCAGGCAGGCCGAAGCCATCACGTGATCGGGGGTGAGGATTTCGCGGCGGAACACCTCGCCCTGGCCGGTGCGCACGTTGGTGGCGGCGACGAACAATTTGGGCGCCGCGCCGCGTCTCAGCGCTTCGAAGTCCACCGCCGCGACCAGATGGTCGCGGAGCGGGTTCACGTCGAGCGGGTTGAACTGATAGGGGGTCGAGACGCGCGAGACGACGTCGAGCCATGCCTGGGGCGCGAACATCGAGGTCCAGGCGTTCATCCAGGCGTCGACGACGCCGCGCTCAGCGGCGGGCAGCGCGCCCTCCGTGCTGATCGAGCGCCAGAACGCCTCCAACCTGCGCCGCGCCCCCTCGCGACCGCCGGCCTGCAGGCCGGCGGCGAACACCACGGCGTTCATCGCCCCGGCGCTGGCCCCGCTGATGCCGACGATCTCGATGTCCTCGCGCTCGGAAATCGCTTCGAGCGCGCCCCAGGTATAGGCGCCATGCGAACCGCCGCCTTGCAACGCGAGGTTGACGCGTTTGATCGGAATCGTGGTCATTGCGTTCAAATCCCCTTCAACCGGCGGCTCCACGCCTCGGGCTCGAATTCCGTTGCGTCGAAGGCGACCCGCGCGACGGAAGCGCCGGCGCTGAGTTCGAGACCTTCGGCGTCGATGCCGACGGGCCGCCAGACCCGACGCCCCGAAGAAGCGCCCTCGGCGAGCGCGGCGAGCCTTTCGTCGCCGAGCGATTCTACGTGCGCGAGCAACTCTTCCTCGGCGGCGACCAAAGCCGAGACATCGCCGGGGACCAGGAGGTCGGCGGCGGCGAGCGCGTCGGCGCGACCAAAGCCGCCGTTGAAATGCACGGTCTCTATACTCATCCGGCGCAACGAAAAATCGCCGAAATCCGCGTAGAGCTTGGCCTTCGGGTTGCGCCTGAGGTAGCGCGCCCTGGCGCTCGGGCGCGCATCCACCACGATCGGTCCGCCGATGGTGAGGCGGGGCTGATTGAGTGGATCGCCGCGTCCGCCCTGGGTGGTCAGCAGCAGCGAGGCGCGCGCGTCGCCGGCAAGATTGCGGGTGTGGCGCGCCAGGTCCGACATAAGGAACAACGGCGCGCCGTCCCAATCGCTGGCGACGCCGACGAGGGTGGCGAGCGGCGTGCGGTGCTCGGCGTCGAAGGTCGCAAGCGCCCCGGTGCGGGCCACGCGCATGAGGCGCTTGGCGTCGGCGATGGCCAGCGCCCTCGCCTCCGCGGGGGTCGGGGGCTGTTCGGGTTGTGTCGTTTTGTCGGTCATCGCTTCCAAACCGTTGTAAATTCGCGTTTACGGACCACTTGCTCTATACGTACACGGGGACGCGCCCCGCGACGCGGCTTGGCGTCACATTTCAGCCGTGAAACGCTCTCATTGAGCCCAGCCAGCGTAAAGCTTGCCCCTAGGGTTTCGGACAGGAACTTTCATGCCCACTATCGCCTTGGTCGACGACGATCGAAACATTCTGACCTCGGTCTCGATTGCGCTAGAAGCGGAAGGTTACCGTATCCAGACCTATACCGACGGCGCAAGCGCGCTCGACGGATTGAAGGCCAATCCGCCCGATCTCGCCATATTCGACATCAAGATGCCGCGCATGGACGGGATGGAGCTGCTGCGCCGCCTGCGGCAAAAGTCCGATCTGCCGGTGATCTTCCTCACCTCGAAGGACGAGGAGATCGATGAATTGTTCGGCCTCAAGATGGGCGCCGACGATTTCATCCGCAAACCGTTCTCGCAGCGCCTGCTCGTCGAACGGGTGAAGGCGATCCTGCGCCGCGCCAACCCGAAGGACGCCGCCGCGCAGAAAGAAACCGAGGCCAAGCTCCTGGAGCGCGGTCGTCTGAAGATGGACCCCGAGCGACATACCTGCACCTGGGACGGCAATCCGGTTACGCTCACGGTGACCGAGTTCCTCATACTCCAGGCGCTTGCCCAGCGTCCGGGCGTCGTCAAGAGCCGCAACGCGCTGATGGACGCCGCCTACGACGATCAGGTCTATGTCGACGACCGCACGATCGACAGTCATATCAAAAGGTTGCGCAAGAAGTTCAAAACCGTCGAGAACGATTTCGAGATGATCGAGACGCTCTACGGCGTCGGCTACCGTTTCCGCGAGATGTGAGGGCCGAACGCCCCTGAAATGACCAGCCAAGTCCATAGAGGAGTCAAGGCCACGACGGGCTACGCCGCGCGCTGGCGCCGCTCCCGCTGGCGCCTTCGGTTGCGTTGGCTCGGGCGGAAGCTCGAGGCCAATTTTTCCTCTTCGCTGACCCGCCGCATCGTTTCCTTGAACCTGGGCGGCCTGCTCGCGCTGGTCGTCGGCGTGCTCTGGCTCAACCATTTCCGCGCCGACATCATCGAGGCGCGCACGCAGAGCCTGACGACGCAGGCGGGAATCATCGCCGCGGCGATCGCGGCTTCCGCCGACGTCGACGCCGCCGCGATCCAGCTCGATCCGGACAAGCTGCTACTGGCGACGCCCGACGCTTCGAACGGCGGGCAGCGTGAAGACGACGATTCGATTCAGTTCTCCATCAACCCGGAGAAGATCGGCCCGGTCCTGCACCGGCTCGTCAGCCCGACTCAGACGCGGGCGCTGATCTATGACGGCGATGGATCGCTGCTGCTCGACACCCAGACGCTCAGTTTCCGTTACGGCATGCCGCGCCCGGAAGACGGCGAGCCTCAAACCGAAGATAAGTCCTGGGCGGCGAGCCTGTGGTCGCTGTTCTGGACGCCGCCTTCTCCGTCGCGGCCGAAGCGAAGCCTCGACGGCTGGACGACCAACGGCAAATCACAACCGGAAGTCGCGGCGGCGCTGGAAGGCAACATTGCTTCGATGGTGCGCGGCGGCGACGAAACCGTCGTCTCCGTGGCCGTGCCGATCCGCCGCTATGGGCCGGTGCAGGGGGCGCTGGTGCTCTCGACGATGGGGCGCGACATCGACAAGGTGATCCTGGGCGAACGGCTGGGGTTGTTGCGCTTTTTCGGCGTCATCGTCGCGGTCATGCTGCTGTTGTCGCTGCTGCTCGCCAATACGATCGCCGAGCCGGTGCGCAAGCTGTCGGAAGCGGCGGAACGGGTGCGCAGGGGCGTAAAAACTCGCCAGCCGATCCCCGATTTCACCGACCGCAGCGACGAGATCGGCCATCTGTCTCGCGCGCTCGGCGGCATGACGGAGGCGCTCTATTCGCGCATCGACGCCATCGAGAGTTTCGCCGCCGATGTCGCCCACGAATTGAAGAACCCGCTGACCTCCCTGCGCAGCGCGCTGGAAACGCTGCCGCGAGTCAAATCGGAGCCGTCGCGGGACCGGCTGTTGCAGGTGATGCAGCATGACGTGCGCCGGCTCGACCGCCTGATCAGCGACATCTCCGACGCTTCGCGCCTCGATGCGGAACTGGCGCGCAACGAGGCGAAGCCGGTGGACGTCGCCGCGCTGGTTCAAGCGGTGGCTTCGATGCTGGGCGATTCGCCGCGCAGCCGCGGCGTGACGCTCAAAGTGTCCGTCGAGCCGCCGCGGGGCGAATCGTTTCTGGTGCTCGGCCATGATTCGCGCCTGGCCCAGGTGATCACCAACCTCGTCGACAACGCCTGCTCTTTCTCCGAACCCGGCGGCGAGGTGCGCATTCGCCTGAGCCGGCAGTTCGACGAAGCCGCCCAGGAATTCGAGGCGACCGCTGAGCGCATCGTCATCGAGGTCGAGGACGACGGGCCCGGGATACCGGCCCATTCGCTCGAACGCGTTTTCGAGCGCTTCTACACCGACCGCCCCGTGGAAGGGTTCGGTCAGAATTCCGGGCTCGGACTGTCGATCTCCCGGCAGATCGTCGAGGCCCATCTCGGCCAAATCTGGGCGGAGAATCGACCGGCGCCGCCCGAGAGCGAACAGGCCGAGGACGGGGAAGACGAAGACGAGGCGCCCGTCCGATACTCCGCCGGAGCGCGCTTCGTCGTCAGCCTGCCCGCCGCGCCGCGCCTATGAGCAAGCCAGACGGCGCCAGCATTCACGCCAATGTCGTCGTCGTCGGCGAAGCTGGCGTTTTGATTCGCGGCCCCTCGGGCGCCGGCAAGAGCCAGCTTTCGCTCGCCCTCGTCGACGAAGCGCATGCGCGAGGCCGCTACGGCGCCCTCGTCGCCGACGACCGTACGTTTCTCAGCGCCGAGCACGGAAGGCTCATCGCGCGCGGCGCGCCGGGGTTCGAAGGCCTCATCGAACAGCGTGGCGAGGGCTTGATTCGCCTGGGATTCGAGCCGTCCACGGTCGTGCGGCTGGTCGTCGACCTGCCGCGGCGAGGCGCCGTCGCGCCGCGCTGGCCGGAGGAAGAGGCAAGGTCGGATGATATGCTCGGCGTGGCCTTGCCGCGCCTCGCCGCCGACCTAAGTATGGGGGTGATCCACGCGGCGCGGCTTACTCTGCGCAAACTCGCGTTTGACAGCCCGGAGAATGTCCGGCAATTGGTAATTTCGCTTGATCATCGCGCCGCGGTGCACAAAAATGTGACGGGGGCGTGAGCGATTGGGCGACGCAATATGGCGATGCCGACGGCGCCAGGATCAGTGAGCGTTTGATGATCGGAATGGTCCTGGTAACCCATGGTCAGTTGGCCAATGGTTTTAGGGCGGCCCTTGAGCACGTCGTCGGACCGCAGACGCAGTTCGAGACGATCGCGATAGGTCCCGACGACGACATGGAGCAGCGACGCTCCGACATTCTGAGCGCGGCCTCGCGCGTGCAGGATGGCAGCGGCGTCGTATTGCTGACCGACATGTTCGGCGGCACGCCTTCGAACCTCGCCATCTCCGCGATGGAAGGCGGGCGGATCGAAGTGATCTGCGGCATCAATCTGCCGATGCTCATCAAACTCGCCTCGCTGCGCGGCGACGCCGAGCTCGACCACGCAGTGATCGAAGCTCGCGACGCCGGCCGAAAATACATCACCGTGGCCAGCAAGGTTCTCATGGGCAAATGAGTGACTACGACGAACCTTGTCCCCCTCCCCCCGTCTTCGACGGAGCCTTGGTGCGCGATATGCGCATCGTCAATCGCAAGGGCCTGCACGCCCGCGCCACGGCGAAATTCGTGCAATGCGTCGACCAGTTCAAAGCCAAGATCAAGGTGACGCGCTGCGGCGAGACCGTCGGCGGCGATTCGATCATGGGAATCCTGATGCTCGGCGCTGGACTGGGCTCGACCATTTCCGTCGCCGCCTTCGGCTCCGATGCGCAAGCGGCGCTCGACGCTCTGACCACGCTGGTGGCCAATCGCTTCGGCGAGGACGAATAGAGGATCGGGTCGCGCGAGGCCGAGAAACCCCGGCCTCACATCCGAAAATCTTCCCCCAGATACAGCCGTCGCACGTCCGGATGCGAAATGATCGCGTCGGGCGGACCCTCGGTCAGCACATGGCCGCTGTGGATGATATAGGCGCGGTCGATCAGGCCCAGCGTCTCGCGGACATTGTGATCGGTGATCAGCACGCCGATGCCGCGCCCCTTGAGATGGCGCACGAGATCCTGAATGTCGCCGACCGCGATCGGATCGATGCCGGCGAACGGCTCGTCGAGCAGCATGAACGACGGCTTGCCGGCGAGAGCGCGCGCGATTTCGCAGCGCCGCCGCTCGCCGCCGCTGAGCGCTATCGAGGGCGCCTTGCGCAACCGGGCGATATCGAACTCTTCCAACAGCGAATCGAGCTGCTTCTCCCTCGCGCGGCGATCGGGTTCGTTGACTTCGAGCACGGCGCGAATGTTGTCCTCGACGTTGAGGCCACGAAAGATCGAGGCCTCCTGGGGCAAGTAGCCGATGCCGAGGCGGGCGCGCTGGTACATCGGCAGCGCGGTCACGGCGTTGCCGTCGAGTTCGATCATGCCCTTGTCCGGCTGCACCAGGCCGGTGATCATATAGAATACGGTCGTCTTGCCCGCGCCATTGGGCCCGAGCAGTCCGACCGCCTCGCCCCGGCGCACGTGCAGGCTGACGTCCTGGACGACATTGCGCGCGCCATAGCGCTTGCCAAGGTTGTAGACGGCCAGCGATCGGCCGCGGTCCGGCGACACGGGCTCGGCGACCTGACCTTGCGGAGCGAAGAGTTCGTTCACCTGTGGCATGTCCCGGCGTATTTGCGAATCGGCGCGCGCCTTTCGAGTTCAGGGTTTGGCGGCGGAAGGGGAAGGAGCGGACGTAGGGCTGGAACTGTCGCCCGAATTCGGAATGAATTGGCTCTGCACGCGAGACTTGCCCTGCGGGGAGGCTTTCGTCTCGACGATCGCCTTCCCCGTCAACAGGTCGTAGGTCAGCTTGTCGCCCTTGGTGACGTTGGGGCCGTCGCTCAGCGTGACGTGATCGAACAGCCACACCTTGTTTTGCGGTTTGTCGTAAACCGCGCTGTCGCCGGTGGCCGTCTGGGTCTTGGAGACGATCGTGACCGGCCCCGTGCAATCCATATGCTTGACCTGGCTCGTCGAACTCGAAGAGGCGGCGCCCGTCGAAGCCGGCGTAGGCGTTGCCGAGGGGGTCGGCGACGGCGACCCCTTGTCGAGAAACAGCGTCATCACTGAACAGGTGAGTTTCGTCGGCCCCTGAATCAGCACGACGCTGCCGGAGTAGATCGCCTTGGCGTCCCTGTCGGAATAATCGAGCCGGTCGGCCTCGATATTGATCGGATCCTTGGAATTGCCGCCGGGGAACAGGCCGGCGTCCGCCGACGGGCTGGCGCTGGGCGATGGCGTTGGCTTTGGCGCGGCCGGGGCCGCTCCCGAAACGGCAAGGCAAACCCATGCCGCGAGGCCGGCCCGAGCCGAGAAAGACTTCAACTTCATTGGGTGTCGCTCTTCATTTCCGGGGCCGGCTCCTCGTCGCCGCCCTGCGGCGGAATCTCCGTCTTCACATGTCCAGCGAAGTTCAGCTTGGTTGCGTTGTCCTGCGCCGTAGCCGAGTCGGCCTGGATAGTCATCCCTTTCGAGGTGACGACTTCGATCGGTTCGTGCGTCACGTAAACTCCACCCTTGAAATCCACCTCCGCGCTTTTCAGATTGACCGTGTAGCTGCTGTTCTTCAGCCGCACAACGCCCGACAATTTCAGCGTTTCAGTCGCAGAATTGTAATGCCCCTGGGTCGCCGTCAACTTCATCGGCGCCTCGTCGCGCTGGCCGATGTCGCCGTCGATGTGGACGAGGTCGATTTCGCTGGGATGCGTGACGTCCTGGATCGCCTTCTCGGCGTTGATCACATAGCCGGAGCCGTCCGGGCGTCCGCCCGTCAGCCGCGGCTTGCTCATCGTGATTTTCGTCCCGTCGATGGACATTTCGCCAATGGTCATCCCCTCGACGTGCGGGCCGAAGGTGCGAAACAGCGTCAGCAGGACGACGAAACCGACGCAAGCGAGCGATCCGAAGGGCAAAACGACGCGCAACACCCGTACGAAGCGGGAATGCCGCCGCGCCGCGGCGAAGGCGCGCGCGGTCCGGGCCTCGGTGCGCGCGATCGCGCTCGCCGAGCGGGAAGGCCTTTGCGCCTGAACTGACGTCATCGTTAGCCCAATGAAGAATGCGCGGAGATATAGAGCGTCCATAGAGCATGAAATTGCGGCGGGAAATATGCGCCGCCTCGCCGATGCGCTTCCTGGACATTTGCGCGTCAGGGCGATTGCGCGAAGCACGGATTTGCGTTTAATGCGCTCACCGGCGAAGCGTCGGGCCGGTAGCTCAATGGTTAGAGCCGGCCGCTCATAACGGTCTGGTTGGGGGTTCGAGTCCCTCCCGGCCCACCAGTGCCGTGGCGCTCGCCCGAGAAAGCTAGAAATTTCAAAGTGTTAAGTCGTCTCCGCGGTTTTGCCTTCGCGCAAATTGCATAACATGGACGACGAAATGCCCTTCGCTTCCCACGTTATCCGGCGCGGCCGGATTTACCAGTATGTGCGGCGCGTGCCGTCGGCCATCGCCGACATTTACCCGTTCCCTCGCATCCAGCGCTCGCTCAGGACGCCGGATCGGGCAACTGCCCAGGTTGCGGCCGCAGGAGTACATTCCGAAATTGAGAAACAATTTGCCGCGGCCCGCCGTAAAAAGGGGGTGACGCTATGGCGATGGCCAAAGATTACCGCTTCATGTCGCCACTCTCGGTGAGATCGTATAATTCCATTCCGGATGGAATTCGTCGCCCTTGATATTGAGGGTCGCCATGTCGGCGTCGCTGACCTTGATACCCTTCGGGTAGTCGCGCGTATCAAGCTGGCATCTCACCGTCAGGCCGGTCTTGGTGGTGGTGGAGGCAATCAGTTCGACCACCGTTTCCCTGGTGGTCAAGGGTTTACCGCGCCAGTTCTGGGTGATGTGGCAAAAAAGACGATGCTCGATCTTGTTCCACTTCGAGGTTCCTGGCGGATAATGGCAGACCTGGATCTTCAGGCTGGTCTCGTCGGCCAGCTTCTGAAGTTCCATCTTGAACAGGCGCACGCGCGAACCGTTCGAGCCGCCACCGTCGGCCGTGATCATCAGTTGGTTCATTTCCGGATAGCGCTCGCGACCCATCACATCCAGCCAGCAGCGGATCGAATTGACCGCGAACTGCGCCGTGTCGTTGCTGATGCCAACACGGACACAACCGGCATTGGCGGTGACGTCGTAAACCCCGTAAGGCGCGACCTTGCCAAGATCCTTGTCGATGAAATCATGCACGTTCACCTTGTCGGGGCAGCCTTGCTCGCGATAGTCACTGCCGCCATTCTTGAAGGCGCCTATCAACTCCTTCTTCTTCGTGTCGATGGAAATCACGGGCTGACCGCTGTCCTGGGTCGCGATCACCGCGGCGTTGATGTGCTCGAATTGCGCGTTCCGGTCCGGATTGTGGCTGCCCTCCAGGGTCTTGCGGTTGACCTGCCGGCTGTAGTTCAGCAGGTCCAGGAGCTTTCGGATACTGCTGTCCGCGATCTTGTGGCCGAGTTCGCGCAATGCCGCCGCCAGCTTCGCATGGCTTTTCGACACCCACATCAGCGGTCGCATCGGATCGCCCATTGTCGCGGTTTCCACCAACCGGAGCAGGTCTTCCAGCAGAGTCGGGTCTTTTTCGATCAGAGTCGGGCCGCCGCCGCCGGGTCGTCGCACCTCGCCCGACAAAGAGCCTGGCGTAGCCAAGTCCTTCAATCCCCGGCCGATCGTGCTGCGCGCGATCCCCGTCGCGCGAGACGTGGCGGCGATTCCGCCGTGGCCAGCCGTCTTGGCTTCCGCCGCCGCGAGCAGACGGCGCGATCGTTCGTTGAGGCCGCGCTCGACGGCGGCGAAACGTTCGCGAATAACGGATGTGTCAATCATCCCATGAATCTAATGGCGACCTACCCGGAAGGGAATCCCCGCCGCCGAAGTTCCACGCCATATGACTCCGCGCGATTCGGTAGTCTTTGGGCGTCGCCTAAATCGCCGGCGGAACCGTCAGCGATAGGGGTCGGGGGACCCGCGACGTCATGCTCGCCCTTTACGAGACCTGCAGGAAGCAACGCCTGACTCTTTGCCACTTCATCGGCGATCGCCCGGGTATGCCCGGGCCCAAAATCCCACGACTCGCAATCCTCGTCAGGAGCGCCCAGACTTTTCCCCCGGTCACGACTTTTTAGCTCAAGAAATTGATTTCCTTACCGCGAGCCCTCGAAAACTGGCCCCATCCGCGAAGTCCGGCTAGATTGTCATCACCAGAAGAAGGAGTCCGCTCGTGCCCGTTCTCAACCGCGCCAACGAAATGCAGGAAGAAGTCGCCGGCTGGCGCCGCTATCTGCACCAAATTCCGGAATTGCTTTACGACGTCTACGAGACCTCGAGTTTCGTCGCCGACAAGCTGCGGAGCTTCGGCTGCGATGTCGTCAAGACCGGCGTCGGGCGCACGGGCGTTGTCGGTCTC
>Ga0302157_10007749_pt1 | contig 10729 bp, 10 predicted proteins | sample I_Bog_N3_3_FD_193502 | JGI IMG/M metagenome (GOLD analysis project Ga0302157, IMG submission 193502) | Peat permafrost microbial communities from Stordalen Mire near Abisko, Sweden - I_Bog_N3_3 | ecosystem: Environmental > Terrestrial > Soil > Wetlands > Peat | place: Sweden: Abisko, Stordalen...
CCCTGCTGACGCCACGGTCATGCCGGCCGCGGTGGCCGCTCCTTCGATCGGCGGGATGGCGCTGACTGCGGCCAACTCCCGTTTCCGGGCTGGTGGTTAGAGGTACGTCCCCGGTCGCCCCGTCCCCGAGTCCCCCCGCGGCAGTGACTGTTGGCGCATCTCGTCGAGCTGGGCCCTGGCCGCCATCTGCTGGGCCACCAGGGTGGCCTGGATGCCGTGGAAGAGACCCTCCAGCCAGCCGACCAGCTGGGCGTGGGCGATCCGGAGCTCGGCATCGGACGGTGTGCCCTCGTCGAAGGGAATGGAGATCCGGTCGAGCTCGGCCACCAGGTCGGGCGACAGACCGTCGGAGAGTTCGCGGATCGACTGTTCGTAGATCTCCCGCAACCGGCCCCGGCTGGCTTCGTCCAGCGGTGCCTGACGGACCTCTTCGAGGAGCTGCTTGACCATCGAACCGATCCGCAGGAGCTTGGCCGGCTGCTCGATCGACTCGGTGGCGGCCACGGCGCCGTCCGACGATCCTTCTTCCGATGGTCCATTCACCAGCTCGGGTTGGAGGGCGGTGGGCGGACCGTGGTCCACGGCGACGACGGGCGGCTCGGGCAGGGGTCCTTCGATGGTCATCCCCCGATGCTCCCATCTCCGGACAGTGCCAGCAGCGGCACCAGCATCTCGGCCGGGGTCAGTGATCCGTGCCGGGCCTGCAGCGACGTCTCGCCCGTATCGGCGGGGTCGAGGAAGGCGATGGGGGCGTGGGGCACCAACGCCACGTCACCCAGCCGTTCGGTCACCCCACTGCGGAGCGGCCCACCGAACCAGCCCTCGTCGACGGCTTGGTCCCGGGTCACCACCCAGGTGGACTCCCGGTACCGCTCGGTAGCGGCAGCCATCACGTCGTCCGTGGCGCCGGGACGCGTGTGGAGCCAGCGGAACCGGCCCTCGCCGGAGAAGTACCGGATGCCCGCCATCAGCTCTTGGCCGATGACCTCCACATTGGGTCCGACATCGATCTGGCCGTGGTCGGCGGTCACCACCAGAGCGGCCCCGGCCGGCAAGGCGGCCACCAGACGGTCGACCAGGAAGTCGACGGTGGCCAGTTCCGACCGGTAGTGCTCTCCGAGGCCGTGTTCATGGGCGATCTTGTCGACGCCGTCGTAGTAGGCGTAGACGAACGGCTCGCCGGCGGCCAACAGGGCGCCCACCTCGACGTCGATCGATGAGGGCACCTTGTAGCCGTGCAGCGGTGAGTCACCCAGGTGGGCGGCGGTGAAGCCGGTGCCGGCGAACTCGTTTTTGGAGACCACCGGGATCGGGTGACTGCTACCGGGGAACGGCCCGAAGGGCTGGAACTGGTTGGCCAGGACCAGCTGCCGGGCGTCTCGTCCGGTGCCGGTCCCCAGGGTCCATTTCAAGATGTTCATGATCTCATCGTCGGGTGCACCCAACCGATAGCCCACCAAGCCGTGCTCGGCTGGGGTCCGACCCGTGACGATGGAGGTCAAGGCACAGGCAGTGGTGGTGGGAGCCACCGAGGTGATCGGTCGGTCGATACCGTCAGCCGATGCCAGCCTGGGTACCGATGCCTGGTGGATGGTGAGCTGCTCCCACCCCAGCCCGTCAATGACCAGCAGGACGATCTGCCGAGCCTGCCGGGCGGCGGCGGGTAGCCACCCGGGAGCCGGCTCGCCATGAGGGTCCCTGCCGTTGGTGACCGACAGCAGGGCGGGCACCAGCGACGACAGGCAGGCACCTCCATAGTCGGGGAGGAGCGGAGCGGGCGTGGTCTGCGGAGTGGCGGCCGACACGATGGCGACTGTAGGCCACCAGCCGTGCAGGGTCAGACTGGCTCCGCCAACAGGGCGACCTCGGCCACCCGGCAGGCCCTTCCCCCGAGGACCACCCGATCACCGTCCAGCCGCATGGTGATGGTGGCGCCCCGCCGTGATGCCTGCACGCCGGTGAGCACCGTTCGGCCGGTACGGGACGCCCACAGGGGTGCCAGGGTGCAGTGCGCCGAACCGGTGGCCGGGTCCTCGTCGATGCCGGTCCGGGGTGCGAAGAACCGGGACACGCAGTCGACGCCCGGTCGGTCACCGGCGGCGGTGACGATGACTCCCCGGCACTCGACGGTGGCGAGGCCGGCGATGTCGGGGGTCAGGCCCCGAACGGTGTCGGCATCGGGAACCACCACCACCAGGTCCTCTCGACCGGCCGCCACCTCGACCACCTGATCGACATGGAGTCCGAGGGCCGCCACTAGTCCGTCGGGGATCGACGTGGGGACCGGCGGATCGGCGGGGAAGTCGAGCTCGATGAAGCCGTCGTCCAGGACGGTGGCGGTGAGTACCCCGCTCCGGGTGTGGAACCGACCGCCACCCAGCACCCAAGCGGCGGCCAGCGTGGCGTGCCCGCACAGGTTGACTTCGGTGGTGGGGGTGAACCACCGAAGATCGTGATCCCCGTCGGGACGGCGGAGCAGGAACGCCGTCTCCGACAGGTGCATCTCGTCGGCCACCTGCTGCATCCAGCGATCGCCGACCGGTTCGGCCAAGAGACAGATGGCGGCCGGGTTGCCGGAGAACGGCCGATCGGTGAAGGCGTCGACAACGGTGAGTTGGATCGGCACGGACTTCGATCTCAGCCTCGGGGCAGGAGGGCCCGGATGGTCTTGTAGCAGTGGCCGTCCCGGGGACGGCTCACCGAGGCCACCAGGTAGTGCGGTTTGAACCCCAGTGCGGAAGCCAGGTCCTTCCCCTGCAGGCGGTCGCGGCGGGCCACGTCGAGGGCCCGGTCGGCCCGAGGGTCCTCCACCGGCAGCCAATTGTCGCTCCGCCCCCAGCCGAACCGGATCCACACCGCCCGGTCGCCGTCCCGCCGGAAGAGCACCGGGCCCTTGGTCGGCTCCACCAGGGCGAGTGAGGGGCGGAATCCGCGGAACTCCCAGTAGGGGGCCGAGTTGCCCGGGAACCCGAGGACGTGCTCTTCCACGGGAGCGGTCAGCCGGTGCAGGAGCTTCCGGACCCGACGGCCGTGGAGGGTCCCCAGGTGGCGGGGGAGGGCCCCAACGGTGACCGACTCGGGCTGCGCCAGGTCATCGCGTTCGGGATCGTCGGCCAACACTGCCTCCACCACGTCGAAGGGGGCCAGGTCGGGACCGTGGTCTTCGGGCCACGGTACCCGGGCCCGGACCAGGGTGCCGGATGCCAGGTCGACACCGGTGGTGTCCTCGCGGTGGCTGGACAGCACCAGCATGGTGAGGGTCGATCCTCCGGCCACCTCGATTCGGGGGCGGGTCTTGATCTTCCGGGCCACGTCCCTGGCGGTCCCGCTCCGGGGGGTCCGACGCGAGCGTCCTCGCCGGCCCGATGCCGCCGAAGCGGCAGGGGGCGGCACGCGCCCCACCGTCGCCTCAGCCGGCGTCACGGTGGATGGAGCCGATATCGGTGCTCCCACCGATGGGACCGCCGGGATGCCGTCGGGTGGTGTCGGGTCGTCGTTCATTGGCCGGACGGTTCCAGCTGTTGGCTGAGGGTGGCCGGGTCAGAAGCCGGGGTCCGACAGGCGAACTCCCGACACACGTAGGCCCGGTCGGGGTCCCGCCCCTCCCACAACGCCGAGGAGGTCGGCTCACCCCAGGCCAGTACGGCATCCGGCAGCCATCGACCCCGGACCACCTCCAGGAGGTCGGGTCGATCGCCGGTGATGACCACCTCGGTGGTGCCCCGGCGCAGCAGGTCGGCGGCCAGCACGGTGTGGGCAAAGGCGGTGGGGTGACGGGTCAGCAGCGCACCCAGCATGGCCACGATCTCCCTGGCGGCATCGGAGTACCGAGGATCACCGGTGAGCGCCCCCAACCGGGCGAGCGCCACCGCCGACACGGCGTTGGCCGATGGAGTGGCGCCGTCCAGGATGTCCTTGGTCCGGACGATCAGCACTTCAGCGTCGTGGGCGGTGGTGAAGAACCCGCCGTCCTCGTCATCGTGGAATCGATCGAGCAGGATGTCGGCGACCTCGATGGCCCGAATCGTCCAGCGGACTGCACCGGTCAGCTCCGCCAGCCGGGTGAAGGCATCGACGAGCCACGCATGGTCGGCGGCATAGGCCGGATGACGGGCGCCTCCCTGGCGCTGCCAGCTCCGGAGCCACCGGGCGTCCTCGGGACGGCGGAGGTGGTTCCACAGGAACTCGCCCACGGCGACCGCCTGGTCGGCCCACACGGTCCGACCGGTCGCCGCCGCCGCTTCGGCCAGGCCGGAGGCGTACATGGCGTTCCACTCGGTGAGGACCTTGTCATCCAGACCCGGCCGTACCCGGGTGGTCCGCTGTTCGAACAGCCGCTGTCGGCCCCTTTCGACGTCGTCGGGTCCGCTCAGTGGAGCGCCGACGGGGCGCCGGAGGATGGTGGACCCTTCGAAGTTGCCAGACTCGGTGACCCCGAACCACTCGGAGACCGCCTCCGACACCGCAACGGCTCCGACCGTCTGACCCACCGCCTCGGTCACCTGTTCGGGAGTCCAGACATAGAACTTCCCCTCCACTCCCTCCGAGTCGGCATCCTCGGCGGAGTAGATGCCACCTTCGGGAGCGGTCAAATCCCGAGCCACATAGTCCACGATCCCCTCCACCACTCGGAGGTAGTCGGCCCGACCGGTGGACTGCCAGCCATGGAGGAAGGCGACCAGTAGTCCGGCTTGGTCGTAGAGCATCTTCTCGAAGTGGGGGACGAGCCACTCGGGATCGGTGGCGTAGCGGGCAAAGCCACCCCCGAGGTGGTCGTGGATGCCCCCGGCCGCCATGGCGTCCAGCGTGGTGGTGGCCATCCGCCGAGCATGGTCGTCGTCAGGGTGGCGCCGGGCCCGGCGGAGGCAGAGCTCGATGGAAGTCGGTTGGGGGAACTTGGGTGCCGGTCCGAATCCCCCCCAGGTGGCGTCGAAGCGGCGGCCCAGTTCGGCCACCGCCAGCTCCACCAGGTCGGGGCCGTCATCGTCCCCCCGGAGCGACCCCAACGCGGCGCCGTCGGCCGGCCCGGCGGCGAGCACCGATCGGGATCCGATGGCTCCGGCCAGCTCCTCGGCCTGCGCTTCCACCTCGCTCCGGCGGTTGTCCCACACATCGGTGATGGCGGCCAGCACCGTACGGAACGACGGACTGCCGGGCCGGTCGGCGGGAGGGAAGTAGGTGCCACCGAAGAAGGGGCGACGATCGGGGGCCAGAAACACGCTCATCGGCCAGCCCCCGGAACCCGTCATGGCCTGGACGGCTTCCATGTAGACGGCATCGACGTCTGGGCGCTCCTCCCGGTCCACCTTGACGCTCACAAACGAGGCATTGAGCAGTTCGGCGATGGCCGGATCCTCAAAAGACTCGTGGGCCATCACGTGGCACCAGTGACAGGCCGAGTAGCCCACCGACAGGAAGATCGGCCGGTCCAGTGCTTCGGCCCGGGCGAACGCCTCGTCGCCCCACGGGAACCAGTCCACCGGATTGTCGGCGTGCTGGCGCAGGTACGGCGAGGACTCGTCGGCGAGGCGGTTCACCTGGCCGATGCTACGGGACGGGCCGTCGGTCACTTCGCCGGTCGGTGGCGGGCAGGCCGACGGCCATGACGCAACCGTACGGCTCCCGCCCGTCCTAGGGTGCCGGAATGGAACTTCGACTGGACGGCAAGACGGCGCTGGTGACCGGTTCCTCGCGGGGGATCGGACAGGCCATTGCCGAGGCCTTCGCCGACGCCGGCGCCTCGGTGATGCTGTCCTCCCGGAAGGCGGACGGACTGGCGGCGGCCAAGGCGGCGATCGATACCGCCACCGGCGACCGGGCTGGTGAGGTGGCTTGGCAGGTGGCCAATGCCGGCGACCCCACGCAGGCGGAGGCCTGTGTAGCCGCCACCGTCGAACGGTTCGGTGCCGTCGACATCCTGGTCAACAACGCGGTCACCAACCCCTACTACGGTCCGATGATCGAACTGGACTCCGAGCGGGCCGACAAGACGGTCCGGGTCAACCAGACCGGCTATCTCGAATGGACGCAGGCGGCATGGCGGGCCTGGATGGCCGAACACGGCGGGGCGGTACTCAACCTGGCTTCCATCGGCGGCATGGCGGTGGAGCCCGGCATCGGTTGGTACAACGTGACCAAGGCGGCGGTGATCCATCTCACCTCGCAGCTGGCCGGCGAACTGGGCCCGAAGGTGCGGGTCAACGCCCTGGCTCCCGGTCTGGTGAAGACCGAGTTCGCCAGGGCCTTGTGGGAGCCGGCCGAAGAGGCCATCGCCGGTCGGCTGCCGACCCGCCGCCTGGGGCTACCGGCCGACATCGCGGCGGCTGCCCTGTTCCTCTGTTCGGACGCCGCATCGTGGATCACCGGCGAGACCCTGGTTATTGACGGTGGCGCTCTCTGTGTCCCTAGCGGGGGGCTCAGCTGAGCCCCGGATGCCGGGCTCTGAGCCCCGGGCGCCGGATCCCGATCCGACCCCTGCCACGGGGGCGACGTTGCGGCCGGTGTGGTTCTCTCTCGTCCATGTGGCGGCGGGCGTGGGTGGCGGGATGCTGTGTGGCCCCCTTGATCGTCATCGCCGGTTGTACGACCCCGGCGCATCCCGTCAGCCAGAACCCACCGTTGGTGGCGGCAGTGGCCGCTTGCCGGAGCGCCGTCGCCGGGTCATCGTCAGCACAGCCTGTCGAGATCGTGTTCGTCGAGAAGGGGAGTGGATCGACCGCCAGTGACAACTACATCTCCAGATTTGCCGACCTCAACGAGTGGTGTACCCGGGGTGGTTCGGGCGGGTCCAACTCCTCGTCCTTCACGCTGAGTCCGAACATCACCGCCGCCCAGGCATCCCGGGTGGCCGGCACCATGCAAGCGACCGGTCTCTTCGCACGGGTGTACGAGATGACGGTGCCGTCGTGCACGACCCCGAACCTGTCGTCAGGAAGCTGTACGCCGCCCACCATTCCCTGATCGGGTAGGCGTCGGTTCCTTCCGGCGACCACCACCAGCGGGATCGGCGGCGTTGGCTCCGCCCGGTCAGACCAACTGGTCTCGTCGTACCTTGCCGATGGAGGTGCGAGGGAGCGACTCGATCAGCACGAGCTCCTTGGGAGCCGCCCACGGAGACAGCTGCACGGCCACCGCGGCCCGGAGTTCGTCGAGGGCGGGCGGTGCCTCCGGATCGGTGGGGACCACCCAGGCCACCACCCGCTCGCCCCACTCGGGGTCGGGGCGCTTCCACACGCCGACCTCCGCTACCCCGGGCAGCAACGCCAGGACCTGCTCCACCGCCGCCGGCCACACCTTCTCGCCGCCGGTGACCACCACCTCGGCGATCCGCCCGAAAACGGACAGCGTCCCATCCTCTCCGAGCCGTCCAGCGTCCCCGGTGGGCAGCCATCCGTCGGCGTCCAGTGGCACCGTGCCGTCCCGGTAGGCCCGGAGCAGCATCGGTCCCCGGACCAGCACCTCGCCGACGGCACCGACGGCACCGACGGCACCGACGGCACCGTCACCGATCCGGACCTCCACGCCGTCAAGCGGACGGCCGTCGTAGACGACACCGGATCCGGTCTCGGTCATCCCGTAGGTGGTGACCACGTTGGCGGGGAGTCCCCGAGGCGGAGCCGCCCCACCGAGCAGCACTGCCCGAAAGCCGGTGATATCGGTGCGGCGGAGGGCGGTGGTCACCAATGAGACCAGGGTGGCGCCGTCCCGGGCCGCCGACTCCACCCGGTCGGCGTCGAATCGCTCCAACAGGGTGCATGGTGTCCCGGTCAGGAGCGCCCGGGTGACCACTGAAAGGCCGCCGATGTGGGCCAATGGGAGACAGGCCAGCCAGTGGTCGACAGCCGGGTCGACCTCCAGCCGAGCGGAGCTGGCCTCGGCGGAGGCTTGGACCGCATGGTGGGTGAGGACCACCCCTTTGGCCTCGCCGGTGGTGCCACTGGTCGCCACCACCAGGGCGTCACCGGGTTCGGCTGGAAACCCACCATCCAGCCGATAGGCGCCGGTCGGGTCGACCAACCAGGTTGGACGGACCTCGGCCAGCAGGCGATCGACGGCGGTCTTCGGCAGCCGCGGATCAATCGGGAAGGCGGCATCCCCCGAGTCCCAGGTCCGGCGGAGGGCATCGACGAATGGCTGGCCAGCCGGGAAGTCGAGTGCGACGAGTTCGGTCACCGGAGTAGCGTGGTCAACCATACGAGTGGTGACTCTAGGAGTGAATGGTCGAATGGTTGTGTCAGGGAGCGGAGATGGAGCAGCTCAGGATTCCGGGGTGCCACAGACGGTGATCGTAGGCCCACCGGTAGACCCGGTGGAGCGATTCCGAGGACTGCCGCTGCCGGCCTGGGAGTCGCGGGGGACGTACACCGATATCCGGTTCGAAGTGGCGGAGGGAATCGCCAAGCTCACCATCGACCGACCCGATGTCCGGAACGCCTTCCGACCCCAAACCCTGTTCGAACTGGCTGAGGCCTTCACCATCGCCCGCGACGACCCGTCTGTCGGAGTCATCGTCTTGACCGGCCAGGGCCCCGACGCCTTCTGTTCGGGAGGTGACCAGAAGATCCGGGGTGACGACGGCTACATCGGCGACGACGAAGTCGCCCAGCAGGGGATCGGGCGTCTCAACGTCCTCGACCTCCAGATCCAGATTCGCCGGCTGCCCAAGCCGGTGGTGGCCATGGTGGCCGGCTACGCCATCGGCGGAGGCCACATCCTCCACCTGGTCTGTGACCTCACCATCGCCGCCGACAATGCCCGTTTCGGACAGACCGGCCCCAAGGTGGGGAGCTTCGACGGTGGCTACGGCGCCAGCTTGTTGGCCCGCACCATTGGCCTGAAGCGGGCCAAAGAGGTGTGGTTCCTCTGTCGCCAGTACGACGCCGACACCGCCCTCGACTGGGGACTGGTGAACGAAGTGGTGCCCCTGGCCGAGCTGGAGCGGGAGACGGTGGCCTGGTGTCGACAGATGTTGTCGCTTTCACCCCTGGCCCTCCGGATGCTGAAAGGCGGGCTGCACGCCGCCGATGACGGGCTGGCCGGCCTGCAGCAGTTCGCCGGCGATGCCACCATGCTCTTCTACATGAGCGAAGAGGGACAAGAGGGCCGGAACGCCTTTCAAGAGCACCGGGAGCCCGACTTCGGGCGGTTCCCTCGACGTCCGTGACCACCTCCGCTTCGGCCGCCGCGCCGCCAGCGCCCGGCTCGGTGAAGAAGTGGGTGCTCGGTGCCAGGCCAAGGACCCTGCCGGCGGCTGTGGTGCCGGTACTGGTGGGAACGGCGATCGCTCAGGCCCACGTTGCCCACCGACTGCCCGCCACGTCGTGGTGGCGGGCGTTGGGCGCCTTGGTGGTGGCCCTGGCCATCCAGGTCGGGACCAACTACGCCAACGACTACTCCGATGGCATCCGCGGCACCGACGATGTGCGGGTCGGCCCCATCCGCCTGGTGGCTTCCGACCTGGCCTCCCCCGGGTCGGTCAAGCGGGCGGCCTTCCTGGCCTTCGGTGTGGCCGGTGCCGTGGGACTGTGGTTGGCGGCCGTCACCTCGTGGTGGGTACTGCTGGTGGGGGCGGCCTGCCTGGCGGCTGGTTGGTTCTATACCGGTGGACCCCGTCCCTACGGCTACGCCGGCTTCGGCGAGCTGTTTGTCTTCGTCTTCTTCGGCCTCGTCGCCACCGAAGGCACCTACTACGTACAGACCGACCACCTGGGTGGCTGGGTGGTGCTGTCGGCGGCGGTGGCGGTCGGGTTGTTGGCCACGGCCCTGCTGCTGGCCAACAACCTCCGCGACATCGAGACTGATCGCCAGTCGGGCAAGCGGACGCTGGCTGCCCGCATCGGACGCCAGTCCGGTGGGCGGTGCTATGTGGCGGCGGTGCTGCTTCCCTTTGCCGGAGTCGTGGCATGGGGGATCCTGTCGGTGACCGGCACCGTCAGCAGTCGGTTCCCCGGCATCGCCTTCCTGCCCCTGCTGGCCCTGCCCTTCGCCCTCCCGCCGGTCCGGACGGTGCGCAGCGACGCCAATGGACGTGCCCTCCTTCCGGTGCTGGCAGGGACGGGACGCTTGCAACTGGCATTCGGGGTGCTGTTGTCGGTGGCCCTGTTCTGGTGGGTGGTGTGAGCGCCTCAGTCGGCCGATGTCGTCGGCGGTGGGCCCGACCGGTCGACCCAGGTGCCGATCAGCTCGGCGACCAGCTCGGGGAACTGCAGGTGCGGCGAGTGCCCGGCGCCTGGGACCACCACCTGGGTGGCGTTGGAGCCGATGGTCGAGACCATTCGCCGGCCGGTATCGGTGAACCGCTCGTCGTACTCACCGGTGATGATCAGCACCGGCATGGTGAGTCGGTCCAGCCAGTCCCACAGCGGCAGCTGGGTACCGGTGCCGGCCAGCCGCAGGCTGGAGGCCAGGCCGGGTCCGGTGTTCCGACGCCGCTCTTCGAATCCGGTGGCGTCGGGAGGCACGTCGGCGAAGAGCGGATTATCCAGCCATCGACGCAGGAAGGCGTCGAGGCGATCCTGGCGAACCGATTTGAGCCCCGCGGTGTCGTCGAGGTGGGCCGGGGGATCGAGCTGGTCGGCCAGCTGCTCGTCACTGGCCCGACGGGCGGCGCGGTCTTCGGGCCGGTCGAAGCCGGCGGTGCCGGAGATGAGGATGAGCGAGGTGGTCAGATCGGGGCGGGCCAGGGCCAGGTGCAGCGCAAATCGGGCGCCCATCGAGTACCCGACGTAGG
>Ga0302157_10007754_pt1 | contig 10728 bp, 9 predicted proteins | sample I_Bog_N3_3_FD_193502 | JGI IMG/M metagenome (GOLD analysis project Ga0302157, IMG submission 193502) | Peat permafrost microbial communities from Stordalen Mire near Abisko, Sweden - I_Bog_N3_3 | ecosystem: Environmental > Terrestrial > Soil > Wetlands > Peat | place: Sweden: Abisko, Stordalen...
CACAAAACCGGGGTCGAGCATTCGCTATCCTGAGTTGCGGGCGCGGCGATGCGGCCTTAGAGCTTCCTCACGAAGCACGATCTCAGGTCAGAAACAATGGTTCCCCGCTATAGCCGACCCGCCATGGCCGCCATCTGGGCGCCGGAAAACCGCTTTAAAATCTGGTTCGAGATCGAGGCGCTGGCCGCCGAGGGCATGGCCTCGCTGGGCGAGATCCCCATCGAGTCGGCGCAGACCATCCGCGTCCGCGGCGATGCCAAGGTGGCCAACATCACCACCGCAGACCTCGAGCGCATCGACGCCATCGAGCGCGAGACGCGCCATGACGTCATCGCCTTCCTGACCTGGCTGGCCGAGGGCATCGGCGAGGACAGCCGCTTCGTGCACTTGGGGATGACCAGCTCCGACGTGCTGGACACCTGCCTGTCCGTGCAGCTTACCCAGGCCGCCGACCTGTTGATCGCCGACGTCGATGCGGTTTTGGAAGCCCTGAAGCTGCGGGCGTTCGAGTTCAAGCACACGCCAACCATCGGTCGCAGCCACGGCATTCACGCCGAGCCGACCAGCTTCGGCCTCAAGCTCGCCGGCCACTACGCCGAGTTCGCCCGCAACCGCGCCCGCCTCGTCGCCGCCCGCGCGGAGATCGCAGTCTGCGCCATCAGCGGCGCCGTCGGCACCTTTGCCCATGTCGATCCCAAGGTTGAGGAATTCGTCGCCCGCAAGCTCGGCCTCGCCGTCGAGCCGGTGTCGACCCAGGTGATCCCACGTGACCGCCACGCAGCGTTTTTCTGCGCCCTCGGCGTGGTCGCCTGCGGCATCGAGCGGCTGGCCACCGAGGTCCGCCATCTGCAGCGCAGCGAAGTGCGCGAGGCCGAGGAATTCTTCCACGCCGGCCAGAAGGGCAGCTCGGCGATGCCGCACAAGCGCAATCCGGTGCTGTCGGAGAACCTCACCGGCCTGGCGCGCCAGGTGCGCTCGGCGATCACCCCAGCCCTGGAAAATGTCGCGCTCTGGCATGAGCGCGACATCAGCCACTCCTCCGTCGAGCGCTTTATCGGCCCGGACGCCACCATCACACTGGATTTCGCGCTGATGCGGCTGGCCGGGATGATGGAGAAGCTGACGGTGTATCCGGAGCGTATGGAAGCCAACCTGGAAAGCCTCGGTGGTGTCGTGCATTCCGGCGAGATCCTGCTTGCCCTCGCCCGCGCCGGCATCCTGCGCGAGGACGCCTACCGCATCGTCCAGCGCAATGCGATGGCAACCTGGTCCACCCTCGGTCAGCCCGGCCACAAGAGCTTCCGCGAAAATCTCGACGCCGACCCCGAGGTCGCCGGCCGAGTGCCGCCGGAGATGTTGAGTGCCGCAATGGACGCCGGCCTGCACCTGCGTCAGCTCGACGCGATCTACACGAGAGTGTTCGGAGAGCCCGGCCCCGCGTAGCTCTTATGTGACGCGGGCGTGGCACGCCCTGTCCCCGCCTGCTATACCCCCGCGCGCGGCGCCCATCCCAGGGAGTGCCGCGCAATGGGGCAAGCCGCCTCCGAGGAAATGCCATATGGCCCGCCGCCGCCAGCTCTTTGAGGGCAAAGCCAAGATCCTGTTTGAAGGCCCCGAGCCGGGCACCCTCGTGCAGTATTTCAAGGATGACGCGACCGCGTTCAATTCCCAGAAAAAAGGCACCATCACCGGCAAAGGCGTGCTGAACAACCGCATCAGCGAATATTTGATGCTGCGCCTCGGCGAGATCGGCGTGCCCACGCATTTCGTTCGCCGGCTGAACATGCGTGAGCAGCTCATTCGCGAGGTCGAGATCATCCCGATCGAGGTGGTCGTGCGCAATGTCGCCGCGGGCTCGCTGTCCAAGCGGCTCGGCATACCCGAGGGCACCCGACTGCCGCGTTCGATCATCGAATACTATTACAAAAACGACGCGCTGCAGAACCCGATGGTCGCCGAGGAGCACATCACCGCGTTCGGCTGGGCGGCGACGCAGGACATGGACGACATGGTCGCCCTCACCTTGCGCATCAACGACTTCCTCACCGGGCTGTTCCTCGGCGTCGGCATCACGCTTGTGGATTTCAAGATCGAGTTCGGCCGGCTGTATGAGAACGACGACATGCGCATCGTGCTCGCCGATGAGCTGAGCCCGGACAACTGCCGTCTGTGGGACAGCAAGACCAACGAAAAGATGGACAAGGACCGCTTCCGCCGCGACCTCGGCAAAGTCGAGGAAGCCTATCAGGAAGTCGCCCGCCGTCTCGGCATCCTGCCCGAGGCCGGCATTCGTGACCTCAAGGGCCCGGAGACGATTCAGTGACCAAGGCGATTGTGACCGTGATGCTCAAGGACGGCGTGCTGGACCCGCAAGGCAAGGCCATCGGCCACGCGCTGGGAACCCTGGGCTTCGCCGGCGTGGGTGATGTGCGAGTGGGCAAGCGGATCGAACTCGAACTGGCCGAGACCGACCCGGCCGCCGCTCGTGCGCAGGCCGAGGAGATGGGCCGCAAGCTGCTGGCCAACCTGGTGATCGAGAGCTTCAAGGTGGAGATCGTCTGAATGAAGGCCGCCCCATGAAAGCTGCAATCGTCGTCTTCCCCGGCATCAACCGCGAACGCGACATGGCGATCGCCCTTGAGTTGTCGACCGGCCACAAGCCGAAGATGGTCTGGCACAAGGAGACCTCGCTCGACGGCATCGACCTCGTGGTGATCCCCGGCGGCTTCAGCTTCGGCGACTATTTGCGCTGCGGCGCCATGGCGGCACAAAGCCCGATCATGCCGGCGATCCGCGCTCATGCCGAACGCGGCGGCCACGTGCTCGGCGTCTGCAACGGATTTCAGATCCTCACCGAAGCCGGCATGCTGCCGGGCGCGCTGCTGCGCAACGCCGGGCTGCGGTTCCTGTCGATGGACTGCCATCTGCGCGTCGAGCGCGCCGATACCGCGTTTACCGGCGACTATCAGCGCGGCCAGGTGTTCCGCGCGCCGCTCGCCCACGGCGACGGCAACTATTTCGCCAGCACCGAGACGCTGGACCGGCTGGAGGGCGAGGGCCTGGTGGCATTCCGCTATGCCACGCCCGACGGCGCCATCCTGCCGGAGGGCAATCCGAATGGCTCGGCGCGCAGCATTGCCGGCATCCTGTCGCCCAATCTGCGCGTGCTCGGCCTGATGCCGCACCCGGAAGACCTCGTCGATCCGCTGATGGGCGGCACCGACGGCAAGCCGTTGTTCGACGGCCTCGCCGCTGCCCTCGCCGCTTAGGAAGCTCTCATGACCGATGTGAACCAGGCGCTCGCCGCCGCTTTCGGCCTCAGCGCCGAGGAATACCAGCGCGTGCTGGACATCATGGGCCGCACGCCCAGCCTCACAGAACTCGGCGTGTTCAGCGTGATGTGGTCCGAGCATTGCTCCTACAAATCCTCCCGCGTCTGGCTGAAGACGCTGCCGACCAAGGCGCCGTGGGTCATTCATGGCCCCGGCGAGAACGCCGGTGTGGTCGATATCGGCGATGGGCTGGCCGCCATTTTCAAGATGGAAAGCCACAACCATCCGAGCTTCATCGAGCCCTACCAGGGTGCCGCCACCGGCGTCGGCGGCATTCTGCGGGACGTGTTCACCATGGGAGCGCGCCCCATCGCCAACCTCAATGCACTGCGCTTCGGCGATCCGAAGCTGGCGCGCACCAAGCGCATCGTCGATGGCGTGGTGCGCGGCATCGGCGGCTACGGCAATTGCGTCGGCGTGCCGACGGTGGGCGGCGAGATCAACTTCCATCCGTCCTACAACGGCAACCCGCTGGTCAACGCGATGACCGTGGGAATCGCAGACGTCGACAAGATTTTCCTGTCCGCCGCCGCCGGCATCGGCAACCCCGTCGTCTATGTCGGCTCCAAGACCGGCCGCGACGGCATCCATGGCGCCACCATGGCGTCCACCGAGTTCGACGCCGACAGCGAGAGCAAGCGCCCAACCGTGCAGGTTGGCGACCCCTTCACCGAGAAGCTGCTGATCGAGGCCTGCCTGGAACTGATGGCCACCGACGCCATTGTGGCGATCCAGGACATGGGCGCTGCCGGCCTCACCTCCTCCTCGGTCGAGATGGCCGGCAAGGGCGGCGTCGGCATCGAGCTTGACCTCGATCACGTGCCGCAGCGCGAGACCGGCATGACCGCCTATGAGATGATGCTATCCGAAAGCCAGGAGCGCATGCTGATCGTGATCCGCCCGGATCGCGAGGATGTCGCGCGGGCGATCTTCGACAAATGGGACCTGGATTTCGCCGTCATCGGCCACATCACCGACACCGGCCGCATCGTGGTGAAACACAATGGCATCGTCGAAGCCGACATCCCGCTCGACCCGCTGGCTGAGCAGGCGCCGCTGTATCACCGCCCCACCGCGGAAACCCCGAAGCCTCAGCCGCTGGGCGAGATCGCCGACCCGATCGGCATCGAGAAAGCCCTGATGACGCTGATCGGCTGTCCCGACCTCGCCTCGCGCGCCTGGGTCTACGGCCAGTACGACAGCACCGTCGGCGGCCAAACCGTGAAACGCCCCGGTGGCGCCGATGCCGCCGTGGTGCGCATTGAGGGCCGCCAGCGCGCGCTGGCGCTGACCACCGACGTCACGCCGCGCTACGTCTTCGCCGATCCGGAAATGGGCGGGATGCAGGCCGTGGCGGAGTCATGGCGCAACCTCACCGCCGTCGGCGCCAAGCCTCTGGCGATCACCGACAATATGAATTTCGGCAACCCGACCAAACCCGAGATCATGGGCCAGTTCGCCTCAGCGATCTGCGGCATGGCCGCGGCCTGCGTGGCGCTCGACTACCCAGTCGTGTCCGGCAACGTGTCGCTCTACAACGAGACCGAGGGCACCGGCATCCTGCCGACGCCGGCGATCGGCGGCCTTGGCGTGCTGGAAGATGCGGCCCAGGCGGTCGGGCTGGCGTTCAAGCCGGGGCTGTCGCTGGTACTGATTGGCGAGATAAAGGGCCATCTTGGGCAGTCGTTGTGGTTGCGCGAAATCGCCGGCCAGGAGGCTGGGCCACCCCCGCCGGTGGATCTGGTGGCCGAACGCGCGCAGGGCGATTTTGTTCGCGCGCAGATCCTGGGCGGTTTCGTGCAGGCCTGTCACGACGTGTCCGATGGTGGATTGTTGGTGGCCATCGCCGAAATGGCGATGGGCGGCGGTGTCGGTGCCAGCCTTCTGCCGGCGCCCGAGGGTATCGCGCCGCATGCCCATTGGTTTGGCGAGGACCAAGGCTGCTACGTGCTGGCGACGGCGATGCCTGACGCGATTATTGCGGCCGCGAGTTTGGCCAGTGTGCCCGCCCGGCTGCTTGGGCGCACGTCGGGCGTGAACCTGACGCTGGCAGATGGCACCAGCATCCCGGTGCAGACGCTTGCGGCCGAGAATGCTCGCTTCTTCCCAGAATGGATGGAAGCCCCAGCCGCCTAAGCTGGCCGCCTGCGTCGCCGTGTTTGTTTGTAACACACGACGCCCCCTTGGCAGATGCGCTGGTCGTTCTCATTCGATAAGATCGTATGACGCGACAGCGGAGCGGCGTGATGGTCGAAAATGCGGGCGGCGGCAACGGCAGGCGTGAATTTCTACGGCTCTCAGCCGCCGGCGCCATCGCGGGCGGTTTCACCTCAACGTCAATCCGCCGCGCCCTGGCCCTGCCGGCCAACCGACAGACCGGCACCATCGAGGACATCCAGCACGTCGTCGTGCTGATGCAGGAAAACCGCTCGTTCGACCATTATTACGGCACCCTTCGCGGCGTACGTGGCCACAATGACCGCGTGCCGGTCCGCCTGCCGGGCGGCAAACCGGTGTGGTTCCAACCGCGACAGCACGAGGCCGACCAGCACATCACGCCGTTCCACCTCGACACCAGCAGCACCGGCGCCCAAGCGGTGACGATGCTCGACCACACCTGGGGCCACACCCAGGCGGCGTTTGCCGCCGGCCGCTACAACGCCTGGCCGGCGCACAAGACCAACATGACCATGGGCCATTTCACTCGCAAGGACATCCCGTTCCACTTCGAACTCGCCGACGCCTTCACCATCTGCGACCAGTATTTCTGCTCGATCCCGGCCTCCACCCACCCCAACCGCATGTTCCTGATGACCGGCACGAACGACCCCACCGGTGCCGGCGGCGGCCCTCTGCTCGACAACGTCGATGTCGTCGACAACCCCGAGGTGCCCCCGTTCACCTGGACCACCTACCCCGAGCGCCTGCAACAGGCTGGGATTTCCTGGCAGGTCTATCAGCAGGGGCTGACCTGGAAAGACCTGGAAAACGGCAATTACGGCCTCAACGTGCTGCAGAACTTCAAGCAGTTCATTGACGCCCCAGAAGGCTCCGAGCTGCAAAAGCGCGGCTTCGCGGTCCGCTCGCTCGACCAGTTCGCCACCGACGCCGCCGCCGGACAGTTGCCGCAGGTGTCCTGGCTGATGCCCCCGGCGATGTTCTCCGAACATCCGAAATACATGCCGGCCTATGGCGCCACCTACATCTCCCGCGTGCTGGATGCGCTGACCGCCAATCCCGAGGTGTGGAGCCGCACCACCCTGCTGGTCATGTATGACGAAAACGATGGCTATTTCGACCATGCCGTGCCGCCGATGCCGCCCACCTCAGCGTTGCCCGGCAAGAGCACGGTCAGCACCGATGGCGAGGTCCATCAACGCGTCAACCCCGCGCACAAGCCGCTCTACAAGCCAGACATGCTGCCCTACGGCCTCGGGCCACGGGTGCCGATGCTGGCGATCTCGCCGTGGAGCAAGGGCGGTTTCGTGTGCTCGCAGGTGTTCGACCACACCTCGGTGATCCGTTTCATCGAATCCCGATTCGGCGTGGTTGAGCCAAACATCTCGCCCTGGCGACGCGCCGTCTGCGGCGACCTGACCACCGCGTTCGACTTCGCCCGGCCCGACGTCACACCGCCGCGCCTGCCGAGCACCAGCCAGTATCGCGCCAAGGCCGACGCCGAGATCACCACCCTGCCACCGCCAACGGTTCCGGCAGTTGATGCCGGCCTGGCGATCATGGGCCAGGAAGACGGTGTCCGCCCGGCCCGGCCGCTACCCTACGCGTTGGAAGTAACCGGACACATAACCGAGGCCGGCCTGGCGCTGCGCTTCGACAACACCGGGCGGCAGGGCGCCAGCTTCATCGTCACCCAGGACAGCCCGGACGACCCAACGCCACATCGCTACACCGTCGGCGCCGGGGAGGCGCTCGAGGACAGCCTTGCCGTGACGGACGGCGCCTTCGCGGTGGCGGTGCATGGACCGAATGGATTCTATCGGCGGTTCAGCGGCGTATCCTCGACGACACTATCCGCGCTGCGCGTGGGCACTCTGCCCGCCTCAGGTCGTGGCATGCTGGTTGTGCGGCTGGCCAACAGCAGCCCGACCCCTGTTTCGTGCCGGATCAACGACACGGCCTACGGTGGCAAGCCGCGCACGCTCATCGTTCCCGCACATGGCACGCTCGACGACGCCTGGGAGATCGCCACGAGCCACCACTGGTACGACCTCACCGTCACCGCCGGCAACTCCACCTGGCGCATGGCGGGGCATGTCGAGAACGGCCAAACCAGCTTCAGTGACCCGGCCGCCGTGGCCCCAGTGCTGACGCTGGCGTAGGGTCGGGCCACCGGCCGCTCGCCATCCGCCTCGGGCGAATGACGGGGATGGATTTGACTTTGCCAGTCGGTGCAACAATATCCACCAAGGCACTGTCGACCGAGACCGTATGCGGCTGCCCGAGGCGGGCAAATGCTGCGGGATCGTAACCCAAAGGACCACCCTCATGGCCATGCACGCCAACGAGATCGAGGCCCTGATCAAATCAGCGCTGCCGGATGCCAGCGTGTCCATCGAGGACCTCGCAGGCGACGGCGACCACTATGCCGCAACCGTGGTGAGCGAAAGCTTTCGCGGCATCTCCCGCGTGCGCCAGCACCAGATCGTCTACGCCGCCCTGCGCGGCCGCATGGGGGGCGAGTTGCACGCCCTCGCCTTGCAGACCTCCGCCCCAGAATAGGAACCACCAGCATGTCCGCAGCCGAGCGCATCCAGACCGAGATCGAGACCAACCCCGTCATGCTCTACATGAAGGGCAACGCGATGTTCCCACAATGCGGGTTCTCCGCCCGCGTCGTGCAGATCCTGACCCATGTCGGCGTGCCGTTCGCCACCGCCAACGTGCTGGAAGACGCCGAACTGCGCGAGGGCATTAAGACGTTCTCGAACTGGCCAACCATTCCGCAGCTCTACGTCAAGGGCGAGTTCGTCGGCGGCTGCGACATCATCACCGAGATGTTCCAGTCCGGCGAGCTGACCACGCTGTTTGCCGAGAACGGCATCCCGCACAAGGCCGATGCCTGAAGCCTGTGAACACGGCGGGGCATAAGTCCGGCATCGCAAGGCAATTGTCGGTCGGCGGTCACACGACGTAAGCTCCCGGGGTTCCAAGTGTACCCCGGGGGATGCGGCGATGGACTCACTGATCGAACCCAGCATCGACCTGCAGGGCGCCACACGCCACTTCGACGTGCTGATCGCCGGTGCCGGCATTTCCGGCATCGGTGCTGCCTACCACCTGCAGCAGCAATGCCCCGGCACAAGCTTCGCCGTGCTGGAAACCCAGGCCGGCTTCGGCGGCACTTGGCGCACCCATCGCTACCCCGGCATCCGCTCCGACAGCGACCTCTACACCTTCGGCTATCGCTTCAAGCCCTGGACATCCGCGCCCATCGCCACCGCCCAGGAGATCCTGGCCTATCTCGGCGAGGTCATCGCCGAGAACGATCTCGGCCGCCACATCAACTACAGCCACCGCATCGACGCCGCCGCCTGGTCGAGCGAGACCAAGCTCTGGACCGTCGACGCCACTGTGCTCGACACCGGCGAGGCCCGGCGCTTCACCACCAACTTCCTGTGGATGTGCCAGGGCTACTACCGCCACGACCAGGGCTACACGCCGGACTGGCCGGGCATGAGCAGCTTCCAAGGTCCCATCGTCCACCCGCAGACCTGGCCTGAAGACCTGGACCTCACCAACAAGCGCGTGGTGGTGATCGGCTCGGGCGCCACTGCGGCCACCCTGGTGCCGAACATCAAGGGCGCCGCTCACGTCACGATGCTCCAGCGCACGCCAATCTACTATCGCACCGGCCGCAACGCGATCGCATTGGCCGACGAGCTCCGGGATCTCGGCGTCGATGAAAGCTGGATCCACGAAATCGTCCGCCGACGCATCTTGCGCGACCAGGACATCTTTACCCGCCGCACCTTCACCGAGCCCGACAAAACCAAGGAGGAACTGCTCGGCCTCGCCCGCCAACACCTTCCGCCCGATTTCGACATCGACCGCCACTTCACCCCCAGCTACCGCCCATGGCGCCAGCGCATCGCTTTCATCCCGGACGGCGACCTGTTCCAGGCGATCCGCGACGGCCGCGCCTCCGTCGTCACCGACGAGATCGAACGCTTCACCGAAACCGGCATCGCGCTGAAATCCGGCGACCACCTCAAAGCCGACGTCATCGTGACGGCCACCGGGTTTCACCTCAGCGTGCAGGGCGGCATCGACCTTTCCATTGACGGCACCCCGCTCAACCTCGCCGACACCGTCACCTATCGCGGCATGATGTTCACCGGCGTGCCCAACATGGCCTGGGTGTTCGGCTATTTCCGCGCCAGCTGGACCTTGCGCGCCGACCTGGTGGGTGACTTCGTCTGCCGCCTGCTCACCCACATGAAATCCCGCCAGGCCCGCATGGTGACGCCGGCTTTGCGCCCGGAAGATGCCGACATGGAGATTCTGCCGTGGATCGACCCGGAGAACTTCAATCCCGGCTATCTCACGCGCGACATCCATCTGTTGCCCAAGCGCGGTTCAAAGCCCGAATGGCAGCACACCCAGGACTACTGGGCCGAGAAGGACGAATTCCCCCGCATCGATCTCGATGACGCCGCGTTCCGCTACGCGTAGCGGGCGTGGGGCTGGATCAGCGATCAGCCCAAATCGGCATAAACGGCATTCCGGAGATCCCGGGTGTAGCGGCCCATCATCCCTTCCAACGTCGTGTTGGTCAGCGACACCACGCTGAGCCGCAGCACAGGATCAGTGAACCAGGTGTGCCCCCACACGCCACCCCAGCCAAACGTGCCCGGAGATTGCGGGCTCAGCGCCGCAGCCGGATCCGTCAACACGGATCCACCGAAGCCGAACGCCCAACCGGGGCCGCGATTCAGGATCGGCAGGTCACCGGTCTGCACCGTCATCATCGAGGTCGCGGTTTTCGCCGAAACGATCGATCCGCCGCCCTGGCGGATCGCTTCGATAAACCTGAGCATGTCGCAGGCGGTGCCGTTCATGCCACCGCCGCCGGAGCGAAACGAGGCGCTGTTGAAGACCCGCGCCGGAACGAGATTGACTCCAGCGAGATCGGCGTAGAGCGGCACGTTCGCGGGAAACCCCACACGCAGCCCCTCGTCGGGAATGCGGACCGGCATCGGCGTGCCATCGGCATAATGCGAGACCAGCAGCCCAAGCTGCTCCGGCGCCAGGTCGAACCCCATAGAACCCAATCCCAACGGCTCGCACACGTTTGTCCGCATGATCGCATCGAGGCTCGCTGCCCCGGCAACCTCCATCGCAGCACCCAGCACATCCAGCGCCACCGAATAGGCCC
>Ga0302157_10007757_pt1 | contig 10726 bp, 7 predicted proteins | sample I_Bog_N3_3_FD_193502 | JGI IMG/M metagenome (GOLD analysis project Ga0302157, IMG submission 193502) | Peat permafrost microbial communities from Stordalen Mire near Abisko, Sweden - I_Bog_N3_3 | ecosystem: Environmental > Terrestrial > Soil > Wetlands > Peat | place: Sweden: Abisko, Stordalen...
GTGCCCGGCGACATGGAGGTGTCCTGATCGACGCGTACACGGCCTTGCGAGGGCGAAGCCTGCTCGATCGCGGCGACGTAATCGGCCGGGTGCACGCGCGTCAGCGCTTCGATCGAGGCGCGTGGCGCGACGTCCCGCGCCAACATCTGGAAAACTTCCGACTCGAGCGCCTGATCGATGGCGCGCATCCGTTCCGGACGTTCCGGATGACCCTCGCCCATGTCGTGGCGGGAGCAATAGGCATGTGTCACTAATAACGTCGACACCTCAGGATCCTCCCCGCGAACGGGTTCTTTTGAACAGACAGCATCGCTCCTATGGCGGCGCTTGTCCACCCGCGCAAGGTCGCGGCGCTGGAATGGCCTTATCAGTTTGTCGGCTCGCTCAGGCATTGCAGCGTGCGCGCCTGGGCCTCGGCTTCGCTATAGAGGCTCGGCTGTTCGCTCATCACCCGCGTCAGCACGAAGCCTTGCGTCGTCGGCGAGACGACGCGCAGGTCTTGCGAGGGATTGTCTTCGTCGTCGGCCGCCAGCAGCGCCTTCAACTGCGCCGGCGTCGCGATCACCGCCTCGAGCTTGCCGCGCGTGGCCGCCCGATCGGTCAGCGCGAAGAATACGGAGCCGCGCCGCGAATGAAGGGAAATCGAAAAGAATCCGGCGCGTCCCGAGGGCGCGCGGACCCGCACCGGGCCGACGCTCAAATCGTAACGGCAAAACGCAGCCGCCACAGCCGGATCGACGTAGGGAAAACGCCGCGAGCCCGGCGCCGCGCGCGGCAGCGTCTCGGTCGCGCCTACCGGGGCGAGTTGGCTCAGGACCGAAAATGCGTCGCGATCACCGACGCTCGGCATCAACAGCACCAGCGCGCCATGAACGAGCCCCGTCAGGACGACGACGGCGAACAGCCAGTAGACGAGTTCGCCGAAACGGGTGAACGCTCTCACGAGCAGGACTCCCGAGTTATCGCCGGCATTGCCGTACGGTCGACGCCGCCGGCGATTCCACTGATCGCCGTATCGTAGAGGCGGAGGGTCAAGGCGAACAGCCGCGCCCCGCCGTTCGGCAACCAATTGCCGGCGTGCGTCGCCGGCGATACCCAGACGGCGAAGCCGCCATCGGGCTCGCGCAGGATCTCGCTCGAACGAAAAACATACCGGTCGGCAGGATTGTCGACGGGAAACCCGTCGACATCCGTAAGTTCCAGCGTCCAGTAGCGCGCGATCGGCGCGTGCGGACCGACCCGATAGACGCAGTGCGACTCGAGGGCTCTGCCCGAATCGTCTTTCTTGGCCACCAGCTTCAAGCCCTCGCCGATTCCGATCGGAATCTCGCCGCTCCTCGCCAAACTGGCGCGCGTATAGGGGTCGGCGTCGGTGGCGCCAGCGCGCGCCGACAGGCTCCAGGGGCCCGCTTGGATCGCGTCGAACGGTCCGCCGTCGGTAAGCAGCCGCTGCGTGAGCCACAGTCCCAACACGAGGCTGGCGGTCGCGGCGATGAACGCTTTGACGAGCATCGTCACGGCGCGCGTCTCACGGCGACATCACTTTGCCGGATGGAGCGGCGGTGAGTTCGTTGCGGGCAAAATCGTCGATCTCGCGCAGCAAGGCGGCCGAGCGCGGCGCGAGCGCGCCGGGGGACGCGCCGGCGGCGGCGCTCAGGTTCGCGTCGCGCGGCAGCGCGGCCGTCGTGGCGCCGGTGGGGAGGGGCACGCCGAAGGGCGGCGCGCCCTCGGTTTTCAGCAGCGCGTAGGACATGATCTCATGCCAGGTCTGCGCCGGCAGCGCGCCGCCTTGCATACTCGAGGTCATGGAAGAGTTGTCGTCGTTGCCGAACCAGACGCTGCACACCATGTCGCCGGTGAACGCGTTGAACCAAGCGTTGGTCGGCCCATTTGTCGTGCCCGTCTTGCCGGAAATCGCGTAGCCGGGAATTTGCGCTCCGCGTCCGGTGCCCTCAGTGAGCACATGGGTCATGATGTTGTTCATCTCTGCGACTTTGTCGGCGGGCAGGACCTGTGTGGGCGGCGTTCCATTCGCCTCGTGAGTGTAGATCGTCGCGCCCGATGAACTGCGGATTTCGATCGCCGCATAGGGGGTGGCGCGTTTGCCGCCATTGGCGAGCGTCGCATTGGCGCCGACCATGTCGATCATCTTCACCTCGTCCGCGCCGATCGGCAGCGAAACCGTGTCGACGAGCGGCGTCGTCAAACCCATCTTGCGCGCGGTCTCGACAATCTTGGAGCGGCCGAGTTCGGCGATCTTGCCTTGGTGATAGGGTTTGTTGGCCGGCCAGTAGGCTTCGCCGATCTTGACCGACATCCAGATCGCCGCGGTGTTGTAGGATTGCGCCAGCGCCGTGGTCATCGGCATCGAGCCGCCGCTTTCGCCGCCGAAATTGTGCACGCAATAGTCGCCGATACAGATTCCTCCCGCCTGAACCGTCGAGTTTCCGTGATATTTTCCGGTCAGCAGCGCCGTCATATAGACAAAAACCTTGAACGACGATCCCGGCTGGCGTGCGGCTTCGGTGGCTCGGTTGAACTGGCTGTCCCCGTAGTCCCGGCCGCCGACGATCGCGCGCACGAGACCGTTGGTGTCGGCGACCACGGTCGCCGCCTGATGCGCCGCGTAAGCGGGCGCCCGGTCGCGCAGCATGTCCTCGATCACGCTTTCGGCCTTGCGCTGGATCCCCTGGTCGAGTCCGGTGCGCGCCGTCACCACCCGGTCGTCGCCGAGCTTGCCGGCGTCGGCGAGCGCCTTGATCTCGTTGAAGGCGAAATCGAGATACCAGTCGGGACTGGTTTCGTCGGAATGATCGACCGGCGTGGCCGGATTGCGCCGCGCCGCATAGACCTGACCTTCCGTCATGAAGCCGGCGTCGACGAGATTAGACAAAACGTCGTTGGCGCGGGCGCGGGCCGCTGGCAGATTCACGTTGGGCGAAAACTTGGTCGGCGCCTTGAACAGACCCGCGAGCATGGCCGATTCGGCGAGGTTTATGTCGCGTGCGGACTTGCCGAAATAGTATTGCGCCGCCGCCTGCACCCCGAAAGCGCCGCCGCCCATATAAGCTCGATCGAGATATAGCTTGAGAATCTGCTTTTTGGTGAGGTGATGCTCTAGCCAAAGCGCGAGATAGGCTTCGTTGATCTTCCGAGAAATCGAGCGTTCGTTGGAGAGAAACAGGTTCTTGGCGAGTTGCTGGGTCAGCGACGACCCCCCCTGCCGCACGCCGCCCGCACTGGTGTTGACGGTGAGCGCGCGAGCGGTGCCGATGACGTCGATGCCGAAATGCGAAAAGAACCGCCGATCCTCGGTCGCCAGCACCGCCTTGATGAATTGATCGGGCAATTCCTCGAACGGAATGGCGTCGTCGTGTTTGATTCCACGCCGGCCGACCTCGACGCCATAGCGGTCGAGGAACGTCACGGCGAGATCGGTGCGTTTGAGCCAGTCCTCGTCGGCGGTCATGCGCACGGCCGGCTGGGCGAAGGCGATGACGACGACGAGGCCGACCAGCAGCAGATCGAGGCCTTCGCTCACCGCTTCGAGCGCGAGTTTACCTACGCCCCTGACGCGCGCCTTTTCTGAGGCTGCCGCAATCGCCTGACCCCAGCGCAGCACCCGGCGACCGCCGATGTACATGGAGGAGTCGATGAACGAATCGAAGCTCAGCGCCGAGCGTCTGAGCGCCGGCCATAGCCCGCCTTCCCGCTTTCTCTCAGGCGCCATGACCTCGCACCGCTTCCCGGCCTCCCTTTAGGCCGGGTTGCCTCTTATCACAAGTTTACCCGGCGCAAGGCGTCTCGCTCAACCGGTTTCGCGCGCCCGGGGGTCGCCGCGAGCGAGCGCTCGAGGCTCCCGCGCAGGCTCGCGCGTTGGCGCAGAGCCTGCCCAACGTGTTGGCGAAGCTGTCGGCGCGGATTCGCGATCTGGTCTCGCGCCGGTCAACGCTGCGATGACGAGCGTCGCGGCAGTTGGGCTGATAACCCCCTGCAACCGCGACAGGGAGGCGAGACGGCGATAGCCTTCGCCGTCGGCGAGGTCGATCGCGGTGAGTGCGCGCACGATCAGATCGTTGGGCGCCCGTAGCGCGGCGAGCGCCGTCGCCAACAGCTCGCCTGAGGAATCGTCGACGAGGCGGAGCGCGAGGTCTCGGCTGCAATCGAGGCCTGCCGAAACGTCATCGACGAAAGCCCCTCGACGACCTTCGATCGCCGCGCGCTCGAGGCGCGCATTGCGATCGGCGTTCCCATCGCGCAGCTTCAACCTTCGGGCTTGCCCGAGTTCGGCGCGTTGCAGAGCGACGAGAATTTCGCGGCGTTGTTGCGAGGACGCCTCCAGGAAGAGCCCGGCGCACTCCGTCCGCAGGGGCGTGCGCGCCAGCAACGCCTGGGAAAGCGCGGGATCGGAGGCCTCGCGCGCCGCTGCGGCTAGTGCCGTGAATTGCAGACTGTTGAGCGGGAGGCGGGGGTTGCGCGCGAGCGCGACGAGCGTCGGAAAATCTTGGCTGGCGACGAGGTCGTCGACGGCTCGACCGCTCAAATCGCCGCGCTCGGCGAGCCAGCGGGCGCACCGCGGCTCGGCCAGGGCGCGGATCAGGGTTTCCTCAGGCAGGCCTTGCGCGTGGATCAAGAACCAACGGCCAGCCGCGTCGTCGCGTTGGGCGAACGCGTTCGCCACTCGCCGCCGCATCCCCTGACGTTTGGCCAATTGCCTGGCGGCCTCCAGACGCGTCTCCGGGTCGGCGCGATCAAGACACAACAGGAACTCGACCTCTAACCCCGGATCGATCGCCGTCGCTTTGCTGTTCAGGATGTCGCCGGCAATGCGGAGCCAAATCTCCCTGTCCTTCGCCCGCGGGCTGGCGAGCAGCGAATGCAGGAACGGCAGCGCGTTGAGCATGGTCAATTAGCCATATTTGTGGGTCGCCGCGCATTTGAACGCAATTGTCCTGAAAATAGCGAGGGTATGTTGACCAAGTGTTAACCTTCGATACCCGAAAACCAGGGTCAGGCGCGCTGATTTGGGACAGATGGGCGCGCCCCTTGGAGGCGCCAATGGGCGAACTTATTTTGTTCCGACCCCGACTGGGCCGGACGTTACAGGAGAGCGTTTCCCGGCCACGGGAGGCGCAGATCATGTTTTTCACCGGCGTTCGTTACGAGCGCATGATCGATCCCCCCTCGTCCGCCGATGACGCGCTTGATCCGCGACCCGCCGACGGTCTCGGACGCCCGGGCGCCCGCCGAAAACGTCGGCGTGGGTAGTCGCTATCGTCGCAGGTCCACGACGGTCCCCTGCTACAGTCTTGTAGATTTGTGAGCCTCACAGGGTCTTTATTTTGTCGCGGCGCGCAAGGGACTTGCGTGGCCCCGAAGTTTTCATGACGAAGTCGGGTTGCGAACATTGACGCAACGAAGATCGCCAATCGCCGGGCGCGCTACCTTTAGACCCCCCCCGCGCCCTCCTCGACCGCCGCCGCCAAGTGCCCCGCCGCGCGTTCCCGCGCCATCCAGGCCGCGTGGTCGCGGGCGAGGAAAGAGTAAACCATCGGCGTCACGAACAGGGTGAAGCAGGTGCCGATCGACATGCCTGCGAAGATAGTGAGGCCGATGTCGAACCGCGAGCGCGCGCCGGCGCCGCTGGCCAGGATCAGCGGGATCATGCCGACCACCATCGCCGCCGTCGTCATCAGAATGGGACGCAGGCGCGTCGCCGCGGCTTCCTCGATCGCGGCGCGTCGCGACAACCCCGAATGCTCCTGCAATCGGTTGGCGAAATCGACCATCAGTATTCCGTGCTTGGAGATGAGGCCGATCAGCGTCACCAGCCCGATCTGCGAGTAGATGTTGATGCTGGCGAAGCCCAGGAAGCCGCCGACATTGAGCGGCAGCATCGCGCCGAACAACGCGGTGGGCAGCGCGATGAGAATGATGAACGGGTCGCGGAAGCTCTCGTACTGCGCCGCCAACACCAGATAGATGAGAATCAACGCGAAGCCGAACACATAGACGATGACGTTGCCTTCCTGCTCGTACTGCCGCGAGTCCCCCTGGAAATCGTAGGAATAGCCTTCCGGGAACACTTCCTGCGCCTTGGCCTTGAGGAAATCGAGGGCTTCGCCGAGCGTGCGCCCGGGGAACGGCACGCCCGAGAGCGTAGCGGAATTGAGCTGCTGGAAGCTCGTCAGCGCGTTCGGCTGCACCTGGTCGCTAACGGTGGCGACCGCCGACAGCGGCGCGAGTTCGCCGTTCGCCGTTCGCAACTGGTAGCGCGTCAACCAGGAGGGATCGAGACGGAATTCGCGCGGCGCCTGCGGGATCACCTGATAACTGCGACCGTAGAGGCTGAACAGATTGACGTAATTGCCTCCGAGCAACGTCTCCAGCGCCGTTCCGACGTCGGCCATGGAAACGCCCATGCGGTTGGCTTTGTCGACGTCGATATGGAACGCATATTGCGGCGTGTCGAATTTGAGGTCGACGTCGGTGAACAGGAACAGGCCGCTCTCCTTCGCCGCCGCCTGCATCTTCAACGCGACGTCGGCGAGCGTGGGATAATCGCCGGTGGTGCGGATGACGAATTGCATCGGCGGGCCGCCGGTCGAGCCCGGCAGCGCCGGCGGCGAGAACGCCTGCACCTGCGCCTGCGGCACAGCGAGGAATTTCGGCCCGAGATCCGTCAGCACTTGTTTTTGGCTGCGCTTGCGCTGGTCCCACGGCTGCAACAGCAACCCGGCGAAGCCCGAGCGCACGCTCGGATAGCCGTTGATGATGAAAGCGTGCGCCACTTCCGGGACCGTTTTGGCTTCGGCCCACAACCTTTGCGTCGCCTCTTCGACGTAGTCGCGATTGGCCTGTTGCGGGGCCTTGATGAGCGCGAGCAATATGCCCTGATCCTCTTCCGGCGCCAATTCGCGCGGCGTCGACAGATACATTACCGCCGTCAGCGCCAGCACGCCGACGAGGATGAGCATGGTGAGGGCGCGGAAATTCAGCGTCGAATGCAGCCGACGCTGGTAGGCGGCCCGAAGGCGCTCGAAATTGCGGTCGACGAAGCGGCCGAACCCGCCCTGGCCCATGTCGTGGCGCAGCAGTTTCGAACACATCATCGGCGACAAAGTCAGCGCGATGAATCCGGAGACGATGACTGAGCCGGCGAGCGTGAAGGCGAATTCGCGGAACAAGACGCCGGTCACGCCGGAGACGAAGCCGATGGGCGCGTAAACGGCGGCCAGCGTGATCGTCATCGCCACCACCGGCAACGCGATCTCGTGGGCGCCGCGGATCGAGGCGTCGAACGGCGTCATCCCGTCCTCGATGTGGCGATAGATGTTCTCGACCACCACGATCGCATCGTCCACGACCAGGCCGATGCCGAGCACCAGCGCCAGCAGCGTCAGCAGATTGATCGAATATCCCAGCGCCAGCAGCGCGATCATCACCCCGATCAGCGACAGCGGAATGGTGACGATCGGGATGAAGGTCGAGCGCAGATTGCCAAGAAACAAGAAGATGACGACGATGACGATCACCGCCGCCTCGATGAGGGTCTTGGCCACTTCGTAGATCGACGAGCGGATGAACTGCGTCGAGTCGTAGGCGATGTAAGCCTGCAATCCCGTCGGCAACTGGCTGATCACGCTGGGAAATACCGCCCGGATGCCGTCGATCACGGTGAGCGGATTGGCTTCCGGAGTGCCGTAGACGCCGATGAACACTGCCTTTGAGCCGTCGAACACGGAGGACGAATCCGAATTCTGCGGCCCGAGTTCGAGCTTGGCGACATCGCCGAGTCGTGTCAGCGCGTCGCCATGCGTCGAGACGACGAGCTTGCCGAATTGCTCCGGGGTTTCCAGCGAGGTCAGCGCATTGACGCTGATCTGCGTGTAGTCGCTCTTCAATTCGCCCGCGGCGGAGGTGAAATTGTTGGCGACGAGCGCGTTGCGCACGTCGTTGGCGGTGACGCCGAGCGCGGCCATGCGCGTCGGATCGAGCCAGATGCGCATCGCAAAAGCCTGACCGCCGAGGATCTGCGCGTTGGCGACGCCGTCGACCGTCTGCAAGCGCGGCTGGACCACGCGGATCAGGTAATCCGTGATCTGCGAGGGCGTCATCACCTTCGAATCGAAGGAAAGATACATCAGCGCGGAGCCTTGCCCGGTCTGTTTGACGACCATGGGATCGTTGGCCTCGCGCGGCAGCAGGCCGCGCACCTGATTGACCTTGGACAGCGTGTCGGCCATCGCGCGGTCGGGATTGGCGTCGAGCCGCAGGTTGAGGGTGATCGTCGAGACATTCTGCTGCGAACTCGAGACCAGCGTGTCGATGCCGTCGGCGCTCGCCACCGCCTGTTCGATGGGCGTGGTGATGAATCCCTTGATGACGTCGGCGGCGGCGCCCGGATAGGTCGTCGTGATGGTGATTGTGGTGTTCGGGGTTTCAGGAAACTGCCGGATCTGCAGCTTCAGACCGGCGATCGAGCCGATGAGCAGGATCAGCAGGCTGACCACGCTCGCCAGCACGGGTCGGCGGATGAAGAGATCGGTGAAGGCGTTCATCGTCCGTCCTTCACTGAACCGGAGTTTTGGCGGGCGGCGGCAGCGCGCCGCCGTCGTCGATGGTCACGGGCGAATTGGGGAACAGTTTGATCTGCCCCGCCGTAACCACGCGATCGCCCGGCTTCAAGCCGTCGGCGATCGCGATCCGCTCGCCGCGGGTCGGACCAAGCCGCACGAAGCGCCGTTCGACGACGAGGCCAGCGCCGCTGTCGTCGGGCTTTACCACGAACACGTTGTCGCCATAGAGGCTGTAGACGACGGCGGTGCGCGGCAGGGTGGTCAGCGGCGCCGGCGCGCCTGAGGTCACGGTGACCTTGGCGAACATGCCCGGCAGCATCTTGCGGTTGGGGTTGGGGACTTCCGCGCGCAAGGTGACATTGCGCGAGTCCGCGCTCACCCTGGCGTCGATCGCCTTCACGTGGCCGGAGAAGGTCTGGCCGGGCAGGGCGTCGACAGTCATCGTCAACTCGGCCCCAATCCCGACGGTCGCCAGCGCCTCTTCCGGGGCGGGGAAGTCGACATAGATCGGATCGAGCCGTTGCAGCGTCGCCAGCGCCGCTCCGACAGCGGCGAATTGGCCGATGTCGGTGTTGCGCAGGCCGAGGCGGCCGGGGAACGGCGCATGGATCGCCTTTTGGGCGATGACCGCGCGGGATTTCTGCACGGTCGCCGCGGCCGAGTCGCGCGCGGCGAGCGCGGCGTCGACCGTCGATTGCGGCGTGTTGCCCGAGGCGATGAGCAGCTTGGCTCGGTCGAGCGTGAGGTCCGCGTTGCGCAGTTGCGCCAAGCCGTTGGCGAGATCGGCCTGCTCGACGGAATCGTCGATGTTCAGCAGCAGCGCGCCTTCCTTGACTTCGTCGCCGGAGTCGAAATGGATCGCGGTGACCACGCCCGCCGCCTGCGGCGCGATCGAAATGCCCTGATAGGCGCGCAAGGTGCCGATGGCGTCGATCTGCGGCGGCCAGGTCTCCACCTTGGCCGCCTCGACCGCGACGGCGGTTGGCTTCGGCGCAAAGGCTTTGGCGAGAAAGCCCTTCACGATCGTCGGCTTCATGACGAATTGGAAATAGGCGAGCCCGCCGGTGAGCGCGACCAGCGCGAGAAAGGTCATCAGAAACACAATTCCGCGCCGCATCTTTGTTCCGTTCGTCACGCCTGCCTCGAGGCTTTTACGCCGCGAGGGACCCGAAGGGGTCAACCCGCCCGGTTGTTAGCACCATTGCCCCCTAACATATATCCCAGGGGGCGTCTGTGCGAAGGTAGGCGGGGCGTGCAGGGCAGCCGCGCTGCGAACGCGCGGGGCGACGAGCCGATCTGAAGCGAAAGGGTTCGATCAGTTTTTCAAGAACCCCCGCACGGCCGCCGCCGCCTCGTCCGGCGCCTCCAGCCACAGGAAATGTCCGCATTTGGCCAGCGGCGTCACGCCGGCCTGCGGCAGCAGCTTTCGCCAGCGCGCGAGCTCCTTGCTCCGGAAAGCGATGTCGCCGTCGGGCCAGATCAGATGCGCCGGGCCTTCGAAGCCGGCGACGAAAGGCTCCAGCCCCGCGAGCCACGCGCCCTGTCCGGTGATCGCCCAAGGGAACACGTACATGCCCTTGCGCGACTGCCGCCCGTCGAATGGCGCGCGGAAGGCGGCGAGTTCGTCGGGCGTGATCTTCCGCCGCTTCATCGAACTCGGCAGGATCACGTTGACGAACACGGCGTAGCGCGTCGCCAGCCAGCGCCCCAGCGGCCCGCCGAGCAGTTTCGAAAACCACTCGAAATGGAAGTCGCCGTTGACCGCCCAGGCCCAGGTGTTGCCCAGGCACAGGCGGGCGACCCGGCTCCCGGTCGAGCGCGCGGCGGCGACCCCGATCGGGCCGCCCCAATCGTGAGCGATCAGCGTCGCGTCCTGCATATCGAGCGCCTCGATCAGCGAGGCGAGGATCTTGGCGTGGTCCTCGGGCAGATAGGAAAAGTTCGGCGGCGGCGTGGAGAGGCCGAAGCCGGCCAGATCCACCGCCACGCAACGGAACTCGCCGCTCAACCGCTCGATCAGGCCTTTATAGAGATAGGACCAGGAGGGATTGCCGTGGACCATCAGCAGCAGCGGCCCGCCTCCCTCGTCGACATAGTGCAGTCGCGCGCCCAGGATGAAGGCGAAGCGGCTTGGAAATGGAAACGCG
>Ga0302157_10007766_pt1 | contig 10721 bp, 7 predicted proteins | sample I_Bog_N3_3_FD_193502 | JGI IMG/M metagenome (GOLD analysis project Ga0302157, IMG submission 193502) | Peat permafrost microbial communities from Stordalen Mire near Abisko, Sweden - I_Bog_N3_3 | ecosystem: Environmental > Terrestrial > Soil > Wetlands > Peat | place: Sweden: Abisko, Stordalen...
TGTGCCAAGTGCCCCCCAAACAAGGCCATGCCCCTGACCTCCGCGATCATCGACCGCCGATCCACCGACGCTTTGCTCGCCTTCGCCCACAAGGAGGGTTTGCTCTGGGCCAAGCATGAGACGGATCGCGTCTTCGAGCGCATCTGCGAACAGCAGTACCCGGCCGGTCTGCACGAGCAGTTGCTCGAGCAGCTCGTGCTGACCCCAAAGCTGTCGACGTGCGGCTTGTCCAACAGCTTCTGGAACGCGCTCGAAGGCCCTTTCAAGGAGCGCCACCTGGCGAACCTCGATGAGCCAGAATCCGATGACGTGCCTATCCAGCCGCTGCCCGTCGAGATGATCTCCGGCCTGATGGGTCAGGAGGTGACGCAGGAGCAAATGCATGACCTGGTGACGCGCGTGCACGCGAGCTACGCCGAGGAAGAGCAATACCAAGCTGCCACTGGCAAGAAAGTACCCAACATCGCGCAAGAAGAGATGAACCGCGTCTTCGAGCGAACAATTTTTCGCGGCCACAAGCTGCAGAGCAACTACACGCCTGATGAACTCGATTCGCAGCGTAGGCGCAACGAAATCTATGGTCAGTACTCGCCGTTCTTTGAGGCGATGCGCGAGTACGCTGGCCTGGCAAAGGTTGCTAGGCGATTCGGCCTGCTTGTGCGCACACCGATCTACGCCGCGAGCGTGCCGGGCCCGACCTTGACCCCGAGCTTTGACGCCTCGGCCATCGACGCCGAAGTGGCGATATTTCGCATCGTCGCCTATCAACTGGGTCGCACGACGTTTCGCCCCAGCTTGAAGGGCAGCCTTGAGCTGGCCAACGAATCTGCAACGGCGAGCCTGCGGGAGATGATGCCCTACTGGTACACGCGTCTGGCCGAAGGGGACGAGGCCGAGTTGCGTCGCCTCCAGAATGAAATCAACGAAGCCTCCACCGCGCTGAACTCGTTGTCGGGCGTTCGAACACTCGGCAAGATCACCACCTGGCTTGCGCTTCCGATCTCGGCCATCGAAATGCTGGCCAACCTCCCGCCGATCCTGAGCACCTCGGTCAGCTTGGCGGGCTTTCTGTCGTGGCGCAAAGACGACCTAGTCAGCAGGAAGTATCACTGGGCAAGCTACGGCGGCACTTGAGCCGAGACCGGTTCCGCTGCGAAGCAGACTTCGGTTGCTCAGTTTCCTTCACGTTCCGCTGGCCTGACCATCATTCGCATCGACCCCGGGGAGGCACCTTGCCCACGCTGAATCAGTTCGTCATCGAGGCCGCCATCATCTTGCGCCGAGGGCCAATTCTTCAGGTCGGCGAGTCCCGCGTTGTCCTCAGCGACGAAGCCCGTCGTCGAGCAGACGAACGTCAAGAAGGCCATCCAAAAGGCGTACAAGCTACGAAATGGTCTGGCGCATGGCGAGCCCAAAGGCTCGGTGGAGCTCAGCTTTCCCGCACTCAGTCGTGCCGTGACGCTCATGCTGCGCCGGCTTGGCTCGAGTCGCCCCTAGAGAGTCGGCGTGGCCGCTAGCGAGCGCAGCCGATTCGTCACATCCGACGCTTGCGCTCGTCCTCAAGGGGCGGCAGTTCCATCGGCGCGACAAGGCCAACCAAAGGCGACTCGCGCTCACGCCTCTGCTCCTCCGCATGGACCGCCAAGCTCACGTAGATGAGGGCCTCTCGCGCCAGGCGAAGCAGGTGCAGGCTCCTCTGCTCGAGCTGCTCGCTCGAAATTGAGTAGGCTAGCGTGTCCTTGAACAGGTCGACCGCGGGCGATGCGGCGAGCGGGTCCGGCGACTCCGGGACCAACAGCCAGTGCACCTTCAGATACTTGTGCTCGAGGTGATTGCGCATCTGGGCGAGTTCTTCGGCTTCGGGCTCTGCCACCTCGGACAGCTTCTCCTCGAACAGGTCCTTGCCTAGCCAGTAGAGCCCGCGAAGCGACCAGTTGCGCGAATCCTCCAAGGACTGTCGAACTCGCGGGTTCTTGTCGCTCCCCTCTAGCCAAATCTTCCTGAAGTTGACCTGCTTCTCCTTCATGCCGAGCGCCAGGTAGTGGTTCAGGAAGTACGCGATTTTGTCCAACAGCGAGTATGTGAGCCTGAACGCCGTCTTGAGCTTCTCGGTGGCCAGACCGAAGTCGGTGTAGTCGAGGGTGTTGGCCATCAGCACGTGGCGGTCCGAGAAATGTGGCTCGGGTGACCGGGATGACAGGTACGAATCGCCGTCGACGAGCCCCTCGAAGAGAAACCATCGCGCGCTGACGAACTCTTGCTTGAGCTGGTTGTAGAAGCCAATCAAGACCGGCGGCTCGCCGATGGGAAGCCGCAGGTCAGGCAGCAGCAGGACGTCATGCGAGGCGATCGAATAGGGGCCCAGGTCGTTGAGCGGGTTCAGAAAGAGGTTTTCGTTCAGGCACCACTGCCGGTAAGCGCGCTCGGCATCGTCGTCTCCGAGGTCGAACTTCTGCTCCAAGTCCTCAAGCGCCGCCGAAACATCGAGGTTCTGCCCGATGTGGGTGAGCTGCTTCTTCAGGCGCCCTTCCAGAACCGAGGCGTCGTCAAAGCTCGGATGTCTCTCCATATGCTCAAGCGCAAGCACCATTTCGCGGTGGGCGAAGGCCGCAATCAGCGCTCGGTGCCCGGGGTCGTACAGCGCTTCCGCGTAACCCAGCAGAGCTCGAGCTCGGTTGCCACGTGCCATCCAGAACTCGGGTAGCTCCAGGAGTGCCTTGGTGTACGCGCGTTGGCCTGCAACCGGGCGGCCCAGCGTGTCGAGCTGGTTGCCGAGGTTCGTGAGCACCTGGCACCTATGAAAGTCCACTTGACCTTCCGGGCTCTCAGCACGCAGCGCGCGCCGCAAATGAAAAACGAGCTTCGTCGCCGCCGGCTGGTCCCAGCCCCACGCGTCCTCGACGGTCTGCTGGGACGCCCTCTGACGGAACGCCCACGCGTTCGCACGGAAGTAGTCCAACCGCGCCCGTTGCTGGGCATCCAGCTTCGGCTCCAATTCGTCGCACCATCGCAGGGCCGTGGCGATGCCAAACAGGCTACGGTCAACACACGCGAAGTCCACGAGCTTGGCAACGACTTCCAGCGCTGCCTCGGCGTCCAGGGACGACAGATTCCCTAGCGCCAGGATTTCCTTGAGCGAATTCATAGAGCTCCCTCTTTCACCAGGCCTCAGTGTGCATGGTCAGGACGCTTGGCCTCAGTGCAATCGCGTGCTGCCCACATGCTGCCAAAACGGGCACCGGCCTTGACACCCAGCATCCATGCGCCCTGGCGAGCGCTGACCACCTCTCGCCAACAGGCTTATCCACAGCAGCTGTGGAGAACCCGGCGCGTCCGCCCTGAGGCTGCCGTCGGCCGGTCCGCGGCGGCCGGGACGGCATGCAGCCCGACGGCCGGCTCATCGCAACGCCCGATCAGCCGACCGGAATGAAAAAATCGCCGAAGTTCGCTTCACCGGTGAACTTCAGGATTTTTTCTATTCCGCTGCCGCGCAGCGCGGCACCTCGGATAGCCTGGACCACCATGACGCTCCACATCCCCGATGACTTCTTCGACCAGCCCGGTGAGCTCCCGGACGGCCACGTCGCCAACCCAGCGCTTGTGGCTGTTTTGGATTGGCTTGTCTCGCACATCGCGGAGAAGGATTGGGCGCAGCGACGGATGGCCGCCTTAAAGCACTACATGGCGACGTCTCTGGGCGAGCCCGGTGGCAGCGACGATGGCGGGCGCTTCTACGAAGAGAGGGACCTGGCGGCCTGGTACCTGCTACTCCTGACGACGCATCTGCAGCATCCGCTGTTCTACGACTACACGGCCGGCTGTCGTGTCATTCCGCTGTTCTACAGCCTCGGCCGCGATATCGAGCTGCTCAAGGAAGTGGGCGGCGTCAGCGAGCGCGTGATTCGCATGCTGGGCGCCGAGCGGGCGCAGGTCGACGCGGGAATCTATGAACTGCTGGTCGCGCTCGCCTACAAGCGCGCGGGTTCGGATGTCAGCTTCCGCCCAGAGCGTCCGGGCAACGCCAAAACCCACGACATGGATGTGTCGCTCCGCGGCGTCCAATGGGCGGTCGAATGCAAGCGGCTCAACACCAGCGAGTACATCGACGCTGAGCGCACCGTCGTCCGCGGCCTGTGGCAGGCCGCCTCATTCAAACTCAGGCAACTTCGCCTCGACGCGAGATGCCATTGTCGGTTCATCAAGAAGGTCGAAACCGTACCCTCAACGTACTTAATGGGACACCTCGCCCGCTGGTTCAACGACGGCGCGCTGCTGCGTCACACCTGGTCGGACGAGTTCGGAATGGGCAGTTTCGAGCGTCACGACCTTCGCCAGGCCCAGGCGCATTTCGAACAGTTCGACGTCAACCGCAACAGCGCGGCGTTCTTAGAACTGCTTACGGGTCGCTACTACCGAGGAATGAACTTCCTAGCGTCGTTTGCCGCCAAGCCGGCGGACAACCTGCTCTTCATCGACAGCCTCGACGCAGCAATCGTCCTGGAATGGGAGAGCCTGAGCGACGAGGCTATCAACAGCAAGGCTCGGGACGTCATGAAGCGGCTCTCGAGTGCGATGCCCCAGCTTCCCGATGACGTCCCCGGCGTGGTTCACATCGGGCTGGAGGCGATCGAAGGGGATGCCGTGGAGGCGCGGCGCATCGAGAAGATTCGTTCGTCGCTCGCCAGGTTCGACCCGCGAGGTAAGCCCCTTGAGCACGTCTACGTGAACTGGTTCGCCCCCGACTGCCCGCCAAACGAGTTGTTCGACTTCCAGGAGACCGCCTCCGTCAAGGGAATCCGCCCGAAACACCCCGCTCCATTGACAGACGGTGCACTCGTCGTTCCGATGGGCGAGGAGGGCAGGCCCGGCGCGTTCTGGGAGTAGCTGGACGCGCCGCCTCGAGACGGCGGCCGGTTCTTGCCTAGCGGGCTCGCGCCAGTGCGTCGTACTGGTCGTGCAGCGCGCGGTACTGCTCTTCTGAAATCGTCTCGCCTTCCGGTGCGTTGTTCACCATGAAGTAGCCGATGGCGTCTTCATGCGAGTCTCTCGGGTCGAACTGCTCGCTGAAAACGGGTCGCACGGGATGTTGCCACTGATTGTGATGCAGCTTGTTATCGGCGCGTGTAATCTCAACCGCCATCGAGACGGACCACGCCGTGCGGCGGCCGTGGCCGTCCTTGACCTCATGGACGTCTGGCTGCGACCGAAACTTGAAGACCGTCTGGTTGGTTGAATCGTGACGATATTCGTACATCTGGCGTGCCCTCCTGAGAGCAGCCAGTTTCGCACGGGGACGCTGTAGGGCGGCTTTGCAGCGTGAGCAGCCGGCCAAGTTGAGGTCGCCGGTGACTGCTCGCGCGGTCAAAGTGGATGTCGGTTCGCCAATTTCCGCAATGGTGCGCGCGCGCCTTGGCGGTCGATGCCGAGCCAGCCTCGCCGAGCCCGCGTTCGACAAGTCATCCCCTGAGCACTGCCAATCACGTGTAGTGATCCACATCCGGTTCCGAGAAGCAGGCACTGCGGGGCCGCCATGATCATCGTGCAGATCTTCGCGCGCGCCGCGCAGATCCGCGCGCCACCGCCACGACCCTCGACGTCATGACAGCACGATCAACTCGATCACTCGACCTGCACTGGCTCGCGCTCCGAGAGCGCCGGTGGGCATGCCCTTGGCCCTGCACTGGCGCAGTGCTCTTCGGGCCTGCCCCAGCCGGACGTCAACGCAACGCCCCAACACGTTCCGCCGAGAGCTTTGCCGGACCATGAGGCTCGGTCGCCAGCCAAGCCTCGCCCCACGACACGCGAACGCCGACCACTATCGCCATAGCGACGTGGCGTCGTCTGGGCCTTCGGCCCGGCCCGCGGTTTCCTCCCTCGAGGTTTGTCCAACACCTGCCCTCAGACCAGTGCGGTTCGGTGCGTCTTCGCGACGCACGGGCAGATATCGAACAAACCTAAACGGAAGCAGCCATCCTACGTTTGTCGACCATGGTCCGGTCTCCGGAACCAATCGGACATCTTGAAATTGTCGCCCGCTGCTCGGTCGGCACGTTCAATACTGGCCAGTGATGATGTGCTCGGCAATCAACCCAGCGACCTTCTCGGCGTCGGCGGGCAAGGTCTGATGCCTTTCCTTGACTCCATGCACGAGTAGCCCGATCGGGCCCAGAGGCGGCGCCTTGTTGGCGCCCTCGACTTCCATGTCGAATTCGTCCATCAGAACCGGCTGTTCGCCGCTTCGGTAGATCCGTACGTGGGTGGAGAGCTTGCTGGCGCCGAGGTTCATCCCGACGAGCCGCTTGGCTGGATCGCCCGGGTCGGCGCGCACGATGCAGCCAGCGATGACCAGCGCGTCCGCAGGTGCTGTCTCGAGGTCGCGATAGACGCGACGGCTTCCGCGCAAGGTCAGCTGTTGAGAAAGCGCGTCAACGACGATGGCTGGCAGTCCGGAGCCGACCGCGTCCGCAAGGTTCTTCGCGTCCTCGGACGTTGCTGGCGGCGATCCGGGCGATGCGACGCAAGCGCGCGAGGTCAGTTCATCGCCGATTCTCGCCTCGACGCCAGCCACCGCGAAATCCAGGATGACGACGGGAGCCGTCGACCTCGATGGCTCGGCGCCCCGAGCCAGGCCCGCTTCGCAAAGAACAAGCGCCAGTGCCAGCGCCCTCATTGCAGTTGATCTCAACGGGATCCGCACAATCTCGTGCATCTCTATCGTCTTTCGAACGACGTCACGACGTCACGACGTCACGACGGTCGGCACGAGCCTTACGCGCGCAGCGTCTCGGCCACTAATCGCCCGAGGTCGACAGTTCGCCGCTAGAAGTCCGGCGCCAAGCTTTCGATCGCTGGCGGCACGTAGTCCATGCGGATGAGTGGCTCGCTCGGTAGGTAGGTGCGCAGTACCAGGGCGAAGGGGCCGACGGCCGGGGCCGGAAGCCAGTTGCTGCGCCGCTCGGCGCCGGGATCGGTGCGCGAAATCCAGATGTCGAGCCGCCCGTTGTCCGCGCGCGCCAGGCCAGCCGTGCGATCGCCGATCGTGTGGCGGTCGATCGGATTGGGCGTGAGGAACAGCGCGCCATTGTCTTCAGCCTGGTACAGCGTCAGCGACCAGAAGGCGTCGACCGGCGGGAGCGAGCCCGCGGCGAAGCTCAGGCGCCAGGCGCCGGCGCCGTCGAAGTGCATGCCGCCGTCGGGTGGCACGGCGGTCAGGTACATCGCCTCGGCCGGCGGCAGTGCGGCAAGGCCTGAGATGGCGATGCGTGCCCGGGTCAGGTAATCCTGCAAGAAGTTGCCGGTGTTGGTGGCTGGGTAGATCCAGCCACCGATCTGCTTGCCGCCGAAGCCGGCCGAGCGGGCGAGGGCCTTGCCCTCGTCGAGACCCGCGATGATCTCGTCGGCCTCGGCGGCCGAGAAGCGTTCCGGATCGAACTCCGGCAACCCGAAGCCCAGCGGGGCCATGCGACCGAGCATCAGGCGGTCTGTAGCCGCCGGCGGGCTCTCGATCAACAGCGCGTTGGCGGCCTTCAGCCAGGTTTGCCAGGGGCCGGTGCGGCTTGCGCCGGCCGCCCACGAAGATGCCGGCGCGGCCTCGCAACTGAACTCGCGCAGCACGGAGAGCGCGGCGTCGACATCGTCCTTGCCATGGACGACGACGCGCACCATGGCCCAGACCCATGGCGTCGGGAAGCGGATCGCGCCGGGTGCTGCCGCGTCTTCCGGTCCGACCAGCGCGAAGCTGCCGCCGTCCTGGCCAATCGTGCGCGTGCCAAGCACGGCGACGACGTTGCTGTACATGTCCATCAGCGCCACCGATGCATAGCGCTCGCTGAGCGGCGGTACGGTCAGCCGCGCCGGTCCGCGGCTGAGATCGATGAAGGAATTGCCGTAGAGGGTGTCCGCGTTCGGCGTGGTGACCTCGCGGTCCTTGGGAGTCACCAGGCCGCGCTGCAGGAAGAAGCGTCCGGCAGGCATCCCAGCGCCGAGGAAGCGGGCTCGCACGTTGGCGATCTCCGTCAACGGCAGCGCGAAGAGGAAGGCGTCGCGAGCGGCGGCGCGCAGCGAGGCGGTGCTCATGGGTTCGCCTGCTGGGGAATGGCGATCATCGGCGGCTGCGACCAATCGCCGTGCAGCAATTCCTCGCGGGGCAGGTACAGGCGCAGCACGCAGTTGAAGCGGCCGGACGGCGCAGGCAGCCAGTTGGCGGCTTGCGCCTCGTGCTCGGGCAGCTGGTGCTGGATCCGCAGCGTCAGGCCGCCATCCGCATCGCGCACCAGCGCGTCCAGCATCCGCGAATTGATCAAGTAACGCTGCAGTGGGTTGTCGACCAGCAGCCGGGTCTGGCCATCGTAGAGGGTGATGGACCAGAAGGCGTCCGCGGGCGGCAACTGGCCCGGCGCAAAGCGCAACTCGTAGCGGTGCCTCGAGGCGTCCAGAGCCTGGCCCTGCGCGTCAACGTAGTAGCCGAGGTAAACGGCCTCCTCCGCCGAATTGCCGAAGATGCCGAGCACGGCGCCGGCGTAGCGGCGGATGTAGCGATTGCCCAGGTGATCGCGGCTGCCGAAGATCTTGGCGCTGGGAATGCGGCTCGTGGACAGCTCGGCCTGGGCGAAGTGACGGTAGCTGACCAGCGCGTCAGCGATGCCCTGCTGCAGCGCGGCCTGGGTCTCGGCATCAAGCCGGGTTTCGTCAAAGCTCAGGCCGGCGCCGATCCCCAGCCTATTGAGCCGCCCGCGCAGTTCGACTTCGCTTGGCGAGGTCGGCGCGAATTGCAGCAGGAAGCTCAGGTAGCGAAAAAGAGCTGGCGTGTCGAGCGAACCCGCCGGCGGCCGCGGCCATTCGATCACCGATGCCGATGGTGGCGGGCACTCGCCGAGGAAGTCGCTCAACGTTCGGACGCGATAACCCGCCTGAATGGCGCGCACACGGGCCAGGTCCGCCTCGCCGAACAACTGGGTGCGGTACAGCGCGTAGGCGATGCTGGTTTCCATCCGGACCACGCTGTCGATATCGGCGGGCACCGTTCCCGTCCAGCCGGGCCCGGCGACCAGATGGCGACCGCCGTTGTTGCCGCTGGCGCGCGTGCCGAGGTACGCCACGTTGTGCGTGTAGAGATCGATCAACTGGACCGAGTAGTAGCGGTCGTCCTCGACGGCCGGAAGGTCCAGCACCAGCGGTTCGGCGCGCAGATCCATCCAGAGGAAGGAATACGGCGTGTCCGAGTTCGGCGTGATGAAGGCGGTGTCGCTCGGCGTGAAGACCTGCGCTGTGTGGCCGATCTGGTTCATCGGCGCCTTGAAATTCGGGCTTTGGGCGTCGAGCGCCTGCGTGTAGAGCGTTCGGTACATCTCCACCGCCGGGTAGCCGTAGATAAAGGCTTCCTGGGCGATCGCCCGCTGCTGCTCGGTAGTCACGGCTTCGCGGTCCCGGTGGAGCCGCTCGTCATGGAGGGGCGGGTTCATGCCACATGGCCTTCTTCGGTCGCGCCTCGTGCAGCAGCCTGGCGCCGCGCCGCGAAGGAGGTCGTGAACTTGAAGGCGGCCAGCAGCGCCGCGACGGTCACCACCACGGCGATCGACACCGGTGTCTGGGGGCGCAGCACCATCAGCGCATCCATCGCAACCAGTACCGCGAACGCCAACGCCCAGACGCCCGACAGCAGCGTGTTGGCACGCAGGAAGGCTGGCCTGGCGGCGATCTCGGCAGAGACCTGACGGCGCGCGTGCTGCAGCGTGAACGGACGCCGGATCGCTATGCTGAACAAGACAAGCAGAAGCAGGCCGCTGTCGACCCAGAGTCGCACCGTCCAGAGCGTCCAGCCGGCCGCTTCGCCGGTCCAGGCCAGGACGGTCAGGCCACCGAACATCAGAGCGCTGCCGGCTTCGAGGATATTCACTTCTCGCACACCCAGCAGGCGCTCCCGCAGCAGCAAGGCGATGGAAACCAGCGCGCCGGCAGCCAGGCCGGCCAGCGGACCCAGCAGCTTCTCGACGAGCACGAAGGCGGCGAACGGTGCGAATGCCAGCATCGCCCCTGCTGGAGAAGGGGCCGGCTTGGCGGAATCGGCCTGGGTGGCTTGGGCAGAGGATCCGTGGTTCATGGCTATCTCCCGAAAGTGTCGAAATAATATGAGCTTGGCTCGCTTTTCGAAACTCGCGTTCAGAGGAGTCCTTGCAGGCGCGGAAGGTATTTATGAATCAATGACTTGCACGCCTGCGCCCGTACCGCGGGAACGGCAGAACGGCGGCGGACTCACGTTCACGCCTGGCTAGGCGCCAGCGCCGCGCCGTAACCGAGCGCCATCTGCACCACCGCATCCTCGATCTCTTGCCGTGGTGGCAACTCAGTGCTGGCCGTCAAGGCGCGCATTACGCCGCCGATGCTGTGCGTGATCACAAAAGCCTGGGCCGGCGTGAGCTTGCGCGTGGGCTGTCCCGGCGTGCCAAAGCCTTCGGCGGTGAAAATCGCCATCAGGCGCGCGTAGAGCGGCGATAGGCGATCACTTGGCGAGTGCGTCAAGGCGTGCTGCATCAGCAGCCGATGGACGCGCGTCCGGCCACCGTAGGTGCCGACGACGGCGCGCATGATCCGCCGAATGCGTTCGCCCGGCTGGGTGGCCGATTCGCCCTCCAGCGTGCCCAGCACCTGCGTCGCCAAGGCGCCCATCTCCTTGCGCACCATCGCGTCCAGCAAGGCCTGTTTGCTGTCGAAATATTGATACA
>Ga0302157_10007775_pt1 | contig 10713 bp, 9 predicted proteins | sample I_Bog_N3_3_FD_193502 | JGI IMG/M metagenome (GOLD analysis project Ga0302157, IMG submission 193502) | Peat permafrost microbial communities from Stordalen Mire near Abisko, Sweden - I_Bog_N3_3 | ecosystem: Environmental > Terrestrial > Soil > Wetlands > Peat | place: Sweden: Abisko, Stordalen...
TTTCGTGGAGCAGCGTGCCGATCGTACAGTTCGCCGCGCCGGCCATCGGCTGCGCGGGGACCGCTTGGTAACCGACATCCGCTTCGCATATGCCGTTCAAGTTCGCGGCGTTCAAGTTGATGTCGACAAAATTCGGCCCGAGCGCCGGCTGCCAGGGCACCCATTGAACGACGTTCTTGAAGTCCGCATTGAAAATGCCGATCGCGGCATCGATGTTTGGCGTCGCGTTCGGATCGGATCCCTTATCGATGGCGTAGTAAACCGTCGCGACGCCGCCCACCTTTGGCCAGAGATACTGCGGGTAGGCGATCGAGAGCGAGTCGGGGTTGATCGAATTCCGACCGGCCATGGCCGGGCAGATCGCGGCGCTGAGAATGCAGCCGGCGGTGAACGAGGCGAGCTTTTTTCGGCACGAATGGAGCATGAACGACTCTTGGAGATGACGGCACCGAGCGAGTTTCATTTGACACCCAAGCCCGAACGCGAGTCAACGCGATGCTCGTCGTCCGGTCTGAGGATTGCATTACACTCGACCGCATAAGTGCGTTTCGGGGGTGAAAAATCCATGATTTTCAATAGACTGCTTGGCGCCCTCGCGGTGCTCGTTCTGCCCCTGCTGAGCCTGGCGGCGGCTCCCGGCGTGATCGAGTTGCCCGAGGCCCGGTTCGCGACGGGAGATGATCCGGCGCGCGCAAATCCGGCCTTCGACGACAGCGGCTGGGTCGTGTTGTCCACGCTCGCGAACTATGAAAAGCAGGGATTTCCCGACTACGACGGGTATTCGTGGTACCGATTCCACGTGCGGATCCCGTCGAGCCTCAAAGCTGGCGTGCGCTGGCCGCAGCGACTGCATCTGTATCTCTCGAGCGTCGACGACGTCGACGAGACCTTCTTGAACGGGGTCAAGATCGGTGCCATGGGCCAGATGCCCGAAGACCCACGCGGTTATGCGACGCGCTGGAACGCCCTGCGCAATTATTATGTCGATGTCGCTACGGGCCTCGTGCATTGGGATGAGGACAACGTCATTGCGGTCCGCGTTTACGACGGGTCGGGCGGCGGGGGATTCTATCGCGACATGCCAAGCGTGAGTCTCGCCGAGATCACGGATGGACTCGATCTCGATCTCGGCCGCACGACGTTCGAATACGAAGCTGCAACTACTCATGCGACGGTGTACTGGGCCAACGATTTCCCGGTGGTGCTCGACGGCCGCATGGAATATGACGTCTACGACGCAGCTACCGCCAGGATCCTGCGCCATGCGGCGGGCCCGTTTCATGTCGACGCCGATGGCCACGCGCTCTTGGCGGTCGAGGCTCCACAGCGCGCCGGTATCGAAGTGCGGTTCAAGTTCACCGAAGCCGGCACGGGTGCGGTCGGCTCCGCGACCCTGCACGCACCTTACCTGCAGACTCCCGCAGAGTCGCCACGACCGCGGCTCAATGGGGCAAGCGTGCTCGGCGCGCGGGCCGGCTCGCCGATCATCTATCGCATTGCCGCCACCGGTGCCGCGCCGCTGACGCTGCGGGTGCGCGGCTTGCCGGACGGTCTGACGTTCGACGCCCATGACGGTGTGATACGCGGCCGTATCGCCGATCCCGGCGACTATGCGATTCAGATCGAAGCGGCCAGTACGCGCGGAACGGCACAGCGCACGCTGCGCCTGCGCGTGGGGGAACTGCTCGCGCTCACGCCGCCGATGGGCTGGAATAGCTGGAATGCCTACGGCCTCGCCGTCGATGCCGAGAAGGTTCGTGCGGTCGCGGATGCGCTGCTCGGTTCCGGGCTCGCGGCGCACGGCTGGACCTACGTCAATATCGACGACGGTTGGGAGGCGCGGGATCGAGCGGCGAACGGGGAGATTCCGGCGAACGAGAAATTCCCCGACATGCCGGCGCTCGCCGCTTATTTGCATGAGCGCGGCCTGCGCTTCGGAATCTATTCATCGCCTGGACCGCTGACCTGCGGAAGATTTTTGGGGTCATTGGATCACGAGCGGCAGGATGCCGACACCTACGCCGCCTGGGGTATCGATTATTTGAAATATGACCTGTGTTCGTACGAACAGCGACTGCCCAAGGATCCGACCGCTGCAGATTACGAGGCGCCATACCGGCTCATGGGAGCAGCGCTCGCCGCGGAACCGCGCGACATCGTGTTCAGCCTGTGCGAATACGGTCTTGCAGACGTCTGGAATTGGGGCGGCGACGTGCATGGCAGCCTGTGGCGCACGACGGGCGACATCGAAGATAGCTGGCGCCTCGTCAAAGAGATCATGGATTCTCAAGGTCGCTCGGCACCATCCGCGAGTCCCGGTCACTGGAACGATCCGGATATGCTCGTCGTTGGAGAGGTCGGCTGGGGCGGCGCGCTCCATCCATCCCGGCTGACGCCGGATGAGCAATACAGCCACATCAGTCTCTGGGCTTTGCTCGCTGCACCGCTGTTGCTCGGCAACGAACTCACCCACCTGGACGCATTCACCAAGAATCTGCTCGTCAATGATGAGGTCATCGAGGTTGATCAAGATCCGCTTGGCCATGCCGCCCACAGAGCCTGGGCCGAAAATGGCTGGGAAATCTGGGTGCGCGAGCTTGTCGACGGGCGCAAGGCCGTGGGTATCTTCAATTTTGGCGCGGAATACCGGCGCCTCAAGCTGGCGGACCGCGTGTCCGAACTCGGCGTTGGAGTGCCGCTGCGGGATCTCTGGCGCCAGACGGATTTAGGTACGCTGCGCCCGAACGTCGAGGCCGCCCTGCCGGCGCACGGCGTGTTGCTGCTCGCGGTCGGCAAGGGCCGTCCCTAGACTCAGCGCATGGCGACGAGTGTTCCGTTCCGCGCATCCGGCTGCTGCATCCCGATCTGCGCGCCCAAATGGTCGGCAAACAGTCGAGCCGAGGGCGGCGCGGCCCGCCCGGCCGCGAAGACGGCGTGTAGTTCGACCGGTGCAATCGACCATTCCGCGAGCAGACCGACCAAGTCGCCGCGTTCCAATTCAGACTTGCACGCGCACAGCGAGGTCACCGTGATTCCGAGTCCCGCGAAGGCGGCGGCGACCGCAGTTTCGTTCGACGTGGAAATTAGGTGACCCTCGAAGCGGATCGAAACGGTCTTGTGTTCCTTCGTGAAGGAGCGTGACGCCGTGCTCGCGCCCGCGGGCCCGACGATGATGGCGTGACCGCCGAGATCTGCGGGGGTAATCCGGACGCGGGCGCGCAAAACATAGGTTGGAGATGCGACGAGCCGCCGCGGTACGCACGTCAATCTGCGCGCGACGGCACCCGAGTCCGAAAGATCGCCGAACCGCGGCGCGAGATCAATGCCATGGGCAACCAAATCCTGACGGGAGTCATCGACACGAAGGTCGATGCGCAGCTGCGGATGCTATCGCAGAAATTTCGGCAGGCGCGGAATCACTTCACGCAACGCAAAGCTCGAAGAGAGCGCGATCCCTAAGATGCCCAGTTCGGCTCCGGCGTGATGCGTGGCTCGGTCCGCCTCCGTCAGGGCGGCAAGAATCGGCTCGATCCTCGCCAGATAGTCCGCCCCCGTAACCGTGAGCGCGAGGGCTCGGGCAGAACGGATCAATAGCTTCGCGCCGCCCGGGCGAACACCCTCAGAGCTGTCAGTCGATCACTCTTACGATTCGTCGGAACTCCCTGCGCTTGGAGCTCTCGCTAGCCCGCGCGCGGGCGCCAACTGATGATCGCTGCCGATAGTCAAAACCGAAGGAACGCACGCATGAAGCATCCTGGGAGGATTTTTGCGACCATGGGTGGCGCGCTCGATCGCCCCGGGAACGTTCCAGCCATCGTGCTCGTCGGCATGGTCTTTGACGACGGGTGCGCCTTATCTTCGGGTGTTCCTGAAAAATGGCAAACTGCTTCCGGGGCAGAGCACGGTACAGATCTTGCGGCTCAAGCAGCAGGGATCTTCGCCCTCGAACTACACGCTGACGCTGCTCTCCGGACAGGGCAAGACCGTAACACCGCCGTAACCGCTCGCGAGACCCATGTTCGATTTCGCGATGTTTGCGCCAGATTGGTGGATTGACGGGTTGCTGGGGAGTGGGCGATATAAGAGGTTATTCGGCCCCTGCATTCCTCCAGTCGCTCGCCGCCTGCAGTCAGAGGGCGCAATTTGGACGCGCGGTGCCCACTCGGTGAACGCCCCCTGAGGCTGAGGGATGCGTGGTTCGAACTCACCGATGGCTTGGCCTACTGCGAGCGGGGCGTCGCCGTCGACGACACCGGTGCACAAGGATTCCGTCGATCGGGTACTCGCAGCGCGAGCGCAGACAGACGGCATTGCGCTGCAAACCCCTGATTCTGTGGCTGCACGCTTTCCGCGGACTGTGCGCTTGTTTGGGGTGAGGGCGGTTCGGCGCTGCGCACGTCGTCCCTCGCCTGGAGGGCCGCGGGACCACCGTCGCATGCGCTGCGGCGTCCTTCGGCGCGACGGTTCGCCGGCTCGTCGAACCCGCGGAGAGGCCTTCACAGGAGTACAACAGGATTTTGAATCCGAACTCGGTTGCCTCCATAATGGAGACAATCTGGAGGATTGGCTGAATGGCTACGCTCAACGTCAAGAATTTCCCGGATGCTTTGTACAAGAAGCTCCGGGCGCAGGCCAAGCGCGAGCGGCGCTCGGTTGCGCAGGAAGTGACGAAGCTGCTGACCGGAGCGCTCGCCTCTCCCAAACAGCTGTCGATCCTTGACCTCAAAGGTCTGGGTAAGGAGCATTGGCGCAAGCTTGATGCGGCGGAGCACGTCGCCAAGGAACGCGCCAGTTGGGATTGATTGCGGATATCGGCAGTGGGCGCACGGCCGTCGACACTGCGATTTTCATCTATTTCATGGAGGAAAATCCGCGATTCCTGCCCGTCATAGAGCAGCTGTTCGAAGAGGCCGACGCCGGGGCGCGCGAGCTGGTGACGTCTGCGCTGACACTGCTCGAGGTTTTGGTGATTCCATACCGTGTCGGCGACCGCTTGCTCGCCGAGCGGTACGAGCAACTGCTCACCCGGAGCCGGGGTATTCGGGTTATCGATCTGTCGCGCGAGCAGATGCGAGGTGCGGCCGAACTGCGCGCGGCCACGGGCGTCAAGACTCCGGACGCCCTGCAACTCATCGCAGCGATGGGGACCGGCTGCGGTACTTTTGTGACCAACGACCGTCGCATACCAGGAATTCCCGGGATGCGCATACTGCAGCTCGCTGACTACGTTTCAGCGTGGATGCGGAGTTCAGGCGATGGAGATAACCCGTTGATTTATCGGCGCTCCCTGCGGGATTGCTCGGCGCTGCGCGCCTCGTCCCTCACCCCGATGGGGTTCGGGACCGCCGTCGCATGCGCTCCGGCGTCCTTCGCCGCCGCGTCGCGGCGGCTCGTCGAACCCTGCGGGTTCTCATCCCGCAGGCCGAAAGACTCGGTCAGGGTCTTCCAGCGACCGGTTCCCGCGACATTGGATGAGGCCAGTATTGGCGCTCCCTGCGGGATTCGAACCCGCGTACCGGCCTTGAGAGGGCCGTGTCCTAGGCCTCTAGACGAAGGGAGCCTTGAGCTTGACGGTGAAGCGGATCGGAGCGGACTCTGATCCGGAAGGGCTGGTAGTATACGGGCCAATTTTCTGGACTCAAGCGGAACTCCATTTTTTGAACGAACCTTCACCTCCGACCTCACACGTGGTCATTCCGCGCGCCGAGCATTCGATTTCGCGCGCCGACATCTCCTCGAATGCCCTGAAAGTCCTCTATCGGCTCAACGAGGCGGGTTATCAGGCCTTCTTGGTGGGTGGCGCGGTACGCGACTTGCTGCTCGGCATCAGACCCAAGGATTTCGATGTGGCGACCGACGCGCTGCCGGAGGAGGTCAAACGCCTGTTCCGCAATTGCCGGCTCATCGGACGGCGGTTCCGGCTTGCCCATGTGCATTTCGGCAGTGAGATCATCGAGGTTGCAACGTTTCGCGCGGCTGCCGCGCCGGAGCGCGAGGATGCCGAGATCGACGGCGACGTGGAGGCGGAAGGCGAGGGTGGTAGTGACGTCGACGGCGGCAGTGGCGACGACGGTGGCAGTAGCGCCGAGGGTGGCAGCGGTGCCGAGGGTGGCAGCGGTGCAGAGGGAGGCAGTGGCGCCGAGGAGGAACTCGAATTTCCCGCGGATGTCGATTCCGAACACCGTGCCATCGACAAGACCGGCCGGATCCTGCGCGACAATATCTATGGCTCGATCGAAGAGGACGTTTGGCGCCGCGACTTCACGGCGAACGGGCTCTATTACAACGTAGAGGACTTTTCGGTTTGGGACTTCGTCGGCGGCGTCGATGACGTCAGGGGGCGCCGCCTATCCTTGATCGGGGATCCGGACGCGCGCTATCGCGAGGATCCGGTGCGCATGCTGCGTGCCGTGCGCTTCGCGGCGAAGCTCGGGTTCAGCATCGAGGCGCGCACCGAGGAGCCGATTCGGCGCCTCGCGTACCTGCTGGACGGGGTGCCCCCGGCACGCCTGTTCGACGAGTCATTGAAACTGTTCCTGTCGGGCTTCGGTGCGGCCTCCTACCGTCTGCTGCGCCAATACGGTTTGTTCCAGCATTTGTTCCCGCGCTCGGCGGCGGCCTTCGCGCTGCAGCCTTACTCGTATGCGGAAGACATGCTGTTGATCGGCCTGGAGAACACCGACGCGCGGATCGCCGAAGACAAGCCCGTGACGCCGACGTTCTTGTTCGCGCTGCTGCTGTTCGGCGCGGTACTGCGCGAAATGAACGAACAGCAGGCGGGTCCCGCGCCCGACACGACGCATTTGATGCAGGCTTGTGACACGGTGCTGAAAGCGCAGCAATCGCGCGTGGCGATACCGCGGCGTTTCGCGGTGCCGATGCGCGAACTGCTGATGCTCCAGCCGCGCTTCAACCGCCGCAGCGGCGTCAAGTCGCTCGCCATCATGCAGCACCCGCGTTTCCGCGCGGCCTACGACTTCTTGCTGGTCCGGGCAAAGGCCGGCGTGGCCGATCCGGAACTCGCGAACTGGTGGACGGAGATTCAACTCCTGCCGCAAGAAGAACGCGTGAAGCTCGTGCAATCCCGCCCGCCGGAGGCGGTCCACGAGGGTACCGATGCCGAGGCGCCCACGCGCAAGCGTCGGCGGCGCCGACGGCGCAGCGGTCCGGCGCAAGACTGAGCTAAAGCGCGGGCAAACCATGGAACCGCTCTGGCGCCCCGCGTACGTGGCGATCGGGGGCAATCTCGACGATCCGCGCGCGCATGTGCAGGAGGCCTTCGAGCGCCTCGCGCGCTTGCCTCGTACGCGCCTCGAAGCGCGCTCGCGCCTGTACTCGACCAAACCGCTGGGTCCGCAGGACCAACCGGATTTCGTCAATGCGGCGGCTGGCTTGCTGACGCAATCCTCGGCGCGTGAATTGCTCGACGAACTGCTCGGCATCGAGCAGGCGATGGGACGGGATCGGCGCGAGCGGTGGGGTCCGCGCATCATCGATCTGGATCTGATCTGGATGTTGGGGCCCCGGATCGCGGAGCCCGGCTTGGTCGTGCCGCACCCGGGAGTGTCGAGCCGCAACTTCGTCCTGTATCCTCTCTCAGATATCGCGCCGACGCTGTCGATACCGGGATGCGGAGTCGTCGCCGAACTCCGGCGCGACGTGGGCGAGGCGGGCCTCAAGGTTTTCGACTGAGGGTGACGGTTCTCGACCAAGAGCGAGCAAGGGTCTTATCGTGAGCGCAGAACCGCACCGATTCATCGTCGTCGAAGGTCCGATCGGGGTCGGGAAGACCAGCTTGGCGCGCCGCCTCGCCAAGTCCTTGAATGCGCAGTTGGTGCTCGAGCAAGCCGAGCAAAATCCGTTCCTGGAGCGGTTTTATCGAAATGCGCGCGCCGGCGCATTCCAGGCGCAGCTCTTCTTCCTGTTCCAGCGCGCGAGGCAAATGGAAGACGTGCGTCAGGCGGATCTGTTCGGCGCCGTCCGAGTCGCGGATTACCTGCTCGAGAAGGATCGGCTGTTCGCGCGAGTCACCTTGGACGATGCGGAATATGCGCTCTATGAGAAGGTATACGAGCGGGTCGTCGTGGACGCGCCGACGCCGGATCTCGTCGTCTACCTGCAGGCGCCGGTCGACGTGCTCGTCGATCGGATCGCGAAGCGCGGCATACGCTATGAGCAGCACATCGAGCGGGCTTATCTCGAGAAGCTCACGCAGGCCTACGCACGGTTCTTTCACGCTTACGACGCATCGCCGCTGTTGATCGTCAATGCGGCCTCGATCGATCCGGTCAACAACGAGGCCGATTACCAGCAACTGTTCGCGGCGATCACGCGCACCAGGCGCGGCCGCCATTTCTTCAATCCGGGCGGGGGCAGTTTGCTCCCGCCCACGTGAGGAGGGAGGCCCCATGGAAGTGCTCACGCGCAGTGCATCGGTTCGCGATCGCGTTCGGCTCTGGCGATCGGAGGGGAGGCGGGTGGCACTCGTGCCGACCGCGGGAACGATCCACAAGGGCCACATGCGGCTGATCGCCGAGGCAGAGGATCGCGCCGACCGCATCGTCGTTAGTCTCGTCGCCGATCCCCAGGACACGGGCGGATCGCGCGGCAGCGGCGATCTGCAAGGAGTCCGCGGACCGAACGCGCAGGATGGGTTGCAGGACGTCGTGGCGTCCCATCATGAAGCCGATCGCGCGTTGTTGCAGAACGTCGGAGCGCACGTCCTGTTCGCGCCGCCGGTTCAGGAAATCTTTCCCGTCGGCACCGAGCTTTGCGCCCGGGTCGACATCGCAGGCTTGGCGACGATCTTCGAGGGCGCGCATCGGCCGGGCCACATCGGCGCGGGGCTCACCCTGCTGCTCAAGCTGATCAACATCGTGACGCCCGACGCGGTGGTTTTCGGTGAACGGGACTTTCAGCAGCTCGTGGCCGTGCGGCAGATGATCGGAGATTTGTTCGTCTCGGTCGAGATCCTGAGCTTTCCGACGTTTCGCGAGACCGACGGCCTCGCGTTTGCGAGCCAGAACCGCTGGTTGACGCCAGACGAGCGCCTGCTCGCGCCGCAGCTGTACGCGACGCTCTGCCGCTGCGCCGAACGCATCGATGCCGGCGAGCGCGATTACGCGGGCCTCGAGCGCGATGGTCTCGCGCAATTGCGCGCGGGGGGATTCGACGCCGAGTATTTCGCGATCCGCCAGGCTGCCGATCTTGCGCCGGTTCACACGGCCACGCGAGATCTCGTCCTGCTCGCGGCCGCCGCGCTCGGTCGCGTGCGCCTGACCGACAATCACCGTGTGCGCATCATCGATCGGTATTGAGGCGCGCCACGAACTGAGGCGCGCCTCTACTTGCCCGCGTGACTCGGGGCCGCCGCGTCTGGGTCACGCGCACGGGCGAGGTGTTCGCTCTGCGCCCAGGCGACGTGTTCTCGCACCAGCGCACTCGGGTGATCGCTGCGGCTCGCGAGCGCCGCGAGCGTCGCGGCCGTGGTCGGCGCGTTGCCGAGCGCCACGGCGATGTTTCGCAGCCAGCGCACATGGCCGATCCGGCGAATCGCGCTGCCCGCCGTCTTGTCGAGAAATTCCGTTTCGCTCCACGCAAAGAGTTCGATGAGGCCGGCCGTTGCGAGTCCGTGACGCGGTGCGAAGTCCGTGATGCGCGCAGGTTGCGCGAATGTGTTCCAGGGGCACACGAGCTGGCAATCGTCGCAGCCGTAGATGCGGTTGCCGATCGCGCGGCGGAACTCGTGCGGAATCGCGCCGGGCAATTCGATCGTGAGATAGGAGATGCAGCGGCGCGCATCGAGCCGATACGGTGCGACGATCGCATCCGTGGGGCAGGCCGGCAGGCAGGCGCTGCACGAGCCGCAGTGGGCGCTCGCCGGCGCATCGTGCGGGAGCTCCAGATCGACGAAGATTTCGCCCAGAAAAAAATACGAACCCGAGTCCCGATCGATCAAGTTCGTGTGCTTGCCGATCCAACCGAGGCCGGCGTTGCGCGCGAGCGCCTTCTCGAGCACGGGCGCGCTGTCCGTGAACACACGATGCCCGAACGGACCGATCGCCGCCTCGACGCGATCGCACAGCGTCTGCAAGCGCCCGCGCAGTACCTTGTGGTAATCGCGGCCGAGCGCGTAGCGCGAGATAAAGGCGCGGTCCGGGTCCGCGAGCGTCGCGAGCGCGCCGGGCCCTTGGGCTGCTGCGGCCGGCCAATAGTCCATCCGTACGCTGAGGCAGCTCACCGTGCCCGCAACGAGTTCTGCAGGACGGGTACGCTTCGTGCCGTGGCGGCTCATATACGCCATGGCGCCGTGAAAGCCCGCGGCGAGCCAGTCGCGAAAATGCGCTTCGTCCGGTCCGAGTTCGAGTGCCGCGACGCCGAGCGCGGAGAATCCGAGTTCGGCGCTCCAGCGGCGCACGTCGGCGACCAGCGCTGTGCGGCCGGCGGCATCGAGTGTCCTGCGATCGGCGCTGCCGGCGGTTGTCGGGTTTGCGGGGCGGTTCATCGGTTTCGGCAGCGGCCTCGCTGGCCAGCGGTGGCCTCGGTGGCCTGCAGTATATAATGCCCGTAGAACTCGCATGTCCGATACCACGCTCCGCTTGCGGTTGAGCGATGACGCCGCGACTCTGTGGCTCGGCGCTGCACTCGCCCGCGCGATGCCCGAGCCCCCGGCGGCAGCGGGTGTCGTCTATTTGCGCGGTGAGTTGGGCGCCG
>Ga0302157_10007777_pt1 | contig 10709 bp, 8 predicted proteins | sample I_Bog_N3_3_FD_193502 | JGI IMG/M metagenome (GOLD analysis project Ga0302157, IMG submission 193502) | Peat permafrost microbial communities from Stordalen Mire near Abisko, Sweden - I_Bog_N3_3 | ecosystem: Environmental > Terrestrial > Soil > Wetlands > Peat | place: Sweden: Abisko, Stordalen...
CGCAGCCGGCGAAGATGAGGTCGGTGGGAGTGAGCGTGACGCCGGTTCCGAGCAGGCCGGCGCTGAGGTCGGTGGCGATGGCAGCGTTGCCCGAGGGGTCACTTCGGAGTTGGTCGATCAGCACGCGCGAGCACGGCACCAAGGCTTCGTCGCCGACATGCAGGACGTGCAGCGGGCCAGGACTGTCGGACAGGATTTCGAGGAAGCCGTTGGTCTCGCCGCGGAAGACGCCGTTCTGCTCGCAGATGCCGAGGCTGAGCAGCGTGGTGTGGCCGCTTTGTTCGCCCTGCCAGGCGCGGCTGCGGTTGTGCCAGCCGGTCAGCAGGCCGGAGCGGTCCTCGGCGAGCTCGGTGACGCGGCGACCGGCGGCGAAGCCGATGTGCCAGGCGGGCGGGACCGGCGGTGCGGCATCGGTCTCCAGTTGGGCTGCGACCTCGGTGGAGTTCCAGCTTTGGTAGAAGTGGAGCTGGTCGAGGTCGCCGCCGAGCGAGATTCCGGCGGACTGGTGCAGGATGCCGGCGACGTTGGGCGCCAACGTGAGCTGGAGGTCGCGGAATTCTTCGGTGAAGGGTTGCCGGTCTGGGCGCGTGCCGGGGGCCGGCACGAGGCCGACGTTGCAATAGGCAACCACCTCGCCGGCGTGGCAGGGATGGCGGTCCGGCACCAGCCAGCGCAGGCCGGAGCGTTGGATGACGAAGCCATCGAGCGCGATCGGGCCGAGCGGCATGTCGACGATGGCTACCACAGCCGATTTTGCCATTGCGGGATGACGCCGGCGAGGTTGACGCGGATTGGGCGGGTGGCGCCGGCGTCTAGCGGTTCGTCGGCCGTGGTGCTGAACTCGGCGAGCATGTCTCCGACCGCGGCGATGCTGCCGGGGGTGACCAGGAGGCGGCGGAGCCAGGCAGCTTCACGTAGTACGACGCGGTAGTGCGACACCGGCGGGCAGTCATGCGCGACGATGCTGCTGAGGTCGACGGTGAGCTCGAGGAGTGGGCTGCCGACGCGCAGTTGCTGGCCGGCTTCGGCGAGCACGACATGCACGGCGGCGTCCACCATCTGGGGGACGATCAGGGGCAGCTTGAACGACAGGATCATGTTTCAATCGGCACTCAAAAATGACCGGCGGCGGCGCCGGTGGGTTCGCCCGTTGGCAATGACCATTCTTGCAGCACTTGGCAATGCGCGATCGCCGGGCGCAGGGTTCGCTTGACCGCAGGACGGTCCCGGGCGATCAGGCGGCATGGAACCACATGGCACGACGTTCGGCAGCGACTGCGACCAGCCTTTGGTGAGTTGCCTCATGGTGACAATGCCGGTGGCAATCCGTTTGCCGATGCTCCGGCGCAGCCTGGCGGCGTATTGCGCGCAGACCTACGCCAACCGAGAGCTGGTGATCGTCGTCGATACCGCCGATGCCGCAGCGGCCGAGCCCATTCGGGCGGAGGTGGCAGCACTCGGGCACGGGGATATCCGGATTGTGCTGCCGGAGGCGAAGCTGTCGCTCGGCGCGTTGCGCAACCTCAGTTGGAGCGCGGCGCGTGGGGCGGTGATCTGCCAGTGGGACGATGATGACCTGACGCATCCGGACCGGCTGGCAGCGCAATTGGCGGCATTGCGCGGGTCCGGCAAGCCGGCTTGCTACCTGCAGGAGTTCGTGCAGTTTTTTCCGGGTGTTCGGCGGCTCTACAAGGTGAATTTCCGGGTTTCACCGGATCAGGTCGCGGTCAACACGCTCATGTGCCTTCGCGATCTCGCGGTGCGCTACCCGGAGACCGGAGAGGTTTCGGCACGCGGTGAGGACGCCGCCTTGGTGGCACAGATCCGGGATGCCGGCGGGTATCATGCGTTGCCGGACATGGCGCATCTCTATGTCTATGTCAGCCATGGCCAGAACACCTGGGACGATGGCCATCACCGCATGCTGGTGGAGAAGATGGGGGTGTCGGCGGGATTGCTGCGGCGGTCTGAGGCTGCGTTGCGGGCAGGGCTGGCGCCGTTCGACTTTGGGCACGGCGACGTGGTGGTGACCGGACGCAACGGCGATGCGTTTATTCTCGAAGCTGGACGCTGACGGTTTCGCTATAGATCGGCCTACCGCTGTCGCGATCCTCGAATTCGGTGACGGCGCCTTGGTCCGTTGTGGCCGAGACCATGTGCCAGGCGGCCGGCAGGCGGACAGCACCGGTGCCGCAGAACAGCAGCGGTGGGCGCTCGGTGACGAGACGATGGTCGAGGCGTCCGAAGTAGTGGTGGCGCCAAAGGCTGTCGCGGTCACCGCCGCAGAGGTCCATTGAATACAGGTCGAACGGCAGCCAGCCTTGGCTTTCGAACCAGATTTCGCACCAGCTGTGCGAGGTGGGGAGCACGGGGTTGAGCGTGTAGCCCGACACCATGCGGGCTGGGATGCCACGGGCCCGGCATAGGGCGACCAGGAGCGCCGCGCCGGTCTGGCAGTTGTAGCGGCGGTGATCGAGCGTCCAGTCCAACGGGTTGTGCGGGTCGAGGCGGTCGTAGTGGATGAAGCCGAGGTCGAGATCGTCGAACAGGTGATCCCAGAAGTGCCGTAGGATCGTCCATTGGTCGGTTTCAGGGCCGGCGAGCCGGTTGGCGAGCGCCTGCACACGGGCGTTGACTTTGACCAGGCCCTCGGACGGGCGGGTGTAGAGGACGGCTTCGGAGGGATCGAGCGGGGGTGGCGGCAAGGCCGGACGGGGCAGCGCCTGGAATTCGGTGCGGACGGCGATGGTGATGTGGAGGTCATCAGGCACGGCGAGGACGACCTCGAGTCGTGCCGGCTCGATGCGGGTATGGATCGCGAGACCCGGCGGTGGGAGAACCTCGATCGTGGGGTCGGCCAAGGTCGCGTCGGCGATGGGAAGCGGCAGGCGCAGGCGCAGGCGGTCGCCGGGCTTGCGGCCGGTGAGGTGGAAGCGCCTTGTGATGGTGACGGCGTAGCGGTTTGGCCGCAGGACGGCGAGATCGGGGGGCTCGCCGGCTGGGGTACCGGGGACGGCTTCGCCCATCAGGCGCCGGAGCATGCCGACGCCGCGTTGCATCCAAATCGGCTCGGCCCAGGCGAAGTGGGCGTATTTGATGAAGTTCACGACCTCGGCAGGGTCGAACAGCCGCTGGCCGCCGGGGGCGGTGGCGTGCGGGAGGCCGAGGCTGATGCAGCGGTCGAGGATGGCCTGGGCGTGGGGTTCGTCGTGCTGGCGGCGGCCTGCGGCGATTTCGTAGGGGGATAGCAGGAAGGCCACAATCCGTGGTTCCGCGATGGTCCGGTCGCGTTCGGCATCGGGCATGGCGAAGGACGCTGAGTGGAAAGACGCGGGTGGCATGGAGCGGGTGTCTTCGATGTACAGGCCCGAGTGTATGCGGGGCGTTGAGAATCGTGGCAACGGTGGTCGATTTTTGTTGCGTTCAGCCAGGTCGCATGGTGCCTCCTGGTAGGTGACCCAATCCGCTTCCCGCCACCCGGTTCTTGACGCTGTCGGACGTTATCCGCACTGCGCGGGGTGATTGGCGACTGGCACAAGATGGGGTTTCTCAGCACGGCGCTGATGTTCCTGGTCTATCGCCGGCTGGGCGAGATCATGCTGCGGATGGCGCGACTGATGGCGCGGTTTCGGGCCGGGACACTGCGGCCGGGGACGCCGATCGTGTATGAGCCACCGGCGCCGGCGAAGCCGCGGGTGCGCAAGCCGCGTGCGAAGGTGGATAGGGGACGGACTCCGCTGCCGCGCGGCATGCTGGCGGTGGCTCGGCGGCAAGGATGTCGAAAACTGCCCCGGGATTGAGGAAAACATCCGCCTCAAATGTTCCGATTTGTAAATAAAAAAGGCTTCTCCGAGGTCGATGCTGGTCGCTCACCCCGAACGAGCCCCTGTTTCGAACACGTCGCACGTGCCGCCGATGGCGGTTGAGCGAGACTGTCCGCACCACGAATGTCCAAGACAGCCCGGCGGCATATGGTATCCGCTCACCGTGGCCCTGCTCTCGTGCAAGGCCACGCTTATCATTTTCGGTCCGCCATGGTTTGATTGGCCAAAGCCGCTTTGAAAAGGTCCTGCTGACATGTCTTTCACCAACGCCCCCGACCCAGAGATTCGCCGCAAGGTTGTCGAGCAGGATCTCGGCAACGTGATGCACCCTCTCGTTCAGCACCGCGTGCTCGAGCAGAAGCAGATGGTTGTGGTATCGGCGCAGAACTCGACCATCGTTGATGCCGACGGCTCCACCTACCTCGACGCTATGGCCGGGCTGTGGTGCGTCAATATCGGCTACGGCCGCAACGAGCTGGCGGAGATTGCCGCCGAGCAGATGCAGCAGATGTCTTACTATCCCCATAGCTCGATCAACCTGCCGGCGGCGCGGTTGGCGGAAATGCTGAACGAGTTGATGGGGGGCGACTACCACAGCTACTTCGTCAACTCCGGCTCGGAGGCCAACGAGGCCGGGTTCAAGGTGGCACGGCAATATGCCAAGCATGAATTTCCCGGGCAGTTCCGCTTCAAGACGATTTCGCGTTACTACGCCTATCATGGCACGACGCTGGCGACGCTGGCGGCCGGTGGCATGGGCGATCGCAAGACGAAGTTCGAACCATTCGCCGGCGAGTTCGTACACGTGCCGGCGCCGACCTGCTATCGCTGCCCGCTCGGGCTCGAATATCCATCCTGCAAGGTGGCCTGCGCCACCGCGATGGAGACCACCATCCTCGGTGAGGGGCCTTCGACGGTGGCTGAGATCATCGTCGAGCCGATCATGAGCGGCGTGGGCGTGGCGGTGCCGCCGCCGGAATATCTGCCGATGGTGGAAGCGATCTGCCGGAAGTACGACATCCTTCTGCACGTCGATGAGGTGATCAACGGCTTTGGCCGCACCGGCAAGATGTTCGGGCACCAGCATTATGGCATCAGCCCGGATATCATGGCGGTGGCCAAGGGGATCGTCAGCGCCTACCTGCCGATCGCGGCGACGGTGGTGAAAAATAAGGTGTTCGAGAGCTTCCTGGGTGAGGCGGCGGCGGAGCGCCAGGTGATGCAGGTGAACACCTATGGCGGACATCCGGTGGCGGCCGCGGTGGCCGTGCGCAACATCGAGATCCTGCTGGAGGAGATGCTGCCGCAGCGGGCTGCCGAAATGGGCGCTTATCTGATCGAGGGCCTGCGGGATCGGCTGATGCGGCATGGCATTACCGGCGACGTGCGCGGCAAGGGTCTGCTGATCGGCATCGAGCTGGTGACCGACCGCGAGAGCAAGGTGCAGCTGGATGGCAAGCTGGTGCAGGGTGTCGTGACGTTCTGCCGGGATCACGGCGTGATCGTGGGCCGATCCGGCGGCGGTGCTCGGCACTCGAACACCATCGTTTTGTCACCACCGCTGATCATCACGCGCTCAGAATGCGACACGCTGATCGACGTGCTGGACCGGGCGTTGGCGCATACTGTTTCGCTCAGCAGCTAAGATGCGGACTGACCAGGTGGTGGGCTTTGTCCCACCGCCTGGTCAGGCGGACTCCGGTGGAGTCCAGTGGCGTCCGGGGATGCTATCGAGCAGCGCCTGTGTGTAGGTGTGATTCGGGGCGTTGAAGACGCTGCCGGTTTCGCCCTGCTCGACGATGGCGCCGCGTTGCATAACGGCGACGCGGTCGCAGATCTCCGCGGCAACGCGCAAGTCGTGGGTGATGAACAACATGGTGAGGCCGAGGCGCTTGCGGATGTCGGCAAGCAGGCCCAGCACCTGGGCTTGCACCGAGACGTCCAACGCCGAGACCGGCTCATCGGCGATGAGCAGTTCGGGTTCCATGGCGAGAGCGCGGGCGAGGCCGATGCGTTGGCGTTGGCCACCGGAAAATTCGTGCGGAAAGCGGTCCATGGCGCCGGCGTCGAGCTGGACCAGGCGCAGCAGGTCACGGGCGCGGTCGAGCGCTTTGGCGCGCGAGGTACCGTGCAGGATTGGGCCCTCGGCGATGGCGTCGCCAACGGAGCGACGCGGGTTAAGCGAGGCGTAGGGGTCCTGGAAGACCATTTGGATGTGCCGGCGAAAGGGTTTCCAGGCGGTGGCGCTGAGGGCGCGGAGCTCGGAGCCGTTGAATTTGATTTCGCCGCGTTCGGGGGTGACGAGGCCAACCACGCAGCGTGCCAAGGTGGATTTGCCGGAGCCGCTTTCGCCGACAATGCCAAGGGTTTCGCCGCGATGCAGGACGAAATCGGCATCGTGCACCGCTTGGAAGCTGGTGCCCTTGGCGAACAAACCGCCGCCGCGTCGATAGGTTTTGACGACGCCCTTCATGCGCAGGACGGGTTCGCCCGGTTGTGTCGGGCCGGTGGCGCGGGCAATGCCGCGGGGGACCGCGGCGATGAGCGCCTGGGTGTAGGGGTGCTGCGGATTGTTCAGCACCTCGGCGGCGGTGCCGGTCTCGACGATGCGGCCATGCTGCATGACCGCGACGCGGTCGGCGATTTCGGCGACGACGCCGAAGTCGTGGGTGATGAACAGCACGCCGGTGTGACGACGGGTTTGGATTTCGCGGATCAAGCGCAGGATCTGCATTTGGGTGGTGACGTCGAGCGCGGTGGTCGGCTCGTCGGCGATGAGCAACGAGGGTTCCAAGGCGAGCGCCATGGCGATCATGACGCGCTGACGCTGGCCGCCGGAAAGCCGGAAGGGGTAGGCGCGGGCGAGGTTCTTCGGGTCTGGAAGATTGACCGCGGCCAACAGCTCGGGCACCCGGGTGGCAGCCGAGGTGTCGCCGTGCATGCGCAGGGCCTCGGAGATCTGGTCGCCGACGCGCATCAGCGGGTTGAGCGCGGTCATCGGTTCCTGGAAGATCATTGCCAGGCGGGCACCGCGCAGGCGGCGCAGTTGCTCGGGGCTTTGCGTCAGCAGGTCGATGCCTTCGAACATAATACGGCCGCTGCGGACGGGAAGGCCGGGGGGGAGCAGACCCATGGTAGCGTTCGCGGTCATGGACTTGCCGGAGCCGCTTTCGCCGACGACGCAGACGATCTCACCGGGGTTGATTTGGAGCGTGACGTTCTCGATGGCGTTGGCACGGTCGCCACCGGAGGGCAGGCCGATGGTGAGGTTTTCGACGGAGAGCAGGCTCATGGCTTGGCACCCCGTTTGCGCAGTCGGGGGTTCAGCGCGTCCGACAGGCCCTCGCCGACGAGGTTAAGGGCGAGGACGGTTGCGAAAATGGCGAGGCCGGGGAACACGCTCATCCACCAGGCCAGACGAATGACGCTGCGGCCGGAGCCGATCAGGAAGCCCCATGACATCAGGTTGGGGTCGCCAAGGCCGAGGAAGGACAGTGAGCTTTCGAGCAGGATGGCGCTGGCCGTCATCAACGACGCCAGCACGATGATTGGCGATAGCGCGTTGGGCAGGATATCGGTGAGCACTATGCCCAGGGGGCGCTTGCCGAGCACCTGGGCTGCCTGGACGAATTCGCGGCTGCGCAGGCTCATGAATTCGGCGCGGACGACGCGGGCGACGGGCGGCCAGGAAACGACGGCAATGGCTGCAATGATCGAGCTGATCGAGGGGGTGAAGATGGCGACAAGGAGAATCGCCAGCACAAAGGATGGGATGGTCTGGAAGAATTCGGTGAAGCGCATGACGAGATCGTCGACGAGGCCGCCGAGGTAGCCCGCGATAGCGCCGAGGGCGACGCCGATGAACAGCGAGACGACGGTGGAGACGGCGCCGACCAGCAGCGAGACGCGGGCGCCGTAGGCGATGCCGGCGGCGACGTCGCGGCCGAGGCTGTCGGTGCCGAGCAGCATGCCATCTTCGCCGGGCGGTTCGAACGGGGCGCCGGCCATGTCCCACGGGCTGCCGGGGAAAAGGATGGGGGCCAGCAGCGCCATGGCGATGACGAGGATCAGCACGACGAGGCCGATGACGGCACCAGGATGGCGGCAGAAGCGACGGGCGAAATTCATGTCGAGACCTCCACCCGCGGGTCGACCACGGCGTAGAGCAGGTCGGTCAGCAGGTTGAAGATCACCACGACGACGGAGGTGCAGAAGAAGACGCCCATCAGGACCTGGTAGTCACGGGCCAGCAGGGCTTCGAAGGCGAGCCTGCCGATGCCGGGCCAGGCGAACACGGTTTCGACAAGGATCGAGCCGCCAATGAGCTGGCCAGCCTGGATGCCGGCGAAGGTGATCACCGGCAAAAGGGCGTTGCGCAGGACGTGGACGCTGATGACGCGGCTTTCAGGGACCCCTTTTGCGCGGGCGGTTTTAACAAAGTCCTGGCTTAGCACTTCGAGCATGGTGGCCCGGGTGAGGCGAGCGTAGACGGCGAGGTAGAACAGGCCGAGCGTTAGGGATGGAAGCACGAGGTGCTGGCAGATGTCCCATGCCAGGGCTATGCCGTGCAGGTTGGAGCCGGGATCGCTCATCCCAAAGCTTGGCAGCCACTCTAACTTAACGCTAAACAGCAACACTAACATGAGGCCGACCCAAAACAACGGCGTCGCGTAGAACGCCAGTGCCACCACAGTGATGGCGGAATCGCTCCAGTGCCCTACCCGCCTGGCCGCCAATGCGCCGAGGGTGACGCCGCCGACGATGGCGATGACGAAGGAGGTTCCGGTCAGCAGCAGGGTGGCTGGGAGGCGGTCTAGCAAGAGTGACGCGACGCTGACCTGCATGCGGTGGCTAAAGCCGAGATCGAGCGTGAGGACGCCCTTCAGGTAGATCCAGAGCTGTTCATACAGCGGCAGGTCGAGCCCGAACTGGTGACGCAACTGCGCCATGAATTGCGGATCGGCGGAGCCGGATTGGCCGGCCATCACCGTTGCAGGGTCGCCGGGAGCTGCGTGGATCAGCAGGAAGTTGCAGATGACGATGGCGATCACCACCAGCACCGACTTAATGATCCGACGCAGCAGGAAGCGAAGAAGACTCGAAATGTCCATCAGGAAGTATCAGGCCGACAGGAAGACGTCGTCAAAGCAGGCGTGATCGCCGGTGCCGAGTTGGATGACATTGTGCAAGTGCTTGTCGGTGATCGTCGGATAAGCAACCTCGACCACCCACAGCAGCGGCATGTCCTCGACCAGCAGCTCCTGCACTTCGTTGAACGCCTTCTGCCGGGCCTCGACGGTGGCGCCAAGACGGGCGGCGGCGAACAGTTCGTCCACCTTGGGGTTGGAGTAGCCAGAGGTGTTGGTGAACAGGATCTTCTGGATGTTGGACGTAACGTAGGAACGTTCGACGCCAAGCGTTGGATCGCCATACTGGTAGAGCACGTTGGAGGTGGTCTCGTAGTCCCAGTTGGCGACGCGGGAGGCCCAGGTGCCGGCGTCGGTAGACTCCAGTGTGACCTCGAAACCGATCTTGGCCATGGCCTGGCGGAAGTATTCGCCCATGCGGTTCCAGATTTCACCGTAGGGCGGGATGAGGTGCTTGAACGAGCCGCGGATGCCTTGGGCGTTTGGCTTGAGGCCGGCCTCGTCGAGCAGGTTGGTGGCGGCAGCGAGGTCGAGCGTCGGCAGCTTGGCGTTCGGATCGTAGAAGCGCGTGGTCGAGGAGACCGGACCGGTCGCCGCTTTGCCGAGGCCGAACCACAGGCGCTGGACGATGAAGTTGCGATCGAGCGCCATACTCATGGCGCGGCGCACCCGCTTGTCGGCGAATAGCGGAACGCGGTGGTTGGGTTCAAACCAGAACAGCGGGGAGAAATACTCCCAGCCTTTTGTGGTGACATCGAGATTTGGGGCGGAGCGCAGCGCCGGCACGTCGAACGGCTCGATATCGGTTGCCGTGCTCATCTGCACCTGGCCGGTTTCGACGGCGAGACGGCGGCTTTGGCCATCGGGGATGACGCGCCAGAGAATGCCGTCGAGGTAGGGTTCGCCGGGCTTCCAGTAGTCGGGGAAGCGCTCCATGCGGACGAAGTTGCCGCGCTGCCACTCTACGAAGCGGAAAGGGCCGGTACCGATCGGATGCGAGTTGGCGGGATTGGTGCGGAAATCGGTGCCGTCATAGACGTGCTTGGCGACCATCGGGATGGCGGTTGCATCGAAGCAGAGCAGGAATGGCTGGAATGCCTGCTTCAGGACAAAGCGCACCGTGTGCGGATCGGGGGCGGTGCACTCGGCGATCCCCGCCAGCACGCCGCGCAGACGGGGGGCGATTTCTTTGTTGAAGGTCATCACGGAGAAGATGACGTCATCGGCGGTGAACGGCTGGCCATCGTGCCATTTCACGTTGTCCTGCAACGAGAAAACGTATCCGAGCCCATCCGGGCTGATCGTCCAGCTTTTGGCGAGTTCGGGCAGCGGTTCCAGCGTGGGGGAGAATTTCAGCAAGCCTTGCGTCATTTTTGTGCCGCAGATCAGGGTGGGCGTCTGGTTGTTGACGCCGATCTGCAATAGCGGCGGTTCGGGGTTGAGGATGATGTTGAGCACGCCGCCCCGGCGTGGGGTGATGCCCTGGGCGCGGGCGGCGGATGCGCTGAGCAGCAGCGGAGCGGCCCCCGCTGTCGCCAGCAGATGGCGACGCGTCAGAAGCCATGGGTTTGGATGCATGGGGGGTCTCCGTCTTCAGGCCACTGGGAATGAGAGGCCTACGGACCGGTTACCCTGCAATCTCTATGCCGCTTGGTTTGGCTTCGGCGTCGTGCCACGCGGTGGGCCGGCCCGAGGCGACGGACTGTTCTGCCGCTAACTGGTCCACCCGTTTTCAATG
>Ga0302157_10007782_pt1 | contig 10703 bp, 9 predicted proteins | sample I_Bog_N3_3_FD_193502 | JGI IMG/M metagenome (GOLD analysis project Ga0302157, IMG submission 193502) | Peat permafrost microbial communities from Stordalen Mire near Abisko, Sweden - I_Bog_N3_3 | ecosystem: Environmental > Terrestrial > Soil > Wetlands > Peat | place: Sweden: Abisko, Stordalen...
CCTTGGCAATCAGCGACAAGGTCGCGATGTTGACGGTCAGCTCGCCGCGCGGCGTGCGGCGCACGATCCCCGACGCGCCGACGAAATCCCCCAGGTCGAGATGGTCCAGGACCAGCCGGGTCTCGTCCGAGATCGCCTTCAAATCGATGAAGAGCTGCATCTTGCCGGTGCCGTCGTAGATGTCGATGAAGGCGCCGCGGTTGCGGATCGACAGCACGCGGCCTGTCACATCCGCTGTGGTCTCGCTTACCTGGCCCGGCTCCAGACCGAAGAACGCCTCCTGAAGCGCGCGATTGGCGTGCGAGCGGCGCACCCTCGCGGGGTAGGGGTCGATGGCGCGCGCCCGCAACCGCTCGGCCTTGTCGCGCCTGGCGTCGAACGTGGGATCGGTGTTGGGGCGCGGAGCGCTGCCCTGCGGAGTCTCATTGTTCTCGACGGTCATGCTTTTACTTCACGCTGGATTGGCGAAACCGGCAAGCGCTTTCAGGTTGTGCCGTCGGTCCGCCTTGTCTGCATGAAAAAGGCCGGAGCTCCGGCCGGCCGATGATGCGGCGGCTCGATGAACCATGAAATCGGCAATTTCGTTGTCGGACATATCGGCTGAAGCCCTTGAATTTCCTGCGCTTGCGTGATGGACCCTTCATCGCGCCCGGCACGCACCGTTGTCAATCTATGCAGCCCGCGGACCTTGACCGCGTCAGGGCGTACCCCGTGCTGATCCTCGCTCGACAGGGCTTGGCCGCAGGCAAGGCCTTTTCGGCCAGCAGGATAGCGCCCGGATCGGGAACGCCTGTTGGCGCCGCCGGGGTGGGGACGCGTTTCCCGAACCGTCTCGCGCGAAAGCCGCACCGTTGGTGTGGCGCAACAGGCCACCTTTGCGGCTGCCGCGGCAGCCGCGGCCGACCGAGCCGCTTTCCGCTATTTCGTTACGGCGGACCCAGAAGCCATGAGATCCTTCGGCGGGTCTCGGGGATACTGGACTGTGGCAACAGGCGGCTGACCAGGTTTGCTGCGCCCGAGAGCTTGCCGGTCAGCACGAATTTCTTGTCGGTCAGCAGCCCGTCATACCCTGCGCGCGCCACCTCGGCGGGCGAACTTGCCTGTCCCGCGGCGAACATGTCCTTGAGCCGCGATGCGCCGCCGAATCGGGTGATGCCACCCGCTTCAGCGAACCGCGTCTGAGTCGCACCCGGCGCGAGGCAGGTGACGGTGACGCCGTAAGGCTTGAGCTCGGCCGCCAGGGTGAGCGTGAAACTGTTCACATAGGCCTTCGTGGCGCAGTAGGCCGCCATATTGGGATACGGCACCATGCCCGCAGTCGATCCCACGTTGAGAATCCGGCCTTGGCGACGCGCCTTCATCTGCGCGCCGAACAGCACGGCGAGCTTCGTAAGAGTGGTAACATTAAGCGCGATCATCGACGCCATCCGCCCCACCGTCTGGTCCACCGCTTCACCGAAGCAGGCAAACCCGGCGTTGTTGATGAGCGTGCCAACCGTGAATCCCTGGCCCTGGCACCAGGCGAGCAGTCGCTCCGCCGCGTCGGCCTCCGACAGGTCCATGCACAGCGTCGACAGGTGACGTCCCGCGGCCGGTAGGTCGCGCTGAAGTTCGCCAAGTTCCTCTTGCAACAAACTGACCGCCAGAACCTGTGCACCATCGGCAACGAATAGTTTGACGAACTCGCGACCAATGCCGGACCCGGCACCCGTGACAACGACGATTTCGCTACGGGGCGACACTACAGACGCGCCATCGTCAGGCGCAGCCCCTGCCTCGGCTGCGGTATCGGCCACATCTTCCACGACGCGACGTAGCCCGGTTCTGGTCTTACGACCAGGTTTTGCAGCAAGTGCCGGGCAAAGCACTTCGCCTGCATGTAGGCGAAGTGCAGCCCAAGGCACATATGCGCGCCGCCGCCGAATGGCACGAACGCCCAGCGATGGCGCGAGGACTGGACCGCATCGGCAAACCGTGTCGGATCAAACCGATCGGGTTCCGGCCAGAGCTCCGGCATGTGGTGCGTGAACAGCGGATTGGCCGCAACCGACGTTCCGGCGGGGATCGCGTGGCCCGCGAACGCGAAGTCCCGCAAGGCGCGGCGCATGATCGAGGGGACCGCGGGAACCATCCGCAACGCCTCCTTGAAGGCCATCTCGGTCAGCTTCAACTCGTCCAGACGTTCGTAAGGCAGCGGCTCGTCGGCGCGCAGCCCCAGCCCTGCGATCTCGGCCCGCAGTCGTTCTTGCCAATCCGGATTTGCCGCCAGCATCCAGGCGAAGGTGGTGAGCGACGATGTCAGCGTGTCGTGCGCTGCCATCATGAAGAAGTTCATATGGTCCACGACCGCATCCGTCGTCAGAAACGCACCGTCTTCCGTTCGGGCCTGACAGAGCTGGGAGAACAGGTCATCGCCGCCCCTCTCGCGTCGGATCGAAACCTGCGGCGCGAAATGGGCAACCAGATGCTGGCGGCCTCGGACGCCGCGACGCATCTGCGTCCCGGGCAGCGGGACACGAATCGGCGCGACCGACGCAGCGACCATGTCCACAAAGGCCTGCTTGACGCTGTTGGTCTCGGGACCGATGTCCGCGCCCAAGAACGATCGTGCCGCGAGATCGAGCGTGAGTTGCTTCATCGCCGGATAGAAGACCGTCGGCCCGGGGTTGGCATGCCACTGCGCGACCCGCGCGGCGATCCCCGCGTCCAGTCCGGCAAGATACGCCTTCATCGGGCCGGCTTTGAACGCGACCGACAGTGCCCGGCGATGCAGCCGGTGCTCGTCGAAATCCATCATCATAAGTCCGCGCGGGAAGATGCGGTCCATGAAGGGGCCCCAGCCCAGGCGCGAGGAAAACAGCCGCTGCTGATCGAACAGCACCAGCTCGTTGGCCTCCGGCCCAAGCAGGTGCACGGTCGTCTCGCCAGCAAAATCGACACGGACCACCCGCCCGTATTTTGCCGCGCCAGCCTCGAAATACCCCTTCGGGTCGGCGAGGACCGTGACGGTGTTGCCGATCAGCGGCCAGCCGCCATCGCCCGGTATATGAGCCAGCGCCCGCCGCCCTGGTCGGGTGACCGTGGCGCGGCCGGTTGGAACGCTGGCTACGAGTGTCGACATCGTCTCCCCTGGCTTTCCGGCGGGTCTGCCGGAACGTGCGCCCAACCTATCGCATCTCGCCGCCGGTGCGGGTCATCACGTCAGAGCGCCTCCACGATCGTGACGTTCGCGACGCCGCCTCCCTGACACATGGTCTGCAGCCCGTAGCGTTTGCCGCGCGCTCGCAGCGCGTGGATCAGCGTGGCCATCAACTTTGTCCCCGACGCGCCGAGCGGATGGCCCAGTGCGATCGCGCCGCCGTTGACGTTGAGCCTTGCGGGGTCGGCGCCGGTCTGCCGCAACCAAGCCATCGGCACGGGGGCAAACGCTTCGTTTACCTCATAGAGGTCGATGTCGTCGATCGACATGCCGGCGCGTTGCAGCGCGCGGCGCGTGCCCGGGATCGGCTCCTCAAGCATGATGACGGGGTCGCCGGCGCTGACGGACATGGCGTGAATGCGGGCGATCGGCGTCAGGCCATGCAGCTTGATCGCGCGCTCGCTGACGACCAAAACGCCCGAGGCGCCGTCGCAAATCTGGCTGGCGTGGGCAGCCGAAATTCGGCCGCCCTCCTGCAGCAGCTTCACCGCACCGATCGCCTCCAGCGTGGCATCCGCGCGGATGCCCTCGTCGCGCGCATGTAGCGCTTGGGTGCCTTCCAGTCCGTCTATGGGCAGAGGCAGGATTTCGCGCTCGAACGCGCCGGCGTCTGTCGCAGCCGCCGCGCGCCGATGGCTCTCCAGCGCGAAGCGGTCGAGCTGCTCCCGGCTGAAGCCATACTTCTCGGCCATCATTTCGGCGCCGACGAACTGCGAGAAGGACTCGACCCCATAGCGCTGTCGGGTGCGCGGGCTGAGCGGCCCGGCGCCAAGGCCTTCCTTGGCGAACAGCGCCGGGGCCGCGCCCATCGGCACGCGCGTCATGCTTTCCACGCCGGCCGCAATCACGACATCCTGCACGCCGCACATAACCGCTTGCGCTGCGAAGTGCACGGCCTGCTGCGACGAACCACACTGCCGATCGATCGACACCGCGGGCACGCTGTCCGGCAGCCGCGAGGCCAGCACGGCGTTGCGGCCTATCTGAAACCCCTGCTCGCCGACCTGGATCACGCAGCCCATGACGACGTCGTCCACGACCGCCGGATCGATGCCGGACCGCTCGACCAGGGCATTCAGGATCTCGCCGGCCATGTCGGCCGGGTGCCAGGCGGCGAGCCTGCCGCCGCGCCGGCCACCGGCGGTGCGCAGTGCTTCGACGATGTAGGCTTCGGCCATTGGGCCTCCCTCAGCGCGGCGCCATGCGCAACGCGCCGTCCAGCCGGATCGTCTCGCCGTTCAGCATCGGGTTGCCGACAATGGCCTCTACCAGATCGGCGTACTCCTCTGGCGCGCCGAGCCGCGACGGAAACGGCACCTGCTGCGCGAGTGCTTCCAGCACGGCGGGGGGCAGCCCCAGCAGCAGCGGCGTCTCGAACAGGCCGGGCGCGATCGTCACGACACGGATGCGGTGTTGCGCCAGGTCGCGGGCGATCGGCAGCGTCATGCCCACCACGCCGCCCTTGGAGGCGGCATAGGCAACCTGCCCGATCTGTCCATCGAACGCCGTGATTGACGCGGTGTTGATCACGACGCCCCGCTCCTCGCCGACGGCGTCGGCGGTGACCAGCCGCGCGGCGAATCGGGATAGCACGATGAACGTCCCGATCAGGTTCACCTCGATGACCTGGCGGAACTCGGCCGCGGAGTGCGGCTGGCCGTCGCGGCCGACGACACGCTGCATCGCGCCGATGCCGGCACAGTTCACCAGGATGCGGGCAATTCCATGTGCGGCCTCGGCCGCGGCGAGCGCCGCAGCGACCGCCGCTTCGTCGGTCACGTCCAGCATTTGAAACAATCCGCCAATCTCGCGCGCCTTCGCCATTCCCCGCTCGGCATCGCGATCGAAAAGTGCCACTTGTGCGCCTTTACGCGCGAGACGTTCGGCCGTCGCTGCCCCAAGGCCGGAGGCGCCCCCGGTCACGATCGCCGCCATGCCGTCGAGCCGCACTTCCGTACTCTCCGTGCTAAAGGACCCGCCTCGTTTGAAGATTTATGTTTCTGCCCCTGCTACGCGCAAGGATATGAAGGACTTCAAGATTACACTACTGGACCGGTGCGCGCCTCGACCTGCGCTCCAGGTGCCATCGCTGCACGTCGCATGACCTCGCGACGTTGCGTATCGCGTTTCGTCTGCGTGCTCTGATATTTTCGTGCTTAAGGCTCGAAGGATGATGCCGCCGCGACGAGCGCGGCAAGCGCGGCGGTTCGCAGGGAGGTGGCAGTGACTCACCCATCGGTGCACGCAAAAACCACCCCGGACAAGGTGGCCTATGTGATGGCCGAGTCCGGACAGGCGCTCACGTATCGCGAGCTCGACCAGAATTCCAACCAGGCCGCGCATCTGTTCCGCTCGCTCGGTCTACGGGCCGGGGACCACATCGCACTGTTGATGGAGAATAGCCTCGATTTTCTCGAGATTTGTTGGGCGGCGCAGCGCAGCGGCCTCTACTACACGCCGATCAGCCTCTATCTCCGCCCCCCTGAGATCGCCCATGTGCTCAGGGATTCGGGGGCGCAGTTGCTGGTGGTTTCGCCCGCAATCGTCGAAAGTCTCGGTGCCGAGACGCTGCGAAACATGCAGCCAGGGCTTCACATAATGGTGACGGGCGCCCCGCTTGCCGGCATCCCATCCTGGCGCGAGGCCATGGCGCCGCAGCCGGAGACCCCGATCCCGGACGAGGTCGCCGGTGTGGACATGCTGTATTCCTCGGGAACCACCGGCCGGCCAAAGGGCGTAAAGCGCCTGCAGACCTTCGAGCCGATCGGCACGGTTCACCCGCTGACGCAGATCCTGCTGGGCCGCATGCTCGGCATGGCCGCGGACAGCATCTATCTCTCGCCGGCGCCGCTGTACCACGCGGCACCGCTGCGCTTCACGATGGCAACCGTTGGATTTGGCGGTACCGCGGTTGTGATGGAGAAATTCGATGCCGAGACGTTCCTGCAGCTGATCGAGCGTCATCACGTCACGCATGCGCAGACGGTGCCGACCATGTTCGTGCGCCTGCTGAAGCTGCCCGAGGCGGCACGGACCCGCTACGACCTCTCGTCGCTGCGCGCGGCGGTGCATGCCGCCGCGCCCTGTCCGGCGGAGGTCAAGGAGCAGATGATCACCTGGTGGGGACCGATCCTGACCGAATATTACGCCGGAACCGAGGCCAACGGCGTGACGATCATCAGCGCCGCCGAGTGGCTGACGCATCGCGGCAGCGTCGGCAAAGCGCTGTTCGGTACGCTGAAGATCGTTGACGATGCGACCGGCGCGGAGTTGCCGAACGGCCGGGTCGGCACGGTCTACTTCGCCGGCACGCCACGCTTCGAATATCACAACGATCCGGAGGCGACCCGCGCAGCCTACAATGACCAAGGGTGGTCCACCATCGGCGATGTCGGCTACGCGGACAGCGAGGGCTATCTCTATCTCACCGACCGCAAGGCCTACGTCATCAAATCGGGCGGCGTCAGCATCTACCCGCAGGAGGCCGAGGACATCCTTGTCGGACACAAGGACGTTGCCGACGTGGCGGTGTTCGGCGTGCCGAATGCGGAGATGGGGGAGGAGGTGAAGGGTGTTGTGCAGCCCGTCGACATGACGGCGGCCGGTCCCGAACTGGAGCAGCGCCTGATCGCCTTCTGCCGGGAGCGCCTGTCACCGCTGAAATGCCCGCGCAGCATCGATTTCATCGAGGAAATGCCCCGGACGCCGACCGGCAAACTGCTCAAGCGCCATCTCAGGGACCGCTATTGGCCCGCCGACGCCGGGACCGCGGCGGTCGGCGCGCCAGCGTAAGTCCCGCACGAGACCGCCGGCAAACGCCAGGAGCGCGAATGTGTCACCTCTGAACGTGCCGACGCCGGACTCCATGGCCGGCGAGGACGTTGCGATTTTCCGCCACGCGGTGGGTCGCTTTCTCGACCGCAACGCGCCGCCCGAAAAGGTGGAGCAGTGGCGGCGGGACCGGCTGATCGGAAGAGAACTATGGACCGAGGCCGGCAAGGTGGCGCTGCTGGGCCTTTCCACTGCGGCCGAGTACGGCGGCGTCGGCGGGGATTTCCGCCACGAAGTCGTGCTGATCGAGGAAATCGCCCGGCGAGGCGTCGATGGCTGGGGCGTATCGCTGCACAACGCCATCGTCATGCCCTACATCGAGCGCTACGCGGCGCAGGAGCAGAAGGAACGCTGGCTGCCACGACTCGCCAGCGGCGCCTGCATCGGCGCGATCGCCATGACCGAGCCGGACGCCGGCTCCGATCTGCAGGCGGTGCGCACGACAGCCCGTAAGACCGCCAACGGCTACCTGGTGAACGGATCGAAGACATTTATCACGAATGGTCAGGCGGCAAACTTCATCATTGTCGTCGCCAAGACCGATCTTGCGCTCGGCGCCAAGGGGATATCCTTGCTGGTCGTGGAAACCGATGGCGCGGTTGGCTTCGAGCGCGGCCGCAACCTGGATAAAATCGGACTTGAGGCGGCGGATACGTCGGAGCTGTTCTTCAATGACGTTGCAGTGCCGGCCGCCCATCTTCTCGGGCCTGAAGAAGGAAGGGGTTTCGCGCAACTGATGGAGCAATTGCCGCAGGAGCGCCTGATCATCGCGGTGCAGGGCATGGCGATGATCGAGCGGGCGCTTGCCGTCACGCTAGACTACGTCCGGCAGCGCCATGCCTTCGGCCGCCCGCTGATCGACAATCAGGCCGTCAGCTTCAAACTGGCCGAGTGCAAGACCGAGGCGACCGTGGCCAAGGTGTTCGTCAATCACTGCGTCGATCGCCACCTGGCAGGCGGCCTCGATGCGGCAACGGCGTCCATGGCGAAGTATTGGGTCACCGATCTGCAAAACCGGATCATCGACGAATGCCTGCAATTGCACGGTGGCTACGGCTATATGAACGAGTACCCGATCGCCCGCATGTTCAAGGATGCCCGGGCCGCACGACTCTACGGGGGCACCAATGAAATCATGAAGATCCTCATCGCGCGGACGCTGTGATCCCCGAAGCAAGGACCCGTGTCCCCTTCCGAGGTCATTGCGCGACCTGCTAGCGTCCGGCCCGGCGCGCCCTCGCCGGAAGGCTACGCAAGCATGATGCTCGCACGGATGGTCGTGGCCGCCTTGAGCCTGGCGGCGCTGGTTGGCTGCGCAGCGGCCCCGGGCAGGATCGGCGTGGTGTCCGGCGGCGAGCCGCGATCGTACCTTCTGGTCGCGCCTCCCAAAGGCGCCAGCGCGCCGCGGCCGCTGCTGATTGCCCTGCACGGCTGGCTTGGCACCCCGGAGCAAATGGCCCGCATGTCCGGCCTGTCGTCCGCTGCTGCTAGACTCAACTTCGCCGTTGTCTACCCGCGGGGAGACTGGCGTTCCTGGGGCGCGGACGAGTCCAGTGCCCGCGGCGACGCCGATGCGGCCTTCCTGGCAGAGGTCGTGGCGGACGTCGCCGCCAAAATCCCGGTGGACCGGTCGCGGATCTACGCGGTGGGGTTCTCGAACGGGGGCTTTATGGCCCAGGCGCTGGCCTGTTCAGGCCGCGTGCGCCTGGCGGGTGTCGCCGTGGTCGCCTCGGGGTTGGCAGCACCGGCTGCGGCGGCCTGCAAACCGGGCAGCGCCGTTCCGTTTCTGCTGATCCAGGGCACCGGCGATCCGGTCGTCCCAGTCTATGGCACCGACACGCGCGAGGGACGCATCCTGTCCGCGGCGGAGACGCTCGCGTTCTGGGCCACACGGAATCGTTGCAACGGCTTTGCTCTGGCCCCCGCCGCGTCCCGGGAGCCGGGGTTTACCATCATGCGCGCGGTCGGCCAGACGTGCCTGGGCGGCGATACCGAAGGCTGGTTCATCAACGGCGGCGGGCACGGCTGGCCCGGCGGCGAGTCCGGCTACCCGGCGTTCCTCGTCGGCCGGAAGACGTCGGCGATCGACGCGACATCCGTTGTGCTCGGATTCCTGCTCCGGCAGGCCGCCGGGCTGCCGCCGGGGAGCGGTGGCCGATAGGCCAACTCGCACGCCACATCGATGACTGGCAGGCGTCCTCCCGCGGGCAGCCGAACGACGCCTCTCTCCGTGCTGTCGCCACGATTGGGTCACGGAAACGCCGTCAGCCTCACCAACGTTCTATGCGGATCAGTGGCAGGAGGAAGGCCATGGCCCGCTCGCTTCGACATCGTGGCTTGTTGGCGTTCGCCACTCTGGGATTGACGGGGCTGCTGGGCAGCTGCGCAGTCTATCCGGCCTATCCCGGCTACGGATACTATGGACCAGGTTACGGATACTATGGCGGCGGATACTATCCTCCAGTCTACGGAGGAGGAGTCCTCGCCTACGGTGGTGGATGGCGTGGCGGTGGATGGTATGGCGGTGGATGGCACGGTGGTGGCTGGCGCGGCGGGGGGTGGAATGGCGGCGGATGGCACGGTGGGGGGTGGCACGGCGCGGAATGGCGCGGTGGTTCGCCGCAGCCCGGCTGGCATGGCTCAGGCCGAGCCGTCGCAGCGAACGTCCGGCGATAGCCCAAGCGCCGCTCGGCCGGGCAAGCGTCGCGTGCTCGACGCTCCGCCCTGGCCCCTAGGCTTCAGGCCGGATCACCGCCCTGTAGGCATGCCACGTCGCATGTCCCGCGAGCGGCAGCGTGACGGCCAGCCCGATTCCGAACGCCGCCATGCCTGATACGGTCAGAACCACCAGCGTGGCGGCCCACAACGCCATGGTGCGAAGATTGAGCATGACAGCGGTGAAGCTGGTCGCGATCGCCTCGGCCATGCCGACCCGCCGCTCCAGCAGCATCGGCAAAGCGAAGGCGCCGCCGGCGAACGCCAACAGGGCGAGTGCCGCGCCAAGGGCCAGGAAAAGCCCCAGAAACGCCAGCCCGTTCGGGGTGAAAAACGTCGCGTTCAGCAAGCTTTGCGCGTCCGGCCCCACCATGTCGGGGAAGGTCAGGGCGAACACGAGCTCGGTGAGGCGGAGCCAGAGCAGGAACAGGAACATGAAGGCGAGGCCGGCATAGAAGATCGGCCCCGCATTCGCCCGCCAGGCCAGCAGCGCGCTGGTAAAGGACGGCTGCTCACCTTGCTCCAGGTCGCGGCTGATGGCTTGGAAGCCGAGGGTCAACGCCGGCCCCAGCAACATGAAGCCGGCGGCGAGCGGCAGCAGCATATAGATCGTCTGGGTGCGCCAGAGCCCGAGGGTGAGCAAGAGACCAATGATCACGAACAGCGCGCCGTAGGCCAGGCTCGCAATGGGTGCCGCGAGGAAATCCCGCCATCCGGCGGCAAGCCAGCGGAACGGCTGGTCTAAGGCGACGCGACGGACTCGGCCGGCGTAGGGCATAGCGGGTGTGGCGGTGCTGCCATCCGTGATGGGCATAGGTTTCTCCCTCCCTGGCGCCGGGCACGGCGCATTTTGCGAGACCATATCACGCGTTCCCTAGGCGGGAAGTCGCGGTTATGAGAGCGTCCGGATCGCTGCCGTTGTCGCCTTGATCGGTAGCAGGTGGGCGGCAACCGGCGG
>Ga0302157_10007785_pt1 | contig 10700 bp, 11 predicted proteins | sample I_Bog_N3_3_FD_193502 | JGI IMG/M metagenome (GOLD analysis project Ga0302157, IMG submission 193502) | Peat permafrost microbial communities from Stordalen Mire near Abisko, Sweden - I_Bog_N3_3 | ecosystem: Environmental > Terrestrial > Soil > Wetlands > Peat | place: Sweden: Abisko, Stordalen...
CGCCGCACTGCGCACCGGGGGCGAGGATCTGGCGCTCGCTTTCGTGCTGATGGGCGTCGAGCCGGTTTGGGATGACGGCTCCAACCGGGTTAGCGGGGTCGAAATTTTGCCGCTGGCGGTGCTGGAACGGCCGCGCGTGGATGTGACCTTGCGGATTTCCGGTCTGTTCCGCGATGCCTTCGAAACGCAGATGACGATATTCGACATGGCGGTGCAGAGCCTCGCCGCGCGCGATGAGCCGGGGGATTGGAATGCCCTGGCGCAGGCGGCGCGCGGGCTGTCGGGTGCGCATTTGCGCCGCGCCACGACGCGGATTTTCGGTTCGGCGCCGGGCGCTTACGGCGCCGGATTGACCGGGCTGGTTCAAAGCGATGCATTCGAGGATCGCGCGGCGCTCGGCGAGGCGTATCTCGCCGCTTCGGCGTTTGCTTATGGGCAGGGGCTGGAAGGTATTGCGGATGCGCCGGGATTCGCCGCGCGCGTCGCCGCGGCCGATGCCTTTGTGCATCAGCAGGACCATGCCGAAATCGATCTTCTGGACGGGCTGGATTTCGCCGCCTTCGAGGGCGGATTTGCTGCGGCGGCGGATGCGCTGGGGGCGGCACCTGCGTTGTACCATGTGGACAGCGCCCGGCCGGATGCGCCGCGCGTGCGGGCGTTGCAGGAAGAGATCATCCGCGTGGTGCGCGGGCGTGCCGCGAACCCGGAATGGATTGCTGGCATGATGCGGCATGGCTATCGCGGGGCGGGGGAGATTAGCCGGGCGCTGGATGGGTTATATGGTTTTGCCGCCGCCATGCCGGGCCGGTTCGATGCGCAGTTCGAGCTGATCTTCGAGGCGACGCTCGGGAATACGGAGGTGGACACATTTCTGCGGCACGCCAATCCGGCAGCGCATGAAGCCATGTTGGAACGATTTCGCAGTGTTGTGAAACGCGGACTGTGGCGCAGCCGGCGCAACAGCGTGGCGGAAATTCTGGCATGAACGCGCCGTTGAAACGCGGCTGGTGCCCCAGCCTGTTCGAGCCGATGGCGGCGGGCGACGGGTTTCTGGTGCGGGTGAAGCCGCGCGTGGACGGGGTGCGCGCCGCGCAGCTTCGGGCCTTGGCGGACGCGGCGGACTCCTTTGGTTCAGGCCGTGTGGAGATTACGAACCGGGGCAATTTCCAGCTGCGCGGGCTGGCGACGGAGGCATTGCCGCGCGTTGCGGACGCGATGCTGGCGGCGGATCTGGCAAGTGCGGATAGGGCAGCCGAGCGGCGGCGGAATATTCTGGTGGCGGTCTCCGCCGACGCGGCAATGATCGAGATTGCACGACGATTGCAGGTATGGCTGGAGCGCGAGGACGGGCTGGATGCGCTGCCGGACAAGTTCGGCTTCGCGGTGGGCGCAGTCGTGGGGGATATCAGCCTGTTGCCGGGCGAGATGCCGATGGTGGTACTGCCGGGCGGCTTTGCGGCGCTGGCCGCCGAGCCGGTGGCGGCGATGCAGGCGCTGACGCAGTCGTTTCTGAGGCGCGCTGGCCTCGGCCGCATGGCGGCGCTGGTGTCGGAGATGGGCGCTCCGGCGGTTTTTGCCGAAGCAGGTTTGCAGATACACGGCATCGTGCCGCCGGCAGATACGATGCCGCCAGTCGGCAAGTTGCCGGATGCGTTTGGGCTGGGCCTTCCTTTCGGCGTGCAGGACGGGCGGACGCTGCGTGCGGCTGCGGATCTCGCGGATCGGTTCGGGAATGGTTGGTTGCGGACGACGCAGGCGCGTAGCCTGGTCGTTATGGGAACCGGCGATGATGTGCGCGGGGTTGCAGTGGCGGCACGCGCGTCTGGCTTTGTGACCGAAGCCGAGGATATGCGCCTGCGTGTTGTCGCCTGCGCGGGCCTGCCCGCCTGCAGCCAAGCGCATGTGGATGCGCGGGCGGTGGCGGCAAGGCTGGCCCCGCTTTGGGCAGCCCCGGGGCTGCTGCATGTCTCCGGCTGTGCCAAAGGCTGCGCGGCTCCAAGCGGTGCGGCGGTGACGCTGGTCGCGGCGGGGCAGATATACGATGTGGTGCGGAACGGGCGGGCGCGGGATGTTCCCGAAATTGCCGGCCTGGCCTTCGCCGCAGCCTTGGAATGGATGAGAGAGAAACGCCTGTGCCGATGAACGACCCCAGAGATTATATCCGCGACGGTGCGGCGATTTACGCGGAATCCTTCGCAACGATCCGGCGCGAGGCCGATCTTTCGGGATTCTCGGCCGATGAAGCCCGCGTGGTGGTGCGGATGATCCATGCCTGCGGGATGGTCGATCTGCCAGAAGATGTGCGCTTCGGCGGCGATTTTGTCGCGGCGGCACGCGCCGCGTTGCTGGCCGGCAAGCCGGTGCTATGCGATTCCGAGATGGTGGCGCATGGCGTCACAAAAGCGCGCTTGCCGGCGGGGAACCCGGTGATCTGTACGTTGCGCGCGCCGGAGACGGCGGGGCAGGCGGCGCGCATCGGCAATACGCGTTCGGCGGCGGCGCTCGATTTATGGGGTGAGCAGATGCGCGGCGCGGTGGTCGCCATCGGCAACGCGCCGACGGCGTTGTTCCATTTGCTGGAATTGCTGGATGCCGGCGCACCGCCGCCTGCGGCGGTCATCGGCATTCCCGTGGGCTTTGTGGGCGCGGCGGAATCCAAGCTGGCGCTGGCCCTGGATGCGCGCGTGCCGTTCGTGACCGTGCACGGGCGGCGCGGCGGCAGCGCGATGGCGGCGGCGGCGGTGAATGCGCTGGCGAGCGAGGCCGAGTGATGAAGCAGGGGCGTTTTTTTATTCTCGGGCTGGGGCCAGGCGACCCCGAGTTGATGACGGTGAAGGCCGCGCGGATTCTGGCCGCCGCCCCGGTATTGGCCTTCTTCGCCAAGCGAGGGCGCATGGGCCATGCGCGCGGCATTGTGGAGGGTTTGACGATGCCGGGTGCCGAGGAACTGCGCCTGGAATATCCGTTCACCACGGAGGTCTCCGTCGCGGATCCGCGCTACCTCGCCGAAATGGGCGAATTTTATGAGGCTTGTGCGGCGCGGCTTCGCGGTCCGCTGCAAGAAGGCCGCGATGTCGCCCTGCTCTGCGAGGGCGATCCGTTTCTCTATGGCTCCGCCATGTATCTTTTCGACCGGCTGGGGGCTGCGTTTGCCGCCGAGATCGTGCCAGGCGTGTCCGGCATGAGCGGCTGTTGGAGCCGTGCCCGCCTGCCGATGACGCATGGCGATGACGTGCTCAGCGTGCTACCCGGCACGCTGGATGAGGAAAGCTTGAACGCCCGCCTGAAGCTTTGCGATGCGGCGGTGTTGATGAAGGTTGGCCGCAACCTGCCGAAAATCTGCCGGGCGCTGCGCGCGGCGGGGCTGTTCGACCGGGCGGTTTATGTCGAACGCGGAACGATGTCGGGCGAGCATATCGTAAAACTGCGCGAGCGTGCGGATGGACCCGCGCCGTATTTCGCGATGGTGCTGGTTCCAGGGCGGCGTCACGCGCGATGAGCGGGAAACTATTCATCATCGGGCTCGGGCCGGGGGATGCCGGGATGCGCACGCCACAGGCCGATGCCGCGTTGGCGCAAGCGAGCGATCTGGTGGGCTATGGTCCGTATGTTGCGCGCGCGCCGGAGCGGGAGGGGCAAGTCCGGCATATCTCGGATAATCGCGAGGAGCTGGGCCGGGCGCGCCATGCGCTGGAAATGGCGGCTGCTGGGCGTATCGTGGCGGTGCTCTCGGCAGGCGATGCGGGGGTGTTCGGCATGGCCAGCGCGGTGTTCGAGGCGATCGAACAGGGTGACCCCGCATGGCGCGGGTTAGACGTTGAGGTGGTCGCGGGTGTCTCCGCGATGTTCGCGGCATCGGCGCGGTTGGGCGCGTTTCTGGGTCATGATTTCTGTGCGATTTCGCTTTCGGATAATCTGAAGCCCTGGGCGCTGGTCCTGCGGCGGCTGCGTGCGGCGGCGGAATCGGGTTTTGCGATCGCGCTGTATAATCCACATTCCAAGGCACGACCCTGGCAGCTGGATGCGGCGTTCGCGCTGCTGGGCGAAGTGTTGCCGCCGCGTACGCCGGTGGTCTTTGCCACCGCGATCAGCCGGGCGGATGAGCGGGTCCAGATTATGACGCTGGCGGATGCGGAATCGTCGCGCGCGGATATGCGCACGCTGGTGCTGGTCGGCACCGCCACCACGCGGCTCGTCGAGCGGCCAGATGCCGAGCCCTGGGTTTATACGCCGCGCTTTGCCGAGGATGTTTCGTGATGCAGGATTTCGAGCCAGGTGAGCGCGCATTGCGGGTCCGTTACCCTGGCCGCTTTCAGCCCGGTCACATCCGGCCAAGGCGGGCGGGCGACCATAATGATGGGGCGTTTCAGCGCCCGTGCCGCGAGCAATTTGGATTGGGTCGCGGTTCCGCCGGAATTTTTGGTGACAATGACGTCGATGTGATGTTCGATCAGCATCTCCTTGTCGGCGCTTTGCGTGAACGGGCCACGTGCCGAGATGAGTCGTGCGCCGCGGGGCAGGGTATCGGGCGGCGGCGCGTCCACGCTGCGGATCACGTAGTCATGCCAGGGCGCGGCCGCGAACGGGGCAAGGTCTTTTCGCCCGATGGTGAGCAGCACGCGGCGCGGATGGGTCCCCAAAGCGGCGGCGGCCTGCGCTATGTCCGGCACCTCGGTCCAGTCATCTCCGTCCTTTGCCTGCCAGGCGGGACGTTCGATCATCAGGATCGGCATTTGCACCGCGCGCGCAGCTTCGGCGGCGTTCGCGCGCATCTGCACGGCGAAAGGATGCGTGGCCACGATGAGCGCCTGAATGGCGTTTTCGGCGAGATAGCGCGCAAGCCCGGGAACGCCGCCGAACCCGCCGCTGCGCCAGGGAATCTCCGGCAGGCGCGGCGCGGCCGTGCGCCCGGCGAGCGAGAGCGTCGGGCTGAACCGCGTATCGCCTGCCAGAAGCAGCGCGAGGGAAGAGGCTTCGCCCGTGCCGCCCAGGATGAGGATTTTTAGCGATGACATTGCTGAGACATACCGGGACCGAAGATGCGCGACCAGCTTCCCGCTGGCTCTCGATTTTGGGCATCGGCGAGGACGGGATTGACGGGCTGAGCCCGGTGGCGCGGCTGCTGCTTGGGCAGGCGGGGCTGGTTGTCGGCGGGGCGCGTCATCTAGCGCTGGCCGAACCGCTCATCCGGGGTCAGCGCATGGTCTGGCCGATCCCGATGGCCTCGGGCGTATCGCAAATTCTGGCGCGCCGCCCATTGCCCGTGGCGGTGCTGGCCTCCGGCGATCCGTTTAGCGATGGGGTGGGGGTAATGCTGGCAGAGGCGGTGCCGGTGGGCGAGTTTGTGTCGATACCGGCACCTTCGGCCTATTCGCTGGCGCTCTCCCGTCTCGGCTGGGCGGCGCGGCGGACGGCGAGCATTTCCTTCTGCGGGCGGCCGCTGGCGCCGCTAGCGCCGTTGCTGCAGCCGGCGCGCAAGATCATTGGGCTGTCGGCAGATGCCGCCACGCCCGCCGCCGTGGCGGCCTTTTTGCGCGAGCGGGGATTTGGGCCATCGCTTCTGCATGTGATGGAGGCGCTGGGCGGCCCGCGCGAGCGGATCCGGACGGCAGCCGCGCAACATTTTGATCTGGCCGGTGGCGATCGGCTGAATCTGGTGGCGATCGAGGTCGTGCCTGGACCCGATGCGCGCGTGATTCCGCTGAGCACCGGCTTGCCGGATGAGATGTTCGAGCATGACGGGCAGATCACCAAGCGGGAAATCCGTGCCGTGACGCTCGCCGCACTTTCGCCGCGGGCGGGCGAGGTGCTGTGGGATGTCGGTTGCGGCTCGGGTTCGGTGGCGATTGAGTGGATGCTGCGGCACCCCGAGAATCTGGCCTATGGCGTTGAATCCGATCCCGAACGGGCGGCGCGGATTGCGCGCAATGCGGCGAGCCTCGGCGTGCCCGGGCTGCATCTGGTGCCAGGGCGCGCGCCGGAAGCCTTGGCAGGTTTGCCAAGCCCGGATGCGGTGTTTCTGGGCGGCGGCGCGCATTTGTCGGGCGCGATCGAGGCGTCCTGGCACGCGCTGCGGCCGGGCGGGCGGATGGTCGCAAATGCGGTGGTGATCGAGACCGAAGCAGCGTTGTTCGCGGCTCGGGAGCGGTTCGGCGGCACGCTCACGCGGCTCTCGGTGGAGCGTTTGGATAATATCGGCGCGCTGCATGGCTTCCGGCCAGGAATGACGGTAACGCAATGGTCGGCGGTGAAACCATGATCGTCGCGGGGGTCGGATTTTCGTCAGGGGTGGTGGCGGCAGACATCGTGGCGCTGGTGGGCAAGGCGTCGCGCGCGGCGGGCCGGAAGGCCGAGGCCCTGGCCGCGCCGACTTTTAAAGACGGCGCGCAATTGCGCGCGGCGGCGTCGGCCCTCGCATTGCCGCTGATTCTGCTGGACCGCGTGGCGCTGGAGCGCGTTCAGCCGCGCTGCGCCACGCCATCGGCAGTGGCGGAGGCTGCTGTCGGGCTGGCCAGTATCGCGGAGGCTTGCGCATTGGCGGGGGCTGGGCCTGAAAGTGTTTTGCTGACCGCTCGGATCGCGCATGGCCGGGCAACCTGCGCGCTGGCGGGGGCACTGTCGTGACCGTGCATTTCATCGGCGCCGGGCCCGGTGCGGCAGATCTCATCACGCTGCGCGGACGGGATTTGATGGCGCGCTGCCCGGTCTGCCTGTTTGCGGGCTCCATCGTCCCGCCCGAATTGCTGGCGCATTGTCCGCCGGGCGCCCGGCTGGTGGATACGGCCTCGCTGGATCTCGACCAGATCGAGGCGGAATTTATTCGCGCCGATGCGGCGGGGCAGGATGTCGCGCGGCTGCATTCGGGCGATTTGTCGATTTATAGCGCGGTGGCGGAGCAGACGCGGCGGCTGCAACGTCTGGGGATTGCCTATACGTTGACGCCAGGTGTGCCCGTCTTCGCCGCCGCCGCCGCCAGCCTGGGCCGGGAACTCACCGTGCCGGAACTGGCGCAGAGCGTGGTGCTGACAAGGCTTGCCGGCCGCGCCTCCGCAATGCCGCCCGGCGAGACTCTGGCGGCGTTTGCGGCCACCGGCGCGACGCTGGCGATCCATCTGGCGATCCACAGGCTGGCGGAAATCGTTGCGGTATTGGAGCCGTTTTATGGCGCGGATTGCCCGGCAGCGGTGCTGGTGCGGGTGAGCTGGCCGGATGCGCAGACGGTGCAGGGCAAGCTTAGCGACATTTGCACGCTTGTGGCCGGGCTGGGCGTGGAGCGGACGGCGTTGATCTTGGTCGGGCCCGCGTTATCGCCGGAGAATTTTCGGGAAAGCGCGCTCTATAATCCCGATTACACGCGGCGCTTTCGCGCATGAACGGGTGCGAATTGGGCGCGGCCCTGGAGGGCGCCGTTGCGGTCGAACAAGACGATTTCAAGCTCGGTCTTGCTGCCCTCCAGCACGGCGGCGGCAACCTCCCAGGCTTTCGCGGCGATGGCATCGCCAAGTGCGGTGCCCTGCGCAGCGGCGAGCTCAAAAGCCTGGGCGGCGGTGTTGGCGTGCCGGATTTGTCCGGCGATTTCGGGGGGGCACCCAGCCTCTCGCGCCATGTCGGCCAGGGCCGCGAAATCGACCTCGCCGCGTTTGGAATGCAGATCCAGCCTGCCTTGCGCCAGCTTCGCCATTTTCGCGACGCCGCCTGCGAGGGTGATGCGCGGGATGGGATGGGATTTGAGATATTTCAGCATGCCGCCGACGAAATCGCCCATCTCAAGCAGCGCGATATCGGGCAGATTATGCAAAGCGCGGACCGCCTTCTCCGAATTATTGCCGGTGCTGCCGGCAACATGGGAGATGCCGCCGGCGCGGGCGACGTCGATGCCGCGATGGATCGAGTGAATCCAGGCCGAGCAGGAATAGGGGATGACGATCCCGGTCGTGCCGAGGATGGAGAGGCCGCCCACAATGCCAAGCCGCCCGTTCAGCGTGCGCTCCGCCAGGAGCTCGCCGCCGGGGATGGAGATTTCCACCACCGCATCGCCGGGCGCGCGGTGCTGAATGGCGAGTTCCGAGAGCGCCGCACGGATCATCTGGCGCGGGATCGGGTTGATGGCGGGCTCGCCGGGCGGAATGGCGAGGCCTGGACGGGTGATCGTACCCACGCCGGGCCCCGCGCGGAAAGTGATTCCGGTGCCCGGTTCGCCTCGCGTGAGGGTGACGCGGATCAGCGCGCCATGGGTGACATCCGGGTCGTCGCCTGCATCCTTCACAATGGCGGCCATGGCGCTCGTTTCGCTCAACGCGGACTCCGCCAAGGCGAAATCAGCACTTTGGCCGCCGGGCAGGGTGATCCCGACAGGATCGGGGAAAGTGCCGGTCAGGAGCGCCGCATAGGCCGATTTGGCCGCCGCCGTCGCACAAGCGCCGGTGGTCCAGCCGCGGCGCAGCGAGGGTTCGGGCTCCATGGCTTTGGGTATAATCAACGTGGCCCAGACTGTCACCGTTACGGCGGCACCGCATGAGCACGCGCGGGCTCATCATTGGCGCGCCGCGTTCCGGCAGCGGGAAGACGACCCTGACCTTGGCGCTGCTGGCAGCGGCGCGGGCACGCGGACTTCGCGTGCGCGCGGCCAAATCCGGTCCCGATTATATCGACCCGGCATTTCATGCGGCGGCGACCGGCAAGCCAAGTTTCAACCTGGATAGCTGGGCGATGGGCCCGGCACAGCTTGACGCAGTGGCGGGATTTGCGGCCGACGCGGCGGATATTCTGGTCGTTGAATCCTCGATGGGGCTGTTCGATGGCGTCGCCGGGCCGGAGGGGCGGACGGGCGCGGGGGCGGATCTGGCAGTGGGTTTGGGGTTGCCGGTGGTATTGATCCTCGACGTATCGGGGCATTCGCAAAGTGCCGCCGCGGTGGCGCGCGGGTTCGCGTTGCATCGCAACGGCGTGAATATCGCCGGGATCGTGCTGAACCGGGTGGCGAGTGAGCGGCACCGGGAGGGCGTGGCCTCGGCGATGGCGCAGGCCGGCATCCACGTTCTGGGGGCCATTCCGCGCGACGCTGCGATTACATTGCCGGAGCGGCATCTTGGGCTTGTGCAGGCGCTGGAACACCCGGATTTGCAGAAACATCTCTCGGTACTGGCGGAGCTGGCGGAAAACTGCCTGGATATATCGGGGATTTTCGCCCTCGCAACACCGCTCGCCGCCTCGCGCATGGGTGCAGCGTTACTACCGCCACCAGGGCAGCGCGTGGCGATGGCGCGCGATGCGGCGTTCAGCTTCATCTACGCGCATGTGCTGGAGGGCTGGCGGCGCGCGGGCAGCGAGATCGTGTTCTTCTCCCCGCTTGCCGACAAATCCCCTCCGGAGGATTGCGATGCCTGCTGGCTGCCCGGCGGATATCCCGAACTGCATGCGGGGCAACTGGCGGCGGCACGGCGCTTCAGGGCGGGGCTTGCGAAATTTGCCGCGCGGCGGCCGGTGCATGGCGAATGCGGCGGGTATATGGTGCTTGGGGCGAATTTGCAGAGCGCGGATGGCCAATGGCACGAAATGACGGGGCTGCTCAGCCATGAGACGAGCTTTGCGAAACGGCGGATGAATCTGGGCTACCGTCAAGCGGCGATGCTGGCGCCAAGCCCGCTGGGACCGGCGGGTGCGCGCATCCGGGGGCACGAGTTTCACTATGCCGCCGTGGTGAATCCGGGCGTGGATGCGCCGCTGGCCGAGCTGCGAGATGGCGTGGGTAAGATGCTGGGTCCATCGGGCGGTAAACGCGGGCAGGTGAGCGGCGCGTTTTTTCATGCCATCGCCGCTGCGGATTTTGTTGAGGAATAGGATGGAACAGGATTTTGCCGCGCCGGAATTTTATCCTGGTCTGGTCGAGCTGCTGCGCTGGCGGCGGGATGTGCGGCGCTTCCGCCCGGATGCGCTGCCGGAGGCGACCGTGCTGGCGCTGCTGCGCGTGGCGCAGCTTGCCCCCTCGGTGGGGTTGAGCCAGCCCTGGCGGTTCATGCGGGTGCGCAGTGCGCCCGCACGGGCGGCGGTGCGCGCAAATTTTCATCGATGCAACGCGCAGGCGCTCGGCGGCTATCAGGGTGAGGATGCGGCACTTTACGCGCGGCTGAAATTATCAGGGTTGGATGACGCGCCGGTGCAGCTTGCTGTGTTCTGCGATTCCGATTGCGAGACAGGGCGCGGACTGGGGCGGCGGACGATGCCGGAGATGGCGGAATATTCCGTGGTTACTTGCGTGCATACGCTCTGGCTGGCGGCGCGGGCGCAGGGAATCGGCATGGGCTGGGTTTCTATTCTGGACCCGGATGGGATCGCATCGGCGCTTCGCGTGCCGGAGGAATGGCACCTAGTGGCGTATCTGTGCCTCGGCTGGCCCGTGGAGGAACATACGGACCCGGAGCTGGAACGGGCGGGCTGGGAGCGGCGCAAACCGTTGGAAGACGTGTTGGTCGAGCGATAGGCGTTCTCATCGGTCGGATGGGTTAGAGCCGGATGACATTAAATCGAATCGCTTTGCGATCCGATTTAATGTCATCCGGCTCTAAATCACAGCTTAGAGTGCGCGGGGCTGGCGGGGCGGCCGCGCGCCAAAAAAACTCAGATACCAACGGTCAATTTTATGCCGTTGTTATCTGACGCCGCGGACTATAACTCCAGGCTGAACAGCCTGCCTTGCCCGG
>Ga0302157_10007786_pt1 | contig 10699 bp, 10 predicted proteins | sample I_Bog_N3_3_FD_193502 | JGI IMG/M metagenome (GOLD analysis project Ga0302157, IMG submission 193502) | Peat permafrost microbial communities from Stordalen Mire near Abisko, Sweden - I_Bog_N3_3 | ecosystem: Environmental > Terrestrial > Soil > Wetlands > Peat | place: Sweden: Abisko, Stordalen...
CGCGCGTGGCGGCGGCGATGAGCGAGTGCCTGACCCGCGACGGCGTGTTTGGCAATCCATCCTCGCTGCACCCGCACGGCAGGCTGGCACGCGAGCGCGTGGAGCACGCGCGCGCGCAGGTCGCGGGGCTGATTCATGCCGAGCCGCAGCAGCTGGTGTGGACCTCGGGTGCGACCGAGTCCAACAACCTGGCGATCCTCGGCACCGCGCGCGCGGCCGCCAGGCGCGGCCGGCACCTGATCAGCGCGCGCACCGAGCACAAGGCGGTGATCGATCCGCTGCACCGGCTGGAACACGAAGGCTTCCAGGTGACCTGGCTCGACACCGACCAGTACGGGATGATTGATCCGCAGCGCTTGCGCGCGGCGCTGCGCGATGACACCGCGCTGGTGTCGATCATGCATGCCAACAACGAGATCGGCGTGCTGCAGGACATCGAGGCGCTCGCAGCGATCTGTCGCGAGCGCGCGGTGCCGCTGCACGTGGATGCGGCGCAGAGCGCCGGCAAGGTGGCGGTCGATGTCAGGCGCCTGCAGTGCGACCTGCTGTCGTTCACTGCGCACAAGATGTACGGACCGAAGGGTATCGGCGCGCTGTACTTCGCGCCGGCGCGGCGCGCCGCGCTGCAGCCGCTGATGTTCGGCGGCGGCCATGAACGCGGCCTGCGCTCCGGCACACTGGCGGTGCACCAGATCGTCGGCTTCGGCGTGGCCTGCGAGCTGGCTGCCACCGCATGGCAAGCCGACGCCGAGCATTGCGAACGATTGCGCACGCGGCTGTGGCTGGGACTGCAGGCAATCGATGGCGTGCTGCTCAATGGCCATCCTACAGCCCGCGTGGCCAATATCCTGAACGTGTCCTTTACCGGCATCGAGGGCGAGAGCCTGCTGATGGGTTTGGGCGAGCTGTCGCTGTCCACCGGATCGGCCTGCAATTCCGACAGCGACGAGCCCTCGTATGTGCTGCGTGCACTGGGCCGCGACACCGAACTGGCGCAAAGTTCCCTGCGCTTCAGCCTGGGCCGCTACAGCACCGAGGCGGACATCGATCGGGCGATTGCGGCGGTGACGCGCGAGGTGCGCCGGCTGCGGGCCATCGTGCCATGAGCGACCCGCTCGGGCCGCAGGTGCGGCGGCTGTTCGAAGCCCTGGCGCACGCCGGGGAGCTATCCGCGGCTATGGTGGGCGCCGGCGCCACCCCGGCCGACGCGACCGCGGCCCATGCCACCCGGGTGGTCAGCGGTGAAGCCGGGCGCGAGCGGCGCGGTACGCGGGTCAGGTTCACGCTGTGCCTGGACGGCGATCGGCTGCTGGAAGTGCGCTATCGCGCCTACGGCTGTCCCTACACGCTGGCGGCCTGCGAGTGGCTCGCCCGGCGGCTGGAAGACGGCGGTCCTGGGCGGATTGGCGCGCCCGGCGAGTGGGCGCAGGCGCTGCAGATCCCGCCGGCCAGGATGGGCCGGTTACTGGTGGTCGAGGATGCGCTGCGGGCGGCTTTGGCGGCCGCCGGGCTATCGCCGGCCCTTTCGGCCACCGTTTCAGAGTAAAATGAATCACCTAGGAGAGAAGACCATGGCCATTTCCCTGACCGAATCCGCAGCCGAGCGCGTCCGCAGCCGCATCGCCAGCCGTGGCCGGGGGCTGGGACTGCGGCTGGCAGTCAAGGCGAGCGGGTGTTCCGGCTACAGCTACGTTGTTGATTACGCCGATGAAGTGCGCCCGGATGACCTCGTTTTCGACTCCTCCGGCGTCAAGGTATACGTCGATCCGGCGAGCCTTTCGGCTATCGACGGTACGCGCATAGACCTGGTGCGCCAGGGCCTGAACGAGAGCTTCCGGTTCGAAAACCCGAACGTCGCCGGGGAGTGCGGCTGCGGCGAGAGTTTCACGGTCTGAATTTCCTTAAAATGCGGGCACTTCCGTGCCCATCTGGTTTGCCGCACGCACCGCCGTACCCCTATACTGCCGCCCTTTTTCGGGACGGAGGTTCCGCATGGCGGTAGAACGCACCCTATCCATCGTCAAGCCCGACGGCGTGGCGCGCAATCTGATCGGCGACGTCTATCGCCGCTTCGAGAACGCGGGCCTGCGTATCGTCGCGGCGCGCATGCTCAGGCTCACGCAGCAGCAGGCCGAGCTGTTCTACGCGGTGCATCGCGAGCGGCCGTTCTTCCGCGACCTGGTGCGCTACATGAGTTCCGGCCCGGTGATCGCGCAGATCCTCGAGGGCGAGGGCTCGATCCTCAAGAACCGCGACCTGATGGGCGCCACCGATCCGAAGAAGGCAGCGCCGGGCACGATCCGCGCCGACCTGGCACTGAGCATTGAAGCCAATGTCGTGCACGGTTCGGATTCCCCGGACACCGCGGCCAGCGAGATCGCGTTCTTCTTCAACGCGACGCAGATCTGCCCGCGCGACTGAGGCGCGAGGTCAACGCCATGAGCACCGATGCGGAACAGACGGCTGTCAGCGGCGAGGCCGCCGGCAGCGGCGAGGCCGCCGGCAGTGGCGAGTCCGCCGGCAGCGGCGAGTCGGCCGCGCGCGTCAACCTATTGGGACTGACGCGCGAGCAACTGCAGGCGTTCTGCGCGCTGCTGGGTTCGAAGCCGTTCCGCGCGCGCCAGCTGATGAACTGGCTGTACAAGCGCGGTTGCGATCGGTTCGAGGACATGAGCGACCTGGCGCTCGGGTTTCGCGCGCTGCTGGCCGCGCGCGCCGAAATCAGGCTGCCCGAGATCGTCAGCCAGCAGCAGGCGAGCGATGGCACGCGCAAGTGGTTGCTGCGCGCCGACCAGTCGCAGGCCTTCGAGATGGTCTACATCCCGGAGAGCGATCGCGGCACGCTGTGCATCTCCTCGCAGGTCGGCTGCGCGCTCGATTGCACTTTCTGCGCTACCGCGCAGCAGGGCTTCAATCGTAACCTCAGCACCGCCGAGATTGTCGGCCAGGTGTGGCTGGCGAACCGCGAGCTGGGATTCGAGCCGGCGGGCGATCGCATCATCACTAACGTGGTGCTGATGGGCATGGGCGAGCCGCTGGCCAATTTCCGCAACGTGGTGCCGGCGCTGCGCATACTCCTGGACGACCTGGGCTTCGATCTGTCGCGCCGCCGGGTCACATTGTCGACCTCGGGACTGGTGCCGCAGATCTATCGGCTGGCACAGGAAATCAATGTCGCGCTTGCGGTATCCCTGCACGCGCCTGACGACGATCTGCGCAGCCAGCTGGTGCCGATCAACCGCCTGCATCCGATTGCCGAGCTGCTCGAGGCCTGCTGGCATTATATCGATGAACAGAACGGCCGCAGCGTCACCTTTGAATACGTGATGCTCGACCAGGTCAATGATTCCGCCGCCCAGGCTCGCGCACTGGCGCGGCTGCTGGCCGGGCATCCCGCCAAGGTCAACCTGATCCCGTTCAACCCCTATCCAGGCAGCCGCTTCCGCCGCTCGAGCGATGCTGCGATCTTCCAGTTCCGCGACCTGTTGCTGCGCGGCGGCGTCATGGCGACCGTGCGGCGAACGCGCGGCGATGACATCGACGCGGCCTGTGGGCAGCTGGTCGGGCGCGTGACCGATCGCACCGTGGTGCGGCTCGGCAGCAGGGCGGAGGCTGCGCGCAGCCGTGTGGCCCGGGCCAATGCATGAACAAGTGCATCAGCCAGCGCCTGTGCTGCGTGGGTCTGTGCCTGCTGATATACGCATGCGCTGGCGGCGGCGCGCACAGCCCTGGCAGTACGACCGACAGCAGCAGAGCCACCCGCTTGCAGGCTGCGGCCAAGATCAACCTGCAGCTTGGCGTTGGCTACCTGCAGGAGGGCAACCTGCCGATCGCCAAGGAGAAGCTCGAGCGCGCCAGCAGCGAGGACCCGCACAATCCGGAAGTACACGGCGCCATGGCACTGCTCGACGAGCGCCTGGGGAAGGACAAGGAGGCCGACAAGGAATTTCGAACGGCGCTCGAGCTCGATTCGCATGATCCGTCGATGCTGAATAACTACGCGGTCTACCTGTGCAGCCACCAGCGCGCCGACGAGGGGGTGCGGTATTTCGAGCAGGCCGCCAGCAATCCGCTGTATCGCACGCCCTGGGCGGCCTACACCAACGCCGGCGTGTGCATGCGCGCCGCGCACCGCGACGCTGACGCCGCGCAACGCTTTGCGCGCGCGCTGCAGTCCAATCCGGCGTACCCGGAAGCCGTCTTCCAGGCCTCGGATCTGGACTACCAGCAGCAGAAACTGGCCGACGCGCGCTTTCGCATCGATGTGTTCCTGCTGACCAACCCGGCGACGCCGGACCTGCTGCTGCTGGCCTACCGCATCGCCCAGTCGCAGCAGGACGGCGTCTCGCAGCAGCGCTACGGGGCTCGCCTGACGCAGGAATTCCCCGGTTCCGACCAGGCGCGCGCGCTCGCGGCCAGCAAGATCAATCCGGGTTGAACCATGGACGAGGGGGAAGCGCAATCTCACAGCAGCAGCCCCGGTGCGCGGCTGGCCGCCGCGCGCGAACAGGCCGGCATGACGCTGCCGCAGGCGGCGGAGCGCCTGCGCCTGGATGTGGCGACGCTGCAGGCGCTGGAAGCGGGGCGCTTCGACACCCTGGGTGCCGCGGTGTTCGTGCGCGGTCACCTGCGGCACTACGCCGAACTGGTAGGCCTGCCGCTGGACGAGATCGACGCCGCCTACGCGGCCTCATCGGCCAAGCTTGCGCCGCAGCCGGACCTGCGGCGCACCACGACGCTTCCGGGCAACTCGGCTCCACGGCGCATATCGTTGCCACCGCGCGCAGCGCTGATCGGCGCCATCGTGCTGGTGCTGGTGGCGCTGGTGTGGTGGGCGATGCGGGTTGCCCCGGGCCCGCGCCAGGGCGCTGTACCGGCCGGCTCATCGCCGACGGCGGCGCCAGCAGGCGAGGCGCCGGGCGCTGCCACGGGCGCGCCAGCCGTGGACGCGGCGCAGCCGCCGCCCGTGAGCGAGCCAACAGCGCCGCGTACTGACGGCGCGGCCAGTCCGAAGCCTGCCGCGCCGGCGTCGAAGGAGCCCGGAGCCAGGGACGCCGCGGCCGCGTTCAGGGATGTGGTGCTGGGGACGCGTGCGCAGGCCGCACCGGTCGCCGATGCGGCGGCGGCGGGCGTGTCGCCGATGGCGCCCAAGCCCGCGTCGCCTACCGCAGCGGCGACGGTGGCGCCCAAGCCCGCATCAGTCCGCGTGCGGCTTGCCATCCGCTTCAACCAGGACAGCTGGACCGAGATCTACGATGCCCGCGGCGCGACGCTGTTCCATGATTTCGGCTCCGCCGGATCCGAACGGCGGGTGAGCGGCCTGGCGCCGCTGCGTGTGCTGCTGGGCAATCCAGACGGAGTCAGCGTCGAACTCGATGGCCATCCGGTGGCGCTCAAGGCAGCTGCCGAGAGCGGCCGGCCACAGCGTTTCCTGCTCGATAGTGCCGGTCGGCTGGGTGAGGTGCCGACAACGCAGGCGCCATCCACCACGCCTGCGGCCATCACCCCGGCGACCACCAGCCCGGCTGCCGTCACGCCGTCTGCCACCCCGCCCGCAGCGCCGCGCTGAGCGCGGCTGCCCTTCCGCAGGAGAATTCCTGATGAATCGGATTGATGCCGTGCGCGGCATGAATGACGTGCTGCCAGCCGAAATCGGTGCCTGGCAGCATTTGGAGCGCGTGGCGCGCGGTGTCTTTGACACCTATGGCTACCAGGAGCTGCGGGTGCCACTGGTCGAGCACACCGAGCTGTTCGCGCGCTCGATCGGCGAATACACCGATATCGTCGAAAAGGAGATGTATACCTTCGAGGACCGCGGCGGCGACAGCCTGACTCTGCGCCCGGAGGTCACTGCCGGCATCGCGCGCGCCGCGATTTCCAATGGCATGCTGCGCGGCGCCCGCCACAAGCTTTGGAGCATGGGGCCGATCTTCCGGCACGAGCGGCCGCAGAAAGGCCGCTACCGCCAGTTCTATCAATTCGACCTGGAAGCGCTGGGATTCGCCGGGCCGGATGTCGACATCGAGCTGATCGCGCTGAGCGCGCGCCTATGGCGAATGCTCGGCCTGACGCGCGTGCGCCTGATGATCAACTCGCTCGGCACGCCGCAGGCGCGGGCGGCGTACCGTGAGCAACTGCAACGCTATTTCAGCGCCCGCGAGAGCGAACTCGACGAGGACAGCCGCCGGCGGCTCGGCGGCAATCCGCTGCGCATCCTGGACAGCAAGCAGCCTTCGATGCGCGCGCTGATCGAGGGGGCACCGCGCCTGCCCGATTACCTGGATCCGGAATCGCAGGTGCACTTCGCGGCCCTGTGTGCCGGGCTCGACGCGCTGGGGGTCGCGTACCAAGTCAATCCACGGCTGGTGCGCGGACTCGACTATTATTCACGCACCGTGTTCGAGTGGGTCACCGACGCCCTCGGGTCGCAGGATGCGGTGTGCTCGGGTGGGCGCTACGACGGCCTGATCGCGCAGCTGGGCGGCGAGCCGACGCCGGCGATCGGCTTCGCGATGGGAGTCGAGCGGGTGGTGGAACTGCTGGCCCAGGCCGGAAGCGTGCCGCCGGCCGCGGCTCCTGAAATCTACATCGTGGTCAACGGCGAGCGTGCCGAGCGCGAGGCGCTGCGCCTGGCCGAGCAGTTGCGCGACGCGCTGCCGGGGCGCGGCGTGCTGCTCAACCTGGGCGGCGGCAATTTCAAGGCCCAGTTCCGGCGCGCGGATCGCAGCGGGGCGCGGCTGGCGCTGATACTGGGGGACGAGGAACTGGATCGGGGAGTGGCGGCGGTGAAACCTTTGCGCCGCGAGGACGGTCAGATCGACTGCCCGTTGAGCGAGCTACCGGCGCGTATCGCGTCGTTGCTGTAGGGAATCTGGAGAGCGCGAGTGGAAGATTATCTGGACGAGAAGGAACAATGGCAGCAGGTACTCGCGTGGCTGCGCGAACAGGGTCCCTGGATCCTGGGCGGGGTGGCGATTGCGCTCGTGGTGTTCGGCGGCTGGCACTTCTGGCAGAACCGCATCCAGCAGCGCGACCTGGCGGCCGCGAGCCGCTACCAGGCGCTGATGGACGCTTTCGAACGCCACGATATCGGCGGTGGGGTGCAGCTGGCCGATGCACTGGTGAAGGCGTTCCCTGGCACCGCCTATGCCGACCAGGCCAACCTGGCGGTGGCGCGCATACAGGTCGAGAGCCGGCAGCTCGATCAGGCCGCCGCGCGGCTGCAGCAGGTGCTGTCCGCGACCAGGGATGCGGAGCTGGCATTGATTGCGCGCTTGCGCCTGGCGCGCGTGCAGCTGGCACAGGGCAAGGCGGACGACGCCCTGAAGACGCTCGACGGCGCCAAGCCTGGCGCGTTCGCGGCACGTTACGCCGAGGTGCGCGGCGATGCGCTGCTCGCCAAGGGTGACCGCGAAGGGGCGCTCAAGGCCTATCGTGAAGCCCGCGGTGGCACTGCCGGCACACTCGATATCGGACTGCTCGATCTGAAGATCGGCGAGCTGGCGCGCTCGTGAGCAGCGTGCGGGTGCTGCTGGGCGTGCTGCTGTGCACGGCGCTGCTGTGCGCTGGCTGCAGCAGCGCCAGCAAGAAAAAGGAAAAGCAGAAGGATTCGGCGGCGGTACTGGTGCCGTTCGCCAATCGCATCGAACTGCAGCGCGTATGGTCCACCAAGCTGTCAGGCGAGGCGCCGAAGCTGCGGCTCGGCCTGGACGTCGCGGCCGACGGCGAACGGGTATTTGCCGTCAATCACAAGGGTGAGGTCGAGGCCTTTGACCTGGCCAGCGGCAAGCGGCTGTGGAGCCGCAAGCTCAAGGCGCCGCTGTCCGGCGGCCCGGCCGCAGGCGCAGGACTGGTGGTGGTCGGCAGCTCCAAGGGCGAGGTGATCGCGCTGTCGGAGGCAGACGGCGCGCAGAGCTGGCGCATCCGCATCAACTCCGAGATTCTCTCCCCCGCCGCCATACAACAGGACCTGATAGTGATGCGCGGCGTGGACGGGCGCCTGCACGGCCTGTCACCCAAGGACGGCAGCGAGATCTGGCTGGCAGAGCAGCAGGTGCCGCGGCTGTCGCTGCGCGGCACCGGCGCGCCGCTGCTGGCGGGCGACCTGGCCATCGCCGGTTTCGACAATGGCCGTGTCGCGGCGGTCAGTCGCGGCAACGGCACCACGGCCTGGGATACCGCGGTTGGACAATCGCACGGTAGTACAGAGCTGGCGCGACTGATTGATGTCGACGCGCCGGTGGTTGCCGACGGCGATGATCTTTTTGCCGTGGCCTACCAGGGTCGCGTGGCGCGGCTGGCGCGCGACACCGGCCAGGTGATCTGGGCGCGTGACCTGTCGAGTTACCGTGGACTGGCGCTGGATGATGACGCGCTCTACGTTTCGACCGCGGACGGCGACGTGGTGCGGCTGGACCGCAAGAACGGCACCGAGCAGTGGACACAGAAGGCGCTGGTCAGGCGCCAGCTCACGGCGCCGGTTATCTACCGCGGCCGTGTCGTGGTGGGCGATGCCGGCGGCGTGCTGCACTGGCTCGATCCCGCCACGGGCGACTTCGTAGCGCGCGCGCAGCTCGGCGGTTCCGTTGGCCGCGGCACGGTCGTGACCTCCAAGGGGATCGCCTACAAGAAGCGCGTCAGCAGCACGCCGATCGTGGCCGGCGGCCTGCTGCTGGTATTCAGCGACAACGGCGTGCTGAGCGCGTATCGAGCCCCGGAAACCGTGGCCGCCGCAGCTGCGGAGCCGGCCCGGTAAGGCGCAGCCGTCCATGCTGCCGGTGGTGGCGATCGTCGGGCGGCCAAACGTTGGCAAATCGACGCTGTTCAACGTGCTTACGCGCAGCCACGCGGCCATCGTTGCCGACGTGCCGGGCGTCACCCGCGATCGCCAATATGGCTATTCGCGCGTCGGCCATGTGCCGTGCGTGCTGATCGACACCGGCGGGCTGGTCGAGCATCCCAAGGGTCTGGATGCGCAGATGCGCGAACAGACCGAGAAGGCGGTGGTGGAAGCCGACTACCTGATCCTGGTAACCGATGCGCGCGCCGGCGTCACGGCCCAGGACCAGTTCATTGCGCGTGAGCTGCGCCGCACCGGCAAGCCGGTGCTGCTTGCCATCAACAAGGCCGAGGGGCGCGAGCCCGACGTCGTGGCCGCGGACTTCCATGCGCTCGGACTGGGTATGCCGATGGCGATCGCCGCCAGCCACGGCCAGGGCTGCCTTGAACTGCTGGATACCCTGCTGGCGGGAGTTGCCCCGGAAAGCGCTCCGGCGCAGGACGACGCCGGCATCCGCGTGGCGATCATTGGCCGGCCCAACGTCGGCAAGTCCACGCTGGTCAATCGACTGATCGGCGAGGAACGCGTCATCGCCAGCGAGGAACCCGGCACTACGCGCGACAGCATCCTGGTGCCGTTCGAGCGCGACGGCCGCGAGTTCCTGTTCATCGATACCGCAGGCGTGCGGCGCCGGGCGCGGGTGGAGGATGCGGTCGAGCGTGCCAGCGTTGCCCGCACGCTGCAGGCGATCGCCGGGGCGCACGTCGTGATCCTGGTGCTCGATGCGCACGACAGCGTCGGCGAGCAGGACGCCAGCGTGCTCGGCCAGGCGCTGGATCGGGGCCGCGTGATCCTGATCGCGGTCAATAAATGGGACGGCATCGCCGAAAGCGCGCGCGATGAAATCAGGCGCCAGCTGACGCTGAAGCTGGATTTCGTACCCTTCGCACCGCTGCACTTCATCTCCGCGCGCCATGGCAGCGGTGTCGGCGTGCTGGCGCGCGACGCCATCCGCGGCTACGACTCGGCGATGCGCGCGCTACCCACCCCGGCGCTGACCCGCACGCTGGAGCGGGCGCTGGAAGCGCACCAGCCGCCGCTGGTGCGCGGCCGGCGCATCAAGCTGCGCTATGCGCACCAGGGCGGACGCAATCCGCCGCGCATCGTGATCCACGGCAACCAGACGGTGTCCGTGCCCGAGTCCTATCGGCGCTATCTTGCCAACGTCTTCCGCGAAGCCTTCGACCTGTACGCAACGCCGGTAGCGATCGAGTTTCGCACCGATGCCAATCCGTACGACCGGGTCAAGGCGGGGAAGGTGAAGCCACGGAAGGGGGCGACCCGGAAGGGGGCGAGCCGGAAGGGGAAGTCGCCGAAGAAGCCAAGAATAATGCCGGGTCGACGAACACGCGGTTGAGGGCGACGCCAAAGTGCAGGTGCGGCCCGGTGACCCGGCCGGTAGCGCCGACCTTGCCGATCAGCGCTCCGGCGCCGACCTGCTGGCCGGCCTGCACGAGAATCGCCGACAGGTGGCAGTACATCGTGATCAGCCCCTGGCCGTGATCGATCAGCACGGTGTTGCCGTTGAAGAAATAACTGCCGGTATCGATCACCCGGCCGCTGGCGGCCGCGTGCACCGCGGCCCCGAGCCTGGCGGCAATGTCCATGCCGGAATGCGGATTGCGCGGCTCGTTGTTGAATATGCGGCGCGAGCCGAAGGAGCTGGATCGCACACCGTCGACCGGCGAACGCAGCTGCAGCGTCGCCGGCGGGCGATCAACGAAGGTCGCGAGTGCCTGGTGCAGGTGATCCTGCTCGCGTTCGACACGCGCCAGGTCAGCCTGCGACAGGTCGACCTTCGATGGCGCCACGCTCAGGCGCTGCACCTGGTACTCCTTGGGCGCGATCTGGAACGCCAGC
>Ga0302157_10007793_pt1 | contig 10697 bp, 12 predicted proteins | sample I_Bog_N3_3_FD_193502 | JGI IMG/M metagenome (GOLD analysis project Ga0302157, IMG submission 193502) | Peat permafrost microbial communities from Stordalen Mire near Abisko, Sweden - I_Bog_N3_3 | ecosystem: Environmental > Terrestrial > Soil > Wetlands > Peat | place: Sweden: Abisko, Stordalen...
GACGTCCCGACTCTCTCCGAAGCCGCCTTGGCCCACGCGAGCACTCGCTCGCGGCGCGCGTCGTTCGGCACGTCTACGAGGCCGAGCCCTTACGCGTGAACGAACGCGGGTGGCACGACGAGGAGCCGGTAGGCGACGGACCCCGCAGCCAGAGCTGCGACGATCGCCGCGATCGTGGGCGGCGGCCGCGGCGGCCGTCTCGCCGCGGCGGCGGCCACGACCAAGCAAGCAGCCATGAGCGCGATCACGAGGAACGGCTCGATCCAGGTCGACCACGACGGCATCGGATTAGCAGCGCTCGAACCATGCCTCGCGTCAAGCGCTCGGTGTCCTCAAGCGACCGGCCCTCGGACCGGCCTTGCGGCGGCGGTCGTGGCCAGCGCCGAACGCAAGCGGGCGGGCTCGTCGACATACAGAGCGATGCGGCGCACGCTCCGCGCGATCCCGACCGGTCCTTTGGCGAGGACAGGCTCGGCGAGCGTGAGGAGGAGGTCGGGCGCGACGCCAAAGGCGGCCCGGAGGACGCCGCGCGCTTCCTCCCCGCTCGGCGCGCCGGAGATCGGCTCGAGGGCGACGATGGTGACGCGCGGGACGTCGACGGTCCAGAGCAGGCTGGTGCGAACGAGCAGGCGATCGTCCGTGAGCGCGACGGGCCGGAGCCTCGCGGCCTGGGCGGCGGCGGCGAGCCAGACGAGGGCGTACGCGTTCGCAGCCGCGAGCACCCAGGCGGCGCGCGGGTGGAACGCGTGGAGGACGACATGGACGGCCAGGCCCTCCATCGTGAGCATGAGCCCGAGCGCGAAGAGGGTTGCGCCGGCGCCGCTCTCCTCGGTGTAACGGAACTCGTCCGCGCGGGCAGGGCGGCGTACGAACGGCCCCACGAACGCGTAGTAGACGGTGGCCAACTCCGCGCCGAGCAAGCGCAGCATGGGGTCCGTCAGCGCCCCGATGCGAAGGAGGAGATCTTCCTGGTCGGCTCCCCGCAGCTGGCCTGCAGCGACCCGCACGCGCCGGACGAGCAGCGCGAGTACGGCCAGCTCGGCGAAACCGCCGGCGACCCGCAGGAGCACCTTCGTCTCCGGCCGCGCACCGAGGAGCGTCGCCGCGAGGAGCGCGCCCAGCGCGAGCACGGGCGCGGCCCCGAGGAGCGGCCGCTGCGCCGGACGCAAGACGAGTAGGAAAAATGCGCCAGGCAAGACGATCACGAGATCGACCGCGACGGCGACCGGCACCGCGCCCCCGCGTGCAAGCGCGGCGGAGCGGGTCACCCACCACTCGACGCCCATCATCACGAGAGCGAGGCCGGCGAAGAGGGGGAGGCGATGATTTCGGTAGGACGTCATTGAGAGCTCCGCAGGGGGGTCGCCTAGAGCGTAGGGCCATCCCGATGTGAAGCCAGGCGGTGGCGCCCCGGTGGCGACGACCATCGCGAGGATGTCTCCAAGAGGGTCGCCAGGTTGTCAGACGCGAGCGGAGCGGAACGGCGAGAACACCGCGCCAGTCGGGTCCTGGACGACCGAGAAGGGGTGCGCGGCGACCTGGCCGAGCTGCTAGCTTGCCGCCTTGCATGACGGCGCGCCGGTCCATCTCTCCGACGCCCAGGCGCAAGGCAAGTGCGAGACTCTTCCTTGCCGGGCTCGCTATCCTGTCGTCGATGTCGGTCGCAGACTGCGGGAGCAGTAGCCCCTCGTCGCCACTGCATCCTGCGTTTCCCCAGGTCCCCACCAGGGAGGGCACTGTGATGAAGACGGTGACTCTGGTCACCGTCGTGACCGGGGGCGATCCTGCCGCCACCGAGCTCTTCGGTTTCTCGGACGCTCTGGTGGGAAGCTCCTGGTGGTCACAACTGGCGAGCGAATACGGCTTCGCCGCGACCTCGCAGAGCTACCACGTGACAGGCCCGGCGCTCGCGAGCTCCCCGTCGTTCACCCAGATACAGGACTACCTGCAGCAGAGCGGCACGAGCGCGGGACATCCCCCGAATGGGCAGACGCTCTACGTGCTCTATCTGCCGCCCGGAATGCAGCTCACGCTCGGCGACGCCGACGGGGACGGGAACGACTCGGACGAGAACGGGTACCACGACGCCTGTTGCAGCGGCCTCTCGTACCCCGGCGATGCGTTTGCGGTCGCGTCCGGCGTGATTCAGGATGGTGCCCTGGAATCGATATCCTCGGAATCGCTCACGCAGCAGCGGACACGCACCGCCTCCCACGAGATTGCAGAGGCGCTCACCGACCCTGCGACGGACCCGGAGACGGGGTACGTCATCTCGGTACCGGCGGGCGAGCACACATGGGCGAGCGTCTTTGCGCTCGCCGGAGGCGGAGAGCTCGCAGACCTGTGTCGCATCGGCAATCGCGTCGTGCTCCCAGGCGGCGAGTCGTATCTGGCGCAGCGGATCTGGTCGAACACCGCCGCGGCCGCGGGCGGTGATCCGTGCATTCCGGCGTCGAGCGATCCGTACTACAGCACGAGCATCCCGCAGGCGTGGTACCCGGCAGCGCCAGGCGCGACCGTCTCGATTCCGGTGCAAGGGTGGTCGACGGCCCCCATGGGTGACTGGACGATCGAGCGCAACGTACAGGCCTACGGCTGCGCCGGCACCCCGTGCGCCGCGCCGGTCGACGGCGAATGGAGCAATCTCAGCCTCGTCAGCTCCCTCGCGATGGAGAGTCCCGGCGGAGTGGCATGCACGCCCGCCGCAGGAATGCGCAGCGGCGCCACGGCCACGTTGCAAGTAGACGTCTCCGCCACTGCCGTTTCTGGCGACTACATCGTCCTTGGCGTGCTCAGCGCCCGGCAGTTCGCGGGCTGCGACACGCCGGTCACGTCGGACCTCTATCACCTGTGGCCGGTCGGCGTGTACGTGCCGTAGAAGCGCGGCGGACGGAGCGACCCGGATCTCGATCGCGCGAGCCGGGACCGCCGGCCCCGCGGTCGTCCGGCTCTCTCAGTTGCACTTGTCGGGCGAGAACGAGGCGAGCATTTTCTTGCACGAGTCAGCTGTCAGCACTGCGCCCATGCTCTTGATGTTTGCCTCGAAGAAGTGGGAAATGACCTGGGAGGCCATGGTTCCGTCCGGGTCGTCTCCGTACCTGGCCTTCCTGCACGCTCTGGATTTCGCGAGGTAGTCGTCGCAGTCCGTCATCCCCGTGGTGACGACGTCGGCTTTTGCGCCCAGGACCGCGCCCAGAGCTGGTGCGCTGCTCTGGCTCGTGATCTTGTTCTCCTCGTTGACCCTCTCGCACGCGCCCTTCACCTTGCGCATACGGCCCTCCTTGCAGGAGATCACGCACGCGGCCCAGTCGTTTTCGTCGAGCTTCTCGTGCGCGCCCGTCGTGCACCTCTCGCGGATGTTGCCGGTCATGGTGCCTACTGCTTCTTCCTGGGCGGCCGGGGTCAGCTTGGGTTCCGTCTTGGCGGCCTCGGCGAGGCACGACTTCCACACCGCGATGTAGTTGTCGCACGCCGTCACGCCATCGACGATGCGTGGGGCGTTGCTGGAGGCGCGCCCAGGAGCCGCGCCAGCGGCCCCACTCGTAGCGCTTGGGCCGCTCGCGCTGCTCCCTGCGCTTGGGCCGCTCGCGCTGCTCCCCGCGCTCCCCTGGTTGCAGGCGAAGAGGGCGATAGCGGACACCAGGCAGCACACCTTCATCGTTCGCTTCATGAATGCCCTCACGGATGCACCGGGGGCGCGCGATCGTCGCCGGTCCGCGTGCAACGACGACAGGGCATACTCCTCGCGACGGCACGAGGCAATTGGCTGACAGAGCAGCCGCCTACTTTGCTTTGGAAGGGGCTGCGGCCAGCTCGCTCGTGATCGTCTCGAGGTCGCGCGACCAGGCCTCGAGCTTGGCGTCGAGCTCCCGCTCCTCGCGATGGATCTCCTGGAGCGCTCGCTCGGGCAGCGGCTGGCCGAGGCGCGCCTTGCCATACAGCGTGTGAATGGACCGCTTTCGCGCCTTGCCGAGCGCGATGTCGGCCAGCACCCTGTCGCGCCGGAAAGGGAGCGCGGCTCTTCGGCTTCGCTCTATGTCTGGCCGCTCCGGCGACGACGACGGCGCCGGGGCAGAGGGCCCATCGTGCGGGAGCGCTGGCAGGTCGTCCATCGCGGCTTGGGGCTCGACGCGACGCTCCACCGGTCCGCGCTGGCGTTCGGGTGGCGCTTGCTTCCGGGCGACGAAGTCCGCGTAGCTCCCCGGGTAGAGGGTGATGGCCCCGTGGTCGACCTCGAGAATCCCGGTGGCGACGTCGTCCAGAAAACGCCGGTCGCAGGAGATGACGAGCGCTGTGCCCCGGTAGGCGACGAGGAACCGCCCGAGCCACGCGACGGACTCCGTATCGAGGTGATCCGTGGGCTCGTCCAGCAGCAGCACGTCACGACCGCCGACGAGCACTTGCGCCAAGAGAACGCGCATCTTGAGCTCCCGCGGCAGCGTCGACAGAGGCCTTCGATGCGAGCGCGGCTCGATGCCGAGCCCGGCGAGCACTTCGCTTGCGCGGGCCTCGAGGCTATGGCCATCGCTTGCCTCGAGCCTGCGCTCGAGGTCCGCGAGAGCGGTCGGGTCCCCCTCGCCGTATTCGAGGATGCCTTTCCGTGTCTGCAAATCTCGCCAGACCTCCAGCTCGCCCATCATCGCGAGGTGGACGATGAGCCGGTCGTCCTCGAGCTCGCGGTCGGGGCCGAGCAAGCCAACGCGCGCCGCTCCGGAGATCGAGACCTTCCCGCGCGACGCGGGCTCGAGGCCGGCCAGAATCTGGAGAAGAGTCGTCTTCCCCGAACCGTGTGGCCCGGCGACGCCGTACACGGTGCTCGCGTCGAGGCGGAGCGACACGTCCTCGAAGACGGTTCGAGCTCCGTACGACTTGGCGAGACCCGAGATGCCGATCACTGTCGCTTGGGTAGAGTTCTACCATGGGCGGGCTTCAGCGACGTCGGCCCGGAGGACGACGCCTCGGGTCGACCACCAAACCGAATCAGTCTCGGCGACCGCCCGGAGGACAAGTGAACGAGTCCGCGACGGCGTCGAGCTCCTTCACGGTTTGGTAGATCCTCGCGGCCAAGGGTGGATAGCCTGGATCGGCGACCAACGACTGGGCGATGGTCCGAAGTCGTCGTGTCAGCTCGGGCGGTAGTCCCGGCTTCGCCGCCGCGCTCTCCTTCTCCAGCTGCATCAACTCGGAACGTGCCTGCCGGACGAGCCTCGCCGCTCGTCCTCGGGTGCCCAGCGGAGCCCCCTTCGATTCTTCGAGGTGCGCCGCCGTCGTGAGCTCTGCCGAGATGCTGAACGTGCGGTCCCGGAGATCCTGGTAGGGATTGCTTCCGCGGGTGCATTCGGCGCGTGTCACGGTCGACCAGGCGACGGCGGCCGAGAGGACTCCGAGCCAGCCCACCACACGATAGGACATGCGACCTCCAAGGGAACGAAGCCCGACCCTATCGCGAGCCCAGGTGGACATGAAACTTTGGTGCCTTCGACAGGGTCAACCTGTCGCTCGCGAACAGCCTGGCTCCTGTCGAGCGTTAGATGAGCGCGGTGATCGATCGGCGCGGAAGCTTCGGCAACAATGCCGTGTTGCCATTCTGTGGATCCTACCGCGCGCGCCAAGCTCTCGCTCGAAGGCCTGTCGGTCGGAGACGCCTTCGGCGAGCGTTTCTTCGGGTTCGACGAAGAGGTCCTGCACCGGGTGGAGCGGCGCACGCCTCCTCGTGGTCGGTGGCGCTACACCGACGACACGGAGATGGCTCTATCGATCGTCGAGCTCCTGACTCTATCCGGGGGAATCGACCAGGACGCGCTGGCCGCGATGTTCGCGCAGCGCATGGACCCCGCGCGCGGCTACGGCATCGGCGCCTACCGCGTGCTGACCCAAATCCGCGAAGGCGTGAGCTGGCGGCGAGCGTCCTACGAGAACTTTCGCGGCCATGGCTCATTCGGTAATGGCGCTGCCATGCGGGCAGCCCCTTTGGGCGCCTTCTTCGCGGACGACGTCGAGCGGTGCCTGCGCGAGGCGCGGCTCTCGGCGGAGGTGACGCACGCGCACGAGGACGGTATCGCCGGAGCGATCGCAGTGGCTGGGGGCGCAGCGCTCGCGTGGGCCAGGCGAGGGCACGAGCTACCGCTCGGGCGGAGCTGGCTCAAGCAGGTGAGAGACGGCGTGCCGGCGGGCTTCGTTCGCGAAGGAATCGAGGCAGCTCTCGGCCTCGACGCGAAGACGAAGACCTCCCGCGCCGCGCTGGTCCTTGGAAGCGGGTCTGACGTGACCGCGCGCGACACCGTTCCCTTCTGCCTCTGGATCGCGTCCTGGTACTCGCACGATTTCACCGAGGCGATGTGGCAGACGGTTTCCGCCCTCGGGGACCGGGACACGACCTGCGCCATCGTCGGCGGGATCGTGAGCCTTCAGGTCGGCGAGGAGGGTATTCCCCGGGAGTGGCGCGACGCGCGCGAGCCTCTTCCCTGACGGGTCGCGCTCGCTCGCCGTGTACGGGGAAATCGACGACAGGGGACAGCGACTCCTCGCCCCCGACGCGGTCCTCCCGTGCCGAGACGCGCGAGGACCGGGGCGCGGGTCGAGCGGACCTTCCTCCACACGGATGCTCGCTCCTCCTCGCGCGCACCTCCCGGACTCTCCTCTGGCCGCCCCAGGCAGAAGCCGGGGCTGCTCTGCTTCCTCGTCGAGCCGCCAGTCGTGTAGTTCGAGCGCCCGCGTCCGTGCGCGGCGGTCGCGAGATTCCACGGGAATCCTCGCCGCGACTTCGCAGCGCCTCTCCGCCATTGCCTGGAGCCTCCCAGGTCACGCCGAGAGCGTCGCAAGTTTCGACAAGAGCCGCCCGAGCTTCGACGAGCGCCGCCCCCACGAGCGCCTGGAGCCGCCCGCGCCTTCGCACAGCGGCTTCGCGCATTCGTGGAGCGCCTGTTCTTGGGCAATCGGGCCGCGCTCGCCGGACCCCGAGAGGCGCCGCGGATTTGGCGCGCCGCTCCCCGACCGAGCTCGTCCTCTCTCTCATCCGCTCGAGCCGCTCAGGCTTCCTCGTTGCGCCGCCCTCCGCGCAGCGGGCGCCTCCCCGCCCGTTCCTCGAGCGTCTCCATTTCAAGACCACGGCCGCCGTCCCTGCTCGTCGAGCCGCTCTTCGAATGGAAGGAGCGCAGCGCTCGACTCCCTCGGCCGCCCGACGTGCCCCGAGGGCCGCCCCACCCGCTTCTTTCGCCTCTCTCCCCACTTCCCGTGCCTCTCCCGGTGCTCACGCGGACGCCCTCGCTCCGCTCGACGCGGATGTGATGTAAGGACGGCCAATGCAACTCGAGCCTTGACCCCGTCGCCGGATGCCCCCATCCGTTGGGCATGGCGCTTCCCCCCGGCCCTCGATACCCCGGCGTCATCGCGCTCGCTCGCTGGATGGCCCGCCCGGCCGAGTCGATGGAGGAGGATTTCCTCGAGTACGGCGATCTCTACACGATCAACAACCCGGTCTACGGACGGGAGGTCGTCGTCAGCGATCCGGAGCTCCTCAAGGCCATCTTCACGGGAGACCCCGACGTTTTTCACGGAGGCGAGCCAAACCAGACGCTGCGGCCGCTCCTCGGTGATCGCTCGGTCCTCGTCCTCGACGGCCCTGCGCATCACCGCGAGCGCAAGCTCCTCATGCCTCCGTTCCACGGCGACCGGCTGGGCGCCTACGCCGACGTCATGCGCGAGGCCACCGTGCGTGCGGTCGACGGCTGGCCCCGCGGCGAGCTCTTCTCGCTCCTTCCCAGCATGCAGAGCATCACGTTCGACGTGGTCATGCGGACCGTCTTCGGCGCGCGGCAGGGACCGGAGCTCGAGACGCTGCGCGCGCGCCTCCTCGCCGTCGTCGAGCGGGCGCAGTCGCCGCTCGGCATGCTCCTGCTCGTGCCGGCTCTCCAGCGCGATCTCGGGCCGCTGACGAGCTGGGCCTCGTTTCAACGCGAGATGCGCGCGGCCGACGAGTGCATCTACGCGCTCATCGGCCGGGCACGCGCGGCGCGGGCCAGCACGAGCGCGGGAGCTGTGCCGACAGGCGAGGCGCGGCCTGACGTGCTCTCGCTCCTCCTCGCCGCGGTGGACGACGCGGGCGAGGGAATGACCGACGCGCAGCTGCGCGACGAGCTCCTCACGTTGCTCATCGCGGGCTACGAGACGACCGCCACGGCGCTATGCTGGGCGATAGAAGAGATCCTCCCGCGGCCTGACGTGCTCGCGCGCATCCTCGATGAGGTCGCCCAGCCGGGCGGTGCATCCCTTTACCTGGACGCCACGATCAAGGAGGTGCTGCGCCTGCGGCCGCTCGTCCCGCTGCTCGTGCGCAAGGTGACGGCGCCGATCGCGCTGCGCGAGTACCGGATCCCCGCGGGGACCGTGCTTGTTCCGTGCGTTTATCTCGCGCAGCGCCACCCCGCGTACTGGTACGCCCCCGGCGAGTTCCGTCCCGAGCGCTTCCTCGCGGGCAAGCCCCACCCATTCGCCTGGGTCCCGTTCGGGGGAGGCGCGCGACGCTGCATCGGAATGGCGTTCGCGCTCTACGAGATGCGCGTCGTGCTGGCGACGCTGCTGCCACGGGCTTCGTTGCGCCTCACCGATGGGCCGGCGAAGGTCACGCTGCGAAGCTTCATCTTCGCGCCGTCCGCGGGAACCCGCGTCGTCGCTACCGCACCGCGCGCGGGAAAAGGACGTTGGCCCGCGGTGACGAGCCCGGGGCGCCACGTGCCCCTGGCCGACCTCGAGAAGAAGGTCGTCGGCGCCGACCGATTGGGCCCCTAGGGCGGAGGCCTCGTCCAGACGACGAGGCGGCTCGAAGAAGAGGAGGAAGCAACCACCTTCCAAAATTGGCCACGCAGCGACGAGCGGGCAATGCTCGGGCTCGATGCGCGCCGTGATCTGTCTCCAGCCCAACGATCAGCTGATCTGGAGGAAAGCTCTGGCGTGCGCCAAGCTGGACGGCGACGATATTCAACATATCTACGTGCCGAAGCATTTCAAGAAAACCATCTACCTGCGAGAGGGCAAGAAGAAACCCGTGTGGATCCCCGGTGGCGACGAGCTGAGCATCGTCCCGACGGACATGAACTGGGAGCAGCAAGAAGACGAGACGAACGGTAGAGGAGCTCTTTGATGCCGTCGGTCTCCACGGTCCGTCCCATCTGGGAGGCGGTGCGCGCGACCAGACCATCGGCTAGCTCGCAGTCCACGGGAGTGGCCGTCGCGTAGCCGACCCGCTCGAGCACCGCGGCGCCCGCCTCGCTTCCGATCTCGACGACGAAACGGTGCCCGCTCCCGTCGAGAAGCTCGGTCAGGGCCAGATCGAACCCCTTGGTCACATGCGGGCCCGTCCCCATCGACACGCAAAAACAGGTCCCGCCCGCGTGCCCGCAGTTGACCGCCACCACGAAGGTGCCGGGCGCGGCGCGCCCCGTACTCGAGGTCGGGCGCTGCGCCGTCCAGGAAAACCTTGTCCTGGATGGCAATGGCATGAAGGTCATACGAGCGCGCCGATCAGGGCCAGGCGAGGAACGGCTCTCGTCTTCTCGAGAACCACGAAACTTCCGTCTTGCCGCCGCGCGCGCCATAGCTGGAGGGTAGGGACGAAGAAGAATTGCTTCCAAGATTGCGGGCCGAGCGTGTAGCCGAAGAGGGCGCGATCCTCGCGGCGTCGCAGGCGGTAGGTTCCTGCCTCCTGGATCTCGGTCCAGCCCTCGGCAAGATCCTCGACGCCATCGATGGGGGCGTGAACGATGGCCCCGTCGCGCACGGTAGGCCCGACGAGCTGAAAGCCGTCCGCGCAGAGTGCGAGGAGCAGCTTCGCAAAGCTCGCGCGGGACAGGAGGACGCGATCTCCGGGTTGTGTGCGTGTTGTCATCGCGCGGTCCGCACACTTGGCTTCGCCAAACTGGCCTGTCAAGGCGCCGAGGCGACTCCGTCGCCGCTCGAGTCGCGATTCCCGAGCCCAAGCGCATACGCGAGTCCGTGAAGTTGGCAATGTCAGCCGCACGACGCAGAAGAGGACCGCCGTATCCGGACGGGTTCGAACGGTGCGTGAGGGGCCGCCTTGTCACCGGGCTCGAGGTACCCAAGATCGGTTCGTGGTCCCAGATTGGGCCGCGATGGCGGCGACGATGCGCATGTGCTGGTATTTGCACCTCAACGCAGCGACGATGCGGTCATGGTCTCGAGCAGACTGCGACCATTCGGTGTTGGCTTGTTCCTCGCCGGAGTCAGCAGCTGCGCGCTCGTGGCAAACCTCGGCAGCGACTACGAGCAGTCCGGAGGCGTGGAGGGTGGCGATGCCTCCGACGCCGGGGCCCAGGATTCGAGCCCCGACGATGCATCCAGCGCCGAGGGCGGAGGCGGCGGCTTCCTTGCCACGCTGACCGCCAACGGGACGCACGTCTGCGCGATCGTCGGAGGGGTGGTCTACGGCTGGGGGGCAGACGGGAACGGTCAGGTCGGCCCCTACGCGGACTGCGGCGCGTTGCAGTGCGCGGAACCGGCGGCGGTCACGTTCGACGGCGGGGCGGCGCCCGTGCAGGTCGCCGCAGGCGTCTCCCATTCGTGCGCCCTGTTCGGCGACCAATCGGCGCTCTGCTGGGGCGACAACGGCAGCGGCGAGCTGGGCGTAGGCCCCACCCCGCTCCTGGGTGGATTCGGGCGGGTCATGGGCGGCCCGTACGTCC
>Ga0302157_10007801_pt1 | contig 10687 bp, 11 predicted proteins | sample I_Bog_N3_3_FD_193502 | JGI IMG/M metagenome (GOLD analysis project Ga0302157, IMG submission 193502) | Peat permafrost microbial communities from Stordalen Mire near Abisko, Sweden - I_Bog_N3_3 | ecosystem: Environmental > Terrestrial > Soil > Wetlands > Peat | place: Sweden: Abisko, Stordalen...
CCCACCCGTTCCCATCCCGAACACGGAAGTTAAGCCTCGTTGGGCCGATGGTACTGCACGCGTAAGTGTGTGGGAGATTAGGTGATCGCCGGCATAATTCATGAAAAGCCCACCTCCCGGTGGGCTTTTCTGCGTCTGGGGCATTCTCCTGTATCCTTGCTTCGGAATTCTCGCAACGGACGGCGGAGCGCTCCATGGACTACAAGATCAGCCTGCTCACGGTGGCCGAGCAGCCCATGGCGGCGGCCCAGCAACGCACCACCTTCAAGATGGTTTCAAGGGAGATTCAGGGTCTGCTCTCCGGGCCGTGGGCATTTGTGCGGTCGCACCCCAGCCTCTGGATCCGCGGCTGCAACGTAGCGATTTATTGGGACCCGCCGGCGGAGGGATCTGTCGAAGTCGGAATCCAGGTGACCTCCAGCTTCGAAGGGTCGGACGATGTGGTCTGCTCCGCCACGCCGGCGGCAAAGGTGGCAATGACGACTCACTTCGGTCCGTACAGCGTGCTGGGGCAGCGCACCAGGCGGTCCGTGTGTGGTGCAGGGAAAACGGGCATACCCTCCTGTCGCCGCACTGGGAGATCTACGGCCACTGGAACGATGATCCGGCGAAGGTGCGGACGGATGTGATCTACCGTCTAAGCTAAGAGGTTCCTAAAGCGTCGTTCCGGTCACAGGGGGAGTTGTCGGGCTTGCAGCCGGCTTGGGCAGTTTTGTCAGCTTCGGGGCTTTGGGAGGAGCGGGCGGAACAGGCACAGCCTTCGGGGAACCGGGCAGTGCAGGTGGGCTGGCTGGCAGCGGCGCCACCGAACTCTTCCGCACCGTCACGTCGCCATCGGTGGTCTCAATTGTTACCGTCGGTCCCCCGCCAGCGACCGTCCCTCGCAGCGAGTGGCTCTCGTTCTGGTCCACTGTCGAAAGCCCAAAGTCGTTTTCCATATCCCCATTGCGGGTCTGCGCATTCAGCACAAAGCCTGCGCTGCCCGGCAGTCCCACATCCACGGAACCATGGTGGTTCAGGATCTCCACCACGCCCAGCGGCGGCGTATGGGTCACTGCAACGCTACCGTTACTGTCCGTGACGTCCACGTCGCCCTGCACGCGATCCAGCGTAATGTTCTTGTCGGAAGTCTTCAGTACGACCGGTCCCAGCAGTTGATCGGCATCCAGGCTGTCCTTCTCCACGGAGAACTCGTCATCCAGCCGCGTGGCGCTGAACTGTGTGCGGTTGGTCTCAAAGCGCACCTGCCCGCCCACTCGCTCCAGGTGGGTGTCGCCAAAGAACTCGCCCTGCAAATGCACGGTGCCGCTCACATCGGAGATATCAATATTGCCGCTGTGCCCCTCGATCGTCACGCCGCCGGTGATGTTCTGCAGCGTCAGCGTGGCGTTGTCGTCATTCAAACTGGCCTGCACATCGCCAGTGATGCCGTTGATGTTGACGTCGCCGCGGTTTGCGGAGAGCGTCAGCGCGGCGTGGAGCTGGCTCACGCTCACATCGCCGCGGTCGTCGTTCACGGTCACGGCAGTGGCTGCCGGAACCGTGACGGTCAGGTCCGCCTGTCCGCCGCGCACCGTCGCCACGGTCAGCACCAGGTCCTTGCCTTCATTGGAGAAGGCCGGCTGCAGCTCGTTCTCCATGCTCTGGGCATCGCTGTCCTTCCACGCATAGACGTGCTTGTGGACGTTGACATGCACCTGTCCGTCGCTGCTCGATCCGGTGACCGTCACATCGCCGTGCGGGTCGCGAATAATCAAGGCGCTGCCCGCGGTGATCGTGGAACTCCAATCGTCATACGCGTCATGCTGTTCGCCGAACATCTGGTCGAACCCCAGGAAGCCGGGCCCAAAGGCATGGTTCTTCCAGTCGGTCCCGTTCTCAATCGCGCGGCTCGACACCCCGGCCAGCACCAGCAGCACCAGCAGAAAGACCACGCCGCCGCCCAGTGAGCGAGCTCCAGGGGCCTCGCGCCGTTGATCCAGCGCCCACTCCAGCAGCAGGATCAGACCGGCGGCCACCAGCACTGCCGGCCACCAGCGCCCAAACCAGTCCAGCGACCACGACCAAGAGATGCGCCCCACTTGCGCCAGCAGAAACACAACACCCAAGGCAAGTATCAGCAGCGGTCCTACAACCGACCGGCGGCGCAGGCTGCGGCGCTGGTACCTCGCCTGGGCCATGGCGGCTCGGCGCTGGGCCTTAGCTGCCTGGCTCTGCGCTTTGGCTGCCTGGCGCATCGCACGAGCCTGCGCGCGCATCGAGTACGGATCGTACGGCGGAGGATACTGCCCGCCCGGCGGCGGTGGAGGTGGTGGGGGAGGATAGGCGCTCATGCTATTGCCCGTCCTTCTGCGAGTCCTTCGCCGGGTCCCACTCGGTCGCAACCGGCCGCTCGACCGCTACAGCGTCAGTACCGCCTGCAGCCCACGCAGCGCGGGCCCGCTCCGCCTCTTCTTCACTGACAGGCGGGACCACGCTGACCGGCGGAACATACACCGGAGCCTCGGCGGCGGCGCGCTCTACAAGCAGTAACCCGCCAATCACGATCAGCAGCACCGCAAATGTTAGACCAAATGTCACATGAAAGTCGGCTGCATGCAGGGCGAACATCACCGCCAGTGCCATCAGGATGACAGGCCAGCGCAGAATGCCCACCACCGGAACCCCCGCTCCCAGCCTGCGCGTGAACAGCCAGACCGAAAGTCCTGCAAACAGGATGGGCGGCCACCAATGCTCGCCCACGTGCCAGTCCGGCAGCAGGTTGGTCAGCAGGATCAGCAGCCCCAGCCCGATCAGCCAGAACGCTCCCACGGGCAGACGCCGCGCGGGCGGCAATGGGGCCACAGGCGCTACAGGAGGCACCGTCACATAGCTCGGAGCCGTGGGTGGCGTGCCCCCAGTGTAGGTCTGCGCATAGGGAGCATGTCCCCAGGCCGGCGCCTGCTGTGCGGCCGCGGCGGCGGAGGGATCGACCGGCGGCACAGGGGGCGCGCCCGCAAAGGCCGTTGGTGGAACATAGCCCACCCAGCCTGTTCCCTGCCCCGCGGGCGTGTAGCCTGCCGGCGGAGCCGATGCTGGAGGTGGTACGGGAGGCCGCGCCGTGCTTCCATTCGCCACTGGACCCCACGTCCTGCCGAATCCCATGCGCTCGCCGATATCATTCAGCCCGAATGGATTCGGCAGCGGCAAACCGTCGCGCCGCGCGGTCGCCGTGTGGTAAGACTCAAAGGCCATGTAGAAGATCCAGCCCATCACAAACAGTCCAAAGATGTTGTTCACGTCATTGGCTAGCGAGACCAGGATCACAAAGACCACAAAGTGCACGATCCCCTTGGCGTACTGGCCGTTGTACATCGCTCCAACGCCGGGGATAAACCCCAGCAGCGCCGCCAGCGCAGGGCGCGGCTCGCCCGGTACAGGCGCGCTGCCGTAACTCGTCGGCTGGCTGCCTATACGGGTCGTCAGGCAGAGCTCGCAGAACAGGCTGTTGCCTATGTTACGAACCGTCTCGCCGGTCAGCGGCCTGCCGCAGTCCTGGCAGTATCCCACCGTCGGTGGCGGGGTCTGCGTCGCGCCCCAGCTCTCGTTGTTGATCTCGTCGCTCATTGCTTCAACTTCCTTCCTTTGGCCCTGTTACCGCGACGGTCCGTTGGAGTCGCCTACGGGCGCCTCGTCACTGCGCAGCTCGCTCACCCGCGACTCCACCCGGTACACCATGGGATTGTTCTGGAACGTCCGCGAAACCGAAGCTCCGGCGTCGGCGGCCGTGCGCCGCAGCGCGCTGGGCGTAAAGTTGCCCGCGCGTACATCCCGCAGCCGCACGCCCAGCAGGTTCATCGTCAGCGCCAGCGAGAAGAACGCCATCGCCGCAGTCATCGCCAGCCGTGGCTGAAAGATCGCCGATGCCTGGTCGACGGAAAAGACCTCCGCCAGCTTCATGCGCGCGGCCGCTATCCGGGCACCGAACCCACGGGTGGCCCATCCATGCGCAGTGACCGGGGTCCCCTGCGGGCGTTCTTTGCCCGCTGGGGTGGCAGAGCGCATGGGTGGGGTCGCGAGGGTCGGTGCTGCAATCGCCGCCCCCGTCGTCCCGGCCAGGATCTTCTCCAGCAGCGCTGCCGGAGGCTCGGGCGCGTTTCCCTTCAGCATCGCCAGCCAGGCGGCGCCGCGCTTCGCTGCCGCCACCTCGGCGGAGCACTCCACGCAGGTGGCAACATGGCGGTCAAACGCCTGCTGCTCGGCCGAGCTCAGCGTGCCGTCCACGGCGTCGGGCAGCATCGCCTCGCACACCGCGCAGGCCGCCGGCCTGCGGCTGTCCTGATCTTCGAATTGGATATTGTCCGCCACTTACATCACCTGCCCTTCTATACGTTTCAAGAGTCTTGCGAGTTCACTGCGCCCGCGGCTGATCCGGCTCTTTACGGTGCCCTGCGGAACGCCTAAAACCTCGGCTATTTCTTTGTAGTCCATGTCCTCCAGGTCGCGCAGGATTACCGCCTCGCGCAGTTCCGGGGAGACCTGCTTCAGCGCCGCCTGGATCTGCGCCCGCAGTTCCAGACCGGCGACATGGTGCTCCTGGCTGGGACGATCATCAGCCAACCGCTCAGCCTTCGTCGGACCATCTTCCTCGCCCGCATAGGTCTCGTCCAGCGAATCACTGGCCCGCTCCATCCGCGACCGCCTGTAGTTATCCACCAGCAGGTTGCGCGTCAGCGTGGTTAACCAGGTAGTAAACCCACCCTTGGCTGGATCAAAGCTGGCCAGGTTGCGATACATCTTCAGGAATGCCTCCTGGGTCATGTCCTCGGCGTCGCTCTGCGATCCTGTAAACCTGTAGCAGATGCCATAGACCCGGCGCTGCTGGGATCGGGTCAGCTGCTCCCATGCGGCTGCATCGCCAGCCAGGCAGCGCGACGCCAGCTCGGCCAGTGCCTTCTGCTCAGCCTGGGCAGTAGCGCGTTCGGCGGCGGATTGGGTCGTCGCCTGGTTCATGGTTTGGTTCGGAGCTGCTGGCGGCCGTCCCGGTTGCGGAGCTTGGCACCGCTCCGGCTCTTCAGGCGACCTCGGCGTCACCTGCCGGACCTCCTGCGTCGACGGCTGCACCGGGACCTTACCGCAGGCTGCAATCCCTGCCTTCGGACCCCATCCTGCTCCGGCATCCCGTCTGCCCGGAAACATCGCCGAAACTGCTGCCGTCGCCATACCAACCAGTACGCAACCCGGCCGCCCGGAGTTCCCTGAAAAGCAGCCAACAGGGAACAGTCAACAGCGAGCAGCAGACCGCTGTTAACTGTTCGCTATTAGCTATTTACTGCCCCTTAATCACTCCGCACGCAATCCGGCTGCCGGAGGCCCCGCTGGGATCCGTCATCTCGTCGTCGGCCTTCTCATGGACCACAATCGAGGTGCCACCGTTCAGGAACAGAGAGTTCGGCGCCGCCGGGTCCAGCGAGATCGAGGTCAGCACAAACGTCGCGCTACCCTTGCCGTCCGCGCCCACGTTCAAGTTGTCAGGCATGTCGCCGTTGTGGTGGCCCATCGCGTTCTGGTAGCCGTGCTTCTTGCCGTCGGGGTTGAAGTGCCCGCCCGCCGTCGTAAAGGCCGGCCCCTCGCACAGTGGCTTCTGGTGGATATGCACGCCGTGCGGCCCCGCCGCCAGACCCTTCAGAGCGATCTTCACCTGCACGCCGCTCTTCACCGTCTTGAAGGTCGCCGTGCCCACATCTGCGCCCTTGGCATCGGCAATGGCCACCTTGATCTCCTTGGGCCCCTGTGCCGCCGTTATTGCTGCACCCGCCACAACTGCCGCCACGCCACACACTGCCATCCATCTCAAACGCATCGCAAATCCTCCATATCCAGCACCGACAGAATACTCCCCTCTACACTTCGCCGCCCTTCCTGTTCGCTATTATCTGTTTGCTGTTCGCTGCCCTACTTATCCACCGGCCCCTGCCGATTACGATTGTCCTCAGCCATGCAACCGCATCCTACCCCTGGAGTCCTCGAGGTCATCACCGGCCCCATGTTCTCCGGCAAATCGGAGGAGTTGATTCGCCGCCTCAAGCGCGCGCGCATCGCTCGCCAGCGCGTGGCCTGTTACAAGCCGGACATCGACCTCCGCTACCACCGCACCGCCATCGCCAGCCACAGCTCGCAGACCCATGACGCAGTCACCGTCGCCACCGTCGAGCTCCTTCGCGAAGACCTCTCCCCGCAGCTCGCCGAGATCGAGGTCATCGGCATCGATGAGGTGCAGTTCTTCTCTGAAGCCATCATCCCGCTCGCCGTCGAGCTCATCGCGCTGGGCAAGCGCGTCCTGATGGCCGGGCTCGATACCACCTTTGCCGCCGAGCCCTTCGGCCCCGTCCCGCACCTCATGGCCATCGCCGATACCGTCACCAAGCTATCAGCCGTCTGCATGGTCTGCGGCGCTGCGGCCATCCACACCCAGCGTCTTGGCCACTCGCAGGAGCTGGTCGTCGTCGGCGCCGCCGGACTCTACGAGGCCCGTTGCCGCGCCTGCTTCCAGCCCTTCGTCGAAGAGCCCGCCGAGCAGATGGAACTCCCCGCAGCCCGCTAATCCGTCGCCTCCTCTCTGTGATACGATTTCGCAAAATCCCGGCGAACGCCGGTGATCGTCGCAGATACAGTGGGCCCCATTCACAGGAGGCAGCGACATGAAATCCATCCTCAGCAATACAGCATCAACCCAACGTCCCTCGTGGCGGGCGATTCTGCTCGTCGCGGCAGCCTGTGCAGCGGTTGTTCCGCTCTCTGGCTGTCCTGCCAAGCCTGTCGCAGACCTTGCGGCGACCGGTTGCCCCACGGCCAACATTGTGATTACTCTCACTGGCGGCAGAACCATTCAGAAGCCGGGTGAGCAACACTCTGACACCATCACGGTGAACGTCAGTTGCTCCACTCCCACGCCCGGCGCTCCGATTGCGGGTGCCCAGGTACGTGTCGTCTGGCCCGGCGGATCGATCAATACCGGAACCACGGACGCCTCAGGCAACGCCGTCGTTAACTCCGCCAACTTCGGCACATCGGGCGGCGGAGGCCCGGTGCTCGTCAGCGTCAATGGCAGCGATGACCACTCCCAGAACGTGACGACCACCATCCAGTAAATCCTCACCTATAGCGAAGGGCACCGGCGGCGATTCTCCTTCGCCCGCCGTGATACAGTTTTCCGGTCGAACGCGCGCCGACGATTTCGCTTCTCCCGGAGGCCCCTATGTCCCTTCGTACCAATACTCTGCGTCTCCTGCCCCTTGCATTGACCGTCGTCGCCCTCCACGCCGCCGCCCAGGCCAAGATCGACCTCGTCAACTCGCAGGGAGCGACTGCTCCCTGCGTCGGCGTGGGCCCCATCGGCGAGCCTATCGCAAAAAAGTGCGTGACCATCTTCGAGGAGCAGGGCTTCATCCGTCAGGACCAAATCGGCGTCACCGGCCTCACCCTCGGCGCCACTCCCAAGGACGACGGCCGCGTCACCACCGTCGCTCCCGGCTCCGCCGCCGCGCAGGCCGGCCTTCTGCCCGGCGACGCCATCGTCTCCGTCGAAGGCAAGCCCATCCTGCCCACTCCCGGCACGCTCGCACAGCAGGCCACCTTCGGCCCCCGCGGCGACTCCGTTCAGCTCAAGCTGCGCAAGGCCGGTGAGGTCACCCTCAAGCGAGCTCCGCTCACCGCTCCTCCCGGGCCCAAATCGCCAAGCTTCTTCATCATCATGCGTCCGCTCATCGACTGGCGAAGCACCTTCATCCCCTGCATCGGCGCCGGCCCCGCCGCTCCGGCGGTCCTCGCCTACTGCGACGGCCACTTCAAGCCCTTCGGCTACATCAAGTCCGGCGACCTCGGCACCACCGGCCTGAACTTCGACCTCACCAACCCCGCCGCCGCCATCATCACCTCGGTCGACCCCGGCTCACCCGCGGCCGCCGCGTCCATTCAGCCCGGCGATCAGCTCCTCGCCGTCGACGGCAAACCCCTCACCCCCAACCTCAGCGAGCTCGCCCGCGAGGCCCTCTTCGGCAAGGCCGGAACGTCCTTCCACGTCACCGTCCACCGCGGCCGCGCGGACAAGACCCTCGTCCTCACCCTCGCCGCCCCCACCAAGTCCGCCCCACCCCCACCCTCCAACTAGCCTGGAGAACTGGAGAACTGGAATCTGGAACCTAGACCCTCGTCCCTCGTCCCTCTGGAACCTCGTCCCTCTGACCGCTCCACTTCATCACAAGTGCCATCATCCCGCACGCCAGCAGGCTCAGCGCGCCGTCCACGGCGTACATACCACTCACTCCATGCCGTGTGGAGACCCGCCCATCCAGTACGCCCATGTACACAATCGGAAGCACCGTCGCCGAGGTCAGCAGCGAGAACTGCGTCGCCGCAAGCGGATTTTCGCGCCCGATGGTGTGAAAGCAGATCGCCACCGCCGCCGTAAAGCTCAACGCCTGCACCATGTTCTCCCCCAGGAACGCCACCGCGAACATGCCAGGCGACCGCGGCAGCAGCAACAGCAGCAGCGTAAACACGCTGCCTGCAGTCCCGATTAGCAGGTAAAGCGGCAGTGCCCGCACCCACCGCGCCAGTACCGGCAGCAGCAGGCAGCTCGCCGCCCCGGCTACGCTCAGCACCGCACCGCCCATGCGGCTCACAAACGCGTCGGTCGCATGGAACTCCCGCACCTCGCCGCCCAGCAGGTTGGTCAGTGCGAACGAGCCCGTTGGAGCAACGAACAGCAGCAGTGTCAGCAGCACCTCGCGCCGATGCAGCAGCCGTCCCACATCGCGAAACAGATCCCCAAACCTCTCCCGCGCCCTCACAGACAATCTGTCCCCAACATCCGCCGGCATCCACGGAAACACTATTACGGGCAACATCACCACCGCGCCCAGCAGCGGAGCCGCGACCCCGAGTGGCAGCCCCCGCAGCATCTCTCCCGCCAGCACCACCATCGTGCCGTTGCCGACGAACGTGCCCACCTGCGTCCACGCGCTCAGCCGAGCCTCATCCTCCGCGCGTACGATCGTCGCCAGCCATCCGCCCAGCGCGTTGGAACTGAGCACACCGGAGGCATAGGACATCATCAGCAGCGCCTCCAGCACCGGCAGCCGTCCGCGCTCCAGCAGCGCCGCAGTCAGCCCCACACCGGCCAGCGCGGCAAACGCCGTGGCGTACCACCGCCGGCTGAACCGCACATCCAGCAGCGGCCCCAGCAGAAACACCCAGAACCCAGGAAACAGGCACGCCGCGCTCACCGCGGCGATCTTCCACTCCGGCACTCCCCCATGGGCCAGCAGTTGAGGCAACGGCAGCACGATGAACCCACCCACCAGCCCGTAGGTCGCGTTCGACAGCCCCATCAGCCAGATCGGCGCGCGTCGGTGAGTGCGTTGCATCGCCACAGTCTACGGCAGACGGTGCTCAGCCCTCCGGATCACCCAGCGGTTCCCACAGTTCCAGGCGATTTCCGTCGCAGTCCTTGATCCACGCGAACTTCCCGTAGACCTCATCCTGACGCTTGGGATCGATCCAGACTCCCTTGGCAGCAAGCTCCGCAAGCAGCGCGTCGAGGTCGTCAACGCGATAGTCGATCATCACCGCCTGCTTGCCTTCGCCGAAGTACGCTGTGTCCTCGGGAAACGCCGACCACGCAGTCATCCCTGTTCCACGTGGAACCTCATCGCTCCACTGGAAAGCCGCTCCGTTGAAGTCGGCGAGCTTGATACCGAGATTCTCCGCGTACCACTTTGCCGTCGCCTTCGGATCGCGCGAGCGCAAAAACACTCCGCCGATTCCAGTCACTCGCGCCATCTCGTCCCTCCGCCTTCACTCTATGCTCATTATCTCTAATCTCTAAGCTGAACAAGACCAGATCTTCGCTAGTTGTGCCGTAACTGCTCGACCAATCTTGCCACAGCGCGCGAATCGACGGCATGCGCCGCAAGCGCTATGCCTTCCCCGATGTCCTTCGCCAGCGCCGCGACGACCAGCACAGCAGCCGCATTCAGCAGCACTACATCGCGCCGAGGTCCGGTCTCTCCGGCGAAGATGCTGGTCAGGATCGCCGCATTCGCCGCCGCATCGCCGCCTGCGAGAGCACTCAAAGGCGCGCGCTTCAGCCCGAACTGCCCCGGCAGAACGCTGCTCTGGGCGATGTGGAATCCCCCTTCGTCGCAGCGCACCTCGGCAACGTCGCTTGGCCCGCTGAGCGCCAGCTCGTCGAGTCCTCCATCGCCATGCACCACCATCGCATGGTCTGCGCCGAGCAGCGTCAAAGCCTCCGCAACCAGCGGGACCAGCCGCTGGCTGAAGACGCCCATCACCTGACGGCGAGCGCCTGCGGGGTTCAGCAGCGGCCCAAGCACGTTGAACACAGTGCGAACGCCCATCGCGCGCCGCACCGGCATCACCGCCTTCATCGCGGGATGGTGAGAAGGCGCAAGCAGGAAGGAGAACCCATACTCGCGCAGCGCCGTCGCAGCGGCTTGGGGAGCAAGCTGTACGGGAACGCCCAACGCCTCCAGCACGTCCGCCGATCCGCACTTGGACGTAATCGCGCGATTGCCGTGTTTGGCCACCTTCGCTCCCGCCGCGGCCGCAACCAGCGCCGCAGCGGTGGAGATGTTGAAGCTGCCGCTGGCGTCGCCGCCGGTCCCACAGGTGTCCACAATCTCGG
>Ga0302157_10007809_pt1 | contig 10681 bp, 8 predicted proteins | sample I_Bog_N3_3_FD_193502 | JGI IMG/M metagenome (GOLD analysis project Ga0302157, IMG submission 193502) | Peat permafrost microbial communities from Stordalen Mire near Abisko, Sweden - I_Bog_N3_3 | ecosystem: Environmental > Terrestrial > Soil > Wetlands > Peat | place: Sweden: Abisko, Stordalen...
TGAGATGTCGATTTGCACGGCACCGGTGAACGTCAGCGCGCCGGCATCCGGCATGATCTCGATGCGATAGTGCTCGGGAGTGACGTCCGTCGGCAGCGAAATTCGCCGCTCCGGCACCGGCCCGGAATTCGCCGGGTCGGCGGCGGCCAACGCCGCTGCCGCAGCCAGTGCCAGCGTAAGCGTAAGCGTAAGCGTAAGCGTAAGTAGCCATGTGCAGCCGCGGCAGCGCCCCGGCGTTCTCGTTCCCTTCATCCCTCTCGACCTCGCGAATTGTCCAACAGTATTCTTGCCGCTTGCGCCAGGTCCGCGACGACGAAGTCCGGCTTCTCCCCGGGTTCGCAGCCGGCGGCGTCCGCGGCGATCCGTATCGTCGTGGCGCCGGCGCGCCGCCCAAAAGCGACGTCACTCGCCTTGTCGCCGATGACGATCGACTGCGACGGATCGAAGCCGAGCGCCGCGGCCGCTTGCTCGAGCAGGCCGGGCGCGGGCTTGCGGCAATCGCAACCGTCGCCCGGCGCGTGCGGGCAGAAGTATATCCCCTCGATGCGCGCGCCCAGCGCTTCGATCATGCGGATGAGCTGCTCGTTCACGGCGTGAACCCGTTCCACGTCAAAGAGTCCACGGCCGACTCCGGACTGGTTCGAGATGATGACGAGGCGGTATCCGCCGCGATACAAGGATTGCAGCGCCGCGCCCGCGCCGGGGATGAATTCCACGGCCGCCGGGTCGTCGAGGTAATGGCGGTCGACAATGATCGTGCCGTCGCGGTCCAGGATAACGACGCGGTGGTTGCGCGGGTGTGCAGTCACTTGTCGTGGGCCGTCGTCACGCGTTGCAGGGTGTTCGTCGTACTCTCGCCGTGGACCAGATCGGCCAGGACGACACGGCCGCCGCGCGCGCGGACGAATTCAGCGCCGACCACCGTATCCACGTTGTAATCGGCGCCCTTGACGAGAACGTCCGGCGCCACGGCCTCGATCAGCGCCAGGGGCGTATCCTCGGCAAAGATCACGACCGCATCCACGACCTTCAGCGACGCCAGCATGGTGGCGCGCGCGACCTCGGCCTGTATCGGCCGTGCGGGTCCCTTCAAGCGGCGCACCGAATCGTCCGAATTCAAGCCCACGATCAGCCGATCGGCGGCCCGCCGTGCCTGATCGAGCAGCGAGACGTGACCCGGGTGGATCAGATCGAAACAGCCGTTCGTAAAGGCGATCTTCAGGCCCTGCGCCCGCCAGTCGCGTGCCAGACGAAGCGCATTCTCGGCGGAATAGATCTTCAGATCGCCGCGCGAACCCACGGGCCGGACCACGGCGGCAATCTCGCCGCTCGTCGCGACCGCCGTCCCGACCTTGCCGACGACGATGCCGGCGGCGATGTTGGCGAGTCCGCAGGCATCGAGAAAGTCGCCGCGAGCGCCGAGACCGCAGGCGAGCACGGCCACCACCGTGTCGCCGGCACCGGAAACGTCGAAGACTTCGCGCGCGGTGGCGCGCAGGTGAACCGCCGCTGCGTCGGCCCTGACGACGGACATGCCGTCCCTGCCGCGCGTCACCACGAGCACATCGCAGACCCGGTCCGCAAGAATCTTGCGAGCGGCGGACTCGATTTCCTCGTCGGTTTCGCAGGCCTGGCCGCTCGCCGTCTGCAGCTCGTGCCGATTGGGAGTCAGCACCGTGGCGCCGCGATATTTCGCAAACGACTTGGCTTTCGGATCGACGAGCACGATTTTCCCCGCCGCTCTCGCCGCGCCGATCGCCGCTGCGATCACGGCATCGGACAGCAGCCCCTTGGCGTAATCCGACAGCACGACGATGTCGGCGTCGGTGAGCGCCGCGGCGCAGGCGTCGATGACGAGCCGCTCGATGTCGGGCAGCAGCGGCGCGCAACTCTCGTGATCGGCGCGCAGCACCTGCTGCCGCTCGGCGACATAGCGGGTCTTGACCGTGGTCGGCCGCGCCGCATCCCGGATCATGCGCGAGCGAATGGCAGGCAGCTTCGCCAGCTGCTCGGCAAGGCTGTCGGCCCACACATCCGCGCCCATCGCGCCGATCAGCGTGCCGTGCGCTCCCAGCGCCGCGACATTGCGCACGACGTTGGCGGCGCCGCCGAGCATATCGGCGGTGCGCTGTATTTTCATGACGGGGATCGGTGCCTCGGGCGAAATGCGCTCGACGCTGCCGTACACGAAGCGGTCCAGCATCGCGTCGCCGAGCACGAGGATCCGCGCCGCGCCGAATCCGCCCAATAGTGCGAGCAGTGAATCCTGGTGCATGTCGTGGGTTACGGAGACCATGAGCGCTACAGCAGCCCCAGGGATTCCTCCAACGCCTTGCACAACATATGGCCGATCAGAATGTGCATCTCCTGTATCCGTGCCGTCGTCGATGACGGTACCGCGATCCATGCGTCACAGACCTCGATCATTCTGCCGCCGCTTCCTCCGGTCAAACCGATGGTGCGGGCGCCGCGCAATCTGGCCTCCCGCAGCCCGGCGAGAACGTTCGGGCTGTTGCCCGACGTCGAAATGCCGAAGGCCGCATCGCCCGCCCTGGCCAGTGCCTCGACCTGGCGCGAAAAGATCGCCTCGAACCCCAGGTCGTTGCCGCAGGCGGTGAGGGCCGTCGTGTCGGCCGTCAAGGCGATCGCAGCGATCGCCGCACGGTCCGTCTTGTAGCGCACGACCAATTCGGCCGCGATGTGCTGGGCGTCGGCGGCGCTGCCGCCGTTGCCGAACAGCAGGATCTTGCCGCCGCCGCGCACGCAGTCCGCGAGGATGCCGAGCACCGCGGCGAATGCCCGGTCGATCGACTGGGCGGTTGCCTCGAATGCGGTCCGATGCTCGCTGCACTCACGCTGCAGGAAGCCCGCCGTGTCGAAGGCGGCGCCGGCCCGCGGATTTTTCGATTCCAGCATGCGCTTTCCCTTCAGTGGAGTTCCGATGCCATCACCGCTACCATTGGCCCCGCATTATGCATCAAGCGAGGATCAGAGCATGTATTTGGTGACGGGCGGCGCCGGTTTCATCGGTTCCAATCTCGTCGCCGAACTGTCGGCACGCGGTCACGAGATCGTCGTCTGCGACTGGATGCGCAGCGATGAACGCTGGCGCAACCTGGCCAAGCACGAGATAGCAGCCTTGATCGAACCCGAAGGGCTGCCGGCCTGGCTCGGGTCGCGGGCGGAAAAGCTCACGGCCGTTCTGCACATGGGCGCCATCAGCGCCACCACCGAGACCGATGTCGACCGCATTGCGCAGAACAACATACGCGCCACGCTCGCTCTGCTCGATTGGTGTACGGAGACGCAAACGCGCCTGATTTACGCGTCCTCCGCCGCGACCTACGGCGACGGCGGCGCCGGCTTCGATGACGACTCCGCGCCCGAGGCCTTGGCGCTGCTGCGGCCATTGAATGCCTACGGCTGGAGCAAACATGTCGTCGATCGGCGCATCGCGCGCTTGCGTGCCCAGGGCGCCGCACTGCCGCCGCAATGCGTGGGGCTGAAGTTCTTCAACGTCTACGGTCCCAACGAGTATCACAAGGGCGGCATGCAAAGCGTCATTGCCAGGAATTTCCTGTCCGTGCAGGCCGGCGCGCCGCTGCGGCTGTTTCGCAGTCATCGGCCGGACTTTGCAGACGGCGGACAGCTCCGGGATTTCATCTGTGTCGATGACTGCGTCGCCATGATCGTGTGGCTGCTCGATCGGCCCGGCGTGTCGGGACTCTTCAACGCCGGCACCGGCAAGGCGAGGAGCTGGCGCGACCTCGGCATGGCGTTGTTCTCGGCCCTGGGCGCTCGGCCCAGCATCGAGTACGTCGACATGCCCGCGGAGCTGATCGGGAAATACCAGTATTTCACCGAGGCCAGGACCGACCGGCTGCGGGCGGCCGGGTACGACACGGCGTTCACCGAGTTGGAAGCCGGCATCGGCCGCTACGTGCGCGACTTTCTCGCCGCTGACGACCGCTATCGATGACTGAGCGGCGCGTCGCCGATGCGATCGTCGAGCGTTTGCGCGCCCACGGCGCGCGGCATGTATTCACGGTGGCGGGCGAAAGCTACCTGGATGTCCTCGACGCCCTGTTCGACGCGCGCGCCGCGCTCGATGTGATCACCTGCCGGCATGAGGCGGCCGCGGCCAACATGGCGGAGGCGGCCGGCAAGCTCACGGGCCGTCCGGGAGTCGCGTTCGTGACGCGCGGGCCCGGACTGACCCACGCCAGCATCGGCGTCCATACGGCGCAGCAGGACGCCACGCCGATGGTGCTCTTTGTCGGCGAGATCGCGCGCGAGGATCGGTATCGGCGGGCGTTCCAGGAGGTGGACCTGACGCAAACGTTCGCCGACCTGGCGAAGGGCGTGCTGCGGATCGACGTGGCGAGCCGCACCGGCGAACTCGTCGATCGTGCCTTCCAGCTCGCCCTGGCCGGACGACCGGGGCCGGTCATCGTGGGACTGCCCGAGGACGTGCTTGGCGAACCGTATGCACAGCCGCCCTGCGCACCGCCAGCTCAAGCATCGCTCGGCATCGATGCCGCCGTGGTCGCCGATATGGCGTCGCGGCTTGGGGCCGCGCGCCGTCCCCTGGTCTGGCTCGGCGGCAGCCGTTGGGCGGCGGCCGGCGTGCTCGCGGTGCGGCACATGGCCGAGGCCTGGCGCCTGCCGGTCGTCACCGGTTTTCGGCGCAAGGATCTGTTTGCCAACAACCATCGCTGCTACGCCGGGGAGCTGGGTTTCGGGGCCATGCCGGCACTCGTGCAGCGCGTGCGCGACGCGGACGCACTGCTGGTGCTGGGCGCCGGCCTCGGGGACGTGGAAACGGGGGGATACCAGTGGCTCGACAGGGCCCACACGAGCGCCCGGCTCATTCACGTGCATTGGGATCCGCAAACCCTCAACGCGCTTTATCCCGCGTCCCTCGCCGTGACGGCGGATCCCGGCATGGTGGCCGCGGCGCTCAGCCCGCTGGCGCCGCGCGGCGCGGCGGCCATGCCCTGGGATGGGTGGACGCGTGCCGCGCGCACCGATCAATTGACCTTCATGGAGCCGGTCGCCGTGAGCGGGGCGTTGAATCTATCGCTGGTGTTTCGTGAATTGCGGGCGGAATCGCCGGACTCCGCCATCGTCGCCAATGGTGCGGGCAATTACGCGGCATGGCTGCATCGTTTTTTTTCCCACGACCAATATCCCACCCAGCTCGCGCCCGGCAGCGGCGCGATGGGCTACGCGGTGCCGGCGGCGATCTCCGCCAAACTCACGCACCCGGAACGCGAAGTGTTCTGTGTGGCCGGTGACGGCTGTTTTCTGATGTCATCGCAGGAACTCGCGACCGCCGCCGCGCTGCGCCTGCGCATCGTCTTCCTGGTCGTCAACAACTCCTCGTACGGCACCATCCGCATGCATCAGGAATCGCGCTTTCCGGGCCGGCAAATCGCAACCGGACTGGTGAATCCGGATTTCGTGGCGCTGGCGCGGGCCTATGGGCTCGCCGCCTGGAAGGTCAGCGCCAGCGCCGATTTTGGCGCCGCGCTGCGATCGGCACGGGCACATCCCGGGCCCGCCTTGATCGAGCTGGTGACGTCGATCGAGGACATCTCACCCGGACGGACCTTGGGCGCCTGAAGCAGTGCCTTGAGTTCCTCGCCGGAGAGGAGTTCGCATTCGAGCAGCCGACCGGCGAGCGTGTCGAGTTGCGCACGATTGTCCCGCAGCAGCGCCCGGCACGTGGTTTGCGCCTGCTCGAGCAGTGCGCGCGCCTCGCACAGGACGGCCGCTTGAATGTCCGGGCCGAGCAGCTCCTTCGGAACGCCGGCGACACTGAGCAGGCCGAAGGCGGCGGAGAAGCCGAGCGAGCCCACCATGTTGATGGCGAGTTCGGATGCGCGCTTGAGGTCGTCCGAGGCGCCGCTCGAGACGCTGCCGAATACCAACAGTTCGGTCTCGCGGCCGGCGAGCAGCATCGCCAGGCGGCTGGTGAGCTCGGATTCCTTGTAGAGCGGGTCCTCGCTGTCACGCGTGAGGTAGGTCACTCCGAGTGCCTGGCCGCGCGGCTCGATGGTCACGCGCTCCACCACGCCGGCCTTGAGCCAGTGACCCACGAGGGCATGCCCCGACTCGTGGTAGGCGAGACGCGTGCGCAGCTCCTCGGAGAAAAGATCCTTGATGGCGGACACCTCGCCGCCGAGCTGATGCGTCTCGATGGCGCGCAGGATGTGTTCCGAGGATACGTAGGCGGCGCGCGCTTCGGCGGCGCTCGATGCCGCCTTGTTGACCGTGTTGGCAATGTCCGCCGGCGACATGCCGGAGGTCATGCGCGCCAGCAGCGCGGTGTCGGCGCTGCCGTCATGGCGAAGTTTGCCGATGTACAGGTCGAAGAGCTGCCTGCGCTCGGGCAGCGTGGGCAGCGAGAGGCGTACCAGCATGTCGAAACGGCCGGGGCGGCGCATGGCCTCGTCGATATTGTCTTCGTGATTCGTGGCGGCGACGACCACGACGTTGTCGAGCGCCTCGAAACCGTCCATCTCCACAAGCACGCGGTTGATGATGCGATTCAGTTCGGATTCCGCGCCGCCCCGCTCGCCCCCCCGCGACCGCTTGCCGATGCCGTCCACCTCGTCGATGAACAGCACGCAGGGCGAATGCTTGCGCGCGAGTTTGAACAGCGCCTTCACCTTGCTCACGCCCGCGCCATAGAATGTGGCGGTGAAGTACGAGCCGTCGACCGCGATGAAGTTGGCCTTGCTTTCGCCCGCGAGCGCCTTGGCCAACAGGGTCTTGCCCGTGCCGGGCGGTCCGACGAGCAGGACGCCGCGCGGCGCCGCGGCGCCGAGAGTCGTGTATGCCGCCGGGTCGTGCATGAAGGCCTTGACGCGGTTCAGAGCCGACTTGGCTTCATCTTGGCCGATGGCGTCGGCGAACTGCGCCTGCGGACGGACCGCGAGCCGCGAGGCCGCGCCGCCCATGCCGGTCTGCAGTTTGATGCTCGCGAACAGCGCGCCGGCAACCGCCAACAGCAGCAGCATGGGCGACAGCAGGTTCGTGGCCGCGTCGAGCAGCCGCCGGCTCGTGGTGCGCGGGTCCACGTCGACGCGCACGAGCGCGAAGCCCGCCCGCGCGCTCGCATCGCCGAGCCGATCGAGCACGGTTCCCGCACAACCCATGGCCGTGCATCCCGGCACGGCCGTGCTCCCCTTGGTGCCGTTCTTCAGGGTGTAGAGCACGAGGCCGGGTTGGACACTGTCGAGTCCCACGATGGACAAATCGCCGGCGTCGAGCGCGTTGCGGAATTCCGATGCGTTTTGCTGGTGTGCGAGCCAGGCCTCGGGCGTCTTTTCGAACTGCAGGGACTCGGCGCTCTTGCGCGCGTCGGTTTCCCGCGAGGCCTTGGCGGCCAGTGCGGCGAAACCGGCGACCAGCAGGCACACCGCGGACAATGCCAGCAAGAGCCGGTAGTGCCCGCGCAGGCGTTTGAGCAATTGCTTGATCGAATCCATCCGCAGCCCTCGATGGAGACCGGCGCGGATGCGCTGCCGATCGTCCTGATGTGTTGACACCGTCAAACTATATGTTAAATGGCGCGCCGCTTTTGGTAGCGGGTTCACATCTCGAGGATGCTGCACCATGCGCATTTAAACGCGCGGAGAAACACCCAGTGCCGCAACGCATTCGTACCGCGCTTGCCAGGCGGGCAAGGCCGCCAGGGCCGCCAGGGCCGCCAGGGCCGGCAACGCCGGCAGGGCTGGCAGGGCCGGCAACGCCGGCAGGGCTGGCAGGGCCGGCAAGGCCGCCAGGGCCGCCAGGGCCGGCAACGCCGGCAGGGCTGGCGAGGGCGCTTTTCTGCGCTCTGCTTCCCTGCGCCGTCGCGTTCGGCCAGAGCTCGGCGCCCGCGGCCTATCCAGAGCCGCCCCAGTCATTGTTCCGGGATCTGTTCGTGGCCGTGCAGAGTGCGCGGATTTTCGCCGACGGCAAGGCGTTCCCGGATGCGGTGCCGAACGCAGCTCCGCGGGAGATACTCGCGGCATATCATGCCGCGCACCCCGCGTCGCGGCAGGCGCTCGAGCGCTTCGTGGCAGCGCATTTTGTTCTGCCCTCCCTGGTGGCGACGGCGCCCGGCGATTCCACTGCGGTGGCGCCCGGCGATGCGAGCGCGGCCACGGCGCCGCCGGTCCGCGTCGACATCACGCGGCATATCGATGCGCTCTGGGATTCCTTGACGCGCAGCACGGCGAGCGCGCCGCCGTACTCTTCGCTCGTGCCGCTGCCGTATCCATACGTCGTTCCGGGCGGTCGTTTTCGCGAGATTTATTATTGGGACTCTTACTTCACGATGCTGGGTCTCGCCGAGAGCGGGCGCCGCGATCTGGTGGCCGCCATGATTCGCGATTTCGCCTATTTGACCGATGCGTTCGGTCACGTGCCGAACGGGACGCGCACCTATTATCTGAGCCGCTCGCAGCCGCCGTTCTTCTTCGCCATGGTGGCGCTGCTCACGCCGGATGACCCGGCCGGCGCGTACGCGCTCTATCTGCCGGAACTCCGGCGCGAACATGCGTTTTGGATGCAAGGCGAGCGGCCTCTCCGGCGCGGCACGGCGCATCGCCGCGTGGTGGCGCTGCCGGACGGGTCGATTTTGAATCGCTACTGGGACGACCGCGATACGCCGCGCGACGAGGCCTTCGCCGAGGATGCGCAACTCGCCCGCGGCAGCGGGCGCCCGCGGCGCGAGTTATATCGCGACATTCGGGCAGCGGCGGAGAGCGGCTGGGACTTCAGTTCGCGCTGGCTCGCCGATGCGCATTCGCTGGCGACGATCGACACCACGCAGATCGTGCCGATCGACCTCAACAGCTTGCTGTTTGGGCTGGAAAATGCGATTCGCGCGGGCTGCGAACGCCGGGGCGAGGCGGCCTGCGTGAAGGAATTCGCAGCACGTGCGGCGGCGCGCCGCGCCGCGATCGACCGGTATCTATGGGACCGGGTGGCCGGCTGCTATGCCGATTATCGTTGGCCGCGACGCGTTCGTGACACGCGACCTTCGGCCGCCGCGCTGTATCCGCTGTTCATGTCCCTCGCCACGGCCTCTCAAGCCGCGTCGGTAGCCGCAGTCGTCCGCCGGACACTGCTCAAGCCCGGCGGCCTGGTGACGACCACACTCGATACCGGCCAGCAATGGGATGCTCCCAACGGCTGGGCACCGCTGCAATGGATTGCCGTCGACGGGCTGCGCCGTTACGGCAACGACGCGCTTGCCGCGCTGATCGCCTGCCGCTGGATGACCAGCGTCAACGACGTCTACGCCGCGAGCGGCAGACTCGTGGAGAAATACGATGTCGTCGATGGGAGCCGTGGCGGCGGCGGGGGCGAGTACCCGACGCAGGACGGTTTCGGCTGGACCAATGGTGTGTTCGCCAAGCTCAACGCGCTCTATCCGGCGCAGGCCGGCGCCGCCACAGGGAACAGTTGCGCCGGGGATTGAGCGCGCGCCGCACTCGAGTGGCGTCAACGCACCCCAATGGCGTCAACGCACCCCAATGGCGTCAACGCACGCCAGTGGTGTCAACGCACGCCAGTGGCGTCAACGCACGCCAGTGGCGTCAACGCACCCCAGTTGGGTCACTGCGCCGGCGTTGCGTCAATGCTTGATGATCACGACCCCGCACAACACGTGCACGGCCACCACCAGAATCATCACCACGGTATTGCGCGTCGATCGCGGCATCTGGCCGGCGACGGAGTGACCGCCTTTGCCCTCGAGCAGAAACTCCAACGGATCAAACGTGGCGGGATGCGGCGCGACGCGCGCGCCATTGGTCAGTGTCACGAGCGGCAGCAGCCCGATCTGCCAGAACAGGGCGAGAAGGTCGATCAGGAAGGGCCGCTCGCCGCCGTCCGCCCCGGCCGCACGATCCTGTCGACCACGATGAACAGCAGGATGCCGGTGAGCGGCACAAGCAGCTTGCAGATGCCCACGATCGTGCCGACGGCGACGCTGCGGTTGATCGCAATTGATCGCTGGACCGGCTGGATCGACAACAACAGCGCCAGGCTTGCGGCGCTCGCCCAGATGATCGGCAACGCCAGCGTGTCTGCGTCGGCGATGAGCCCGCAGATGACGCAACCGACGCCGGCCGCCACCACGACGATCGCGGGTGCGCAGGAATCCGCCGCATCCCGGCGGTCCTCGTAAAAGACGAACCAACCTTGCGCCGTCATCACGAGCAACAAGACCAGGCATGCCAGCGGCGGCACCCAGGCATGGAGCGGATCGAAACCGCGCGTGCACCACACCCAGGCGAAGTGCGTCAGCCCGCCGACGGCCAGGCCGGAGCAGATGCCGCCCCAGCCGAGGACACGCAGATTGCGGGTGAAGCGCGCGCCAACCACGAAGGCCGCTACTGCGCCGAACAATCCGGCACCTAAAACCAGGAGGAGGGAGACGTCGGTGGGCATGGGACCTAAGCAAGCTCTGTGGAATTGTCCTGAAGTAGTCGACCCTGCCTGATCGAACCGGCCTGATCGCAGTTAAGCTTATGGTAATTGCGCCAGCCAGCGGCTCCACGAACCCGTTCACAACATTGACGACGCACTGCGGGTCCGGTGTGCAGGCGCAAGAATTACTTTGTTGGATTTTGTGAACTGGGTCATAGGCGAGGTCGCACATGGGCAAATACGGGCTGTC
>Ga0302157_10007814_pt1 | contig 10676 bp, 11 predicted proteins | sample I_Bog_N3_3_FD_193502 | JGI IMG/M metagenome (GOLD analysis project Ga0302157, IMG submission 193502) | Peat permafrost microbial communities from Stordalen Mire near Abisko, Sweden - I_Bog_N3_3 | ecosystem: Environmental > Terrestrial > Soil > Wetlands > Peat | place: Sweden: Abisko, Stordalen...
CTTGACGTGGACGAAGCGAGAGGTCTTCCGAGAGCACGTAGGTCATGATCGCGGTCAAGAACATCGCGACCCCGACCCAGAACCAGGGAGAATGATGGACTCGGCGCCAGTCCCGTTTCAACGCCGCTGGTCTTCCCCGATGATGGGCGTTCGCGTTCAAGCGTTGCCTGCTTTCCTTGGGCGCCGGGGCGCTCCGTCAGTGCGCGGCGGACCCGAAGGGCGGGTTCAGTCGCACGATGGTGTAATTGAGAAAGGCGGCGAAGGCGACCCAAACCAGATAAGGCGCCAGCAACCAGCCCGCGAGTTCCGAGAAACGCGATACATACAAAATCAGCGCGAGCACCGAAAGCCAGAGAAACGGCACCTCGATCAGCGCCCAATCGGGCCGGCGAAAATTGAAGAACAGCGGGCTCCACAAGATGTGCAGCACGATGTTGACGCCGAACAGCAGCGCGACGATTTCGCGCGCCTGCATATCGCTCGCGTTTGTCCAGGCGAGCACGCCAGCCCAACCGGCGAGCCCGAGAATAAGCGTCCACGCGGGTCCGAACAGCCACTCCGGGGGATTCCAGGTCGGCTTGCGCAATTGCTCACGATACCATGGTCCGACGGTTGTCAGGGAAGCGCCGATCCCGAGCACCAGGATCGTGATGACCGCCGCCACGATGATCGTCATAGTCATGTCCAACTCCTCTCGACTCGAAACCCGGCCCGCGCCGCGGCTGTTCGCCAAGGCCCTATCAGATATTGCGGCCCGCGGCCGGATAAACCTTATCGCGGTATCTACGCGATGAAAAGGAAGCTTCGATAGGCGGGGTAACGCATCAAACGACAAAATCGGACCGTATCCGCGAAGACGGAGGTTTCGCCGGTGTCCATTCCCGCTGAATCTGGATTTCGTGAGCGTCACGCGCTCCGGCCTTGATCAGCAGTTCGAGAGCGCGCACGCTCGTCTGATCGTCCCGCACGCTGACCCACAGCGCGAGCCCGCCGCGGGCCAACCGCTCCTCGATGGGCTCGGCGTGACGACGCGAGACGAGACGCGCCAGAATGTCGCCGACGCTCGCGCCCTCCGTTCGGCCGCCGACGGCCGGCGCCACCGCTCCGCCCGAGGCCACGAGAGCGAATCCGCCAGCGACGCCTCCGATGAACAACGGAGCTCCGTCGGCGTCGGCCCCCCAAGCGTCGTCCTTGATTTGGGCGACCGAGCCATACAGCGCGCCGATGCGGCTCCTCAGTATTTCTTCGCTGGCGAGAACGGAAATTTCCGCGCGATCGAAAGCCGCCGCCTCCAACGCGTCGATGGCCGCCTCCAGTGCGTCCGCATCGTCGAAGACGCCTACCGCCTCGCGAGCGGAATAGCGTTCCGTCCCGACTTCGTCTCCGTTTACCGGCATGATTGTGGGCTCCGCGAATGTATCGTCGTTTCGTCGGCTCGTCTCGAGAGCGACGAAAACGATGCATCCCGCTTTTAGGGGCCGCGCGCCGCTTTCATCCAGCCTCGGAAATCACTCAGAATAACCGCTGTCAGTCGCTGGGCCGCGCTCGCCCGCGTCGAGAATCCAGGTGCGTTCGGCGAACGCGACGTAGATGCGCTCCTGTCCGAGGGCGGCCCCGAGTTCCCTCGCCAGCTCGTTCAACATCGCCTCGATCGCGGAATCGGGAAGATGGCCGAGATAAGCGTGCACGGCCTCGCCCGTGAACAGCGCCACGGGCTCGCGGTCCGAGCCGACCGAGCCGTCCTCGCGCGGCCATGCGTAAGTGACCTCGGCGCGGGTGAACATGCCGGAAAGCGCCGGCTGGCCCGCTTCGACTCGACGCTTCATCCATGCGCGGGCGGTCCTAACCGCCTCCGACACGTCGAATACGCGACCTTCGGAGTCCCACCCCTCGCGCAGTCCGACGCTGATGCGAAAATCCCGGCGCGGCCCCAACGAATGCGGCACGACGACGTAATCGCCGGACCGCGGTCCGGTGGGTCGGCCTTTGGGAGCTTCGGACATCGGATCGTCCTTCATGCCGCCTCAGGCGCCGTCCGGCGCGGGGACGTCAGGGGCCTATGAACAGGATGCGCAAGAAATTCTTAATGGTGAACGTTTTCGTTTGCCGGCCCGTCGCGCCGGACGCTTCACCGCCATGCGAATCCCTAGCCAAGTCGGGCGTCGATGCGGCGGGTCGAAGATATCGCGCGTCATCGATCGCCTGCAGTTCGGCGATCGCGCGGCTCTCGGAGATGTGCGCCAATATCGCGCATTTGGCCTGCGCCGTCGCGATCATTTCATCGACTTGGCGCTCGATGGAGATCGCCAGCGCGGCGGAGATGGCGGAACGGGGCTGATTCATGTCGCGGGCTCCTCTATCGTTTGTCCGCTGGCCTAGCCGCGAGCGGATTTTGGCATGCCTGCCTTCAGTGGCGCGATTCGCTGGCTCTCAACGTCTGACCCCGTCAACCTGCATCGTGGAGCGAAAACGCGACAGATTCGGAATCTACCCAGGGCGTCGAGCGCGGGCCCCGTCGATCGGGGCGCGCCCGCCGCGCCGTCTGGGTGATTTCCGAGGCTGTCCCACGCCAGGGGACCGCGTAACGTGAAGGTCTGGATGGCGGTCCCCCCTTGCCATCCCTTCGAGCGACGGGCTGCCTAGGCCCTTGCTCGGTCCCGGCGGTCACGAGGTTCCACCTCGTGATCGCCGACGCGACGGCCGCCGGGATCCTGGGCCGTAACCACAAGGTTTCGAATAAGTAGAATCCGGGGGATTGCCACCCAGTGGAGCCTCGGAATAGTATCCGCCCGCTTCCCGGCCACGGGAGGCGCCGCGGCGCTCAGGGGTCCGGGTTCTTCAAGACGCGGCGGCTGGAGCGGTCTTGACTCAACGCGTCGGCCCGCAGAGCCAACGAAAGGCATCGGCGTTCCCCCTTCGGGAAAATTGGGGAATCGTAGACGTTTTCGTGTTCATCGTGTCCGCCGCCGACGGGGGTGGAGCTGACGATGGCTCGCGGCGCGATGGCTTCCCTGGACTGCGCGCCGACGGCGGCGCGGAGCGAGGCGGTTCCGAAAGGGGATTGTTTCCGGGCGAATGCGCATGAGGGGGCTGGACGACACGCCATGACGACTGCGAATTCATCGAAATTGGGAAAATCACACCGGCAAGAGAATTTCCCCGTGGCGTCCTTGCTCGTTCGCGCCGAGCATCGTCCCGTGATTCTGGCTTTCTATCAATTCGCGCGCACGGCGGACGACATCGCCGACGATTCGCGCCTCACGTCCTTCGAAAAAATCGCCGCCTTGGATCGCATGGAGGCGGGCCTGCTCGGACAGGACGCTTCCGACGGCCAACCCGAGGCCGCCGCCCTACGCCACGCGCTCGCCGGACGCGGGCTCTCGCCGCGTCACGCGCAGGACCTCTTGAAGGCGTTTCGCATCGACGCGGACAAGCGTCGCTACGCCGACTGGGCCGATCTCATGGCGTATTGCGCCAACTCGGCGGCGCCGGTCGGGCGCTTCGTTCTCGATGTGCACGGCGAGAACCCTTCGACCTGGGCCGCCTCCGACGCCGTCTGCTCGGCGCTACAGATCATCAACCATCTTCAGGATTGCGGCGACGACTTCCGCGCGCTCGATCGCGTCTACATTCCCATTGACAGGCTGGCCGCGCATGGCGTCCCCATCGACGCGCTGGGGGCTGGCAAGGCGTCCGAGCCGCTGCGCGCCTGCATTCGCGAACTTGCCGGCCGCACCGGAGACCTGCTGCGCGAGGGCGCCGATCTCTCCGGCGAAATCGTGGACTGGCGTTTGCGACTCGAGATCGCCGTCATTCACGCGCTCGCGCTCCGGCTGGTCGAGGGGCTGAAGACGAAGGATCCGCTCGGCGAGGAAACCCATCTGAGCGGCCTGCAAGCCGGCGGCGTCGCGCTCGGCGCTGTCGTCCAAAGCGTCTTGCGCGACGTCGGCGTGACGTCGCGCGCGCCCACGGGGGCCCGGATATGACCCTCGCCATTTCGGAGCCGATCGAGGAAGCGAGCGCCCGCGCCGCCGGGAGTTCGTTCTATCTCGCGATGCGGATCATGCCGGCTAGGCAACGGCAGGCGATGTTCGAGATTTACTCCTTTTGCCGCGCCGTCGACGACATCGCCGACAACGGTGGCCCACAGGAACTGCAGATCGCGCGATTGCAGCGCTGGCGCGCGGATCTCGACGCGATCTACGCCGGCGCGCCGCGGCCTCGTCTGCAACATCTGGTCGAAGCGATCCACGCCTTCGGCCTGCGTCGCGAGGATTTCATGGCCGTCATCGACGGCATGGAGATGGACGTGCTTTCGACGATCCTCGCGCCCGATTGGGCGACGCTGGACCTTTACTGTGATCGCGTCGCCAGCGCGGTCGGTCGTCTCAGCGTGCGCGTATTCGGCATGAAGGAAGCGGCCGGCCTTGCGCTCGCGCATCACCTCGGCCGCGCGCTGCAACTGACCAACATCCTCAGGGACATCGACGAGGACGCCGGGATCGGACGGCTTTATCTGCCGCTGGAAGCCCTGCGGGGCGCCGGAATCGACACCAACGTACCCGGCGACGCGGTCAATCATCCCGCGATCGGCCGGGCCTGCGCGCCGGTCGCCGAGCGCGCGGAGGGGCATTTTCGCGAAGCTGATTTGATCTTCGCGTCGAGCCCTCGCGCCGCGACGCGGACGCCGCGCATCATGGCGGCCGGTTATCGGCTGATCCTGTCGCAATTGCTGGCGCGTGGATGGGAGGCGCCACGCGCGCGCGTCAAGCTGCGGCGATCGAGCCTGATCTTCATTCTCATGCGTTGTTTCATACCGTGAAGCTTCGCAAGGCGCATGTGGTGGGGGCCGGGCTGGCCGGGCTTTCGGCCGCCGTTGAACTGGCGTCGCGCGGGGTCTCCGTCGAGCTGCACGAGGGCAGCCCGCAGGCGGGCGGACGCTGCCGTTCCTATGCCGATTCCACGCTCGGCATGGACATCGACAACGGCAACCATCTCATCCTGTCGGGCAACCACGCCACGCTCGCCTATGTCGACAAGATCGGCGCACGCGATCGGCTCGAGGAAGCTCCCTCGGCGAGCTTCCCGTTCATCGATCTCGAGACGCGCGAGCGCTGGACCGTACGCGCCAACGAGGGGCCGATTCCCTGGTGGATCTTCGACAAGAACCGCCGCGTCCCGGGCGCGGCCCTGAGCGAATATTTCGCGCTCGCCAAGCTGCTGCGCGCGCGTAACGGCGCCACGATCGGCGAGACGATGAATTGTTTCGGACCGCTCTACGAGCGTCTGCTGGAGCCGTTCCTGATGTCGGCGCTCAACATCGACCCGAAGGAAGGCTCCGCGGCGCTGGCGGCGGCCATCATCCGCGAGACTCTCGCCGCCGGCGGACGCCAGTATCATCCCGTGATCGCGCGAATCGGCCTCTCCAGCGCCTTTGTCGATCCCGCGTTGCGGTTCATCGCGCGCGCCGGCGGCGGCGTGAATTTCGGCCGTCGGCTGAAGAGCCTCGCGCTCGACGCGCAAAGGGTGAGCGGTCTCGATTTCGGCGACGAAACGATTCCCGTGGGGCCCGACGACGCCGTGATTCTCGCGGTTCCGCCACAGGCCGCGGGGTCGATGGTTCCCGGCTTGTCGACGCCGACCCAGTTTCGCGCCATCGTCAACGCACATTACCGCTTTGCTCCGCCCGCCGGGCTCGCCCCGATCATCGGCATCGTCAACGGCCTCGCGCAATGGCTGTTCGCGTTTCCCGATCGGCTCTCGGTCACGATCAGCGCCGGCGATCATCTCGTCGACGTGCCCCGCGAGGAGTTGGCGACGCGAATCTGGCGCGACGTGGCCGACGTCGCCGAGATCAGCGCGCCGATGCCGCCCTGGCAGATCGTGCGCGAACGGCGCGCCACCTTCGCCGCGACGCCGGCGGAGGACGCCAAGCGCCCCGACGCGCGGACCGCGTGGAGCAATCTGAGCCTGGCCGGCGATTGGACCCGCACCGGCTTGCCCGCTACGATCGAAGGCGCGATCCGCTCGGGCGTCAAAGCCGCGCGAACGGTCGCGCCTTAATTGACCACGGAGACGCAACTCATGTCCGACGCCCTCGCGCGCGCGCTTCCCCTTTCGGACAGGTCCGTCGAGAGCGCGATCCAATCCGCCGCCGACGCCCTTCTCGCCCTGCAACGCCCCGACGGGCATTGGGTGTTCGAACTCGAGGCCGACGCGACGATCCCGGCGGAATACGTGCTGATGCGGCACTACCTCGCCGAGCCGGTCGATGCGGCGCTGGAGGCCAAGATCGCCAATTACCTGCGCCGTATCCAGGGCGCGCATGGCGGCTGGCCTTTGTTCCACGACGGCGAATTCGACATGAGCGCCAGCGTGAAAGCCTATTTCGCGCTGAAGATGATCGGCGACGACACCGAGGCGGCGCACATGCGCCGGGCGCGCGAGGCGATCCGCTCGCGCGGGGGCGCCGAGCGCAGCAACGTGTTCACGCGCGCGCTGCTGGCGCTCTACGGCGTCGTCGGCTGGGGCGCCGTGCCGGTAATGCCGGTCGAGATCATGTTGCTGCCGAAGTGGTTCCCGTTTCATCTCGACAAGATCTCCTATTGGGCGCGCACCGTCATCGCGCCGCTGCTGGTGCTCGGCGCGCTCAAACCCCGCGCGCGCAATCCCAAGGGGATCGGCATCGACGAACTCTTCCTGACGCCGCCTTCGAGCGTGGGCATGCCGAAGAAGGCGCCGCACCAGAGCGCGGCGTGGTTCGGCTTCTTCCGCGCCGTCGACAACATCCTGCGTGTGGTCGCGCCGCATTTCCCGAAAAAACTGCACCAGCGCTCGATCGACGCGGCGGTGACCTTCGTGACCGAACGGCTCAACGGCGAGGCCGGGCTGGGCGCGATTTTCCCGGCGATGGTCAACAGCCTGCTGATGTTCGACGTGCTCGGCTATCCCACCCAGCACCCGGATCGTCTCGCCGCGCGCCGGGCGATCGACAAGCTGCTGGTGATCAAGGACGACGAGGCCTATTGCCAACCGTGCGTGTCGCCGGTCTGGGACACCGCGCTGAGCTGCCACGCTTTGCTCGAGGCGGGGTCCGCGCCGGCGATGGAGGCCGTCGACGCCGGGCTGAAATGGCTGCTGCCGCTACAAGTGCTCGACGTCGTCGGCGATTGGGCCGCGCAGCGGCCGGAGGCGCGACCGGGCGGTTGGGCGTTCCAGTACGCCAACGCTTATTATCCCGACCTCGACGACACCGCCGTGATCGTGATGGCGATGGACCGCGCCCAGCGCGCGAGCGGCGAGAAGCCGTTCCAGGACGCGATCGCGCGGGCCCACGAATGGGTGGTCGATTTGCGAAGCCGCAACGGCGGTTGGGGCGCTTTCGACGCCGACAACAACCATTCCTACCTCAACAACATTCCGTTTTCCGACCATGGCGCGTTGCTCGATCCGCCGACCGAGGATCTGACAGGACGTTGCGTCTCCATGCTCGCGCAGCTCGGCGATACGGCTCAACCGTTGCGCGACGGCGTCGAATTTCTGCGCCGCACGCAGCGCGATGACGGAAGCTGGTACGGCCGCTGGGGGCTGAACTACATCTACGGGACATGGTCGGCCCTCTGCGCCTTGAACATGGCCGGCGTCGGTCACGATGCGCCGGAAATGCGCAAGGCGGTCGATTGGTTCGCGTCAATTCAGAACGCCGACGGCGGCTGGGGCGAGGACGGCATGAGTTACAAGCTCGACTACAACGGCTTCGAGCCCGCGCCGAGCACAGCTTCCCAGACCGCATGGGCGTTACTGGGGTTGATGGCGACCGGCGAAGGTCGAAGCGCTCGCGTCGCGAGGGGCGTCGGCTATCTCTTGCGCACGCAAGGCGCCGATGGGTTCTGGGACGAGGCGCGCTATACCGCGACGGGATTTCCCCGCGTGTTTTATCTACGCTACCACGGCTACCCGAAGTTTTTCCCGCTCTGGGCATTGGCGCGATACCGGAACCTCGGTTCGGCGGAACGCGTCAAGTTCGGCATGTAGCGCGCCGCGAGCCGCCGCCCCTCGATCCGACGCGGCGGGCGATGCTTTCGCGCCCCCGCGCGGGATTTCAATTGGCGGCGGAGGGCGGCGCGAGAACTTCCTTGGGCACATCCGCCGGTTTGATGACGTCATCGGGGAGCCGGTTCCAGACCTGTGTTTGTCCCAGTAGCGGAATCAGAAGGTAGCCTCGCACCGAAAGTTGCTTGCCGTCCGGACTCACCTCCATTTCGGCGTGATAGACGTTGCCGTCCCTCGGGTCGAGAATGCTGCCGTCCTTGTATTTCAAGCCAGTGCGTTTCATCCCGGTGACGATGGTCAATCCGAGCATGCGCGCGTTCTTCTGATCGCCCGCGCATTTCAAGCAATTCTCGACCAGTGGCTCGTCGTCTTTCTTGAACATCTTGATGAGGCGACCGCTGTAGACGCCGTCCTTTTCGGCGAACAGGAACCACCCGCCGACGACGCCCTTGTCGTCGGACTGTTCCCAGAACCCTGCGGCGGTCGGCGCTTTAGACGCCGCCTGCGCTACGCCCACGATGAGAAAGGCGCTGAAAAAGACGGCTATGAATCTGGCAATCATGGAATTCACTCCGCACTAGGTCCGAGCCCCGAATATGCTCGGTTCAACGATTGTGGTCGACCAGTACAGCCAGACATTTGGGGGTAAGATTGTCACGATTGTTCTCGAGGCAGACCAGGAAGGCGGTGTCGCCCGCATCAGCCTTCACCTTGCTGCAGAATCGACGCACGTCGGGGCGACAGGCGGCCTGTTCTTCGGGCGTCCCCGACGTGGCCCACGCCATCGAGGGAACGGCGATGCAAAGGAGGGTCAGGGTCAATAGGCTCTTCTTGAATTTCATGGCTCTGTTTCCTTTTGTCATGACCGCGAGATGCGACCACTTAGGCCGGCGCCGCAAGCGCTGACGATCCGCTCATTGTGAAGGCGCGGGAAGTTCAAACAACGGACGAGCGTCATTCGCGTTCCCTTCGTCGTCGCGCGCCGTCTCGACGGGGCGACGAACTTCACTTTCGGCGCCCCCGCCCGCCTAGTGATGGCTCGCGAGAGCCTTCAGGCATTGGGGCGAAAGCTTGTCCTGGTTCGTCCGCAGGCATTGCTCGTAGGCTTGATTGCCCGCGCCTTGAGGCAGCTTGGAGCAGAAACGTCGGACATCTCCGCGACAGGCGGCCTGTTGTTCCGGCGTTCCAGATTGCGCGTAAGCCAGCGAAGACACGCCGACGAGAGCCAGGATACAGATGGTTTGCTTGATCATGGAATGTTTCCCTCCAATGCGGCCTCGTCGGGCCGTGGGATCGGCGCCGGCGCGGCGGTGCGCGGCTTGCCCATCAAAATGGGCTGAAACAAGACGGCGGCGGCCAGCGTCGTTACGAGCGAAAGCGCGAGCAGCTTGCCCATGCTCGACGTGCCGGGGTGCGAGGAGAACATCAAGCTCCCGAACGCGGTCGCCGTCGTCAACGCGCTATAGATCACCGCGCGCGTGAGACTCGTCTGGAGAAGGTGGGTCTGACCCTCTCGCCAAGCCATGATGTAGTAAATCTTGAATGCGACGCCGACCCCCAGCAACAACGGGAACGCGATGATGTTGGCGAAGTTGAGCGGCATGCCGGTCAACGAGCAAATCTCCAGCGTCACCACGCCCGCCATCAGCAGGGGCACCAGCGTCAGCAGCACGTCTCCGATTCGCCGCAGCACCAGCCACAACAGGATGGCGATCGACAGCAGGGCCCAGAGCCCCGCCTCGATGAACGCGCGAATGACCGTCTTGCCGGCCTCCAGGATGGTGATCGGACCCTCCGTCGCCGACGGCTCGACCGCGAGCACCGCGCTGGCGAAATGGCGCATCGCGTCGTTGTCGCCGGGGTCGCCCTTGGGCGCCACGGACACCCGCGCTCGCCCATCGGACGTCATCCAGTCATGGACGAGCCCCTCGGGCAGGTCGGCCTGGGTGATCGGCTTGGCCTGAAGCGAGGCCTGCAACGCGGTCAGGTCCGCTTGCAACGGCGTGATGAAGATCTCCGCAGCCTTGGCGCGCGCATCCGGGCTCGCCTTGGCCAGCGCCGTCAGCGCGTTCGCGAGACGCCGGGCCGCGTCCGCGCCCCCGCCGGCGCCTTTCTGATCGCCAGCCGCGTCGATGAGCCGCTCCGCGCCTTCGTTCAGCGCATCGACGTTTTCAGGGTCGGTGGGCGGCGCCTGCGCGTTTTTCGGGTCGAAAGCGTCGGTCAAGGCTTTCGCGGCGCTCGCGAGGATCGGCAGCTTCTTATCCTGTTGCTCGGGAATAAAGCTCGAAAGGGTCATCGCATGCGACACTTCCGGCAGTTTCGCGAGACGGTCGGCGATCTCGTGCGCCTTGTCGAGATTGGGCGCGAGCAATTCGATCGCCGAGACGTTGGTCGTGGGATCGTGACTGAGTTCGAGATACGTCGCGACCGCCTCGGTCTTGGGATCGCGCAGATGGATCGGATTGAAATCGAATTGCAGCCAGAACAAGAGCGGCAGGCCGCCGATCACCACGGCGAAAACGCCGACGAGCACGCCGATGCGATGGCGATTGAGAAAATCATCGAGCGGGGCGAGGGACGAATATCCCATCGGCTCGGGCTCGCCGGGCGGATTGAGGATGCGG
>Ga0302157_10007815_pt1 | contig 10676 bp, 7 predicted proteins | sample I_Bog_N3_3_FD_193502 | JGI IMG/M metagenome (GOLD analysis project Ga0302157, IMG submission 193502) | Peat permafrost microbial communities from Stordalen Mire near Abisko, Sweden - I_Bog_N3_3 | ecosystem: Environmental > Terrestrial > Soil > Wetlands > Peat | place: Sweden: Abisko, Stordalen...
CCATGACCTCGTTCTCCAACTCCACTGACGAGATCCACTCGCCGCCGGACTTGATCACGTCCTTGCTCCGGTCGCTGATCTGCATGTAGCCGCGGGAGTCGAGCGACCCGATGTCCCCGGTGCGCAGCCAGCCGTCGTGGAACCGGTCGGGCGAAGGATCGCCGTAGTAGGAGCCGGTGATCCACGGGCCCCGGACCTCGAACTCCCCGACCGACTCACCGTCGTTGGGCAGCACCGACCCGTCGTCGGCACAGATGCGCACCTCCACTCCGGGCACGATCCGTCCCGTCATGGCCCGCCACTCGATCTCCTCGTCGGGGGAAGCCTGACGGGGCGGCGTGGCCAGCGAGCACAGCGGGCTCGTCTCGGTCATCCCCCAGCCCTGGACCAGCTGGACGCCGAGCTCATCGCGGAACCGCTCGATGAGCTGTCGGGGCACGGCCGCGCCACCGGCGGTGATCATGCGCAGACTGGACATGTCGACCGGATTGGTCTGCGAGTAGCGGAGCAGATCGCTCCAGATGGTCGGGACACCGGCGGAGATGGTCGGGCGATGGCGGCCGATGATGGCGGCCAGCGGGGCGGCCTGCAGGTACTGCTGGGGCATGATCATGTCGGCCCCGGTCATGAACGCCCCGTAGGGAGTCCCCCAGGCGTTGGCGTGGAACATGGGGACGATGGACAAGATACTGTCCCGCTCGCTGATGCCGAGCGACGAGCCCGCGGTGATCGCCATCGAGTGCAGGAAGGTCGACCGGTGGCTGTAGACCACCCCCTTCGGGTTGCCGGTCGTGCCCGACGTGTAACACATGGCGGCGGCCAGACGCTCGTCGAGCTGCGGCCAGTCGTAGCCCGGCTCCTCGGCGCCCAACAGTTCCTCGTAGGCCAAGGTGTCGCCCAGAGCGCTGGCGTCGCCGTCACCCACCACCACGATGTGGCGCACGGTGGGGATCTGATCGCGCACCCGGGCCAACAGGCCGGCGATGGACGAGTCACAGATGATCACCTGGTCCTCGGCGTGGTTGATCACGTAGGCCAGTTGTTCAGGAAAGAGTCGCAGGTTGAGGGTGTGGAGGACGGCACCCATGGCCGGCACGGCCAGGTAGGCCTCCAGATGGGCCTGGTTGTTCCACAGGAAGGTGCCGACCCGGTCGGACTCACCGATGCCCAGTCGGCCGAGTGCCTTGGCCAGGCGTTCGGCCCGCTCCGCCACCTGTGCGAACGTGGCCTCCACCGAGGCGCCGTCCGGTCCGGTGATGGTCCGGACCACGCTCTCGCCGTAGACCTGCTGCCCGTGGCGCAGGATCCCCCCGACGAGCAGTGGGCCGTCCTGCATGGTGCTGAGCATGGTGTTCCCTCCCCTGGCCACCCGTTCGGCGGACCTCCGAGTGTACCGAGTCACACCACAGGCGGGCCTCGCTGGTCCGTCCACGGAGCCGATGGCCGGGGTTCCCGGGCGCACGGTGCGCAGTCGGGCAACAGGGTCTTGTGCCTCGATCGGCCAGGTGGTGGACTGGGCGGGTCGCCGACCGGAGGGTCGGCGACCCGTGGACCGGGGTAGGCGCCCGGTCCCCCTCTGAGCACGGCGCTCACATCGATCCCCCGTCACCGACGAGGAGTACCTGTGGGCAAGCTGGTGGGCGTCATCGCCCTGTTCGTGGTCGTGGTCGTCCTGGGTGCGGCAACCCTGGCCGCGGCACTCGGCGGATCATCGGGCGATCAATCGGGGGGTTCAGTTGGCGGGTCGGCTGACACTTCGGTGTCCGGGGTGGTCGGCACCTCGCCCGCCCTGCCCGACGGATGGGCGACCATGGAGCAGGCGGCCGCTGCCACCTGTCCGGGACTGGCGTGGTCGGTGCTGGCGGCGATCGGCACGGTCGAGTCCGACAGTGGGCGCTCGACCGCCCCGGGGGTGCACTCGGGGGCGAACCCGGCAGGCGCAGAGGGACCGATGCAGTTCGAGCCGACCACGTTCGCCGCGTATGCGGTCGTCGGCCCGGGCGGCGTGTCGCCTGCCAGTCCCTACGACCCGGTCGACGCCGTGTACAGCGCAGCCCGCCTGTTGTGCGACGACGGAGCGGGTACCGGGTCGGGTCTGCGCGGCGCCGTGTTCGCCTACAACCACTCGCAGGCCTACGTCGACAGCGTGCTGACGCTGTCCCTCGCCTTCGGGGACGATCCGACCGTCGACCAGACGGTCGTGGCCGCCGTGGCGTTCGCCGCCGGTGCGCTCGGCACGCCGTACCTCTGGGGTGGCAACGGACCCGGGGGCTTCGACTGCTCCGGACTGACCCGTGCGGCCTACGCGGCGGCAGGGCTGACGATCCCCCGGGTCGCCCAGGACCAGTTCGACGCCGGACCGGCGGTTCCCGACGGAGCGACGGTGCGTCCGGGCGATCTGGTGTTCTTCGGCTCCGGGCCGGGAGGCGTCGACCATGTCGGCCTCTACGTCGGGGCGGGATTCATGATCGACGCACCCCATACGGGGGCGGTGGTGCGGGTGGAGCCCGCCGACTGGAGTGGATTCGTGGGCGCCTCCCGTCCGGGGTGACCGGATCCGATGATCGATCATCCCCGGCTCGGATCCATCGGCACCGGTCGTCACCCGGGCCCCCGGGCGGTCGCGACCTCGTACGGCCGCGCCCGCCTCTGTCCACGGTGGACCTGACCAGTACCGGTCGGGAGGCGCGACCTACGATCGGTGGCGGTGAGCTCCTTGCGACGTGGGCTGGTGCTGTTGGCGGTAGTGGGTGCCCTGGTGGCGGCTGCCGGCCTGCTGGTGCCTGCAGCCGTGACGTCGGCCGGGTCCCCGAGCGCCGTGACGTCGCCGCTCCTGCCCGGCGCACGCATCTGCGTGGCCACCCAGAAGTGCGCGCCCGGCCACACCCCCGGAGTACCGGCACCCGGCCCCACCCTGATCGCCATCGGCGCCATCCTGGCGACCGGTGTCGCACTCGGCGCCACACGGCGTCCCCACAACGGCGCCCGGGCCGACCACACACCGGTCGGATTTCCCGTCCTACCGTTCCGCCCTCCGATCACCGTCTAGTCGACCCTTCGGGCACTGACCGGGCGTACCGCCCGATGCCCTGGCCCGGCGCGCGCGCCGGCCGTCCACTCGACGCAGCTGACCCGCTCGACCGAGCGCGTCCCTTTCGGAAGGTCTTTCCCATGTCCGGTTCCACCCGTTCCACCCGTTCCACCCGATCCACCCGTCCGCGCCCACCCGTCCAGCACTCCTCCCGGCCCTGGCTGGCCTGGGGAGCGGTCGGTCTCGTGGTCGTCATCGTGATCTCCCTGGTGATCGTCAAGATCGCTGTGGGCAACGGTGCCACCAGCAGCTCCCACCAGACGCTGCGGCCCGCATCGCCACAACTGGTCCACGAGCTCACCACCGTCCCGGCATCGGTGTTCGACTCCGTCGGCGTGGCCATCCCCTCCGGACTCGCCGGAGGCACGCCGATCGTGGTCTCCGGGCAACCCCCGCTCCACCTCGGTGGGACCACTCCGACAGTCCTCTACTACGGCGCCGAGTACTGCCCCTACTGCGCGGCCGAGCGATGGGCCATCGTCATCGCCCTGTCGCGGTTCGGCACCTGGAGCGGTCTGCAGACGACCGCGTCCGGGCTGCAGGACGGCGACTACTCGACACTGTCGTTCCGGACCGCCCGGTTCACCAGTCCCTACGTGCACGTCGCCTCGATCGAGGCCTGTACCAACGTCGTCGATCCCACCGCATCCGGATGCAGCGGGTACTCCCGTCTCCAGAATCCGACCCCGGCCGAACAGAAGGTCCTGGACACCTACGCGGGCAGCCGGTTCGTCCCCGGGAACACCGAGGGCATCTCGTTCCCGTACATCGACGTCGACAACCAGGTCCTGTTCTCGGGGTCGACGTATCAGCCCGGGATCCTGGCCGGGCTGAGCCAGTCCGACATCGCCGGGGTGCTGACCGACCCGACCGACCCGCTGACCAAGGCGATCATCGGGACGGCCGACTACCTGACCGCCTCGATCTGCCGGGGAACCGGCGGTCAGCCCTCGACCGTGTGCACCAGCCCGGGCGTCGAGGCGGCCGACGCGGCGCTGCGTGCCGTCACACCCACGAGGTGAGGACCGTCGCTCGCTAAGGTGCGGTGCGATGACCGACTGGGCCACCATCGCGTCCTTCGCCACCGCCGGGGGGACCCTGGTACTGGCCGCAGCGACCTTCTCGGCGGTCCAGTCGTCCAGCCGGACAGCCCGGATCGCCGAGGAGGGCCTCCTCGCCAGTCTGCGCCCACTCCTGGTCCCCTCACAGAACGACGACCCCCCGCAGAAGGTCATGTGGAGCGACCTCCACAAGGCGCTGCTGCCCGGGGGGCGCGCCGTCGTCGAAGTCGAGGGGGAGGTCATCTACGTGGCCATCGGACTGCGCAACGCCGGCTCCGGGCTCGCCCTGCTCCACGGGTGGTACCCCTACCCGGGGCGCGCCTTCCGGGACGTGCCACCAGCCGACGTCGACGCCATCCGACGGCTCACCATCGACCTGTACATCCCCGTCGGGGGTTCCGGCTACTTCGAGGCCGCCGTCCGCGACCTCGACGACCCGGTCCGGGAGGGCCTCCTGACCACGATCGCCGCACGGGAACTGTTCACCATCGACCTCCTCTACGGCGACCTCCAAGGCAGGCAGCGGACCATCAGCCGGTTCACCCTGGTGCCCACCGACGACGGCGACGGGTGGTTCTGCCGGGCCAACCGGCACTGGAACCTCGATACCCCCGATCCACGCTGAACCGGCACAGGCCTGATCCCCACCAGCCTGATCCCCGTCCATCGATACGCCCGGTGGCCCACACTGTCGGGCTCGACGGAGGGACGTGCCGTCCTCAGCGGGCGTCCCGCCACATCGTCGTCACCACCGGCCCCCCGCCAGCCAGCGCGAACCGGTCGCGCTCGACGAATCCGACCGACCGGTAGCGCGCCAGGTTGGCCGGATTGGTCGACTCCAGGTAGGCCGGACGGTGCTCGGCGTCCACCAGGGCCAAGTTTTCGGCCAGCAGGGCCATGCCGGTCCCGTGACCACGATGGTCCGGGTGGGTGCCGAACAGGCTCAGGTAGTAGTGGTCGGGTGCGGTCGGACGGGCCAGGGCGAACTGCGCCTCGATCGCCTCCGCCCGGGTCACGTCGTCACCGAGGAGCTCCTGGAAGAGCGGCCCGATCCGGGCCGCATGGGGCTCGGGCAACTCGGGGAGTCCCGGCGGGATCCACACCGTGACCGCACCGGCCCCGTGGGTGGACCACACCCACCGGTAGTCCACCGCACCTTCGAGCAGCAGCATCCACACCTCGGCCAGGTGCCGCTCCCTCGTCCCGCGGTCGACGAAGACCCAGGACCAGACCGGGTCGTCACGAAAGGCGCCGGCCAGCGTCGTCGCCAGGTCGGCCAGTTCGTCAGTCCCCGCCCGGTGAGCGTCCATGGGGAGCATCATGCCCGAGCGGGGCGGTCAGGCGTTGTTGGCGCCGATCACCGTCGGCTGGTGGGTGGTCCCACAGGCCCGCACCGCGGCCAGGTCGGCCGTGGCCAGCCACTGCGCCCCGTCCACCGTCTCCTGGATTCCGTCGGGCTGGACGTAGGTGGACACACTGGCGGCAGGCAGGGTCGCCACGAAGTGGTTCCAGTCGACCACCTTGTAGCGCGTGGGGTCCGAGCGACCGAGGACCGCGATGCGGTGGTTGATCCGGGCGGCGACGTCGTCCCCGCTGTGATGATCGGCGTCCACGTTGATCGTAGTGAGCACCACGCACGAGATCCCGCTGGCGGCGTCCTCGACGGGTGCGAGCGGATCGCCCGCCGTGTCGGTCCCGTTGACGGGGTGCAGCGCGTCGACCGTGCCGACGTTGACGATGGCCACGTCGGGCTGCCCCGTCGACCGCAGCTCGTCGGCCAGTGCGGTGATCCGGCCGCCGGACCGGATGAGGAAGGTCGTGGTGTACGGGGGATCGAGGGCCTGGGCCAGGTCGGCGTGTTCGATGGCGGTGACCGAGTCGCCGATGACCACCACCCGTGACGACGACGAGGTGCTGCCACATGCCGCCAACAGCACGGCGAGCCCGGCCACCGACGCGATCGTCCATCGGCGCCCCCGGCGCATGCGTCGATCCGTCACCTCGTCCATGGAACGTCTCCCTCCCCCGAGAGCCGTCATCATTGCAGTTCCGTGCGGGAGTCGGCTCCCCACGTCACGCTGCGTGACTATCGCAGCGCCAGCTGCCCCGGCGTGATCGGTGCCGGCAACGACGTGTCGCCCATGAGGTGCCGGTCGACGGCGGCGGCCGCCGAACGCCCTTCAGCGATGGCCCACACGATCAGACTCTGACCCCGGGTCATGTCACCGCACACGAACACGTTGTCGACGTTGGTCGACCAGTCCGGGTCCGCGGCCACACTGCCCCGGGCGTCCAGGGCCAGACCGAGGTCGGCCACCACGCCGTCGGGCTCGGCACCGAGGAATCCCATGGCCAGCAGCACCAGCTGGCACGGGAGCTCGAACTCGCTGCCCTCCACCGGGGCGAACGAGGGGCGCCCGTCGTCACCGGTGGTCAGCTCCACCTCGTGACCCCGCAGTCCGGCCACCTGGCCGGTCCCGTCGTCCAGGAACTCGTCGGTGGTGACCGAGAAGAGCCGCTCCCCACCCTCTTCGAGGGCGGAGGACGTGCGCAGGATGAGTGGCCAGGTCGGCCACGGGTTGTCCTCGGGCCGCGCGCCCGGGGGTTCCGGCATGATCTCCAGCTGGTGCACGCTCAGCGCACCCTGGCGGTGGGCGGTGCCCAGGCAGTCCGCCCCGGTGTCGCCACCGCCGATGATGACCACGTGCTTGCCCTCGGCGGTGATGGGGGGCGCCGCAAGTGACCCTTCCTGGACCATGTTGGACGGCTTCAGGTAGTCCATGGCCCGGTGGATCCCTCCGAGCACCCGACCCGGGACCGGCAGGTCGCGGGGCAGCGTGGCCCCACCGGCCAGCACGATGGCGTCGTAGCCGGCGACCAGGTCGGCGGTCGGGAGCACGGTCGCACCGTCGGCGACGGCCCGGGGCACATCAGGGGACGGCGCACCGATCGACACCGAACAGCGGAACTCGACCCCTTCGGCCTCCAGTTGTTCGAGTCGCCGGTCGAGGACGGCCTTCTCCATCTTGAACTCGGGGATGCCGTAGCGGAGGAGACCGCCGGCCCGCTCCGCCCGTTCGTAGACCACGACGTCGTGCCCGGCACGGCACAGCTGCTGGGCGGCGGCCAGGCCGGCCGGCCCGGAGCCGACCACCGCCACCCGCTTGCCCGTCGGGGCACCCGGGCGCACCGGCTCGACCCAGCCCTCGGCCCACGCCCGCTCGATGATCTCGTACTCGATGCGTTCGATGGTGACCGGATCGTCGTTGATCCCGAGCACGCACGACCCTTCGCACGGTGCCGGGCAGAGCCGGCCGGTGAACTCCGGGAAGTTGTTCGTGGCGTGCAGGCGCTCGATGGCCTCGGACCAGTCATCGCGGAAGACGAGGTCGTTCCACTCGGGGATCAGGTTCCCGAGCGGGCAGCCCTCGTGACAGAAGGGGATCCCGCAGTCCATGCACCGCGCACCCTGCTGGGCGGCCGCTTCGGCGCTGAACGGCTCGTAGACCTCCTTCCAGTCGCGCAGGCGCACCGGCACCGGTCGCCGCTCGGGCAGCTCGCGCTGGTACTTGAGGAAACCGGTCACATCACCCACGGGACACCTCCATGACCGCGTCGTCCACCGAGCGACCCTCGGCCACCGCCCGCTCGGTGGCCTCCAGGACCCGTCGGTAGTCGCGCGGCATCACCGTCACGAACTGCTCACACTCGTTGGTCCAGTCGGCCAGGAGGCGGGTCGCCACCTCGGAACCGGTCTCCTGCTCGTGCAGGTGGACCCGGTCCCGGAGCCACAGCCGGTCATCGTGACCGAGGGGCTCGAGGTCGACCATCTCGTTGTTGTAGACCCGCGAGAGCTCGCCGTGCGGGTCGTAGACGTAGGCGATGCCACCCGACATGCCGGCCCCGAAGTTCCGCCCGGTCGGGCCGAGGACGACCACCCGGCCACCGGTCATGTACTCGCAGGCATGGTCGCCCACACCCTCGACCACGGCGATGGCGCCGGAGTTGCGCACGCAGAACCGCTCGCCCACCTGCCCGCGCAGGAAGACCTCGCCGGACGTCGCCCCGTACAGGATGACGTTGCCGGCGATGATGTTCTCCTCGGCGGCGAAGGGGGCGTCCTCGGCCGGTCGCACGACGATGCGGCCGCCGGACAGTCCCTTGCCCAGATAGTCGTTGGTGTCCCCGTACAGCCGCATGGTCACGCCCTTGGGCACGAACGCACCGAAGCTCTGCCCGGCCGATCCCCGGAACGTGAGGTCGACGGTGCCGTCGGGCAGGCCGGCCCCGCCGTGGCGACGGGTGATCTCGTAGCCGAGCAGGGTGCCCACGGTGCGGTCGACGTTGGTGACGGCCACCTCGGCGTTGACCCGGGTGCCGTGCTCGATCGCCGGACGGCAGGTTTCGAGGAAGGCATGGTCGAGGGCCTTGTCGAGCCCGTGGTCCTGATCGGCCACCCGGTGGCGGAACGCACCCTCGGGGGCGTCGGGGGTGGCGAGGATCGGAGCGAGGTCCAGACCGGAGGCCTTCCAGTGGTCGATGGCGGCGGTGGCGTCGAGGAGGTCCACCCGGCCGACCGCCTCCTCGATGGAGCGCAGGCCGAGTGCCGCCAGGTACTCCCGGACCTCCTCGGCGATGTACTCGAAGAACGTCTCGACGAACTCCGGCGTGCCGGAGTAGCGCTCACGCAGCACCGGGTTCTGGGTGGCGATCCCCACCGGACAGGTGTCGAGGTGACAGACCCGCATCATGATGCAGCCCGACACCACCAGCGGCGCGGTGGCGAAGCCGTACTCCTCGGCGCCGAGCAGCGCGCCGACCACCACGTCGCGACCGGTCTTCATCTGGCCGTCGACCTGGACCACGATCCGGTCCCGCAGGTCGTTGGCCATCAGTGTCTGCTGGGTCTCGGCCAGGCCCAGCTCCCACGGGATCCCGGCGTGCTTCTGGGAGGTGAGCGGTGTCGCCCCCGTGCCCCCGTCGTGGCCCGAGATGAGGACCACGTCGGAATGGGCCTTGGCCACGCCGGCCGCCACCGTGCCCACCCCGACCTCGGCCACCAGCTTCACGTGGACCCGTGCGGTCGGATTGGCCGACTTGAGGTCGTGGATCAGCTGGGCGATGTCCTCGATGGAGTAGATGTCGTGGTGGGGAGGGGGCGAGATGAGCCCGACGCCCGGTGTGGAGAATCGCGTCTTGGCGATCCACGGGTACACCTTGTGCCCGGGGAGCTGTCCGCCTTCACCGGGCTTGGCGCCCTGGGCGATCTTGATCTGGATGTCGTCGGCATTCACCAGGTACTCCGACGTCACCCCGAACCGCCCCGAGGCCACCTGCTTGATGGCGCTGCGCCGCAGGTCACCGTTGGCGTCGGGGGTGAACCGGTCCGGGTCCTCGCCCCCTTCGCCGGTGTTCGACTTGCCCCCCAGCCGGTTCATGGCGATGGCCAGGGTCTGGTGGGCCTCCGCCGAGATCGAGCCGTAGGACATGGCCCCGGTGGAGAACCGGGACAGGATGGACGACACCGGCTCGACCTCGTCGATCGGCACCGGCGGCTGCACGCCCGTGCGCAACGACATCAGTCCCCGCAGGGTGGCGAGCGCGGTGGACTGGTCGTCGACGGCCTGCGTGTACTCCTTGAACACCCCGTAGCGCTTGGAGCGGGTGGCGTGCTGGAGCTTGAACACCGTCTTGGGATTGAAGAGGTGGATCTCCCCCTCGCGGCGCCACTGGTACTCGCCGCCGACCTCCCGCTCCCGGTGGGCCCGCTCGGTGGGTCGGTCGATGTGGGCGTGCCGGTGGCGGTGGGCCACCTCCCCGGCCAGCACGTCGAGTCCCACGCCGCCGATCCGCGAGACGGTACCGGTGAAGTACTCCTCGACCACGTCGGCGGCCAGGCCGACCGCCTCGAACACCTGGGCCCCGGTGTAGGACGCCACGGTCGAGATGCCCATCTTGGACATCACCTTGACGATGCCCTTGGACGCCGCCTTGATGTAGTTCTTCTGGGCCTGGCGGGGGGTGATGCCGGCCAGCAGACCCGAAGCGATCATGTCGTCGATGCTCTCGAACGCCAGGTACGGGTTGATCGCCGCGGCACCGAACCCCTTGAGCAGCGCCATGTGGTGGACCTCGCGGGCGTCGCCCGACTCCACCACCAGGCCGACCCGGGTCCGGGCCTTGGTGCGCACCAGGTGATGATGGACGGCGGCCACCAACAGCAGCGACGGAATGGGCGCCAGCTCGGTGGTGGAGTTGCGGTCCGACAGGATGATCACGTCGGCACCGTCCTCGATGGCGGCACTGACCTTGGTCCGGACGTCCTCGATGGCCGCCTGCAGCGCGTCGCCACCCCCGGCCACCTCGAACAGTCCGTCGATGGCGAAGGCGCGGAAGCCCGGGGTGCTGCCGTCCTCGTTGACGTAGAGCAGCTTGGCCAGGTCGTCGTTGTCGATGACCGGCATGGGCAGGATGATCTGGCGGCACGACTCGGCCGTGGGCTCGAGCAGGTTCGACTCGGGGCC
>Ga0302157_10007824_pt1 | contig 10668 bp, 10 predicted proteins | sample I_Bog_N3_3_FD_193502 | JGI IMG/M metagenome (GOLD analysis project Ga0302157, IMG submission 193502) | Peat permafrost microbial communities from Stordalen Mire near Abisko, Sweden - I_Bog_N3_3 | ecosystem: Environmental > Terrestrial > Soil > Wetlands > Peat | place: Sweden: Abisko, Stordalen...
AACCCAGAGGGCTTGGATGGCGTTCAAAGTGGCCGATTCCGCCGCCGCCGATCTCTCGCAACCCTTCCAGGACGCCCGGTTCGAGTTCCGCGACAAGACTTTGTCGGGCCAGCCGCAGATGCAACCACGTTGGAAGCGCGCTGTCGCGGCAGTGTCCGGCGGCGATTGCGACGCCACGCCGGCCACCTGCTTCGGCACCCTCGATTGGGCGGTGGGCAAGGTCTACACCGCCCACGACTTCACCCCGGCGACCAAAGCCAAGATTCAGGCCCTTGTGGCCGACCTGATGGCAGCGTTCCACGAGCGCATCGCGAAAGTGGACTGGATGGGCCCTTCCACCAAAGCCGAGGCCCTGCGCAAGCTTGACACCTATACGGTCAAGGTCGGCTATCCCGACCATGAACGGGACTATTCGGGTGTAGTGATCCGTCGTGACGACTTGGTGGGCGATGTGCGGAGGGCGGCGGCGGCGGACTGGGCCTTCTATCTGAATCGCAGCGACGGGCCAGTGGACCGCACCGATTGGAGCATGACACCCCAGACCCTTGACGCCTACAACGGCGACCTGCGCGACATCGTATTTCCGGCGGCGATCCTGCAGCCGCCCGAGTTTGATCCGTATGCGGATGATGCGGTGAACTACGGGGCGATTGGATCCATCATCGGGCATGAGCTGACCCACGGCTTTGACGACCAGGGCCGCTCCATCGACGCCTCAGGCGCCTTGCGCGACTGGTGGACGCCCCAGGACGCCGCGGCGTTCAAGGCCCGGGCGGCGGTGCTGGGCGCTCAGTACGCGGCCTTCGAGCCCGTGCCCGGTCTGCACATCAACCCGGCCCTGACCATGGGCGAGAACATCGCCGATCTTGGCGGGCTACTCATCGCCCTGGACGCCTATCATGTCTCGCTCAAAGGCAAGCCCGCCCCGGTGATCGGCGGCCTGACAGGCGATCAGCGCCTGTTTATGGCCTTCGCCCAGGGCTGGCGCGGCAAGGCGCGAGAAGACGCCATTCGCCGACAGACCGTGAGCGATCCGCACAGCTATCGCAAGTTCCGCGTCCTCGGTCCCGTGCCCAATGTAGACGCCTGGTATGCCGCCTTTGATGTCAAGCCGGGCGACAGGATGTATCGCACGCCCGAAAACCGGGCCCGGATCTGGTAGTCGGGATCCGCTTCAGCCGTCGACCGGATAGACGCGCACGCGCACTCCAATAAGCTGGTAGACCGGCGCCGCCGGCTCGGCGTCGGGTTCTTCTTCCGCGCCGAAGACGCCGCCTGTTTCAGGCGCTCGATTGCCAACGGCGGCGGAGGTGGGAGGCGTCCATCCGTCGGCCTGCCAGTCCCGATGTGCGTCGTCGAGATTGATGGGACCTGTATTATCCAGGATTTCCGCGGCGCGGGTCTCGCTGAAATCGTCGACGGTTGTGGTGAGCAGATAGTGGCCACGGCGAAGACCTTCTCCGTAGAGGTGCTTGTCGTCATGGCCGGAAAACAGGCCGCCGAGCCACTCCACGAAGTCGCGATGACCCTCCACGCCCGCTGACCCGGCGGCGCTCCGGTCGTGAATTTCGATTGGGTCGCCGACATGGGCGGCGCGCAACGCCTCCCGCGCCTGTTCGGCGTCGGCCCGTGTTTTATAAAGGGCGGTAACGGTGCGGCTCATGGCTGCGTTCCTGCTGGCTGGCGGTGAAGCTGCGAAACGCCTGATACGCGCGGCTGTTCCGGAATTGATGTTGAGCTCCGGGTTCCGCGGCGCTGGGCGATGCTATTGGCTCGGGACGTTGATCACGCGCCCGTCGGGCAGCGTGACGTTGCGCCCACCGCCCGCTGGGCAAGCTCCAAGCCAGGTCTGGTCCATGACCATGTGGTGGTCGCCGGAGGCGCTCTTGGTGTCGACGACCATGTGAAGATGCGTCCGAAAATCGCCAGTGACCGTTCCGGAGCTGACGATGCTTCCACCCTTGTGGGCGGAGCAGACTGAGGAGAAAGCCCAGCCGCCGACTATGGGGTGCGCCTCCTTGCTCGAACAGGCCGGGCTATTCGCGCCGTGGGCGTAGGGACCCTGACCCGGCGAGAAGGACCTCTCCGTGGCCGGATCGACGCAGATCTTCATCGTCATGCTCCGCCCCTGATCACCGAGGCCCGACATGGTCATTTCCCACTGACCACCGCGGCGCGCCGGCATGCCCCCGGTTTCGGGCAAGGCGGCTGTGGCGGTCAGCATGAGCATACCGCCAGCGATGAGCGTCAGAATCCGCATGTTGCCCCTGGCTGCCCCTTTGGATTTGCGCCGATAGTCGGACGGGACCCCGGCTCCGTCAACGGCCAGGGCGGTGGCCGTCTGGAACCTGCCGCGGCGAGCGTACGGCTCAACGTAAATTAAAGCCGCCCTGTCTGCGCGGGAACCCGGCGCGGCGTTCTGCGAGGCGTGGGGCCAACGCGCCGCCGTTTGGCGGCCGGCGTCCGATTGCCGCGGCCGCGCGTGAAATTCGTCTGTCTCAATCGCCGAGGCTGTGACATCGTCGACGACTGAACGATCTTGAATGAACCGGCGAACGCGCGAGAACGATCGGAGCCGCCTCAAGGGGTCCGCACCGCGCCGCCGCCAAGACGCATAGGGAGACGCCATGGCCCTGGACCCCGCGATCGCCGAGATCGCTCCCGACATCGTCGGCCCGCTCGATTTCGACCCTGACGCACTGCACGACAAATATTTGGCCGAGCGCGACAAGCGCCTGCGCAAGGACGGCGCCGCGCAATACATCGAGGTCAAGGCGCAATTCGCCCGCTACGACGAGGATCCCTACACCGAGCGCGTCGAACGGGCGCCGGTGTTCGATGAGGTCGAGGTGGCCATCATCGGCGGCGGCTTCGGCGGGCTGATGATCGGCGCCAAGCTCCGCGAGGCCGGATTCAAGAAGCTGCGGTTGGTGGAGGCGGCGGGCGATGTGGGCGGCACCTGGTACTGGAACCGCTACCCCGGCGCCATGTGTGACGTGGAGAGCTATTGCTATCTGCCGCTGCTCGAAGAGCTTGGCTACATGCCCACGCACAAATACAGCTTCGCTCCGGAGATTCTGGAACACAGCAGACACATCGCCCGCCATTTTGGCCTGTACGACAACGCCTTGCTTCAAACGCGCATCACCGAACTGCGCTGGGACGAGGCCGCCGCGCGCTGGATCGTGAGCACCGATCGGGGGGATGTGTTCAAGGCGCAGTATGTGGCCATGGCCAACGGGCCGCTGTCGCGGCCCAAGCTGCCGGGCATTCCCGGCATCGAGGATTTCGAAGGCCACACCTTCCACACCAGCCGCTGGGATTACGCCTATACCGGCGGCGATTCCTTTGGGAACCTGACCGGCCTCGCCGACAAGCGGGTGGGCATTATCGGCACTGGGGCCACGGCGATCCAGTGTGTGCCCCATCTGGGCGCGTCTGCGAAGCACCTCTGTGTGTTCCAGCGAACGCCGTCGTCGGTGGATGTCCGCAACAATGCGCCGACGGATCCGGCCTGGGCCGCCTCGCTCCAACCTGGCTGGCAGCGGCGGCGGCAGGACAACTTCAATGCCCTGGTGGCCGGCGGCTATCAGGAAGAGGACCTGGTGCGGGATGGCTGGACCGATATTTTCCGTCTGGCCAATGGTTCGGCCGCGCGCGAGGCGGCCAAGCGACTGGGCCGGCGTCTCACCGGCGCCGAACGTGGGCAGCTCATGGAACTGGCGGACTACAAGAAGATGAATGAGGTCCGCGCGCGGGTGGACAAGATCGTAAGGGACCCGGCGACGGCCGCGGCGCTGAAGCCCTGGTATCGCCAGTTCTGCAAGCGCCCGTGTTTCCACGACGAATATCTGGACACCTTCAATCGGCCCAACGTCACCCTGGTGGACACCCAGGGCCACGGGGTGGATCGCATGACGCGCAATTCGGTCATAGCCAACGGCGAGACCTTTGAGCTCGACTGCCTGATCTTCGCCACGGGATTCGAGGTTGGCACCAGCTATACCCGCAGAGCCGGCTACGACGTCATCGGCCGGGGCGGCCAGACCCTGTCACGCAAATGGCGCGAGGGCTTGCGCACTTTGCACGGCCTGACGACGCACGGCTTTCCCAACTGCTTCTTTCTGGGCTTTACCCAGACCGCGATCACCATCAGCGTGCCCCAGGCGCTGGGCGAGCAGGCCGATCATCTGAGCTACATCCTCAAGCAGGCCCGGGACCGCGGAGCCACCGTGGTGGAACCCACCGCCGAAGCCGAGGACGCCTATGTGGAGGAAGTGCGCAGCCTGGCGCGCCTAGGCGAGCGCTTCTACCAGGAGTGCACCCCGGGGTACTACAACGGCGAAGGCAGCGGTCGCGGCGGTCTCTTCAGCGACATGTATGGCGCAGGACCCCTGAGGTTCTTCGAGAAGCTCGCCGCATGGCGCGCGGACGACAGACTCGAGGGCATGGAACTGCGCTGAGGAAGTCGCGCCACTGAAGGGCGGGGCCTAACACCGGCCCGTTCGTCATTCGGGACTTGACTCCGGATTGGTGTTATATCTAACTACAACACTAGCACAGCCAATCGGCCTGGGACGCGAGTCCCTGAAGGGACCGCCAGGACGCCATGGACCCGGAGTGGAACGATACACAGCCGATCTATCGGCAGTTGCGCGACCGGGTGGTCGCCCTCATCCTCGACAGCGTGCTGAGGGAAGGAGATCCGCTGCCTTCCGTTCGAACGGTGGCCGCCGACTATCGGGTCAATCCGCTGACCGTGCTGAAGAGCTATCAGAACCTGGCCGACGAGGGGTTGGTGGAAAAGCGGCGGGGCCTGGGAATGTTCATTAATCCGGGCGCTCGCGATCTTCTCCTGCGCACCGAGCGCGAACGCTTCTTGACCGAACAGTGGCCGCCCATCCGGGCCACCATCCAACGGTTGGGGTTGCACGTCGACGCGTTGTTCTCCGCCCGGCCCGTCCAACCCCCGAAGGAGGCGTAAAGCCATGGCCTGTATCGAAGCGCACGGCCTGCGCAAGACCTACGGCAAGTCCGTCGCTCTCGACGGCGTCGACCTCTCCGTCGGCGAGGGTCGGATTGTCGGCCTCATCGGGCCCAACGGCGCCGGCAAGAGCACGACGCTGAACGCCATTCTGGGCCTCACAGCCTACGAAGGTTCGCTGAGCGTGCTCGGGCGCGATCCCTGGAAGTCGCGCGACGCCTTGATGAAGGACGTGTGTTTCATCGCCGACGTCGCCGTCCTGCCGCGCTGGATGAGGGTGAGCCAGGCGCTGGACTTCGTGGCCGGCGTTCATCCCCGCTTCGATCGGGCCAAGGCCGAGGCCTTTCTGGCAAAGACCGATATCAAGCGAGGCAGCCGGGTGCGTGAACTGTCCAAAGGGATGGTGACCCAGCTTCATCTGGCCCTGATAATGGCCATCGACGCAAGGCTGCTGGTGCTGGACGAGCCGACCCTGGGACTTGACCTGCTTTATCGCAAACAGTTCTACGACACCCTCCTCAACGACTATTTCGACGGCCAGCGGACGATCGTGGTCACCACCCACCAGGTGGAGGAAATCCAGCACATCCTTACCGATGTGATGTTCGTAAACCACGGAAAGATCGTCCTTAATTCGAGCATGGAAGCGCTGGAGACCCGCTATGCGGAACTCATGGCGGCGCCAGACCAGGTGGGTGCGGCCCGGGCCTTGGGACCGATCCACGAGCGGCAGATCTTCGGCCGCACCGTCCTGTTGTTTGACGGGGTCGGCCGGGAAAATCTCACCCCGCTGGGCGAGGTCCACACGCCAAGCATCGCCGATCTCTTTGTCGCCGTGATGGGTGGCCCGAACGCCAGATCTTCAGGAGCGGCGGCATGAGCGACGTTGCGGACGAGACGGGCGCTACAGCGTCCCAGCCCGAAACTCATTCACCGACGGCGGCATCGCCGGTTCGGCCCTTCTATTGGTCCGTGCGCCGCGAGATCTGGGAGAACCGGTCCATCTACATTGGCCCGCTGATCGCGGCGGCCGTGGTGCTGTTCGGTTTCACGTTGGGCAACGCCGTCCTGGCCCGGCATCTTCACGAACTGGGGGGGCAGAGTCAGGAACAGCGCAAGGCCCTCCTCTGGGCGCCCTATGCCTTCGCCTGCGGCGCCGTCGTGGTGACAGCCTTCATCGTCGCGGCGGTCTACTGCTTGGGCGCCCTGCAGGGCGAGCGGCGCGACCGCAGCATCCTGTTCTGGAAGTCTCTGCCCGTGTCGGACCTGACCACGGTGCTGGCCAAGGTCACGGTGCCCATGGTCGTCGTGCCGATCGTCGCTATTGCCATCGCCCTGGCGCTCGAAGCAGTGATGCTGCTGCTTGGAACCACGGTGCTGTTGCTGCACGGAATGAGCGCTGGACCCCTGTGGAGTGTGGTTCTGTCCCATCTCTCCACGGGCGTGTTGATCTGGGGCGTCATCGCCCTGACCCTCTGGTACGCGCCGATCTGGGCGTGGCTGCTGCTGGTCTCCGGCTGGGCGCGACGGGTGGCGTTCCTGTGGGTCGTGCTGCCTCCCCTCGCGCTGTGCCTTGTGGAGAAGATCGCCTTTGACAGCGGCTACCTGGCCTCGGCGATCGGCTATCGCCTCACCGGGGCTGCAGGCGCGGCGTTCGTGTCGCGGGGAGGCGGGATCGAGAGCGACATGACCCCGGACCCGATCGGGTTTCTCACGACGCCTGGACTTTGGGGCGGCCTGATCGTCGCCGCCGCCTTTGTCGCCGCCGCCGTCTGGCAACGCCGCTACCGCGGGCCGCTCTGAGCACGAAGACGGGGAGGGGCAAGCGAAATGCACCTTCACCTGAGCCCTGACAGTCCGGTCTGGATCCGCGATGCGGCCAACACGGTGCTGGTGCTTCATATCGGCGCCGGCGGCCTCGGCCTTGTGTCCGGAGCGACAGCGCTGATCGCGCCAAAGGGCCGGCAACTGCGTCGATGGACAGGGAATGCCTTTGTCGTTTGCATGTTGGTCATGGGCGCGATCGGCGCCGCTGTTGCGCCGTTGCTGCCGCAGCGATCGTCGGTCGTACCGGGTCTGATGGCGGCCTATCTGGCCGTGTCGGCCTGGGTCACGGTCAAGCGGCCCTCGGGGGCGCTTGGCGTTTCCGAGGTGGGGGCGTTTCTATTCGCTCTGACCGCGGCGGCGACAGGTCTGGCCTTCGGTCTGCAAGCGGCGGCGGGTCCCCAGGGCGTCCTTGACGGGGATTCAGCAGCCGATTTCTTTGTGTTCGCGAGCTTCGCTGGCTTCGCCGCGGGCCTGGATCTGAAGATGATCCTGAACGGCGGGGTATCGGGTCCGCATCGCATCGCCAGGCACCTCTGGCGCATGGACGCGGCCCTGCTGCTGGCCGCCACCTCATTCTTCCTCGGCCAGCAGAGGGTGTTTCCCCCTGCACTGCGCGGGTCGCCGTTCATGTTCGCGCCGGAGATAGCGATCATCGGGCTGATGCTTTTCTGGTTGGCGAGGGTGCGGATGAAAACCGTGGCGAAACCGGGATTGATGCGACGACCCTGGACGCCGGCGTGATCCGACTGCTGGCGTGAGGCGTATCGGGATCGGTTGCCGCATCGCCCTCCGCCGCCAGACGGCAGGCGCCGCGGCGTCCTCAAGTCTCGGGAGACGCAAGATGGGCCTGACTCAGATCGCCACCGCCGCCGTCGAACGCACGCCCTTCCCCGACGCTGTCACGCGTCTGGGCGTGGGTCTGCTGGTGGCCCGGGCGCGGCGAAAGCTTCGCCGCGGCGAGTGCGGCGGCGATGCTGACTTCGTCCGCGACATGGCGCGCCACCCGATCGCGGAGAACACGGCGGACGCCAACGCGCAACATTACGAGTTGCCTGCAGACCTGTTCCGCCTGATCCTGGGGCCTCATCTCAAATACTCCTGCTGTGTCTACCCTGAACGTGGCGCGAGCCTCGAACAGGCTGAAGTCCGTGCGCTGGAGATGACCTGCGCCAACGCCAATTTGGCGGACGATCAGAGCGTTCTTGAACTGGGCTGCGGATGGGGTTCGCTCAGCTTATGGATGGCGAGGGCCTACCCGCGATCGAGGATCACCAGCGTGTCCAATTCCGCCTCGCAGCGCGCCTTTATCGAAGGCGAGGCGCGGGCCCGGGCTTTGACGAACCTGAAGGTGATCACTGCCGACATGAACGATTTTACGCCGCACGGGACCTTCGATCGGATCGTCTCGGTGGAGATGTTCGAGCACATGTCCAACTGGCGCCCGCTGCTCAGCCGCGCGAAAACCTGGCTGCGGCCGGACGGACGGCTCTTTCTGCACGTCTTCACTCACCGCGACAGGCCCTACCGCTTTGACAAGCATGACCGCGACGACTGGATCGCCCAGCATTTCTTCACCGGCGGCATCATGCCCAGCCACGGCCTGATCCGGGAGTTCTCCACCCTGTTTGACGTGGAGGCGGACTGGCGCTGGAGCGGCAGCCACTACGCGCGAACGGCCAGCGACTGGCTGGCGAATTTCGACCGCAATGGCGAGGCCGTCGGCGTCGTTCTGCGTGACGCCTATGGCCCCGACGCCGCGCTGTGGCGCCGCCGCTGGCGCCTCTTCTTCCTGGCCACGGCCGGCCTGTTCGGAAATCGGGGCGGAGAGGTTTGGGGTGTGAGCCACTATCGGCTGCGGCCGATCTGAAGCCCGCAGGAGTGTCCGGCGAGGGTCGGCGCATCACCGCTGGTGACCGCGATTGGTAGTGAGAGCGGGGCTGGCGGTTCTCTCTCTACGGGCCCACCTGTAGGTATCAGGCCATTCAGGAGACCGCCCATGATCATCGATCTTTCCGGCAAGACGGCCGTTGTAAGCGGGTCCACGGGCGGCATCGGCCGGGCGATCGCCGAAGGCCTGGCGCGCGCCGGCGCGGCGGTGGTGATCAACGGACGCACCAATCAGCGGGTGATCGCCGCCCTGCGCGACATGCGCGATTGTTTTCCAGACGCAACCATCGAAGGGTTCGCCGCCGATCTGGCGACGGCGGAGGGTGTGGCAGCCCTCACCGCCCAAGCCGCTGACGCGGACATCCTGGTCAATAACCTCGGAACCGCCGCGCCCAAGGCCTTTGCCGACATAACCGACGCAGACTGGCTGAACCTCTTTCAGATCAATGTGATGAGCGGCGTGCGCCTGACGCGCCACTACCTGCCGGGGATGGTGACGCGCGGCTGGGGCCGGGTCGTCTTCATCAGCAGCGAATCCGGCGTGAACATTCCCAAAGAGATGATCGACTACGGCATGACCAAGACCGCGCAACTGGCTATCTCGCGCGGCCTGGCGGAGTCGGTGGCTGGGACGGGCGTGACTGTGAACGCAGTTCTGCCCGGACCCACCCGCTCGGAAGGCCTGGAGCGTTGGCTGCGGCCCGCGGCGGAGGCCCGCCAGGTTTCTCTTGAGGTGATCGAGAAGGAATTCATCGACCGGATGCGGCCGACCTCCCTCATCCAGCGTTTCGCCACAACCGAGGAAGTGGCGAATATGGTTGTCTATGTGTGCTCGCCACAGGCTTCAGCCACGACCGGGGCGGCGCTGCGGGTCGACGGCGGCGTGGTGCGTTTCGTAGCGTAGCCCACAATATGTGGAAGCGCCGTTGAGCCGGGACTTGCGGCCGGCCGTGGTGTCGGCCATGGGTCGAACTTGGCAGGGCGCGGGGGCGATGTGACGGATCCAGCTCAACACAGCGGTGGCGTTCCAACGGCCATGCCGCGCCGCTACGTGGCCGCCGCCACCATCGGCAATGCGCTCGAGTTCTACGACTTCATCACCTACGCCTTCTTCGCGATCCAGATCGGGCGCACATTCTTTCCCAGCCACAACGCCTATGGCAGCCTGATGCTGTCTCTGGCGACGTTCGGCGCGGGGTTCATCACGCGGCCGATTGGCGGGATCATAATCGGCGCCTACGCTGACCGGGTCGGACGCAAGCCCGCCATGCTCCTAAGCTTTACCCTCATGGGCGTCGCCATCGTCTCTTTGGCGCTGATCCCGGGCTACAGGACTATAGGCATCGCCGCGCCCATCCTGGCGGTGCTGGCGAGGATGGCTCAGGGCTTCTCGCTTGGCGGCGAAGTAGGCCCCACCACAGCCTACCTCATGGAGGCTGCGGCGCCGAACAGGCGCGGATTGGCCGTCTCCTGGCAGGGCGCGAGCCAGGGCATCGCCGCGACCCTCGGGGGCCTTGTGGGGGTAGGACTTTCGGCCGTGATGAGTCCCGCGGCCCTGGATTCCTACGGCTGGCGCATCGCCTTCATGCTTGGGGCCCTGACGCTGCCGTTCGGATTGTGGATCCGCAGCAATTTGCCGGAGACCCTGCATGCGCCGGATGTGGCGGCCCGGACCTCAAACGCGACCACAACCCTGGGCATGGTGCGCGACAGCCGCCGGATCATCATCCTGGGCCTGGTCGTTCTCGCGACAGGGACGATCAGCACCTATGTGTTCAATTATCTGACCACCTTCGCGCAGGGGACTCTGCACATGGCGCCGGGTGTCGCATTCCTGGGTGGCGCCATGGGCAATTTGGCCGGCGTCGTGGCGGTCCTGTGTGGTGGCTGGCTCTCGGACCGGATCGGCCGCCGGCCGGTAATGATGTGGCCGAATCTGGTCTTTCTGATCCTGATTCTGCCCGTCTTTT
>Ga0302157_10007832_pt1 | contig 10661 bp, 8 predicted proteins | sample I_Bog_N3_3_FD_193502 | JGI IMG/M metagenome (GOLD analysis project Ga0302157, IMG submission 193502) | Peat permafrost microbial communities from Stordalen Mire near Abisko, Sweden - I_Bog_N3_3 | ecosystem: Environmental > Terrestrial > Soil > Wetlands > Peat | place: Sweden: Abisko, Stordalen...
AAATGAGAATACGAAAGAACTTTATACTGGCGGCGGCCCTGTTTTGCGCTGTTGCCTTGCCGGCGCAGACGGCTCAACAGTGGCAGATTGGCCCCTTTACCCGCCCGGCCAGCGGCAATCCGGTGATTGCGCCGCTGCCGGCGGACACCTTTGCCGACCCCATCCTGAAGGCGCCCGCGCACTGGGAGGCGCTGCATACCTTCAATCCCGCGGCCATCGTCCGCCAGGGCAAGGTGGTGGTGCTCTACCGCGCCGAGGACGACTCCGGCGCCATGGAAATTGGCGGCCACACCTCGCGGTTGGGGATGGCCGAGAGCGTTGACGGCATTCACTTTACCCGCCGCGCCGAGCCGGTCTTCTTCCCCGCCGACGATGCCCAGAAGGCGCGCGAGTGGCCGGGCGGCGTCGAGGACCCGCGCCTGGTCGAGTCGGAAGACGGCACCTATGTGCTGACCTATACGCAGTGGAACCGCCAGACCTACTCGGTGGGCATTGCCACCTCGCCCGACCTGACCCACTGGACCAAGCACGGGCCGGCCTTCTTCACCGCCGAGGGCGGCAAGTACGCGCATCTCCAATACAAATCGGCGGGCATCGTAACCCGGCTGGACAAGGCCAAGGGCCGCCTGATCGCGGCAAGAATCGACGGCAGGTACTGGATGTACTGGGGCGAAGGCGCGATCCGCCTGGCCACTTCTCCGGACCTGATCCACTGGACCCCGGTCGAGGACCCGCAGGGCGCTCCCCTCGAGCTGCTGCGCCCGCGTCCCGGCCATTTCGACAGCAGCTTTCCCGAGACCGGTCCGCCGCCTGTCCTGACCCCGGCGGGCATCGTGGTCCTCTACAACGGCAAGAATGCCCCCAGCGGCGGCGATCCGGATATGGGCCCCAACGCCTACGCGGCCGGCGAGGCGCTCTTTGCCGCCAAGGACCCTGCCCACCTGATCGCAGAAACGGACCAGCCCGTTCTGAAGCCGGAGCTGCCTTACGAGAAGACCGGCCAATACATTGCCGGAACCACCTTTGCCGAAGGCCTGGTGTACTTCCGCGATCGCTGGTTCCTCTACTACGGCTGTGCGGACTCCATGGTGGCTGTGGTCACGGCGCCGCAAAGATAGAAGCCGCTCAAACAGCCGCGGCTGGAACCGCGCCCCCGCAGAACTCCACCGTGACCACGGTGATGTCGTCGGACTGGCCGAAGGCGCGGGCGGCCTCGGCGATCCGGTCGGCGGGCTGGCGGCTGAGGGAGCGGGTGCGCTCGAAGCCGAAGAGTTCGCCGCTCCTGGATTGCGCCTCCACCACGCCGTCGGAGACAAAAGTGAGCCGGTCGCCGGGGGCCAGGCGCAGACGGGTGGTTTCGTAGTGCGCCGGGCGGACGATGCCCAGGGGCAGCGCGCCGGGCACGGTCATCTCTTCCCCATTGCGGTAAGGCGCCAGGTGGCCCGCGTTGGCCAGGGCGAGCCGGCCCTCTGCCGTAATGTGCGCGGCCAGGCAGGTGGTGAAACCGCCGTTCGAGCGGCCCATCATGCGGTCGTTGAGCGAACTGAGCAGCGCGGCCGGGTCAGTGCTGTGCGCGGCCTCCGTGCGAATGGCGCCCACCAGCACCGAGACCAGCATGGCGGCGGGCAGGCCCTTGCCGCTCACGTCGCCAACCACCACCAGCATGCCTCCCTGGCCGTCGCACATCTGCTGAAAGAAGTCGCCGCCTACCTGTTCGGCAGGCTGGTAGACGCACTCCACCGTGAAGCCGGGACACTGGTCCAACTGGTCCGGCAGCAGCACCTGCTGCACCTGCCGGGCGGCCTCGAACTCGCCGGCTAGCCGCATTTCCTCGCGCCGCGCCCGCGTGAAGCGCAGGATGAGGAAGACCATCATGGCCAGCAGGAAGAACAGATGGAGCAGAATGCCGGCCTGCATGGTGAAGGGCGGCAGGCGCAGCGGCACCTCCAGCACGCGCGGCATGCGCGTCCATCCCGCCTGGTTGAGCACAATGGCCAGGTTGTCGGCCAGATAATAGCCGAGGTCCAGCACCGCCGGCACCAGCAGCACGCGGGCGTAGAGATTCCCCCGCAGCGTCCGGTCCACCAGCGCGCACAAAATCCACGCCACCGCGGGCAGCAGACAGGCCAGTTGGATGGCGGCAGATGCGGGCGCTGAAAGCCAGCCGGGCCAGTAAAGGACCGCCGCGCAGGGACTGACGGCCACCAGCGCGAGACAGATGCGGCCCAGCCGCCCGGCGCGCACATTGAGGATTGTCGAAAAGAAGCAGAGCGCCGCAGCGATGTTGATGGCCCCCAGCGTGGCATCCGTCAGGTCGTAGATGGGCACCGCGGGCCAGGAGTAGATCCACTGGCAAACGTTCAGGGCGTTGTCCATCGCCTGCGCCAGCAGCATGACCGCAAACCACAGGTACTCCCGCTCGCTGCGCCGGATCAGAAACAGGCAGAGAATGGCGAACCCCACCAGAGCCGCGGCGATGCTGTAGGAGTATCCGTCGACATAGCGGATATTGCGCGTCAGTTGATGATGGAGCTGTTCATTCACCAGCAACTTGGGATCGCCGGCCAGGTGGCCGGAGAGGTACGGCCCCCCGCCCACGTAGTTGGCCCAGATGGGCGAGTGCCACACGCGCAGGGCCACCTGCACTGTGCGGGGCGCGTCGCTGCCGCCCTGGGTGAGCGGGAAAAGGTGATAGCTGAACTGGGTATTGGGGATCATGGTGGGCGGCATGTCGCCGGAACCGCCTGCGAGCCTGCCGTCCACAAAAATCTCAAACGAGGTCACAATGGGCGCCAGCAGCACCGACGTAGGCCGTGTTCCGGCCGGAATCCTGACCGCGAACCGGTACCAGGCATAGCCGCTCATGTCCGGATAGCCCTGGGCAGTCCAGGACCTGCCGCTGTCCAGCAGCGGCCAGGCGGAGTCGTCAAAGCCGGGCTCGGCCCAGGCCGGCGTTTGCCGCCCGGCTGTCAGCGGCGAGTCGCCGGGGTGAAAGCGCCACTGGCCATCCAGCGAGACGATCGCCTCCCGCCCGCGGTCCAGGTCAAAGGACTGCGCCGCCAGCCCGGCCGCGAAGGCGACCAGGGCCAGAGCAGCCAATCGACGAACGGCCCGAACAGTACGCATCGCGCGTTTCCTCAGGGAGAAGTGATTGAAACGTGGATTGATGCTACCGCAGACAAGGCCCTTTGCGTAGCCGGTTCTTTCAGGGAACCTGAGCCCGGTCGATCCGTTTAGAGTGTTGTGCATGAGGAATTCCCGATTCTTTCTTGCGTTGGCCGTGCTGGCGCTGCTGGCGGCCGGGCTGCCGGAGGCGCGCGGGCAACAGGCTCCTGCCGTCCAACAGCCTGCCTCGCAGCCGCAACTGGTCCTTCTCGACACCGACATCGGCGACGACATCGACGACGCCTTTGCCTTGGCCCTGGCCTTGCGCAGCCCGGAGTTGCATATTCTGGGCATCACCACGGCCTTTGGCGATACCGAACTGCGCGCCCGGCTGCTCGATCGTTATCTGGGGGCGGTGGGGCGGGGCGATATTCCCGTGGCGGCCGGGGTGGCGACAGCGCACGAAAATGTCTTCACCCAGGCAGCCTATGCCCGCCAGATGCCGTCCAGGGCTCGTCCCAATGCGGCCGGGTTGATGCTGGCGGAGATTCGCGCCCATCCGGGCCAGGTCACATTGATCGCCATCGGCCCGCTCTTCAATATTCAGGCGGCCATCGAGCGCGATCCGGCCACATTTCGCCTGCTCAAGCGTGTGGTGCTGATGGGCGGCAGCATCTACCGGGGTTACGACGGGCAGAACGGGGAGCGCCGCCCGGCCGACGCCGAGTGGAACATCGACCGCGACCCGGCCGGAGCCAGGGCTCTGCTGGCCGCCGGAGTGCCGGTATACATGATGCCGCTCGACTCGACGCAAATCCACCTGGAGGCGGCTGAGCGGGAGCGGATCTTTTCCTACGGTTCGCCGCTGACCGATCAGTTGACCCTGCTTTACCACCAGTGGCTGGCCGGCAGCGAGGGTCATGCGGCTGCGCCCACCTTGTTTGATCCGGTGGCCGTGGCCTATGCCATCCGCCCCGACTTGTGTCCGGTCAGGCCGATGCGTCTTGAAGTGGACGAAAAGGGGTTTACGCGGCCCGTCGAAGGCGCTTCCAATGCTCAGGTCTGCCTGCGCTCCAACGAGGCAGGGTTTCTGCAGCTTCTCCTGGACCGCGTCGCGCCTGAAAATGCGCGCTGACCGGGAGCGCCGGGCCCGCACAAATTGGCTATTTTTCTTCGCTGTCCAGGCCGCGATTCCTGCTCCCACGGATGGTCGAAAAACATGTGTGTTGCCGGTCACTTGCAACTCCATTGACAGCAAGAGAAAGTTGGACAAAAATGGCGAGTCGAGTCAAATCGAGCCATTTTGTGCGGTGCATGGAGGGAAAGTGAGAAACGTTAGCAAAATGATGGTTTTGGGGGCGTCGGCTTTTTTGGGCGTCGGGTTGTTGCTGAGTGGTTGCAAGTCGGCTCCGGACCTGACGCAGGCCAATGCGCAGGCCATGATCCAGGCCAAGTACGACCAGACCCCCGCAGTGGGCGCCAACATTACCGTGAACGACCTGGGCATGCGTCAGGGCGTGGCGGCCAAGTATTGGAACCGGACCACGGTCTATCCCAACAAGTTCTGGGCCGACTTCACCCTGACCCCCGATGGCAAGAAAGTCATCGCGCTGCAGGGCGGCGGGGATGTGATCAAGTGGCGCCCGGAGAACCCCAGCGACAGTGGTTATTCCATCGTCGTGATGAGTGTGGCCGCCAATCACCTGAAGGCGCGCGACGTCAAGGAGCCCCAGGACGAGATTTTTCCCGGCGTGGCGACAGCCAAAGGCGCCGACTACAGCGAGGCAGTGAACCTGGACGGCGTCCCCGGACCGCTACAGGACATCGCCCACAACCCCGGCAACCAGCTGAGCATCAAGCGGAAGGCCCATTTTTCGCTTGAAGGCGGCGCCTGGGTACTGCACAGCATCGAGTAAAGCGGGAAAAACATCGCGGGCGGCGTCGAAATCGTTGACCCCGCCCGCGTTTCTTGTTATTGTTAGAAGGTTCCGCAAGAACGCGTCTGTCCGTGTGTCTTAACGGCGGACGGGTAGGGTCGCCCGCTCAGGAAGCAGAAAGACGCGGGTTGGACCCAGGGTCAGGTGCAGTTTACCGGCCCGGCATGTCCCGCAGTTGCTCTCTTCTTGCGGAGGGCAGGGGCAAATCGCATCGGAGTCCGCGCGTTCTCCGCCTTGGAGGGCTATGCGGGCCGGAACCAGCGAAACGGAGTTGGCTTTTTCTGCGCAAGCGGGAAAACGCCCGGCCACCGTCCCGGTTCTCGTCTGAGATTGGAACGAAGGCAGACGCGAAGCAGCAACATTAGGGCTTCCGTGCGCGTGCGCGCCACAAAGTGGTCGCGCTTGAACGCTACGGGAAGCTCGACGGTTCTGCGCGCGGCTGGCGAACTTGGGTGGCAGGTTTTTTTGGGGTAAGGAGTTTCAGTTTGCCTACATTTAATCAGTTGGTTCGCAAGGGGCGTACGGCCCCGCGGTACAAGACGGCGTCACCGGCCCTGCAGGCCTCGCCGCAACGGCGCGGTGTTTGCACCCGCGTGTACACACAGACACCCAAAAAGCCGAACTCGGCTCTGCGCAAGGTGGCCCGCGTGCGGCTGACCAACGGGATCGAGGTCACCACCTACATCCCCGGCATCGGCCACAACCTGCAGGAGCACTCGATCGTGCTGATCCGCGGCGGCCGTGTCAAGGATCTGCCTGGCGTTCGCTATCACGTGGTTCGCGGCACTCTGGACTCGGTGGGCGTTGCCAACCGCAAGCAGAGCCGGTCCAAGTACGGAGCCAAGCGCGCCAAGGGCGGCGCGGCGCCGGCCAAGGCCAAGAAGTAGTCAAAGGTTCCGGGACGAAGCACTGAGCCCGGACTTGGGTAGCACAAGGCGCGCGAGCGCGTAAGGATTTTGAGGATTTATGCCAAGAAAAGGGCACATTGCGAAGCGGGAAGTGGCTGCGGATCCGGTCTACGGGTCCACGCTGGTCACCAAGTTTGTCAACTCAATGATGTGGGGCGGCAAGAAGTCGACGGCTCAGGGCATCTTCTATCAGGCGATGAAGAACCTTGAGGAGAAGGGCGGCGGCGACGACGCTCTCAAGCTCTTCAAGAAGGCTGTCGAGAACTGCAAGCCGCTGCTGGAAGTCAAGACCCGCCGCGTGGGCGGCGCCAACTACCAGGTGCCCATCGAAGTGAACCCCGACCGGCGCACCTCGCTGGCCATCCGCTGGCTCATCAACTACGGGCGCAGCCGCGGCGAAAAGGGCATGGTCGACAAGCTCGGCAACGAGCTGCTGGATGCGGCCAACGGCCGCGGCGCGGCCATGAAGAAGAAGGAAGACGTCCATCGCATGGCCGAGGCCAACAAGGCCTTCGCTCACTACCGCTGGTAGGCGAACGGATCGGTAGGGATTGAAGCCGGCGGCGCGATGGGCCGGCTTGACGGAAATCACAAGAGCAACAAAACAGCGGGCCTGGGCGCCCGCAAGGAAGAAACGCCGTGCCTCGCACTACACCTCTAAGCCGCTGCCGGAATATCGGAATCATGGCGCACATCGACGCCGGAAAGACGACGGCGACCGAGCGCATCCTGTTTTACACGGGCATCACTCACCGTATCGGCGAAGTGCATGAAGGCACGGCGACCATGGATTACATGGAGCAGGAGCAGGAGCGCGGCATTACCATCACTTCCGCCGCCACCACCTGCACCTGGAAGGATATTCGCATCAACATCATCGACACCCCCGGCCACGTGGACTTCACGGCCGAAGTGGAGCGCTCGCTGCGCGTGCTGGATGGTGCGGTCGCGCTCTTCGACTCGGTCTCCGGCGTGCAGCCGCAGAGCGAGACGGTGTGGCGCCAGGGCGACAAGTACAAGGTGCCGCGCATCTGTTTCGTCAACAAGATGGACAAGAACGGCGCGGACTTCGAGTATGTCATCGAAACCATCCGCAAGCGGCTGGGCGCGCGCCCGGTGGCGTTGCAGATTCCCATCGGCGCCGAAGCCAACTTCAAGGGCGTCATCGACCTGGTCGAGATGAAGGCCATTCTGTGGCACGACGAGGCGATGGGTTCGCAGTACGACATCGAGCCGATTCCCGCCAATCTGCTGAAGAAGGCCGAGGCCTTCCGCACCCAGATGATCGAGATCATCGCCGAGACCGACGACGTTCTGCTGGAGAAGTTCCTCGAAGGCGAGCTGCCGACGATTCCCGAGCTGAAGGCCGGCATCCGTCAGGCCACCATCGACATGAAGATCTTCCCGGTGATCTGCGGAACCGCCTTCAAGAACAAGGGCATACAGACGCTGCTGGATGCGGTGGTCGATTACCTGCCCAGCCCGCTGGACAAGCCGGCGGTGGAGGGCATCAACCCCGCGCACCCGTCCGAGATCGTGATTCGCAAGGCCGACGACAATGAGCCGCTTGCGGCGCTGGCCTTCAAGATCATCAACGATCCCTTCGGCAAGCTCTGCTTTATTCGCGTCTATTCGGGCGTTCTCAAAACCGGCGATACGATTGTCAACCCCCGCACTGGCAAGACCGATCGCGTGGGCCGCCTGGTCAAGATGCACGCCAACAAGCGCGAAGACATCACCGAGATTTATGCCGGCGACATCTGCGCCTGCGTCGGCTTGAAGGATTTGAAGACCGGCGATACTTTGAGCGATCCGCATCACGTTGTCGCCCTGGGCGCCATCACCTTCCCGGACACGGTTATTTCGGTGGCCATCGAGCCCAAGACCAAGGTCGACCAGGAAAAGATGGGCGTTGCCTTGTCCAGGCTGGCCGACGAGGATCCTACCTTCAAGGTGCGGACCGACGAGGACTCGGGTCAGACCATCATCAGCGGCATGGGCGAGTTGCACCTGGAGATTCTGGTCGACCGCATGAGGCGCGAGCACAAGGTCGAAGCCAATGTGGGCGAGCCCAAGGTCGCCTTCCGCGAAACCATCCGCAAGATGGCCGAAGCCGAGGGCAAGTACATCCGCCAGACCGGCGGTTCGGGCAACTATGGCCATTGCAAGCTGCGCGTCGAGCCGAACGAGCCGGGCAAGGGCTACGAGTTCATCAACGGCATCAAGGGCGGCACCATTCCCAAGGAATACATCAAGCCCATCGATCAGGGCGTGCAGGGCGCCATCGAACTCGGCATCCTGGCCGGCTACCCTCTCGTGGACATCAAGGTCACGCTCTTCGACGGCAGCTATCACGAAGTGGACTCGAACGAAATGGCCTTCAAGTTTGCCGGTTCGATCGCCTTCAAGGAAGCCGCGCGCAAGGCCAGCCCGGTGCTTCTGGAGCCGGTGATGGCGGTCGAGGTCACGGTTCCCGAAGAGCACATGGGGACCATCATCGGCGACATCAATTCGCGCCGCGGCCGCATCGAGGGCATGGAGCACGTGGGCGGATCGCAGTTGATCAAGGCGATCGTGCCGCTGAAGGAAATGTTCGGCTACGTGAACGACATCCGCTCGTCCACTCAGGGCCGCGCCTCTTACTCGATGCAGTTTGCGCGCTACGAAGAAGCTCCGCGCATGATTGCCGACGAGATCATCGGGCGCTCGCAAGGCAAGTAGGGATTGTGAACCTGCGGGCCCGGTACGATGTGGGCGGCCGCAAGACATTGACAGGAACCAGGGGAACGAAGGGAACCGAGCATGGCGAAGGAAAAGTTTGACCGTTCGAAGCCGCACGTGAACGTGGGGACCATCGGACACATCGATCACGGCAAGACGACGCTGACAGCGGCGATCACCAAGGTGTTGGGCAAGCACAACCCGAAGAATGTATTCCGTTCGTTCGACTCGATCGACAACGCCCCGGAAGAGCGGGAGCGCGGCATCACCATCGCCACGGCGCACGTGGAGTATGAGACGGCCAACCGTCACTACGCGCACGTCGATTGCCCCGGTCACGCCGACTACATCAAGAACATGATCACCGGCGCGGCGCAGATGGACGGCGCCATCCTGGTGGTTGCGGCCACCGACGGCCCCATGCCGCAGACCAAGGAACACGTTCTGCTGGCGCGCCAGGTGGGCGTGCCCTGCATCGTGGTCTTCCTGAACAAGTGCGACGCGGTGGAAGACGAAGAGCTGACCGACCTGGTGGAGATGGAAGTTCGCGAGCTGCTGAGCAAGTACCAGTTCCCCGGCGACGATGTGCCGGTGATCCGCGGTTCGGCTCTGGGCGCGTTGAACGGCGATCCCAAGTGGGAAGCCAAGATCGACGAGCTGATGGAAGCGGTGGACAAGTATGTTCCCCGCCCCGATCGCGCCGTCGACCTGCCCTTCCTGATGCCGATCGAAGACATCTTCTCGATCTCCGGACGCGGCACGGTGGTTACGGGCCGCATCGAGCGGGGCAAGATCAAGGTGGGCGAGCCTGCCGAGATCGTGGGCTTCCGCGAGACCCGGCAGACGGTTGTGACCGGCGTGGAAATGTTCAAGAAGCAGTTGGACGAGGGCATGGCGGGCGACAATGCCGGTCTTCTTCTGCGCGGCATTCCCAAGGAAGACGTGGAGCGCGGCATGGTTCTGGCCAAGCCGGGATCGATTACGCCGCACACGACGTTCAAGGGCGAAGTCTACATTCTGAGCAAGGAAGAAGGCGGCCGTCACACGCCGTTCTTCAAGGGCTACCGTCCGCAGTTCTACTTCCGCACGACGGATGTGACGGGCGTAGCGCAGTTGCCGGAAGGCGTGGAGATGGTGATGCCGGGCGACAATGTTCAGCTTGAAATCGAGCTGATCACGCCGGTGGCCATGGAGAAGGGTCTCCGCTTCGCCATCCGCGAGGGCGGCCGCACGGTAGGCGCGGGCACCATCTCGGAAATCATCAAGTAACAGCTGACAGTAAACAGCAGGCAGCTAACAGTAAGGTCTTGAAACTGAGAACTGTTAGCTGTCAGCTGGGGAAGATGGACAAGCATGGTAGGACAAAGGATTCGCATCCGGTTGAAGGCATACGACTATCGCGTGCTTGACACCTCGACCGGCGAGATCGTGGAAACGGCCAAACGCACCGGAGCAACGGTGGCCGGCCCGATTCCCTTGCCGACGATGAAGAACAAGTATTGCGTGCTGCGTTCGCCCCACGTGGACAAGAAGTCCCGCGAGGCCTTCGAGATCCGCACGCACAAGCGGCTGATCGACATTCTCGAACCGACCCAGCAGACCGTGGACGCGCTGATGAAGCTCGACCTGCCGGCCGGTGTCGATGTCGAGATCAAGGCCTTTGAAAAGTAGTTATCAGTTTTCAGTGGTCAGTTGTCAGTGTACTTGCACAACTGATTGACGCGCATGGCATCTGAGAACTGTTGACTGATTACTGACAACTGGTTTTTCCGGCAGTGCGATGAATTCAACATCGCATGATGAGGTGAGGAAGACATGGCAGTTACAGGAATTCTAGGTAAAAAGATCGGCATGACGCAGGTCTTCGACGAAAAGGGCGACGTGCACCCCATTACGGTGCTGCAGGCCGGCCCCTGCGTGATTACGCAGTTGAAGACGCTGGCCAGGGATGGCTACGAAGCCGCCCAGATCGGCCTCGTCGAGTTCGTCA
>Ga0302157_10007836_pt1 | contig 10655 bp, 9 predicted proteins | sample I_Bog_N3_3_FD_193502 | JGI IMG/M metagenome (GOLD analysis project Ga0302157, IMG submission 193502) | Peat permafrost microbial communities from Stordalen Mire near Abisko, Sweden - I_Bog_N3_3 | ecosystem: Environmental > Terrestrial > Soil > Wetlands > Peat | place: Sweden: Abisko, Stordalen...
GGTGCAAGAGCAGACACATCTGGTTGTGTCGTAAGGAACTGAATCTATGGTGCGCCCGGAGAGATTCGAACTCCCGACCCTTTGGTTCGAAGCCAAATGCTCTATCCAACTGAGCTACGGGCGCACGCTGTGGAGAAAATTAGCCGCAAATTGATTTTACAGGGGTGGTCTTCAGGCGTCTCGCCAATCGATCTATCCCAGGGCCGCGCCTGCGGTCTCCTCCGGCTGCATACTCTCTGGAACTGTTTCGACGATGTCGAGCCCGGCGCGGCGCAGCAGTTGGTGGATCACCGCGCCGGTCAGCCGGCTGGCGTCGTACTCCACGCGCACCGTCTTTTCGGCCTCGCGCACCTCCACCAGGCGCACGCCGTATACCTCCCGCACCTTCGAGAGAGCAAGCAGGCTGCGCTCGCTGGGTGCGGCGCCGTAGCAGTACACAACGTCGAGCTGAGTCATGGCTTGATTCTAGCAGCGGCGGCCCGAAGCTCCGGCTCTGGCCGATCAATGCCGGGCAGGAAAACATCCGCCCCTGCGGGTTACAATAAACCCATGAATGAGCTGCAAGAGACGGCGCCATCCGCCGATCAGGCGCCCTCGGATGCCGCGCTGCGTCCCAGGTACACGCGCAACAATCCATACAACTCGACCGTGCTGGCAAATCGCCTCCTCAGCGGCGAGGGCTCCGAGAAGGAGACCCGCCACTTCGCCTTCTCGCTCGGAGAGGGCATGACCTATACGCCCGGTGACGCCGTCGGTGTCGTTCCCGAGAACCGAGCCGAAGCCGTCGACGAGGTCCTCTACACGCTCGGCTTCACCGGCCAGGAGCCCGTGATCGACCACTACAAGAACCAGATCAGCTTCGCCGAGGCCCTGCGCACATGGCTCGCCATCGGCAAGCTGGCGCGCGGCACCGTCAGCCAGTACGCCAAGCTGCCCGCGGCGGCCGGCGTGGGCGGCCGCGGCCCAGAGGCGCTCCAGCGGCTCAGCGGCCCAGAGAACAAGTTGCTCGCCGACGAGTACTGCTGGGGCCGCGAGTTCATCGACCTCATCACAGACTTTCCCGGAGCCATCACGTCCCCCCAGGAGCTCTTCAGCGTCCTGCCCCGCCTCGCGCCGCGCCTCTATTCCATCGCCTCCAGCCAGGCCGTCCATCCCGATACCGTCGAACTTACGGTGCGCGTTGTGCGCTACAGCGCCCATGGCCGCACCCGCCTGGGCGTCGCCAGCGGACAGATGGGTGAGCGAGCGCAGGTCGGCGCCATCCTGCCCATCTTCCTGCACTCCAACCAGAACTTCCGCCTGCCCGAGGACAGCTCGGCCCCGGCCATCATGATCGGCCCGGGCACAGGGATTGCGCCCTTCCGCGCCTTCCTGGAGGAGCGCCGCGCCAAGCAGCACACCGCCAAGAACTGGCTCGTCTTTGGCGACCAGCATCATGCCACCGACTTCTTATACGAGGATCTGTGGAACGAGATGCAGGCCGATGGAACCCTCACCCGCCTGGATACCGCCTTCTCGCGCGACCAGGCAAACAAGATCTACGTGCAGGATCGCCTGCGCGAGAACGCTTCGGAACTCTACGCATGGCTGGAGCAAGGCGCATACTTCTACGTCTGCGGAGACGCCGTCCGCATGGCCAAGGACGTCGAGCAGGCCCTGCTCGATGCGATCGCCAAGGCGTCAAACGGCAGCCTCGACCGCGCCGCCGAGTACCTCGCCGCCATGAAGCAGCAGAAGCGCTATCGCCGCGACATCTACTAGGGCCGCCGCGTCATCCAACCCTGGGCGAGGTCGGCGCACACTCCGTCCTCGCCCGTCCTTCGTAAAGATCGCGAAGGATGGAGTACATGCATTCCATCCTTCGTGAAAACTTAGCTAGACGCGGAAGGTGTCCGGCTTCCAGACGACGATGGCTTCCTTGATCTGTTCCCGTGTCATCTTCTCTTTCAGCGTGCGTGCCACCAGCGCTGGCAGTTCGGCGTCGGAGGCGAAGCGCAGACCGATCAGCTGGCCTTCCGTCAGCGCTTGGCTGGCTGCAAAGGCTTCTGCCGACAGCAGCGCCTGCAGCCGCAGCCGTTCTTCCAGCCGGATGATGCGGTCCTGCACCTTCATCGGGTACATGCGGGTCTTCATCGCGACCATGAACAGGACGATCGCCATCACCACCCACCAGCCGAACAGGAAGTGGTGGTTCGACGGCAAGTGCCAGTCGTGCACCAGTTTGTAGGCGGCAAAGACGATGTTGAGCATCAGCATCGGCACCAGGAAAAAGTGCCATGCGGGGTCCCAGCGTACATGGTTCTTGAAACTCTGTGCAGCAGGCATCGGTTGATTCCTTTCTGTCTTCCAGAATTCGCAAATTCGCGGTACATTAGCCGGACGGCGAACGGTAGAATCTCCGGGCATGGTGATGATACACATACAGATTGAGTGTGCGCTGCATATTCTTCTCAGGTAGTCTCGAAGACATGGCGAAAGATGGGAAATTCGACAGCGGCGCGCGGCGGATCGGCGTGCACCTCAGCACCACCGGCGGATGCTGGACGGCGGTCAACCGCGCCGTCGAGATCGGCGCCAATACCTTCCAGATATTCTCCTCCAGCCCGCGCATGTGGCGCGCATCGGCGGTCAAGCCCGCTGACGCGAAGAAGATGCGCGACCTGCGCGCCGAGTTCGACGTCGGCCCCGTTGCCATCCACGCCAGCTATCTTATTAATGTCTGCAGCCAGACCGAAACCGTGCGTGGCAACTCCGTTGCGGCGTTTCGCGGCGAAGTCGAGCGCGCCCTGGCCCTCAATGCTGAGTTCCTCGTCCTGCATCCAGGAAGCTGGAAGGGGCTGACCCGCGAGGAGGGCCTGCGCCTCGCCGCCCAGTCCATCGAGAGCGCCGTCACAGGAATCGACTTTACTGGGAAGGACTTCAATATTCTGATCGAGAACACGGCGGGCGCGGAGTTCTCTCTCGGCGGAAAGCTGGAACAGGTCGCCGAACTGGTCGACCGCCTCCGCCCCTGCGCTCCCGTCGCCGTCTGCCTGGACACATGCCACATCCACGTCGCCGGATACGACATCGTCTCCGACGCGGGCTACGACGACACAATGCAGCAGATCGGCGCAACCCTCGGCTTCGACACCGTGAAGGTCTGGCACTGCAACGACGCAAAGGCCGCTTTCGGCTCCAAACTCGATCGCCACCAGCACATCGGAGAGGGCACCATCGGCGCGGTGCCCTTCCGCCGCCTGCTGCACGACGCGCGCTTCGCCCACTGCGCCTTCATCGCCGAGACCCCCGTCGACGAGCCCGGCGACGAGGCCCGCAACGTCGCCACCCTCAAGGCGCTGGCGGCAGACTGATGGCCCATGCGCTGGCCGAGTAGCACAAAGATCGTATTTCCCTGAACTTGGCGGCGCGCGTATCCTTGCAGCCAGGTTCAGGAGAAAAAAAATGTTGCAGCGGAATCTCTCCCAGGTTTGCATGCGCGGCCCACTGCTGCTTGTAGTCTCCGGCTTGCTCACGCTGGCCCCACGCGCCGCGGCGCAGAGCGAGTCCCCCTCCGCGTTCCAGCCAAGCGACCCATGCACGCCCGGCGTCAGCAGCTACGTCGAGAACACTGTGATCAGCGTCACCGGCCTGCCTTACAGCGCGACGCTGAGGGTCACCTTCGATCAGCAGATGAGCGACGGCAGCATGGTGCATGGAGTCACGCGCACCCTCAGCGCGCGCGATTCCTCCGGCAAAACGCGCATGGAGACCTCCATCGGGTGCTGGCTCGACAAGGACGGCCAGTCCAGGGATCGCCTCAACGTGCGCATCGCCGACCCGCTGGCAGGCACCTTTCTCGAGTGGAGTACGGGCGGCCCGGTGCTCAAGGTCGCCCACCTCATCTCCCAGCCCGAGGCTTTTTTGAAGTTGCAGGCACTTCCCGCGTGGAGCGACTCCGAGAGTGAAGTGCAGACCCCCGGCCAGTCCACCCGGATCGTCCGCACCGAGCTGCTCGGCAGGACCACCATCGACGGCGTCGAGGCCCAGGGACTCCGCACCACCACCACCATTCCCCGCGGCGCGCAGGGCAATAAGCAGCCCATCGTCTCCATCCACGAGCAGTGGATGTCCATGGACCTCGGCATCGTGATGGAGGACCTCATCGACGACCCCGTGCGCGGACGCACCGAGATGGAGCTGGAGAACTTCACCCTCAAACAGCCCGACCGCGCCCTCTTCCTTCCCCCCGCCGGATACAAAATCATCAAAGCCGCCGCCACTCCCCCGCCGAAATAATGCTGCGGGTACAAATGATCGGAAGGGCACGGCTTCAGCCGTGCCGTAATGCGCGCTCATTTTAATAACTTGCGTCTCTTGATCGCGATGCGATCAAGAGACGCAAGAACGGTGAGCCGCCAAAATTTACTACTGCCCTCCGCGCTGTCTCTTCGGCTCCCGCTCTGCGCAATCGGACGATGCGACTTGTCTACAGTGTGTTAGCGGTTTTGGGTGTATCCTTGCAGCCAAGTTCAGGAGGCGAATATGGCTCGTGTTTGGATGCGTGTTGGACTGCTATTGGCAGTTGCTGGTCTGACTTCGCTGGCCCCGACAGCTGCGGCGCAGAGTACAGCAACCTGTACGCCCGGTAGCACGGGCCATATGAGCTTTGGTGTGAATCAGAAGGTAGGCGCGCCGTTTACCGGCACGGTGAAGACGACCTTCGAGTAGACGCTCGCCAAGGCAATCGAATGATTTGAAAATATCTTTCCCTGTTTTACAGGCAAACTCAGCCTGTCAAGCCCCTCGACACTCCAAAATCAACATAACTCCAACTATCTAAACCACATAATTCTTTTAAATAGTTGGCATAGTAGTTATGCCCAAACTGCTATCCTTAAACTAGGGTTGGAAGAATACAAAACCCCAGGACGCTCTATTGTGGCCTTTATTTTCTTATACTTAGTATCTAACTCGTTTAGAGGAGGTACTTTGCAGACAAATGTCTGGAACTCTATGGTTTCAGATACTTTACCGTAGGGGGGGAGGGGGGTGCCCCTGAATCGATACGGAATAACAACCGCCTGTTGCCGACTTCTTTACAATCATCAATATGGAAGAGTCGGTACAGAGCACCAGTGAAGGGCAGCAGCGCTACAACCCAGCGGAGATTGAACCCAAGTGGCAGGCGCGCTGGGACGCCGATCCGGCGCTCTATGCGGCCGAGGGCCATGAATGCGGCAAGCCCAAGTTCTATTGCCTGGAGATGCTGCCCTATCCCAGCGGCCAGTTGCACATGGGCCATGTGCGCAACTACGCCATCGGCGACGCGCTCGCCCGCTTCATGTGGATGCGCGGCGCGAACGTGCTCCACCCCATGGGGTGGGACTCCTTTGGGCTTCCCGCCGAGAACGCAGCGCTCAAGAACAACACGCCGCCAGCCGAGTGGACGCTGGCAAACATCGCTGCAATGCGGCGGCAGATGCGGCGCATGGGCCTCAGCTACGACTGGTCCACCGAAGTCACCACCTGCCTGCCCGAGTACTACCGCTGGAACCAGTGGTTTTTTTTGAAGATGTTCAACGCGGGGCTGGCGTATCGCAAGAAGAGCAAGGTCAACTGGTGTCCCCAGTGCCAGACCGTGCTGGCCAACGAGCAGGTGGTCGATGGCCGCTGCTGGCGGCACGACGACACGCTCGTAGAGCAGCGCGACCTGACCCAGTGGTTCCTTCGCATCACAAAATATGCGGACGAGCTGCTCGACGGCCTCGACCGGATGGACGGATGGCCGGAGAAGGTCCGCACCATGCAGCGCAACTGGATCGGACGCAGCGAAGGCGCGCTGGTGGACTTCGTGGTTGCATCAAGCGAGCAGAGTGTGCAGAAGATCACCGTCTTCACCACACGCGTCGATACCATCTTCGGCGCCACCAGCGTGCAGCTTGCGCCGGAGCACGCCGTGGCGAAGAGCTTTGCCGGCGGCAATTCGCGATTGGCCGCGCAGATAGACGAGATGCTCGCCCAGCAGAAAGCCGCGCGCGAGGCCGGCGACCTCGGCGCGATTGAAAAACACGGCGTTGACACCGGAAAATTCGCCGTCAATCCCTTCAATGGCGAACTTGTACCCATCTGGGTTGCAAATTACATCCTCGCCGACTATGGCACCGGCGCCATCATGAGCGTCCCCGCCCACGACGAGCGCGACTTCGAATTCGCCAATAAATACGGCCTTCCCGTGCGTCGCGTAATTGTTCCCAATCAAGGTACAGATGATTCGCAGGCATTGCCCTTTATCTCCGAAGACGATGCCACGCTGGCCGATTCCGGCCAATGGACGGGCGAATCGTGCGCCGAAGCGCAGCAAAAGATGGCGGAATTCGCCAGGACAAATGGATTTGGCACTGCAACGGTTACATATCGCCTGAAGGACTGGGGCGTAAGCCGCCAGCGCTACTGGGGCACGCCGATTCCCATGGTCTATTGCACCAACGGCCACGCGGGCACGCAGCCGGGCGGAGTGGTCCCACTGCCCGAAAGCGCGCTTCCCGTGCTGCTTCCCGCGCAGGTGGAGATCACCCAGCAGGGCGGCTCGCCGCTGGGCCGCGTCGCCGATTTCGTCAACACCACATGCCCGGTCTGCGGTGGCCCGGCCCGCCGCGAGACCGACACTATGGACACCTTCGTCGATTCGAGCTGGTACTTCTATCGCTACACCGACGCGAAGAACTCCGCCGCTCCCTTCGATTCGCAGAAGGCAAACTACTGGTTCCCCATCGACCAGTACATCGGCGGCGTGGAGCACGCCATCCTGCACCTCATCTACTCGCGCTTCTGGACCAAAGTCATGCGCGATCTCGGCCTCATCCAGAACGACGAGCCCGCCGCGCGCCTGTTTACGCAGGGAATGGTGATTAAAGACGGCGCCAAGATGTCGAAATCGAAGGGCAACGTCGTCTCGCCCGACCTGATGATCGAGCGTTACGGAGCGGACGCGACGCGCATGTATGCGCTTTTCGCCGCGCCGCCCGACCGCGACCTGGAGTGGCAGGAGGAAGGCGTCGCCGGCATCAGCCGCTTCCTTGGCCGCGTCTATCGCCTGACCACGAAGTACAGCGAGTCAGCGAGTCAGCGAGTTAGCGAGTCAGCACCGAGTGCGGCGGAGGCCAAGCTCCTGCGCACACTGCACCAGACCATCGCCAAGATCACCGGCGATTTCAACGGGCGTTGGCACTTCAACACCTGCATCGCGGCAATCATGATTTTAGTCAATGAGATTGCAGCGGCAGAGCCATTGATGGATGAGGGCAAAATCTCCGGCTCCGCGATTACAGAGGTCTTCCGCAATCTCACGCTGCTGCTCGCGCCGTTTGCGCCATTCCTTGCAGCCGAACTTTGGGAGCAACTCGGCGGCCAGGGCGCGGTCTTCCGTACCGCCTGGCCCATCGCCGATTCAGAGCTTGCGCGCGAGGCCGAGATCGAAATCCCAGTCCAGGTCAACGGCAAGCTTGCGAACGTCGTGACCGTGCCCGCGGGCAGCGATGAGACGACCATTCAGGCCGCGGCGCAGGCCGACGCCAAGGTCGCCGCGCGGATGGCGGGCAAGACCGTGGTCAAGGTGATTGTGGTGCCGGGCAAGCTCGTAAATATTGTGGTGAGGTAGATGGCAGCCGACCGCTCCGCGCCGGTGCGTGGGACGCAGTCCTTTGTGCATACGTTCGCGGCGTGCTGGAAGCGGCCTTCGCTGACTGCGCTGGAGGTGCTGTGGCGCTGGGTGTTCGGCGCGCCTGCAATGGCGCTAGTGGCAACCCTGGCGCTCGGCGTGTGGCGCAAAGCGCAGGTCGATACAACGGCGCTCCGGCAGATCTCGCTGCTCGACCCGATGAGCGCCGCCGCCACGTTGACGCAGGTGGGCATGCAGTTGCTGCCGCCGCTCCTGCAAGTGGCCGCGTGGATGGCACCGCTGCTTCTGGTCGCGTGGATCGTCGTCTCCTCGTTTGGCCGCGTCCTGGTGCTGCGCCGCTTCGATGCGCAGCTTCATGCGCGCCCCGTCACGCTGATGGTGCTGCAGGCGGCGCGCATGGCGGCGTTGCTTGGCGGCTTTACGCTGTGGTTTGCGTCGATGCAGGCGGCTGCGGTGGTCGCGTTGAATGGTCCGATCGCCGCGGGCCACGACCCCGACCTGGTGCTCTACTGCGCAATCGTCATCATTGCGACGCTGGGAATGTTTACCCTGTGGGCCATCGTCAGTTGGGTGTTCTCGGTTGCCCCGCTGCTTGCGATGCTCGGCAATCTGGGCGCGCGCGCCAGCCTGGCCGCCGCCTTTCGCCTTGGGCCGCTGCGCTCCCGGCTGATCGAGATCAACCTGGTGATGGGCATCGTCAAGATCGCACTGATCGTATTGGCGATGGTGTTTTCTGCCTGCCCGCTGCCCTTCGAGAGCGTGGCCACAACGCAGTTCATGGCCTGGTGGTATGCCGCGGTCACCGTCCTCTATCTCATCGCGTCGGACCTCTTCCATGTCGTGCGCTTGGTGGCGTACCTCGAACTCTGGAAGTCCCACGACCACGCCGCTCTACAGCCTCATCCCTGATGAGGGATCCCCGTCGGAAATGTTTTTCAACCACCCATCGGCTCTGCTAGCATGGCGGGCGACATGAAAACCTTCGATTCCGCCCGCCGCGATCTTCTGAGACTCAGCAGCATGGGTCTTGCCGCCTCAGCCGTCTCCGTCATCCCCGCGTTTGCTGCGTCCAAAAAGCCAGCCGCTGCACCGGCGCTCTCGCCACTCCTCTTTGACGTGCGCGCCTTTGGCGCCACGGGCGACGGCAAGACGGTCGATTCGCCCGCCATCAACAAGGCCATCGAAGCTGCTGCTGCCGCTGGCGGTGGCACCGTCCTCTTTCCCGGCGGGAATTACATCTGCTTCTCCATCCGGCTCAAGAGCCACGTCGATCTGTATCTATCGCAAGGCTGCGCCATCATCGCTGCCGACTCGCCCAAGCCCGGCGAAACCACCGGCTACATGGGCGGGACCTACGACGCCGCCGAGCCCAAGACCGCGTGGGACGCCTATCAGGACTACGGCCACAACCACTGGCACAACTCGCTGCTCTGGGGCGAAGGCATCAGCGACTTCTCCATCACTGGTCCCGGTCTCATCTGGGGCAGAGGGCTGAGCTTCGGAGCTGGCCCTGGACGCGCCCCCGCCGGTGCAGGCGCTTCTGGCCCAGGCTTTGGCCCCGGCAGGCCTGACTCACCCGCGGCATCTGCCGCGCCCGGCGCAGCAGCAGGCGGAGCAGCAGCAGGCACAGCCAGACCCGGTGGAGCTGGCGCAGCAGGTCGTGGCCGCGGCAACTACACCCAGTTCCAGGCCGAACAGTCTGGCGTCGGCAACAAGGCCATCGGCCTGAAGAACTGCCGCAACGTCACGCTGCGCGACTTCTCGATGCTCAAGGGCGGCCACTTCGCGATCCTGGTCACCGGCGTCGACAACCTCACCATCGACAACCTAAAGATCGACACCGACCGCGACGGCATGGACATTGACTGCTGCAAGAACGTCCGCGTCTCCAACTGCACCGTCAACTCCCCATGGGACGACGCCATCGTTCCCAAGTCCAGCTTCGCCCTCGGCTACAACCGCGCCTGCGAGAACATGAACATCACCAACTGCTTCGTCAGCGGCTGCTATCAGCTCGGCACGGTTCTCGACGGCACATGGAAGAAGTTCACGATGGAGGCCGACCGCAAGGTCGGAGGCACCGGGCGCATCAAGTGCGGCACCGAGTCCAACGGCGGATTCAAGAACATCACCGTCTCCAACTGCGTCTTCGAGGGCTGCCAGGGACTCGCTCTCGAAACGGTCGACGGCGCGTTGCTGGAAGACATCGCCGTCACCAACATCACCATGCGCGACATTATCAGCTGCCCTATCTTCCTTCGCCTCGGCGCGCGCCTGCGCGGGCCCAAGGGCACGGGCGACCAGAGCACCGTCGTCGGCACGCTGCGCCGCGTCCTTCTCTCCAACATCACCTGTTACAACTCCGCCGCCCGCTACGGCTCCAACATTACTGGCATTCCCGGCTACGCCGTCGAAGACCTCAAGATCTCTGATGTCTATGTCCAGCACGTCGGAGGAGGCACCGCCGACCAGATGAAGATCGAGGTTCCCGAGGATGAGAACAAGTATCCCGAGCCGGGAATGCTTGGCCCGCTGCCCGCGCATGGCTTCTACTTCCGCCACGTCAACCGCCTGGAGATGAGCCACGTCGAGGTCGCTCCCGCAGCAGCCGACGCCCGCGCCGCCATCTACCTCGACGACGTGCACCGCGCGGACTTCTTCGCCATCACCGCGCCCAGCACGCCGACCGCATTCTCCATCAACAAGTCCACCGACGTACGCGTCCTGATGAGCCGTGCCGCGCCGGATTCCACCACGCCGTAATTCGCCGGGTTTCCGCAGAGCCTGTTAACATAGCCATGTGTGCAAAGCGCGGGCCGCGATGGCCTGCGCTCTAAAAGGCGGACGCGGATTGCTCTATTGGCTGCTCTATCAGAAGCTGTTTCCATACTTCAGGGTCTTCCGGATCTTCCGGTATCTGACCTTTCGCACGGTCTTTGCCAGTCTCACGGCGCTGCTCATCGGTATGTTGATCGGCCCCTATGTGATTGACAAG
>Ga0302157_10007837_pt1 | contig 10655 bp, 13 predicted proteins | sample I_Bog_N3_3_FD_193502 | JGI IMG/M metagenome (GOLD analysis project Ga0302157, IMG submission 193502) | Peat permafrost microbial communities from Stordalen Mire near Abisko, Sweden - I_Bog_N3_3 | ecosystem: Environmental > Terrestrial > Soil > Wetlands > Peat | place: Sweden: Abisko, Stordalen...
CCACCCGTGGCCCCAACGCCGCTTCGCCGTCAAACACCCGAGGTGGGAGCCGTATGCGGGAATTCCGCCCGTACGGTTCTGTGCGGGGGGCGCGCAGTAATGCGCGTCCCTACCGCGATAGCCCGGCCATGACGCAAAGGGCGGTTAATACGTCCGAAAAACCTAATCCTAGCGCATATGGGTCGCCGACCCCGGCAGCCGCCGTTGGACGTCCGGCGAACCGGCTTCGGCGAGGCCGGCTACAGCTGCGCCTCGCGTTCTCCAATCCCGTTCTCGCCGGGCGTCAGCCCACGCGTGCGCACCTGCGTGCGCCACGCCGCGCCCACGCGCTCCAGCCCGATCAGATAATAAGCCGCGCGCAGCCGCAGGTTGGGCGTGTCGGCGGAGCAGGAGGGGACGCCGATCACCGGGATTTTGCCGCTCTCGTGGCGCGTCGCGCGTGAGGGCAGGGTGTTGTAGAGTCGCTTGTGGGTGTGGCCGTGCAGGATCGCCTCGGCGCCGCATTCGTCGACGACGGCCTCGAACTCGCGCGCGTCGTCGAGGCCGCGCAGCCGCGGATGCGGCGCCGACGACAGCGGCGGGTGGTGGATGAGAATGACGCGAGCGAGGCCCTGTTCGCCGGTCTCCTCGAGCAGCCCGCGCAGCGCTGCGAGCTGGCCCGCGCCGAGCCGTCCCGACGCCAGCAGCGGCGCCGTCGGCAGGCCGGAATTGAGGCCGACGATCGCCACCTCGCCGCGCACGCGAAGGTACGGGAACTTTTCCGCCCCGGCCGCGACGCCGTCGCCGCGCGTCCACGGCGCGAACGAGCGCGCCACCGGCTCGACCGCGTCGCGCACATAGGCGTCGTGATTGCCGGGGGTGAAGCTCACGTCGTTTTCGTCGCCGAGCGTCCTCATCCATTCGACGGCGCGCAAAAACTCCGAGCGCAGAGCGATATTGACGATATCCCCGGTCATCGCGACGTGGTCGGGCTGTTGTGCGCGCAAGTCGGCGACGAGGCGCGACAACATTTCCATGTCGTTGAGGTTCTGCCGCCCGCGCTTCCAGTTCACCCAGCCCATGAAGCGTTTCAGCCTGAGTTCGGCGAGCGGCGGGAAGGGCGCCGGACTCAGATGGGCGTCGGAGAGATGGGCGATGGTGAAGCTCATGACGACCTTCCTGCTTGCCAACCCTTTCGGCCGGGTTGACGCGGCGCGAATTTCCGCGCTGGAAGCACGGTCAGAGCAGGAGCGAACTATGTCGAGCGAGCCGAAGAGGCAAGCGCCGCCGCGGTGCCCGTGGAGCGAACGCGTGCGCACGCGGATCTTCCACTGGCTGTTCGTGCTGCTTCGGCCGATGACGCTCGGCGTGCGCGCCGTGGTGCTCGACGCGGAACATCGGGTGCTGCTGGTGCGCCATGGCTATGTCGTCGGCTGGCATTTCCCCGGCGGCGGCGTCGATCCCGGCGAAACCTGCGAAGCGGCGATGGCGCGCGAATTGATGGAGGAGGCCTGCGTCGAGGTCTTGGCGCCGGCGCGACTGCACGGCCTGTTCTTCAACGGCCGCATCTCCCCGCGCGACCACGTCGCCGTCTATGTCGTCGAGAATTTCCGTGTCGTGGGCGTGCGCGCGCCGGACCGGGAGATCCAGGAAGCGCGGTTCTTCGATCTGTCCGACCTGCCGAAGGGCGTCACACGGGGAACGCGCGAGCGCATCGCCGAGATTTGCGGGGGGCAGGCGGCGAATGGGTGGTGGTGAGGGGTTCGCGCCGCTCGCGGTGAACTGGGATTGAGCTTTGTTCGCCGGCTGTTCCGTGTATTCTTCGGAGTTGCGGAGCTGCGCGCCGGAGACGGCGGAGCAAGGCGTTTCGCAGCTCGGGCGGTAAGGAGGCGGCGATGCGCGGCGATTCCAAGGTCATTGAGTATCTCAACAAGGCGTTGCGGCACGAACTCGCCTCGGTCAACCAGTATTGGCTGCATTACCGGATCCTCGACAATTGGGGCTACAAAGACCTCGCCAAGACTTGGCGCGAGGAATCGATCGAGGAAATGCGCCATGCCGATACGCTGGTCGCGCGCATCCTGTTTCTCGAGGGACAGCCGAGCATGCAGACCCTGGAGGCGTTGAGGATCGGCAGCGATATCGAAACCATCCTGCGCAACGATCTCGCCACGGAAGTCGACGCGCGCACGCTCTACGCGGAGGCGGCGCCCTATTGCGCCTCTGTAAACGACGCCACCTCGAAAAACCTGTTCGAGACTCTGGTCGCCGACGAGGAAAAGCACATCGATTTCCTCGAAACCCAGATCGAACTGATCAAGCAAGTCGGCGTGCAGCTCTACGCGCAGAAGCATATCGGCGGCCTCGAGCACTGAGGGGGCGACCCTTCGCGCCGGACCGGCTTCCCACACCATCCGCCACGGTTCGGAGCGGCGGCGTCCTCGCCGCCGGACCTCTGCGCGCGGCTCTCCGAAATCTGCGCAGGGCCGGCGCCGAGCGGGTGGTGGTAAAGTTTGACGACGTGCGGCGCCATGCCGTACAATGTGTGGGCAAGAGGAGGGTTTCGATGTCGAAAACCGCACGTCTGGAAGCCCGGATCACGCCGGAATTGCATGGAATTATCAAACGCGCCGCCGAGATCGAAGGCCGCAGCGTGACCGATTTCGTCGTCAGCGCCGCGCAAGAGGCGGCGGAGCGGCGGATCGAACGGTCGCAGATGATCCGTCTGGCGATGGAAGATCAGAAGACCTTCTTCGAGGCCATCCTTAATCCGCCTAAACCGTCGCCGGCCTTGCTGCGCACGATCCAGAGTTATCACGATCTGATTGACGAATCGAAGTGAGCGGCGGTTTTGTCATCGAGCCGCTCGCGGCGCATGATCGCGACGCGTTTTCCAGCGGGTCGCCGGCGCTGGACAGCTATTTCCGCGAGCGCGTCGGGCAGGACGCCAAGCGGCTGATGGCGAGTTGCTTCGTCGCCGTTGAAAAGCGAACGGGACGAGTCGCCGGCTATTACACGCTCTCGGCTTACGGCGTTCCCGCCGACGAATTGCCGAACGATATCATAAGGAAATTGCCGCGCTATCCCGCCGTTCCCGCGGCGCTGATCGGTCGGCTCGCTGTCGACGCCGCTTATCAACGAAGGGGCGTCGCCGGCGCCATGATTACCGACGCCGCGGTGCGCGTGATCCGGGGCGACTTGAAAGCCTTCGCGATTCTGGTCGACGCCAAAGACGAAGTCGCCGCTGAGTTTTACCAACGTCGCGGCTTTCTGCGACTGGCGCGCCGTCCGCTGACGCTGTTCATCCCGGTCGCGAGTTTCAAGGGTTATGTCTGAGCTTCGTCTGCGTGCTAAACGCGACGGCCAAAGAGCTTTCGAATCCATGACCGATCTCCCCTTCGTCCTCGAACCCGAAACGCCCGCCGACGCGGAGGCGATCCTGCGTCTCAACGACCGGGTGTTCGGGCCGGGGCGGTTTGCGCGCACCGCCTATCGCATTCGCGAGATCGTCGATCCCGACCTGTCGCTGTCCTACGTCGCCTGGATCGGTTCGCTGCTGGTCGGCGCCAACGCGATGACGCATATCCTCATCGGCGATACGCCGGCGCTGCTGCTCGGCCCGCTGATCGTCGAGCCGGTGTTCCGCAGCCGCGGCATCGGCGAGGCGCTGGTCAAGCGCTCGCTCGACGAGGCGCGGGAGCGCGGGGCGAGGCTCGTCCTCCTCGTCGGCGACGAACCCTATTACAGCCGCATGGGGTTCAAGCCGGCGCCGAAAGGCCAGATCCAGATGCCCGGTCCCGTCGATCCCGCGCGCCTTCTGTATTGCGAATTGCAGCCGGGGGCGTTCGCGGGCGCGCAGGGGAAGGTGAGGGGCGCGCCCCCCTACGCATCGACTTTGCCCTCCGACTAATGTAAATACTCGTCACATGGCAGGAAACGACGACGAGCGCGACGAGCCGCGCGGCTATCACCACGGCAATCTGCGCGAGGCGCTGATTCGGGCGGCGCTGGAACTGATCGCCAGCAAGGGCACGGCGGGGTTCACTTTCGCCGAGGCCGCGCGCTTCGCCGGCGTCAGCCCGGCCGCGCCGTATCGGCATTTCCGCGACCGCGACGAGTTGATGGCGAGCGTGGCGTTGCGCGGTTTCGAGCAGTTTGAAAAGGTTTTGGCGCGGGCGTGGGACGACGGCCGCCCCGAAGTCTTCGTCGCCCTGGATCGGCTCGGCAAGGCCTATCTCGAGTTCGCCCGCGGCCAGTCCGCGTTCTACGCCGCGATGTTCGAAGCCGGCGTTCCCCTGAGCGCCAGCCCGCCGTTGCGCGACGCCAGCGACCGCGCCTTCGCGGTGCTGCGCGCCGCCGCCGACAAGATCTGCGCCGGCATGCCCGCTGCGGGACGGCCGCCGTCGCTGATGGTCGCGCTGCATATCTGGTCGATGTCGCATGGCGTCGCCTCGCTGTTCGGCCGCGGCGACCGTGCGCAACGGCCGCTGCCGATTTCGGCGCCGGAACTCCTGGAAGCCGAAGTGCTTGTCTATTTGCGCGGGCTCGGCGCCGTTCGCTCTTGACAGCGGCGCGTGCGGCGATGTAAATGTTAATTACATTCACAAGAGAGGACGCTATGTCTGTCATTCTGATGATCCTGGGCTTCATCTGGTGGTGGCCGCTGGGGCTGGCCGTCCTCGCCTTCATGATCGGGCGACGAAGGTTTGGCCGGCGCCCGCTCTACGCCGTAGACGGACAGACGCCCGACGCGAACTATTGCGGCGGCCGTTGGGAGCGCAAAATCGCCCGCATGCAGAACAAAATGGAGCGTTACCAGATGCGCGCCGGTTGGTTCTCTCCGTCGTCGAGCGGCAATCACGCCTTCGACGACTACCGTTCGGAGACGCTGCGCCGGCTCGAAGACGAGCAGCGCGAGTTCAAGGACTTCCTCGAACGGCTGCGCTTCGCCAAGGACCGCGCCGAGTTCGACCAGTTCATGGCCGATCGCCGCTCCCACCCCGTCGAGACGCCTTCGCAGAACCCGCCGCCGCCGCCCGCGTCGCACAACTGAATGTAACTTGATCAACCAATCCGGGCCGCGCATTCTCACCGATGCGCGGCCCGAACGCGTTGGGGCCTTTTAGAGACGTCGATGGAAGCGCAGACCCCCAGCCGGACGGCGATGGCGACCTCTTTGATGCGGGCCTTGCACAGCCATGCCGATCCGCTGCCGTTCATCGACGACCCCTGGGGCGAGCGGCTCCTGACCGACGCCCGCGCGGTGATCGACGAGCGCGCCCGCAAGGCGGGGCTGACGGGCGTCGATGAATATCTGCACGGCAATGCGGCCTATCTCAACGTCATCCTGCGTACGCGATTCGCCGAGGACGCGCTGGCTGAAGCGCTCGCGCGCGGCGTCCGGCAATATGTGGTCATCGGCGCCGGCTTCGATTCCTATGCGCTGCGAAATGGCGCGAGCGACCTCGTCGTCTACGAAGTCGATCATCCGGCGACGCAGACCTACAAGCGCCGCCTGCTCGCCGACAGCGGCGTCGCGACCCCTACGAATCTCCGCTTCGTCGCCGCCGACCTGGGGGAAGAAAAGCTCGGCGACGCGCTGGCGCGGGCCGATTTCGACGCAAGCGCGCCGGCGTTCTTCTCCTGGCTCGGCGTCACCATGTATCTGCCGCGCGAGGCCAATTTCGCGACCTTTCGCGAGATCGCGCGTCTGGGCGCCGCGGGCGACGAACTCGCCTTCAACTATATGGACGCGCGGGTGCTCGCCGCCGTAAACGCCCCCGCTTTTGCGGCGATGCGCGCGCAGGTCGAGAGCGCGGGCGAACCGTTCGTCTGCGGCTTCGACCCCGCGCGCATCGGGGCAGATCTGGCCGAATGCGGGTTGACGTTGCTCGAAGACCACGGCGGCGACGAGCTGCTTGCACGCTACGACCCCGAGCGGCGCAACGGCTTCGTCGGCAAGCCGACCAGCCGTGTCGCGCGGGCGAGGATCGGTTGATCGCAGTTCAGCTCTTCGCCCCCTTCGGCGCCTTGGCGACGTAGCCGGCGATGAGGATGAGCCCGCTCTGGTTGTCGCGCAGCGCGAACAGATAGGGCTTGTCGACCACAACATGCAGCGGATTGCGCGGCGGCATCGCCAACGCGCGCATCACGATCGCGGTCGCCGCGGCCGCTTCCGCGCCCTGTTCGTCGACGTCGATCTTGGCGATTTGCAGGATGGCGTCGATCGACATCTGGGAGCCGAGCGCCGCCAGCGCGGTCGGCGATTTGAGGCCGTCGGCGAGATCGGGACGCAACGTCGGCAGCAGGTCGGCTTTGCCCTGCACACTGAAGCGCGGCAGCGCGAGATCGCCGTCGCGCGAGGCGAATCCGTCGCCGCTCAACCAGCTCGCCGCCGCGCCGAATTCGGCGAGCGCGCGCGGCTTGTCGGTCGAAGTGACGACGGTCAGAGAATAGCGCTCGCCGGCGAATGGCAGGTCGACGCCGACGAATTCGCCCTCGGCGCGATACTGACGACGGCTGATTGGCAGATGCATCAGCATGACGGGCGCCGCCGCGCCATCGACGGTGTGAAAAGCCGCCTCGGCGGTCGCTTTCAAGTCGAACGGCTTGTCCCACTTGCCCTTGAAATAGAGCGCATTGAGCGAGACGAAGGAGGGGTGCGGCGTAGGCGCGCCGAGGATCTGCGGGATCTTGCCCTTGGTGATCTCGTTGACCCAGCCGTCGATGGCGCGGATCGCCTCCGGCTTGCTCGTGTCGGCCGCGACATGGCTGACGCCGTGGCGGTCGAGGTCGGCGAGAAAACCCGCGCTTGGCGGCGTCTGCGGCGGGAACACCAGCCGGTCGGCGCTGACGAACACTGCGGGGTCGGCGTCGGCCAGGGTTTTGCGCGCGGCGAACAATTGTTTCTCCGCGTCCCCGGGCGTTGGCTCCTGAAAGCCGAGGGTCTTGAAGATCGCGTTCTTCATCCGCGCGTCCGCGGCGAGATCGAGCGCCGCGAAGGCGGAGGCGAGGCTCGCCGGAGAGACGAGCGCGTCCTGGCCGGGTTTCGTCGGCTGCAACAATTTCCACGCCAGCGTCGCCTGCGATTGCGCGACCGACGTATCCGCCCGCGCCTCGAGCGGGACGAAGGCGGCCAGAAGCGTTGATAGAGCCAGGATCATCGCGCTGCGCATGAGAGGTCTCCTGTTAGGGCTGTCGAGGAGCGGCGGCGTCCTCGCCGCCGAAGGCGCCAACATCAGGCGCGCTCAGTTCGGCGGCGAGGACGCCGCCGTTCCGAACGTTGGCTGATTGAAAGCTCAGAACGAGGGTCGGGGGCGCACATGGGTTCTCCGAACGATGTGCGCATCCGCTCGCCGCCCGTGGTCAGAGGGGGCCGCCCTGTCACAGAAAACTCTGCGGATCGACGTCGACGGTCACCCGGACGCCGCCGCGCGGGGGCGGCGCGGCCGCCAGCATTGCGCGTAAGAACCCTTGCAAATCAGCATTGCGCGGGGCTTTCACGGCGATGCGGAAGCGGTGCTTTCCGCGCAACATCGCGATCGCGGCTTCGGCCGGTCCGAGCAGCGAAATCTCGCCCTGCTCGGCCAACCCGCCGAGCGGGGCGAGCCTCCAGCGCGGGGATTCGGGGAGCCCGTGCGCCGTGCGCGCCAGCGCGCGCGCATGCGCCTCCGCCGCGCCGCGATCTTCCGCCGCCACGATCACCGCCGCCAACCGGCCAAAAGGCGGCAGGCCGCCGCGCCGCCGTTGTTCCGCTTCCGCCGCATAGAACCTCTCCGCGTCGCCCGATAGCAGTGCAGCGATTACGGGATGCTCGGCCTGAAACGTCTGGATCAGCGCGCGACCGGGCCTGTCGCCGCGCCCGGCGCGCCCCGTCGCCTGCCGCAGCAATTGAAACGTGCGCTCGGCGGCGCGCGGGTCGGCGTTGGACAGGCCGACGTCGGCGTCGATGATTCCGACCAGCGTCAGCAGCGGGAAATTATGGCCCTTGGCGACGAGCTGGGTGCCGACGACGATGTCGTAGTCGCCCCGCGCCGCGGCGTCCAATTCGGCGCGCATCCGCTCCATGCCGCCGGCCATGTCGGAGGACAGCACCAGCATGCGCGCGTCGGGAAACAGCGCCGCCGCCTCTTCCGCCACCCGCTCGACGCCGGGGCCGCAGGCCGCCAGCGTGTCGACTTCCTGGCACGCCGGGCAGAATTGCGGGCGGTTTTCCATATGGCCGCAATGATGGCAGACCAGCGCCTTGCGGAAACGATGCTCGACCAACCAGGCCGAGCAATTCGGACACTGAAAGCGATGGCCGCAGGCGCGACACAGCGTCAACGGCGCATAGCCGCGGCGGTTGAGAAACAACAACGCCTGCTCGCCCGCGGCGATGACCTTCTCGACATCCGCCACCAGTCGCGGCGCCAGCCAGCGCCCCCGGGGCGGCCCTTCGCGTTTGAGATCGATGGCCCGCAAATCCGGCATGGCGCGCGCGCCGAACCGCGCATGCAGGCGCAACCAACCATAACGGCCCTGTTCGGCGTTGACGCGGGTCTCGATCGAGGGCGTGGCGGAGGCGAGAATGACGGGCGCGTGTTCCAACCGCGCCCGCACGACGGCCATGTCGCGGGCGTGATAGATGACGCCCTCTTCCTGTTTGTAGGCGCCTTCGTGCTCTTCATCGACGATGAGGAGGCCGAGGTCGGCAAACGGCAGGAACAACGCCGAGCGCGCGCCGACGACGACGCGCGCTTCGCCGCTCGCGCAGGCGCCCCACAGCCGCTCGCGCTGGCGGGGCGTGATACCGGAATGCCACTCGGCCGGGCGCACGCCGAACCGCTCGGCGAAACGGTCGAGAAACTGCGCGGTCAGCGCGATCTCCGGCATCAGGATCAGCGACTGCCGGTTTTCTTTCAACGCCGCCGCGACCGCTTCGAAATAGACCTCGGTCTTGCCCGAACCGGTGACGCCTTCGAGCAGAAACGGTTTGAACGCGCGCTCACGCACGGCGGCGCTCAACACGTCCGCGGCCTCCTGCTGGTCGGGCTCCAGCGGACGGCGGAAGAAATCGGGATCGGGCGTGGCGGCGATTGTTTCGGCCGCGAGCGGGACGGCGCTCAGTACGCCGTCGTCGACGAGTCCGTCGATGACGCTCGCGCTCACCTGCGCGGCTTCCGCCAGCGCCGCTTTGGCCGTGGGTTCGGTCCGGGAGGCGACGCTCAACACCCGGGTTCGCGCGGGAGTGAGCCGCGTCGGCGGCTGCCCCGTGGCGACGAGCCCGAATTTCGGCGTCGGCGCGGCGGTGGCCTCCGGAGCCCGCGTCGCCATCCGCAACACAGCGCCGCGCGGCGCCAGCGTCCAGCGCGCCACCCAGTCGATGAATTCGCGCAACGCCGGCTTCAGCGGTGGCCAGTCGCGCTTGGCGCTTATGCTCTTGAGATTGTCGCCCCCCGCCTGCCGCACCGCCCAGACGACGCCGGTGGCGACCCGCGTCCCCAACGGCGCGGCGACGAAATCGCCGGGCTGCAGGTCGAGATGGGATGGAACCTTGTAGGAATAGGCGGTGTCGACCGCGACCGGAAACAGCGCGTCGACGACGTTGGCTTGGCGGGAATCGGCGTCGTCGGGGGCGGACATGGGGGGGCTATACCCTTCTCCCGCGTGCGGGAGAAGGTGGCGCGAAGCGCCGGATGAGGGTGGAGCGGCGGCGCCCCGCCGCCGAGGGGTTGAAGGGTCAGATGGGGTTACCGCAGTCCAGTTCACTTGGAAGAATTCAGAATTGACGGGCGCCTCACGGTAATCCTGAATCCCGAGGAGGTTGTGAGCGGCGCGTACGTAATTTCCGAGGCTTGCCTTCCGCCTACGACTAGCGCTGGTGTTTGGGACGCGTCATTGGCTCCCTCGGCCAACGTTGATGTACACATCGGAGGTAAGACTATGTCTCTACGTCAGCTCATCGTCTGCTCGACCGCCGCCATTATCGGCGGTGGCGCATTGTTGGCCTCGGTGGCCGCGACCGAAGCGACTATACTTCCCGCGTCGCTCAAAGTGACGCCCTATGTTCAACGTGTCGATTGCGCGGTCGGCGCACATCTTGGGCCGTTAGGCGCCTGCATTCTCGGTAGCGACGATAGCACGCGCGCCGCGCCCGATCCTCGAGGCGACGGCGGTTGCGCGACCAAATCTGTCACCAAAACAGACAGTAACGGCGCCAGCGAAACCAGAACCGAGACCAACTGTTGATGCTTGCCCTGAGCTCGGCAGCTACGCGCGGGGAAGGCCGACCCGCGCGTCGCTCTATGGGCCGACGGCGTGGAGGCGGGACGCCCGTACCTGTCCGTCCGCGGGTTACAGGGTTACGCGGGGTTACGGCGACAGGATACGCAGACTCTCAATTGCCCACCTCGTCCGGGACTTCGCATTCGGAAACGACAACATATCCCGATGCGACTTCGTAAGGCGGCTGGCCGGGTTCGGGCGTCACCAGCCGTGCCGGTTGCCAGATGATGCTGATCACTCTGCCTCCAGCCGCTTTTATGTCGCCAAGCTCGTCTCGAAGCCTCACCGGATCGTCGCGCACAGTATGGACGAAATATTGCATTTGGCCCATGGCGTTTATCCGTGTTGCGCACGAGTCGTATCAAAGGCCGCGCAATCAGAGGTGTTACCACGTAACGAAGATGAACTGC
>Ga0302157_10007851_pt1 | contig 10641 bp, 9 predicted proteins | sample I_Bog_N3_3_FD_193502 | JGI IMG/M metagenome (GOLD analysis project Ga0302157, IMG submission 193502) | Peat permafrost microbial communities from Stordalen Mire near Abisko, Sweden - I_Bog_N3_3 | ecosystem: Environmental > Terrestrial > Soil > Wetlands > Peat | place: Sweden: Abisko, Stordalen...
GCGAGTTCGTGCGCGGCGCGATGGATGTTGGAGTTCTCGTGCTGGTAGAAATACGACAGCCGGTCGATCACCGACTGCGGCTTCTGGGTGGTCGCCGCATTATCCAGCCAGATAAGCGGCCGGCCGTTGACGCGCTCGGACAGGATCGGGAAATCCCGGCGGATCAGGTTGACGTCGAACCCGTCGGACGGGATCGACGCGGCTGCCGCGGAGGCCGGCACGGTGGGCGTCGCGTCCTGCAGGAAATAGTAGGACGGCGAGGCGTCGATCGGCAGGGCGTGCGGCGAGGTGGTCGCCCCGGTCCCGGCGAGCAGCGCACGCAGCTCAGCCTCACCCGGGAAACCGGTGCCGAACGCCGACAGATCGGGCAGCGGCGTCGAGGGCAGCGGCGCCCCGAACCCGCCGAACGAGCTGGGGCCGGTCGGTATGCCCCCTGGGACGCCGCCGGGTACGCCAGTTGCCACACCGCTTGGCGCCCCCCCGGGAAACGCGGTCCCTAGCGGCGGCGGTGAGGCCGGCGGCAGCGGCGCGCTATAGCCGCCAAGTGAACTGCCGGGACCGCTGGGAACGGCGGCGCTTGATGGCGGAGCCTCGGGAAGCGGAGCGGAGGGCAGCGCCGCCCCGAACCCGCCAAGCGAGCCTGTCCCGGTTGGTATCCCGGCGGGACCCCCGCCAGGCACCGTGCCCACCGGCGGCAGGGCGGATGGCGGGATGGCGGGGAACGCCATCCCGGGCAGCGGCGCTGGGAATCCGGTCGGGATGCCGTTCGCGCTGCTCGGGGAGCCGACCAGCGACGGCACCTCGGGCAGGGTCGCCGACGGAATCGGCACGCCGAACCCGCTGAATGACGGGCCAGCGACACCCGGCACCCCAGCGGGCACCGACACGTCCACCGGCGGTACTTCCGCCAGCGGCACGGACGGCAGCGACACACCCAATCCGCCGAGCGGTCTGCCGACGCTGCCCTGCGTCGCCGCAGGCGCAACGACGAGCTGTGCCGGCGGCTCCGGCAGCGGCACGGAGGGTGGTGCCGCGCCAAAGCCACCGAGCGACCGGGTCGTACCGGCCGGCATTCCCCCGGGGATGCCGCTCTGCGGCACCGCCCGGAACATCTCGTTCGCCATACGGACGAGCAGCGCCACGTCCGGCAGGTCGCTCGATGCGGGATCAGGCATACTTGTGGTCATAGGTGTGGTACTTCGTCACATCGACGCCTTCGAGCACGCCCAGCGCATCGTCGGTCAGCACGGCCAGTGAGCAATACAGCGACACCAGGTAGGAGGCGATGCCCTTGCGGTTGATCCCCATGAAGCGGATCGACAGGCCCATGCTCTGCTCGCTGGGCAGGTTCGGCTGGAACAGCCCGACCACGCCCTGACGCGCTTCGCCGGTGCGCAGCAGCAGGATGCTGGTCTTGCCGTTCTTCACCGGCACCTTGTCGGACGGCACCAGCGGGATGCCGCGCCAGGTCAGGAACGGCGAGCCATACATCGTGACGGTGGGCGGCGGCACGCCGCGGCGGGTCGCCTCGCGCCCGAATGCGGCGATCGCGGTGGGGTGGGCGAGGAAGAAGCCGGGCTCTTTCCAGACCTTGGTGATCAGCTCGTCCAGATCATCCGGCGTCGGCGGCCCCTTGCGGGTCTGAATCGTCTGGGTCGTCGCGACGTTGTTGAGCAGCCCATATTCTTTGTTGGTGACGAGCTCGCGCTCTTGCCGCTCCTTGATTGTCTCGATGGTCAGGCGGAGCTGCTGGGCGATCTGGTTGTGCGGCACGCTGTACAGGTCGGAGATGCGGGTGTGAATATCCACCACCGTCGTCACCGCACTCAGCATGTATTCGCGCGGCTTTTCCTCGTAGTCCGCGAATGTCTCCGGCAGGTCGCGCTCGTCCTGCATGGAGCAGTCCACCGTCAGGCCGCCGGCGTCCTTCACCTTGTTCAGACGGAAGATGCCCGCCTCGACCGGCACCCACTGCAGGCAATGGATGAGCCAACGGGGGGTAATGGTGGAGAGCTGCGGAACTGTCTTGGTTGCGTTCGCCAGTTGCCGCGCTGCCGAGTCGCCAAGCGACGTCGCAGGTGAGACTACGTCATTCATGTGTTGCTATTTGCCCCTTCCCGAGCGCGCCGGCGGGCCGTAGGCCGGCGGCCGTTTTGAACCGGCCCGAGCTTTGTCACCCGGCGGCGGCCGACGCAAGGCAAAAAAGGCAGGTTTGTCGCTTTCCTCCGCTATCCAGGAGGATGTTCCATCTTTGCTGCCGATCCAACGTGATAATTTATTCTCCTGATGTGCGCTATGACAGCACCAGAATGACGCAGGAAGCTGAAACTATCCCGCTTCTGCCCGTTCCGACCCAGCGTTGCGCACACTATCTGCGCGCGTGCTTTCGTCGATTGGACGTGCCGCGCATCGCGGCGGGTCGGATCGGATTTCGCCATCTCGAAGCAGTTGTGGAGCAGCGCCTGCGCCGTCTCGCCGCGCCGAGGAGGCGATTAGCGCGTGGCAAAGATTTGCAGCCGCTACTGGCGCCCGCCGCACCGCAAGAGGTACAGGGCGCGCCACTTTTCATTCTGCCCTTCACGCCATGCGGCGCGTCAGGACCTCACTGTGGCAGGCGGACGGCGCCCCGCTTTCCCGCCTGGTTACACCACCACCGCGCGGTACAAATGCCAGGTCGCGTGGCCCAGAACGGGAAACACCACGGCCAAGCCGATGAACGCCGGCAGGCAGCCGATCACCAGCGCGCCGGCGACGATCAGCCCCCATGCCGCCATCGGCACCGGATTGGCGATCACGGCACGAACGGACGTGCGCATCGCCACCAGCGGACCGACGTCGCGGTCCAACGCGAGCGGAAACGAGACAACGCTGATCGCCAGCGCGACCGCCGCGAACAGGAAGCCGACCGCGTTGCCGAGCATGATCATCTTCCAGCCGGCATCGGTGGTGAAGGCCAGCCGCAGCAGCGCGCCGAAGCTCGCCTGCGCCTCTGGGCCGATCGTCGCCGTCGCGATCGCCTTGGCCGACGCGATCCACGCCACGAAGATCACCAGCAACACCGCGCCAAGTGCGACGATGGAAAACAGCGCGGGCGAACGCAGCACGTCGAAGGTGTTCAGCCAGGAGACCGGCAGGCCGCGCTCCCGCCGCCGGCTGAGTTCGTACAGCCCGGTACCGGCGAACGGCCCGACCAGCGCGAACCCCGCCACCAGCGGGTAGATCAGCGGCAGCATCTCGTAACCAAATGCGATGCGGCACAGGATAAAGGCGAACAACGGATACAGCACGCAAAGGAAGACGAGCTGCGTCGGGATCGCGAGAAAATCCTCCCAGCCAGCTTCCAGCACCCGCCGCAGCTCGGTCGGTTCGATCCTGCGAACCACCGGCTCCGCACTGCCCAGCACCCCATCGCTAATCGCCCGCACCCTCGGCATGATGGCTCCTCGCTCGCGGCTTTTGGGCTGGAGTGCCGAAACGCGCGTCACGCGATCAGCGCCAACCCCCACCATTGTCTAGATCGGCGCGACCTGGGAGCTGGCCCAGGCAAGCAGCGTCGGCGGCCGATAGCACGTCCCACCCGACGCAGCGCATCAGCACGACGTGAGTTCAGCGAGTCGGGTTAGCCCTTGCCTATGTGTCGAGCTTTCAATCCGATGGGTGCTGGGCCCGCCAGGCGGCCAGCGCATTATAAGTGTTTGTCACATGCTGGTCAGGGCTCAGCGCCGTATAAGCGTACAGTACGCGATCGTCCGGCGTGATGACGTAGGAAGTGCGGCTCGCATAGGCGGTGAGCGGGACAAGCACCGAGTCATAGGCCTTCATGATCTTGCGATCGGCGTCGGCGATGAGCGGGAACTTGCTCTGGCACTCGCTGACCGAGAACTTGTTGAGAGTTGCGATGTCGTCGCCGGAGACCCCGACCACGGAGGCGCCCAGCGCCTTGAAGCGGTCGATCGCGCTGGCAAACTCGTGCGCCTCTTCGGTGCAGCCCTTGGTGAAGGCGGCGGGGTAGAAGTACAGAACCACCGGGCCCTGCTTCAGCGCCTCGGACAGTGAAAAGCTGAACTCCTTGCCCCCGAGCGTCGCCGGCCCCGTGAAACCAGGCGCGACCTGGCCGACGGGTAGAGCGGCGCACGCGACCCCCGCACCCGCAAGACTGACGAAGCCGATCACACAGGCAATCCGACGCATTGAGTGCTCCCCCTTTTCCTATCGGGCCGATATGGGGTCAGGTGCTGTATCTACACGATATACCGCCGCCGCCGCCGGCGCGCGGGAGAATTTGGATCGGCACCCAGGCCTCCCGCTGCTCGATCCGCAGGTGCCCGGCTCGGCCAGTTCCAGGACGGCAATCAGGTGCTGGCCGCCGCCCCCTGACCCCAACGCGCGGACGGAGCCTGCATCGATCTGCGGCAGCAAGCGCCACAATACCGGATGCACGCAAGCGATGCACTACGGACGGCCAGCGCGATGATACGGATGGCCGGCGGCGATCGAGCGGGCGCGGTAGAGTTGCTCGGCCAGCATCGCGCGCGCCAGGAAATGCGGCCAGGTGAGTGGGCCGAGTGACAGGACATGGTCGGCGCGAGCGATGACCGGCCCGTCCAGCCCCTCGGCGCCGCCGATCAGGAAGCACAGCGGGCGCGCCATGCCCAGCCAGCGGTCGAGCAGCACGGCGAACGCCGCACTGTCGGGCGCGCGGCCGCCAAGGTCCAACGCCACCGCGAACGCGTTGTCCGTCAGTGCGGCGAGGATGGCGGCGCCCTCGCGGCGCTTGACCTCGGCGGGAGCGCCGCGTGCCTCGGCGATCTCGGTGAGCGTAAGCGGCGGGCGGAGCCGGGCGGCATAGCGCGCGAACAGCGCGGCCTCCGGACCGTCGCGCAGCCGGCCGATCGCGATCACGCGCATGACGGTGGCGTCTCGCCCGCAGCCCCGCGGGCGTGGGTTGCGCGGCGCCCCGCGCCGTCACGACGGGGTCTCGCACCACCTGTTTGCGCTATGAAATGCTTCACAGCCAAGGATCATTCCGCCGCCGTATGGTCGCGATTGTAGGTCGTCCGGTTCGGACGTCCAACGCTTGCACCCCAGGAGGGAAGCTGTGGATCTCCAGACGCTCGTAACGGTCGCCGAGGACGGACCGTGGTGCGGCACCCGCCCGCCGGGCCGTCCCCACCACGGTCCTGCGGGCGGCGCGCCCATGGTGTCCGAGTGGCACCGCGACGCCGACAACACCCCCAATCCCTGGCGCCAAGGGACCGTCGAGGTCGGCCTGTATGGCGCCATTACCCTGTACCAGCTCGCGCAGCGGGTCACCGGCCAGGTGTCCGAAGGATTGAGCGCCGCCGCCGAGGCTCTGTTTACCGACACCTGCGGCACGGTGCCGCTGTCGGTGCTGATCTGGTTCCTGCTGCAGCGCCCGCCGCCCGCTCCACCCTGGCTGCAGCAGATCATGTACGCCTGCGAGACGCTGGTGTTCGCCCAGGCCGCCCAGCAGGACGCGCTGGCCACGGCCGCCGCGCGGCAGGTGACGCTGAGCCTCCAGCATTTCGGCCTGCAAGCCGTCAAGCCGCGCGTCGCCGCCTAGCGCTCGCCGGCGCCAGGGTTGGGCCTGGCAGCGGCGGCAGATCCGGGCACGCCGCGCAGGCCAGCAGGCGCGCGCCAATATTACGTAACCGAAAGTTAACCGGTTTGCCAAATCAGCCGAATCGGAAACCGATTAGGGCTCGCAGATTCCAAATCTGCAAAGGCCCGCCGGAAAATGAGACGAATTCGCACGATAGAGATGCTGCCGTTGCTGGCTGGCATGGTGGGCAGTTTCGCCCTGCCGGCCCACGCGTACTACTTCAACCCTTCCGACATCGTGGTCAGCGAAAGCACCTTCGTGCCGAACACCGGCGAGGCGGCCGCCCTGACGGTCGGTTCGCCGATCATCGTGGCTGGCACCCCGGCAACGGGCACAACCGGAAGTGCCGTCGCCAACGATGCCAACCTGGGGGTGTTCACCAACTCCAGCGTCGATGGCAATTTCGGCATCACCGCGCCGCTGAGCCTGGTGCAGATCAACCCGACCACCAACACACAGGACGGGCCGGCGCTGCAGCTTCCCACCTCGGCGATTGTGACCAGCTTCTCCTCCAAGTCCGAAGGCTCGCTCTTTCTGTCGCAAGATGGCAGCAGCCTGACGATCGCGGGCTACAATGTCGCGGACGGCCGCAACCCGGTCGGCGCGCTCGACGTATCGAATGCCAGCACCACGGCGGCCAGCGGGGTCAGTTCCAGCAACGCGAACGGCATCGCCAATCGCGCGGTGGCGCAGATCAGCGCCAACGGCTCGGTTTCCACCACCACGTTTAACGCCTATAGCGGCAACAACCCCCGCGGTGCGGTTCTGTACAATGGCAAGTACTACACCGTCGGAAACGGCAACGCGGGCAATACGGGGGTCGAGGCGCTGACCCCCGGAAACAACGCGCCGTATGTCAGCACTGCCAACCAGCCGAATAATTCCACCCAGATCGGCCAGTATAACATCACCCAGAACGGCTATCCCGCCGACAAGGTTGTCAAGGACAACAACTTCCGTGGCGAGGCGATCTATAACAACACGCTGTATGTGACCAAGGGCAGCGGCAGCAACGGCATCGATACCGTCTATCAGGTCGGTGCGACCAACGCCCTGGCGAACGGCCAGAACCTGGCCGCGAACGCTCCGATCACCATCCTGGCCGGGTTCCCCACCGCCCTGGCAAAGTCTGGCCCGGATTATACGCCGTTCGGCCTGTGGTTCGCCAACAGCAACACGCTGTATGTCGCCGATGAAGGCACGGGCGACGCCGCCGATGTCGGTTTGGGCAGCCACGCCGGGCTGGAGAAATGGAGCCTGGTCAACGGCGTCTGGAAGCTCGACTACACGCTGCAAGCCGGGCTGATCGGCGTCACGCAAATCTATACCGCGGCTGGCTTCGACGGCACCGTGACGACCGAGGGCCTGCGCGACATCACAGGTCTGGTCAACGCCAATGGGACAGTGACGATCTATGGCGTCACCGCGACGACGGACAACGTCCCCAACATGGACAACGGCGCCGATCCGAACGCTCTGGTCGGCATCACGGATGTGCTGGGCGACACCAGCCTGCCGACCAACGAAACATTCGATACCGTCGTTGCGCCCAGCCTGGGCACGGTGATCCGCGGCGTCGCCGAAGCGCCGGTGCCGGAACCAGCCTCCTTCGCGCTGCTTGGCTCCGCTCTTGCCGGACTTGGATGGCTGCGCCGCCGCCGGACATAAGCTACCGCGAAGCTTGCGTGCCCCTTCGCCGGGGCACGCACCCGCTGGCGCCCTCTGGTGCCCCCCTGAACGGCGGGTTCGCACCCGCACACAGGGCTTGCAATTGCGATCGGTTCTCAATAAGCCTGTTCCTGGCGTGCGTATCACGCGTGCGTGAGGAGCCAGCTCATGTCAATCAGCTTGTCCGTCGTATCTCTTGAAGACTGGACCGAAGCACCGCCGCATGACGGCACGATGGCTCCGCGGGTTACCCCCCTGGGAACCGCCGCACTTGGCTTCACAGGACGCATCCACGCGGTTGACGCCTCCGCCTGCTCTGGTGTGCCGGCCCCCGCCGAGCTTGAGCACCGGCTGCTGGAACTGGGTTTCGTCGAGGGCGCGACGGTCGAAATCCGGCACCAGGGCCTGTTCCGCCGCGACCCGATCGCCATCCGTGTCAACGGCGCCACCATCGCGCTGCGACGGCGCGAAGCCTGCGCCATCCACGTCCATACGACCGAGCCCCGCACGCCGGGCACCCGTCGGTGAACGAGGTCTCCGCCGCGACCCGAGCCGTTCGCGTCGCGCTGGTCGGCAACCCGAACTGCGGCAAGACCGCGCTGTTCAACGCGCTGACCGGCAGCCGCCAGAAGGTGGCGAACTATCCGGGCGTTACGGTGGAGCGGAAGGAAGGCGGGTTCGTCACCGCCGACGGCCGCCCGGTGCGGCTGCTCGACCTGCCGGGCACCTACTCGCTACGGGCCCGCAGCCCGGACGAGGTGGTTACGCGCGACGCGGTGCTCGGCCAGCTCGCCGGCGAGGACCCGCCCGAGCTGCTGCTGTGCGTCGCCGATGCGACCAACCTGCGGCTGGGCGTCCGGCTGGTGCTGGAGCTGAAGCAGGTCGGGCGGCCGATGGTGCTGGCGCTGAACATGGCCGACATCGCCCGGCATCGCGGGGTGGATATCGACGTCGGCCGCCTGTCGGCCGAGCTGGGCATCCCGGTGGTCTCGTCGATCGCCGTCCGCCGCGCGGGCACGGAGGCATTGCTGGCGCAAGTGGGCGACATGATCCGGACCCTGCCGCCGGTGTCGGGCGAGCCGTGCGGCTGGTCCGCGCCCGGCCGCGCCGAGACCCGTGCCCTGCAGCGCGAGGCCGACCGGATTGTCGCGGCCTCCGTCACCCAGCCGGCGCAGCCGGACACGGTCACCGCGCGGATCGACGCGGTGCTGCTGCATCCGGTCTGGGGCACGCTGGTGCTGTTGGCGGTGCTGTTCCTGATGTTCCAGGCGGTGTTCACCTGGGCGCAGCCGCCGATGGACGCGATCAAGGCCGGCTTCGACCGGCTGGCCGACGTCACCGGGGCGCTGCTGCCCGACGGGCTTCTGCGCAGCTTTGTGCATGACGGGCTGATCGGCGGCGTGGGCGCCGTGCTGGTGTTCCTGCCGCAGATCCTGATCCTGTTCCTGTTCATCCTGCTGCTGGAGGATTTCGGCTACATGGCGCGGGCGGCGTTCCTGATGGACCGCATCATGGGCGGCGCCGGCCTGCATGGGCGCGCCTTCATCCCGTTGCTGTCCAGCTTCGCCTGCGCAATCCCCGGCATCATGGCGACGCGGGTGATCGACAGCCGGCGCGACCGGCTGGCCACCATCCTGGTGGCGCCGCTGATGACCTGCTCGGCGCGCATCCCGGTCTACACGCTGATCATCGGCGCCTTCATCCCCAACCGCGCCGTGTGGGGCGGGGTATCAGAGCAGGGCCTGGTGATGTTCGGGCTGTATGTCACGGGGATCGTCAGCGCGCTCGGCGTGTCGTTTCTGCTCAAGCGCGTGGTCTGGCGCAACACCCCGCCGGAGCCGTTCATGCTGGAGCTGCCGGACTACAAGCTGCCCAGCGTGCGAAACATCGGCTTCGGGCTGCTGCAACGCGCGAAAATCTTCCTGCGCCGGGCGGGCACCACGATCCTGATGATGATGGTGGTGATCTGGTTCCTGGCCTCGGTGCCGCGGCCGCCCGAGGGCGCGACGGAGCCCGCCATCAGCTACAGCCTGGCCGCGCGCATCGGCCATTTTATGGAGCCGGTGCTGGCGCCGGTCGGCTTCAACTGGCAGATCGACGTGGCCCTGATACCCGGGATGGCGGCGCGCGAGGTCGCGGTGGCGTCCCTCGGCACGGTGTATTCCATCGAGGGCGGCGACGAGGAGGTCTCACGGCAGCTCGGCCAGACGCTGGTCGGGAAGTGGAGCCTGGCTACCGCGCTGGCGCTGCTGGCGTGGTACGTGTTCGCGCCGCAATGCGCCTCCACGCTGGCGACGGTGCGGCGGGAGACCGGGTCGCGGGGCTGGGCCGCCGTGTTGTTCGCCTACATGCTGGCGCTGGCGTACGGCTCGGCGTTCGCCGTGTTCCAGATCGCCTCCGCGCTTGGGGCGGGGTAGTTCGGCCACGCTCGGGGCGCGGTAGCCCGCCGCGGGCAAAGCGGGCCGGCTGCCGGCAGCGCCAACGGCGCGCAGGCGTCCCGGTCAGGCATCTTCGTTGGTCGCCTCAGGCGACCCGGAAGCACTCGTCCCGCAACCGCCGCAGAGCGACCGCTTCCTTTTCCAGCCGCTCGATCTGCGTGCTGACGGAGGCGGCGAGGATCGCGTCGTCCGCCCGCCAGGACAGCTTCCGGAAATCATGCTTCAGGTGCTGCTCGGTCTCGATGGTCACAATCCCGGCTTGCCGCTCTTTGGCCAGTAGGGAGATAAAATAGCCTGCTGCAGTGCTCATTCGGGGATCATAGCCGAGATGGCGGGATGAAACAGGGGAGTCCCCGGCCGCACCGGTCATCACATGATGATGTCCCGGCCAGGTCGGCGGGCCAGCCTCGGGGGCCGTTGCGTATCTGGCACAAACCTTCGTTTTCGCCCTGATGCTGCCCGCTTGGGACCGACGACGCCGCCCCGGCCAAGGACTTGTGGTAGCATCGCTCCCAGCGTGCGGGCGGCCCTGCGCGAAAGGCCCGAAGCCCGCATTCAGGAGCCGGCTGAATGCCCGAGGGCACCGAACGCCCTTTCGATGATCTGACGCGCGCCGCCCTGCCGGAGCGGGCGACGACAACGGATGCGCTCCCGTCACCCATCACGCCCCCCCGTTTCAACGCATTTCTCTCCTACTGCCGGACACCCGACGAAAATCTCGCACGCGCGCTGCAAGACGGGCTGCACCAGTTCGCCCGCCCATGGAACCGGCTGCGGGCGTTGCGCGTCTTCCGCGACAAGGCATCGCTATCGGCGAGCGACACCTTGCGTGGCTCGCTGGAAGATGCGCTTGCCGACAGCGACTTTCTGATCCTGCTGGCATCGCCGGGCGCCGCGCAATCGCTGTGGGTC
>Ga0302157_10007853_pt1 | contig 10638 bp, 6 predicted proteins | sample I_Bog_N3_3_FD_193502 | JGI IMG/M metagenome (GOLD analysis project Ga0302157, IMG submission 193502) | Peat permafrost microbial communities from Stordalen Mire near Abisko, Sweden - I_Bog_N3_3 | ecosystem: Environmental > Terrestrial > Soil > Wetlands > Peat | place: Sweden: Abisko, Stordalen...
AGGCCACGGCATGCCGCTCGTGCGCATGGACGACGTGCTGGCGGCCGAGGAGCTCACCAACCTGTTGATCGGCCTGGGCCACACCGCCATCGCCTTCATCGAAGGCGACCAGTCGGCCAGCGTTCGTCGTCGCCAGGGCTACGAGCGAGCGCTCAAGGCGCATCGCATCGCCGTCGATCCGGGCCTGGTGATGCAGGGGGCGTTCGACTTCGACTCCGGCGTCGCGGCCGCGCAGAAGCTGTTCGCGCTGCCCGCGCCGCCCACGGCCATCTTCGCGGCCAACGACGACATGGCCCTCGGCGCCCTCACGGCGGCGCAGCGCCTGGGCATCGCGGTGCCGCACGACGTGGCCATCGCCGGCTTCGACGATTCGCGCGCCGCCAGCCTCGTTTGGCCCGCACTGACCACCGTGCGCCAGCCGCTGGCCGAGATGGCGATGGCGGCGGTGGCGATGCTGTTGTCGGGCGAGGCCAAGCTCGATCCCGGACATCCCGCGCCCGTGTGCGTGCTGCCGAACGAGCTGATCGTGCGCGGCTCCACGGCGGCACCGGCGAAAGGCCGCGTGTGAGCGCGTTGACGTTGCGCCAGGCGGCCGTCGCCGACATCCCCGCGATGTCGCGCATCCGCATCGCCGTGAAGGAAAACGCGCTGTCCGACCCGGCGCGCCGAGGACATGGAGAACAACGTCGAGGTCCGGTATCGGCTGCGAAGGGCGGACTGGCTGGCGCGCCGGGATCATTGTCTTGATGACGACTGATCGTGAAGGGCGGCAGGTCTGTCGGCGTGCGACGGGCGCTGGCGTGCGGATGCGCAATGAAACATTCGCCGCCATCGCGTTACCTTGCGCCACTTGAGGCTGTCGGCTTTCTGAGCGAGAGGTGTCGCTTTACTTGTCTTCACACCTGCCAGCGCCAGAAGCCGCACAGTAGCCATCTCGGCGGGGCGCTCCCCCGCATCTTCTGGAGATGGTCATGAAGACTTCATCAACGATCCGGATCTTGTCGTCCGCCATCGCACTTGCGCTGGCCGCCTGCGGCGGCGGCAACGGTGGCGCCAGTTCGGCATCCTCGAGCGGCACGTCCGGCCCCGCCGGCGTCTCGACGTCCAGCTCGTCCGGCGCGATCACCGCGTTCGGCAGCGTGTTCGTCAACGGCCACGAATTCGCCACCGCCGGCGCGCAGGTCGTCGACGACGACACCGGCGCCACCGACACCCGCGTCTCCGCCCTCGAGGTGGGTCAGGTGGTCGACGTCGACCCTGCCAGCGACAGTACGGCGACCGCCCCCGTGGCCCGGCTGCTGCACGTGCATCCGCTGGTACGCGGCAACGTGGACGCCTGGGACGGCACCGCGAACACGATCACCGTCATGGATCAGGTCGTCAGCCTTGACAGCGGCACGCTGTTCTCCGATCACCGCGCGTGCGTGAGCGCGACAACGAACGCGTGCACCCCGATCACCGACGCCTCCGGACTGACGCTGAGCTCCGGCAGCGGCAGCACCAGCGCGCCGGGCTCGTACGTCAGCGTGGACGGCTACTTGTTCAGCAGCAGCAGCGGTGCCGCCAACATCGTCGCGACGCTGGTCTCGGTCCATGACACGCCGACTGCCGGCACGGGCGCGCTCTACAAGGTGGAAGGCGTCATCACCGCTGCCACCGCCACGATCGGCAGCGCCGCCGTCACCATCGGCAACCTGCAGGTCAACCTCGGCAGCGCCACCTGCCGCGCCCAAGGCCAGACCACCGCCTGCGCTGGCGCGTTCGCGGTGGGTGACGTCGTGTCCGCCTTCGCTTCCACCGCGCCGGCGCTGCCGGCCACGACGTTCAACGCCACGGTGGCGCTGCAGCGCAACCACCTGCCGGTGCAGACCGCAGGAGCGACCGTCGAGTTCGATGGCTGCGTGTCGTCCTTCACCGCGGCCTCCGGCAGCGCGGCCGCCAGCTTCGTCGTGCGCGGCGTCGAGGTCGATACGTCGGCGCTCGCCGCCGGCACGTCGCTGCCCGCGGTCGACGACATCGTCTCCATCGTCGGCACCGTGTCCAGCGACGGCCTGTCGGTGGCCGCCAGTTCGATCCGCATCCTGCGTGCGGCCCGCAGCGTCAGCTACGGATTCGAGGGCGACGATACCGCCGTCGCACCGGGCAGCGCCGCCAACTCCTTCATGCTGACGGTCATGGGCCAGTCCATCGTCGTGACCGCCCAGACAGGCCTGGCGGACCGCTCGATGCACCACTGGTTCGACGTCGATCCGCAAGCGAACCCGTTCAATATCCTGACGTTCCAGACCTACCTCGCCGCGAGCGCCTCGCAGCACCTGGTCGTGAAGGCGGCCAAGGACAGCAGCGGCGTGCTGCAGGCGCTGTCGGTGACCATCGTGCCGGCGTCGACAGTCAGCGCGGTGGCCGGTCCGGTGGACGCGAGCCCGGCGCCGGTGGCCGGCACGGGCGCCGCGCCGACGACGTTCTCGATCGACGGGTTGCCGGTCAGTACCGCGGCCAGTGCGATCTCGTTCGAGCGACATGCCGGGTCGGCGATCGCCACAGGCGACGAGGTGCTGGCCGAAGGCACGTACGCCGCCGGCGTGCTCACCGTCGGGCCGACACCCAGCTTCAGCAACTTCGTGGTCGACGAGGGCATGCCCGTCGGGCACGACGTGCCGCTGTTCTGATGATTGGCGGACCCGCTCGGCTCTACGGGATGATGGCATCTTCCACTTGCGCAGCCGCAAGAGGCACCGGATGCCCGAGTTGTCGCGCTGGTTCCTGGTTCCTTGCCCGCGCAAGCCATCCCGACAGCTCGTCAGCCCAGATCAGCGGGATCCAACCCAGAATTGCCGGGATCCAGAGGAGTTCGAAGCAGGACATGGGACCCCGGGTGAGTCGACCGCGCGACATGGGCCGTCACGGGATCGACTCCCGCAAGCGACATTCGTTCCTTCATCCGAACCTAACCTTCGGTGCGCAGAATGAAGCATGAGCGAAGTACACACGCCTGAATTGCCGCAGGATCCCGGCTGGGTTCGGGATGAGCAACTTCATCTCCTGTCGTTGTCCGGCACTCTCGCCGGCCTGTCGATCACCGGCGTGACGCTGTTTCACACGCTGGGGCGCGGATCGGAGGTGCGCACGATCGCCGATGCGGTTCTGGCTGGCTCGGCGCTCATGTTTCTTCTGTGCACCTACTTCATCTTCTTCGCGCTCAGGACGAAACGCCATCGGCTCGCGCCAACCCTCGTCAATATCGCCGACGGCCTGTTTCTTCTCGCGCTCACCGGGATGGTGGGTGCGGGAATCATCATGGTCTACACGGTCTGGTAAGTATTGGTTCATTGAGTCGAAACTATCGAGCGTCAGCCGCGCGGGGAGCGCCGCGTGGCGCGCGTGGGCGCGCTGGTGGAGTCGCGCACGATCAGCTCGTGCGGCAGCACGCGCTGGATGGCCGACGTGGTGCGCGTACCCGGCGTGCCGTCCACGGTCGGCGTGCCGATCAGCAGATCCACCGCGGCGCGTGCCATCGCGAGCGTCGGCTGGCGCATCGTCGTCAATGGGGGCCACACGAGGCTGCTGGCGGGCGAATCGTCGAAGCCGGCGATCGCGAGGTCGCCCGGGATCGCCAGGCCCTGGCGTTGCGCCGCGGCCAGCACGCCCAGGGCCATGTCATCGTTGCTCGCGAAGACGGCGGTGGGGTGGTGGCGCAGCTTGAGCAACTGGTGCGTGGCGGCCACGCCGGATTCGAACCGGAAGTCGCCGTCGATGATCAATTCGGGCGCGATTTCCAGGCGCGCCGCCTTCATCGCGTTGACGAAGCCCTGGTGGCGCAGTGCCGAGGCGGCCTGGTCGGCCGCGCCGCGGATGAAGGCGATGCGGCGGTGGCCCAGGCTCAGCAGCAGGTTGGTGATCTCCTCGGCGGCATGCACGTCGTCCATGCGCACGCTGGGCATGTCCTTGCGCTGGCGCGCCGGCGAGACCAGCACCGTCGGCGTCCCGCTCTCCTGCAGCGCCTTGAGGACGTGCGGGTTGTCGCACAGCGGCGGCGTCAGGATCATGCCGTCGGGGCGCAGCGTCGACACCATGCGGTGCACCTGTTCGCCCAGGTCGTGCGCGTCGTTGTCCATCGACTCGACGACCAGGTGATAGCCGGCTTCGCGGCAGCGCATCGTGGCGCCTTGCTGCACGCCGGAGATGAATGCCGCGCTGGGGTCGAAGTAGAGCAGGCCGATCAGGAACGAGCGCGCACCGGCGAGGCTGCGCGCCGACTGGCTGGGCCGGTAGCGCAGGTCGGCCATCACCTGCAGCACCTTCGTGCGCGTGTCCGCGCGCACGCCGGGCTCGTTGTTCATCACGCGCGACACGGTCTTGATCGACACGCCGGCCTGGCGGGCGACGTCGCTGATCGTGGTGGTGGCCGCGGGCGCCGCGACCGATGGCGTGCGCACGGTGGCCATCAGCCGGCAGCCCCTGCAGTCGCCAGCACCCGCGCAGGCGCCGTCGCGCGCGCGCACAGCGCGTCCACCAGCGCGCGATGGTCGGGCAGGTCGCCCAGCGCGCGCTGCGCCACCTGCGCGATCATCGCGAACTCCTGGCGCGCTTCGGCGCCGCGCGGCCATGCCGGCCTGGCGTGCGACAGATCGGTCGGATACCCCATCCCGTACATGACGTATTGCCAGCTGGAGGGCGGGTACATCTCCAGGTCGGCGATGAAGTCGAGCCGGTGCGGCGGCCGGCTGCGCCACTGCGCGAGCCTGTCGCGCAGCGCGGGCGTCCACGAGGCCGGGTCGGCGTTGTCGCGCCAGAAGGCGCTGTCCTCGCGTCGCGTCAGCGCGTAGTGCAGCTTCAGAAAGTCCACCACGCGCTCGAAGCGCGCGCACATCATCTCGTTGAACTGGCGTGCGGCGGGCGCCAGGTTGCCGTCGGCGGGCAGCAGGTAGCCGATCAGGTAGGCGGCCGTCTCGATCAGGCCGATGCCGGAGGACTCGAGCGGCTCCAGGAAGCCGGCCGCGAGGCCGACCGCCACGCAGTTGCCGATCCACTGCGTCTCCCGATAGCCCACGTCGAGCTTGAGCATGCGCGGCGTCAGCGTCTCCGCTGCCGGGCCCACGTAGTGGCGCAGCACGCGCTCCGCTTCCAGGTCGCTGCTGTGGCGGCTCGAGTACACGTAGCCGATGCCGCGACGGCGCTGCAGCCCGATGTCCCAGGTCCAGCCGGCCGCGTGCGCGGTGGAGATCGTGTACGACGGGATCGGGGTGTCGGCCGCGGGGTAGGGCACCTGCACCGCGAGCGCGCGGTCGACGAACAGCACGTCGTCCAGCGGCTTGCGCGGCGAGCCGAGCGCATCGCCGATCAGCGTCGCGCGAAAGCCGGTGCAGTCGATGTACAGGTCGGCCGTCAGCGGCCCGCGGTCGCGGGCGACGACGGTGGCGATGTGGCCGTCGTCGCGCAGCTCGACGCGCTCCACGGTTGCGATCACGCGCTCGACACCCAGTGATTGCGCATGCGTCGCCAGCAGCGTGGCGAACTTGCCGGCGTCGAAGTGGTACGCGTAGTTCATGGGGCCGAGCCAGTCGCCGTCGCTCGCGCGCTTGGGGGCGCGCGACGCGTCGGCCACGCGCTTCTGCATCGATACCGCGTCGGCGAATGCGCGCGGCGTGCCGTCGGGCGCCGTGGCCTCGCCCAGCAGCCAGTACGGCATCAGTTCGGGTGCGCCAGCGCGTTGGCTCGGCGCATTGAACGGGTGGAAGTAGTGGTCGCTCTTGCGTGCCATGTCGCTGCCTGGCGTATGCGCCCAGTCCACGAACTTCACGCCCTGCTTGAAGGTGGCGTCGCACTCGCGGACGAAGCGGGCCTCGTCGAGGCCGATCGCGTTGAGCGTGCCGCGGATCGACGGGAACGTGCCCTCGCCGACGCCGATGATGCCGATGTCGCTGGACTCGACGAGCGTGACCTGCACGCCCCCCGCGGCGGTGGCCAGCGTCTTCGCAAGAAAGGCCGCGGTGAGCCAACCGGCGGTGCCGCCGCCGACGATGAGGATTTTCCGAATGGGGTTCATGGGGTTGTCTCCAGCGCGTTGACGCGAACGCGTCCCGTTTTTTTGAAACCGTCGAATGCCGCTCGTCCCGAAGACGACGTCGTCGTCGTTTTCCCGTAGCTGCGTTCCGGCGCTTCTATTAGAGGATCATATCGACAAATAGACAACGCTGTCATATCTCGATTGACAGCGTTGTCATCGATTGGCATCATGCGATCCATTCCAGGGGTTCGACGGGCCGCAAAAGGCTGGCGGACCCGGCGCCGCGATCCACACTCGACAGGTGGGGATGCGTCGCCCGGGATGTGCGCAAGGCCTCGCGCCGTGCGCATGCAGGAGAGATCCAGGAAAGGGTCGCGAACGTCGGTCGCCGGAGGGTGGCCGAGCGCTCGGCGAACCCTGCGGCACGACGCCGAAGAAGACAGCAATCGCCGCGCAGACGGCCGACGACGCACCACCAAAATATTGGAGACAACGTGACTATTCGCGCTCAGAAATCCCGGGCTTCGCTCGCATCCCCCATCCACCTGGCCGTCCTGGCCATGCTCGCCGGCACCGCTGCGGCCCAGGCGCAGACGGCCCGGCCGCCCGCCACCGCCGCGAGCGCCGCCGTGTCGGACACCGCGTTGCAGGAGGTCACCGTCACGGCGACCAAGCGCACGACCACGCTGCAGAGCACCCCGCTGGCGGTCACCCCGATCAGCGCGGCCGAGCTGGACAAGGCGCACGTGCAGACGATCGCCGACGTCGTCCACCTCGTGCCCAGCTTCCAGGCGACGACCGAAGGCGACCACGGCGTCATCACGATGACCCTGCGCGGCATCGGCAACGACAGCGCGAAGACCGAGTACGCCGACCCCGAGGTCGCGCTGTTCGTCAACGGCATCTACGCGCCGCGCGCCGAAGGCGCCGCCGCGCTGCTGTTCGACATGGACAACATCGAAGTGCTGCGCGGGCCCCAGGGCACGCTGTGGGGCCGCAATTCCACCGTCGGCGCCGTCAACATGCAGACGGCCAAGGCCGACACGTCCGGCAACTTCGGCGACGTGTCGGGCGGCCTGGGCAGCTACAACCGCATCGGCGCCCGCGCCGCGTTCAACCTCGCGCTGAGCGACACGTTCGCCATCCGCGCTGCCTTCGTCCACGAACAGCACGACGGCTATGTCGACTACCAGAAGCCGCCCGTCATCTCGCTGGCCGACCAGCAGGCTGCGGCCGCCCCCGTCATCGCCGCGTTCAACCTGGCGCATCCCGACAACCCGATCGCCTTCCGTCCGCTCGACCCGAACACGTTCGTCCAGGGCGGCCCGAAATACGACGCGCAGGACCAGAGCGCGGCCCGCCTGAGCTTCCTGTGGAAGCCGACGCACGACATCACGTGGAACGCCTCCTACGAGAAGTTCCTCGATCGCGGCACGCCCGACATGAACCTGATGCAGACCCCGCGTCCGGGCGAAAGCTTCTGGTCGGCACTCATCAGCGTGGCGCCGTCGCTCGACCGCGACGTCAACACGTTCCGCAGCCGCCTCGACTGGAACCTGAGCGACTACCTGTCGCTGGCCTACATCGCGGGTTACTCCGACTTCAGGGGTTCGGGCGACTTCGACCAGTCCGGCGGGGCGTCGGTGCCCACCAGCTTCACGACCGGCGGCGTGGTGCAGGAAGACCGCACCAACTGGTCGCACTACAAGAACTGGAGCCACGAAGTGGAACTGCAGTCGGTCGGCAAGAACCAGATCGACTGGATCCTGGGCGCGTACTACGCCGCCGAGGACAACGGCATCCGCTTCGACATCCCGATCTCCAACGGCACCCAGCAAGGCACGATCAATTGGCAGGGCTCGTTCATCCAGCCGAAGGAGACGGTGCAATCGGAAGCCGTGTTCAGCCAGGCGACCTGGAACGTGAGCGACTCCCTGCACCTGACCGGCGGCGCGCGCTTCACGTGGGACGACCGCAAGAACGAAGGCGGCATCAACTGGGGCTGGGACGGCACGAACCCGAACCAGTTGCCGATCGATCCGGCCACCAATCCCGCCGTGCCCGGGGCGGGCTTCAGCGCCACGCACAACGATGGCCACTACACCGGCACCAAGCCGACCTGGCTGGGCCGCGTGAACTGGGACCTGACGAAGAACTTCCTCACCTACGCCAGCGTGTCCACCGGCTACAAGTCCGGCGGCCTGCAGGACGGCGGCCTGCACTACGGGCCGGAGACGCTCATCAACTACGAGGTCGGCACGAAGAACACGCTCTTCGACGGCTCGGTGCACTTCAACAACTCGATCTACTACGAGAACTTCAAGGACTTCCAGTTCAGCGCCCCGGTGACGAATCCGGACGGCACGCACTCGCTGGCCACGTCCAACGCGCAGGGCGCCAAGGTCTACGGCGCCGAGTCCGAGATCACCGCCAAGGTCACGCGGGACGACACGGTTCAACTGAGCCTGGCCTACACGCACACGCAGCTGGGTTATCTGCTCGCCGGCAGCAACGACTATGCGTTGCCGGCCTGCCCGGACCCCACGATCACGAGCTGCCTGAACGTCACCGGCCATCGAATGCCGCACTCGCCCACCGGCTCGATGCAGTTCCAGTACGCGCATGCGTTCCGCTTCGCCGACGGCAGCAAGCTGGAGCCGCGCGCCAGCGTGCACTACGAGTCGGCCAGCTACCTGAGCGTGTTCAATCTCGGCGAAGGCGACACGCAGAAGGCCTACGCACGTACCGACCTCGGGCTGCGCTACGACGCCGCCAAGCAGTGGTATGTCGACGCCTACGTGCAGAACGTGAGCGACGGTCGCGTGAAGACGAACGCCTCGAATTCGTTCGGGGTGTGGCAGTCGCAGTACATGGCGCCGCGCACGTTCGGCGTGAACATGGGCTACTCCTTCTGATGGTCCACGGCGTTCTTCATTCGACGAGCGCCGCATCGTTTCCGGGTCCGTCCGCGCGTCGCGCGGACGGCACGCCACGGGCGCGGCGCCGATGCCGCGCCACTTCGCGGATCACCATGCCTTCCATTCTCCGGGCGCTCGCGTTCGCGGCCGCCGCATGGGCTGCGGCCACCGCCAGTGCCACGACGACGATCACCGTCGCTACTTTTCCCGATCTCGACCGCGCCGCCAAGGCCGCGCTCCCGCGCTGGCACCAGGCGCATCCGGACGTCGACGTGAAGATCGTCTCGCTGCAATACGCCGACCACCACACCGCGATGACCACGGCGCTCGCCACCGGCTCGGGCCTGCCCGACGTGATGGCGATCGACTTCAAGTTCATCGGCAAGTTCGCTGGCTCCGGTGGCTTCGAGGACCTGAACAAGCCGCCGTACAACGCCGGCACGCTGCGCAGCCAGTTCGTGGGCTACACCTTCGCGCAGGCCACCAACGCCGCGGGCGAACTCGCCGCGCTGCCCGCCGACATCGGCCCCGGCACGCTGCTGTACCGCAGCGACCTCGTCGCCAAGGCCGGCCTCACCGAAGCCGATCTCACGAAGAGCTGGGAGTCGTTCATCGCCGCGGGCGTCAAGCTCAAGGCCGCGACGGGCGCGAGCTTGTTGGCCGACAGCGAGGACATCGTCGACATCGTCATGCGCTCCAACCTGCCCGCCGGAGAAGGCATCTACTTCGATCGCCAGGGCAAGGTGCTGGTCGACAGCCCGCGCTTCGTGCGCGCATTCGAGCTCGGCCGCGCCGCGCACAAGGCCGGCATCGATGCCGGCACCACGATGTGGACCAACGAATGGGTGGCGGGCTTTCGCTCCAACAAGATCGCCGGCCAGATGATGGGCGCCTGGCTCGCCGGCCACCTGAAGAACTGGCTCGCACCCGACACCGCCGGCAAGTGGCGCTCCGCGCCGCTGCCCGCCGGCGCGTACGCGTCGTACGGCGGCTCGTTCTACGCGATCCCGAAGAAGGCCGCGCACAAGGCCGAGGCCTGGGCGTTCGTGCGCTTCATGACCGCGGACAAGCAGTCGCAAGTCGATTCCCTGCGAACGCTCGACACCTTTCCGGCCTTGCTTGCCGCGCAGCAGGATCCGGTCATCGACGAGCCGATGCCCTTCCTCGGCGGCCAGAAGGCGCGCGAGCTGTGGCGCGATATCGCGGCCAAGGTGCCGTCCATTCCCGTCGACAAGTACGACTCGATGGCCACCGACGTGATCCGCGCCGAATACCAGAACGTGATCACGCAAGGCAAGGACATCCCCACCGCGCTGGCCGACGCCAAGTCGCTGATCGCCCATCGCGCGCGCCGCTGACGGCTCATCTCGCCTGCCCATGATCAACATGCCCACCAGCGACGCCGCCACCGCGCCGCCCGCGCCCGTGCCCGCCGACGCGTCCCGCGCGCGTCGGCGCCGCCGTGCGCGCCGGCTCGCGCCCTACGCGTTCATTGCGCCGTTCTTCCTCCTGTTCGGCGTGTTCGGCCTGTTCCCGCTGCTGTTCTCGATCTGGCTGTCGCTGCACCAGTGGGACGCCGCGGCCGGACTCGCCGCGATGCACTGGGTCGGCCTGGAGAACTACAAGTACGCCATCACCGACCCGTGGTTCGCCAAGTCGCTGCTCAACACGCTGTGGTTCGCGGTGGCCTCGGGCGTGCCGCAGCACCTGGTC